>Ga0207695_10009099_pt1 | contig 12333 bp, 4 predicted proteins | sample KBSC54metaG_FD_184354 | JGI IMG/M metagenome (GOLD analysis project Ga0207695, IMG submission 184354) | Corn rhizosphere microbial communities from Kellogg Biological Station, Michigan, USA - KBS C5-4 metaG (SPAdes) (version 2) | ecosystem: Host-associated > Plants > Roots > Rhizosphere > Soil...
TTGACGAACCGTATAGTTTCGGGGAAGAAAAGGTGCAGCCTATCGATACAAACAAAAAAGTTACTAAAAAGCAAACGATCTTATTGGTAGAAGATAACGATGACTTAAGATTATATTTAAAGGAAAACCTTGAGCAGCATTATTATATCATAGAGGCAGCCAATGGAAAAGCGGGGTGGCAAAAAACCCTTGCAACGCATCCGGACATAATCGTGAGCGACATAAGTATGCCGGAGATGAATGGAATTGATTTATGTAAGAAAATAAAAAATGATAAACGCACTTCATTTGTACCTGTAATTTTATTAACAGCAATAACCGGTGAAGAGGAGCAGTTAAAGGGACTTGAAACAGGAGCAAGCGACTACATGACCAAGCCTTTTAATTTCGAAATACTGCTTTCAAAAATCAGAAACCTACTCGCGCAACAAGAGTCTGCAAAAAAAGCATACCAAAAACTGGTTAAGTCAAATCCATCTGACGTGAATGTAGATTCGCCCGATGAAAAATTTATGCATCGTGCTCTCGAAATCATAGAGAAGAACATTGCCAATCCCAACTTTCTGGTAGAAGAATTAAGCCGTGAACTATATATCAGCCGGGTTGGATTATACAAGAAAATGCTGGCCTTAACCGGTAAAGCTCCGCTCGACTTTATTCGTTCTGTGCGTTTGCAAAGAGCAGCACAGTTGCTCGAGAAAAGCAGACTAACCATTTCAGAAATAGCTTATGAGGTTGGCTTTAATGATCCCAAATATTTTTCAAAATTTTTTAAAGCTTATTTTAATATGCTTCCATCGGTATACCAGGGAAAAAAAAGAGTGGAGCAGGAAACAACTATGAAAGAAGAAAAATCTTTGTAGTAATAAAGATCCTGCCAATGGATTTATTCTTATAGTTAACATTTGAATACCTATCAATAAACATTTCAACCCCTCTCTTACTAAAAATTACTATAACTTTATCAAGAATTTACAACATTAATTATTGTCAATTCAGATTTTATTGTCTAGTTGACAATAGATTGCCATATAAAACTATTAATTGCTTTTCGTCTTTCCAGAGATATGATGATGACTAACGATAGCTGAATTTAATCGATACCAATATACAAGTTGCTGGCATTATATCCAGCTTGACTTTCTGTCTGAAGGATATAAAAATTAATCCATTTATAAACCAATAATTGCTTCAATATGAGACAAATTCAAATTAGAGGAATGATGAAAACCATCGTGTGGACTACTATTTCATTCTTTTTTACTTTCTCACAGTTAACTGCTCAGAACACATCGACGAGGCTCATAAAGGGCAAAATTACAGCGAGTGTCTCCCAAGCCGCAGTACCCGGGGCAACAGTTTCCGTGAAGGGCACGCAGAATTCCGTCAGTGCCGGTGATGGCGGGGAATTTAGTATTTACGCTCAGACCGGTGATGTATTAGTTGTTTCATATGTAGGCTATAAAACCAAAGAGATTAAGGTGAACGGAAATGAAACCAATATCAATATCGGGTTAATCCAGGATTACAGTAATCTTCAGGATGTAGTTGTGGTGGGTTATGGTAAAACCAAAAAATCAGACCTTAGTAGCGCAGTTGGGACGATTTCAAATACTGAACTTACAAAAACCATAAACGTAACTTTAGATGAGGCCTTGCAAGGCAAAGCTGCCAATGTTTATGTTTCTCAAACAAGTGGTCAACCAGGTGCCGGAGCCTCTGTTATTATAAGAGGAGTAAGTACAGTTACAGGTAACTACCAACCGCTTTATGTAATTGATGGTGTTCAAATAAGACCGAGCACTCCTACGGGTGGCACCTATAACCAGCCTTCAGGCTACACGAATGAATTGGCTGGGCTAAATCCAGATGATATTGAGAACATTAGCGTACTCGAAGGACCGGCGGCTACTTCTATATATGGCGCTGCGGGTGCTAATGGAGTCTTAATGATTACGACCAAACGTGGTAAGTCAGGACAAACAAAAGTAACGGCAAGTAGCTTGTTAACTTCCCAACAAAGACCTACCGAAAGGCCTGTAATGAATTTGCAGGAATATGCAAGATACCTGCAAAAATTACAAGCATTAGGGTTAGTAGGATCGGAGCCTCCTGAATTGGGGGATCCTACCTTACTCGGGAAGGGAACAAACTGGCAGGATGCACTATTTCGTAATACCTTATTACAAAAGCACGCGTTAGCCATAAGCGGTGGTTCAGATAAAACAACATTTTATTTATCAGGGGATTATTTATCCCAGGATGGCGTCGCATTAGGGTCAGGGTTTAACAGGGGATCTGTAAGACTGAATCTCGACAACCAGGCGAATAAGTGGATGAAATTTGGGATAAGTCTAAGCGCATTTACTACCAAAGAAAAAGTGAATACACTTAATGGAAATCTCATTAATATAGCAATAACTCAAAATCCCACTATACCCGTAAAAAATCCAGACGGATCATTTGGTGGTCCTGCACCAGCTCAAACCCAATACGCGCAAACGAATCCGGTTGCATTAGCTTTACTCAACAACAACTATAACACTTCCTTTGGCGGAATTGGAAATTTCTATCTTGATATAACTCCAATAAAGGGCTTATTATGGCACACGGAAGCTAACGGCAATTACACATTTACTAATAACTATACGTTTAATCCTTTTTATTCTCTGGGAACTTACCAGGGAAACAAAACTTCAGGCAGCAGGGCCAGTGGTAATAATTACTGGACATCTCTCAATACAAGAGTTCAATACGATTTTACTATTCAAAAACATAGCATCACCGCTATGGTTGGGCATGAAGCATCTCACTACGCCTACCAGGGTTTAAGCGCTTCAGGCATTAATTATTCTACAAGTTTAATTCAGGAACTAAGCGTTGCGGACCCAATGTCTCCTCCTGGAACAAGTTATAGAGGAGATGGAGCCACTGAATCCTATTTTGGCCGTTTGAACTATACCTACGACAATAAATACATTGCACAATTTGTGGTAAGAAGAGATGGAAGTTCCAACTTTGGACCAAACAATAGATTTGGAACATTTCCGGCAGTATCAGTTGCGTGGAAAATATCGGAAGAAAAATTCATGAAAAGCCTGACTTTTATAAATGACTTAAAACTAAGGGCAGAGTATGGCATATCTGGAAATTCGGGTAACAATGGCGGCGCCATATATTCTAATTTGTATGCTGCCTCCACAGTATGGGGTGGTGGTCTTTTGCCCGCAAATTTCCAAAATCCAAATCTAAAGTGGGAACAGGATAAATCTAAAAACATAGGCCTTGATCTTCACATGTTCAATAATAGAGTGGAAGTGATTGCAGACGCCTACATAAAGGATATTTCTAACCTGATATTGATCGCGTCAGGATCCGATGTTTTAGGTGGTAACATTAGTGGGGGTTATGGGGGACTTCTTAGCTGGCCTACTGAAAATTATGGCGGCATTAAAAATAGGGGAATAGGAATTACCGTCAACACTGTGGATATTTCCACAAAAAATTTCCAATGGAAAACAGGTTTCAATTTTTCAATTGATAAGAATAAAGTAACAAAATTAGTAACGCCGCTTCTTACAACATACCAGTCTTATACCAATAGCCTGCAGGCCCAATTTCTTACAGAAGTCGGCCAGCCAATCGGGATGATAACCGGCTATATTGCTGAAGGGCTTTTTACTGATTATAAGGATATAGCAAATCATGCCATTCAAACTTCTAATGGAGTTTTAACAATTGATCCGAATCAGGGATCGTGGGTAGGGGATGTTAAATTTAAAGACATTAGTGGGCCAGACGGAAAACCCGATGGAATCATTGACGCGAAAGACCGAACTATACTTGGTAACCCATGGCCAAAATTCACTTATAATTTCAATACTTCTTTCAGTTTTAAGGGATTCGATTTAAGTTTATTTTTTACGGGAGTATCGGGCAACCAAATACTAAATCTTACCCGTTATCAAAATGAAATGCCACTTGGAGCAGGAGTTTATAGCAATTATTACAGGGACGTTGCAAATTTTGCGGTGCCGAGCAGCCTGAACCTTGCCGATGCACTTACCGTAACATTAACTAATCCCGGCACGAAAATTTTTCGGCCCACACAAACAGACGCCAATGGCAATGTAAGGCTGTCTCAGTGGGATATTGAAAACGGCTCATACCTCAAATTAAAAAATGCACGTTTAAGTTATCGGGTGCCGTCAAAGTATTTATCTTATACCCATATCATCAGGGGTGCTACCGTTATTGCACAGGCACAAAACGTATTTACAATAACTAAGTACACTGGTTTTGATCCGGAAGTGGGAATGTATAACTATAAAGGTGTTACCAATATTATAGGATTGGATGAAGGAAGATATCCAGTCACCAGATCTTATTCAATTAGCCTTGCATTAGACTTTTAAAAAACGATTCAGAAAAAAATTTTTATGAGACAAAAAATAATAATAACTGCCGCGTCCTTAGTTATAATATTTCTTATACAAGGATGTAAAAAAGATTTTCTTAACCGGCCGCCTCAATCTTCGCTTACATCGGGAGTCTTTTATGCAACTGATGCCGATGTCCTTACCGGTACGGGTGCACTTTATAGCGTTTCGTGGAGTTCTTACAACGGAACTGCTATGAATGCTTTTGGAGATGTTTTAGGTGGTAATCTTATGTGGGACAACTATCAAAACAGGGGTGCCTATATCAATTTTGCAATCTCCGCAACAGACGAAAGCGGGTCGCTCTCAGCTACTTATAATGCTTTCTGGTCTGAAATTGCCAATGCAAATGTAATCGCTTATAATATACAGCATGCGGCTCCCGGTGCATCTGAATCTGGTAAAAATTCGGGCCTTGCAGAGTGCAGATTTATGCGTGCCACCGCATATTACTATCTTGCTTTAAACTGGGGAGCCGTACCAATTATTTATGATAATATAACACAGATCAGTGACACAAACATTCGCAGAAATAACCTGGATGATGTCTGGAAATTTATCATTTCCGATCTTACCTGGGCAAAAGATCATTTAGGTGCTAATCCATTGCAGCCTGCACGTATCACAAAGTGGAGTGCTGAAGGTATGCTGGCAAGGGCTTACCTGGTAAGATCTGGCTTAGGCCAATCAGGCGGTATGCGAAATCAAGGTGATCTCGACAGCGCCAAATTTTATGCAGGAGATGTATGCAACAACAGCGGCTTAAGTTTAATGTCAAATTACTATGACCTCTTTACCAGTAAAAATTTCAGCGGTACTAATGTTCCGTCGGAAAGCCTGTTTTCTTTATTGTGGGTTCCGGGTAGTAATGATTATTTTTCACATAATCATATGCAGGCCAACCTGGCATACTCTTCAAAAATAACACAAACGGGTGACGGGTGGGGCAGCTCATTTGGTGCATCGGCAAGTCTATTGCGATATTATTTTGATCCTGCAAATAAAGCAGATTCTGTTCGCAGGAGGACAACATTTTTTATGCCCAATGATTTCTATCCGGATATTGATGTGGCTGACGGAGGCTGGAGAGTTGATACCACTCTGTTCAACAATTCCAAAATTTATACTCCCGGCCAATCCGGAAACGGCAATACTAACGACCGGGCTTACCCGAAAAAGTATGTCATTGGTTCTCCCGCAGATAACGGAGGCTTGGGTGGATCGCAGAACATAAACTTAAATACCTACATGTTCAGGCTTGCCGAGGTATACCTGATTTACGCAAATGCTATTTTGGGGAATAATGCATCGACCTCTGACCCGGAAGCATTGAAATATTTTAATGCTGTGAGAATACGTGCCGGGGTTGCTCCAAAAACATCTATCACGTACGCAGATATTTTCCAGGAAAAGAAAGTTGAATTTGCCTTCGAAGGTAACGAGTGGTACGACTGGAAGCAGTGGTATTATTTTGACCCAACAAATGCATTACAATATTTCAGTACACAAGACAGGGGAACTTACAATATCTCCTATAATAACGGAGATCCATTTATTACCTTCTTTGGTACAGATAGTAAGACACCGGGTACAGTCAATTATCCTATTACACCAAGTACCGTAGACGTCCCTTACCCGGAGACATCCCTCCTGGTAACGCCGGCTTTATCATTGCCGCCGGTTCCTTTTGATTTTAGCAAATTGCAATATTAAGATCCATTCTAAATAAAATTGATATGAAAAAAATAGTTTTTTTAATAATAGTTGCGGGAGCGATATTTTTCTCTTGTAAGAAAAATGACTCCGGCACAGGTCAGCCGGTAATAACACAGGTGCGGGCTGTAGATACAACCAAGAGAGACAGTACATTTACACAGGCCATACCTGGCACGCTAATAGTAATCCAGGGAAACAATTTTAGTGGGCTAAAGGCAGTTTTGTTCAATGATACTTCGGCTTATTTTAATCCTGCTTATGTGACCAACACGAATATTATAATAAATATTCCCGCCACGGCACAAACAGCAGCGACGGATCCTAATGTGCCCAGCGTTATAAAAGTTGTTACCGATCATGGGACGGCTACTTATTCTTTTACTTTATATCTACCACCACCCTCAATAAGCTCCATAACTCTTGATAATAGTGGGACCATAGTTACCATAAATGGATATAATTTTGAAGGCGTTCAAAAAATAACTTTTCCGGTTCCGGGTGATGATACTGCCTTGTCGTTCACAGTTAATAAAACATATACCCAAATAACGGCCGCAATACCTCCCGGTACCGCTTTCAAAGATTCGATGCGTGTTTTTTGCACTTTTGGAACGGGGGCATTTTCTTATCCGCCGCCGATGAATATAACTTCAGTCTCAAATGAAAATGGAGCTGCGGGCACAACCATCACATTAAAAGGCACTAATTTTATCGGCATTACCGACGTAATCTTCCCGGGCAATATAGCCGGGACAAACTTGTTGGTTACCAGCGTTAACCAATTAACGGTTACCGTTCCGGCAGGAATTACGACTACCGATTCATTAAGACTATCTGGTGTATTAGGAACAGCAGCTTCGCCGCAGCTTTTTGATTCATATATTACGCATCCTTCACCGGGATATCTCTGCAATTTTGAGGCGCAATACTCATCGGATAATACAGGATTTGTAGGTTGGACTGGTGGATATGCCGATGCACCGACAACTACAGCAACTTATCCAGGCGGAACTGGTGGCTCCGGAGTATTATTACAATCCAGCCCAATGTCAGCAAACGCTGGCCCCACATCGCAGGGAAATCCAGGCTTGTTGCAGTTAAGTCCTTTCCCATGGGTTTCGAATACGAGCTTGTCAATAAATAATTATTCATTGAAGTTTGAAATATATACCAAGACTGTATGGTCAAAAGGTGAGATATGGATCGCAGTTGGCGGATGGTACGGATGGAGTTCATATACCGCAAGGTATGCGCCCTGGGAATCTGCTACCGGCGGCAAATACCAGTCCGACGGATGGGTGACAGTAACCATACCCTTAAGCCAGTTTATAACAGGAAACCAATTTTGGCAAACGGCATGGAGTACAGCCGGATCACCGGCAAGTAAATTTTCGGATTATCCCGCAACAGATTTGTGTTTCATGATTGCAAACGACCAGGCCTCGGCTGTCCCTTCAAACAGTATCAATCTCGCAATTGATAATGTTAGAATCGTAAAAGGCCAATAAATTAAACCTACCTATGAAAATTGAATATAAAAAGGCAGCCTCCGGCGCTCTGCTTTTGGTATCGTTTTTCTATTTCAGTTGCAAAAAAAGTGGAGTATCATCCAACACAGGTGGGGGAGGTGGTAATAATCCTCCACCGGTAGACTCAACCTACAACCCAACAGATCCTTCCGTAGCTGCCAGCATCGGTTTTTTTGGAAAAGCCTGGAAACCCAAAACATTTACGACACCTGATGGTATTGCAGGCACCGTTCCTACAAACGCTCCTACAGATTCATTAACCATTAATGTTAATAAAGTACTTGTGAAAGTTCCGCCGTACGTTTATGGCAATAACTCAAATTTATGGACCGGACAAACGGTAACCCAGCCCGCTTTAATGCAATATCTTACAGATCTTTCCCCAAACATTATTCGTGGCCCTGGGGGCAGCATCAGTGACGTTTATTTCTGGAATGGCACTGATGCCAATCCTGCTCCATCGAATGTTCCCGCTAAACTGCTTAATGCAGACGGAACTTTGGGCGGAACAAATTGGTGGTGGTATGGCGGCAATACTGCATCATGGACTTTTAGCTTAGATAACTATTACAATTTACTTGCACAAACAAATAGCACTGGCATTATTACGGTTAACTATGGGTATGCACGATATGGGACGAGCGCCAATCCTGTTGCAACCGCTGCACACCTGGCGGCAGACTGGGTAAGACATGATAATGGCAGAACTAAATTTTGGGAAATAGGTAACGAAAATTTTGGTAACTGGGAGGCTGGTTATAATATTGATCAAAGTAAAAATCAAGATGGACAACCACCAATAATTACAGGAGCCGTATATGGAGCCCATGTAAAAGTTTTTGCAGATTCTATGAGAGCCGCAGCACAAGAAACCGGCGCTACAATATATATTGGAGCCGTTATTTACCAGGAGGCGCCGGCAACTTATGATAATAATACCGTTAAGGCATGGAACCTGGGTGTATTACAAAATGCTGGCAGCACAGCTGATTTTTTTATTGTTCATAATTACTTCACTGCGTATGCAACTAACTCTTCAGTTAATGATATTTTAAGCACTGGCAATACAGTTCCTGCCAACGTGATGTCGTATGTTACACAACAACTAACGGCCTCGGGTGTGGGCTTAAAACCAATAGCATTTACGGAATGGAATATACAGGCTACGGGGTCCAAACAAGAGGTTTCATTCATTGCCGGAATACATGCTGCTAAAACCATTGGCTCTATTATTAAAAATAATTTCGGTGAGGCCAGCCGCTGGGATATTGCAAATGGTTATAATAATGGCGACGATATGGGAATGTTTAATGACGGCGATGAACCTGGTGCTCCATTATGGAATCCCCGACCAGCATTCTTTTACCTGTATTATTTTCAAAAATTTTTTGGCGACAGAATGGTCTACGACACGCTCAAAGCTGCGAACACTGATATCACAACATATTCATCAACTTTTACGTCAGGGCAGGCTGGAACTGTTATCATTAATTCCGGATCCCTCAGCCATATTGTGGCTATCGATTTTCAACATTTCCCTGCAGGGAGTAAATACTATTGGTACCTCTTAACGGGCGGAACTGATAATCCTCCATTCTCCGGCCAGGTATATGTTAATGGAACAGGACCGGCCACTGCAACAGGTGGCCCACTTGCATATGCCACTCTAAAAGCATATTCAGCACCACTTAACGGCACAATTAAAATTAGTGTTCCACCATTGAGTGTTATTTACCTCGTTGCGGACAAAAAATAGGACGGGGCAGATTGTAATTTTATCAGTATGTGAAGTAGCAAGATTTATGTTGTTCCAAACCTTGCAACTTCACGTTTCGTTTTTAGTCCCTGATTTCTATTAGATATTTCAACGGGTAATTATTTTTGAGAGTAAAGATGATTAGATAAAAACTTAAGAGTAAAACATTACAAATTTTGTACTTTACTTTTCATTTATGAAAAAATATCTCATAGCTGCCATATTTCTTGTCAATATATTATCGTGTTCCTCACCACAAAAAAAGGAAGGGTTACATTTTACAATCATGCCTTCTTCGGAAACAGGTATTGACTTTAAAAACACAATTACAGAAGATGATTCCACTAATATGTTCGTTAATGAATATACATATATGGGCGGTGGCGTAGGTATAGGTGATTTTAATAATGATGGATTGCCGGATGTTTTTTTTGCGGGTAACCAGGTGAGCTCAAAGTTATATATCAACAAAGGCAATTTTCATTTTGAAGACATTACCCAAAAAGCAGGCGTGGCAACCACTTCATGGTGTACCGGCGTAAGCGTTATTGATATAAATAATGATGGATGGCCCGATATTTATGTTTGCGTTTCAGGAAAAGTTCCGGGCAACTCCAGAAAAAATCTCCTGTTCATCAACCAACATGATCTCACATTTAAAGAAGAAGCCGCTGAATATGGGTTGGCTGATACCTCATTTTCTACACAAGCAGTTTTTTTAGATTATGATAAGGATGGTCGCATGGACATGTACCTGCTGAATCATACCTTGAATGATAAACGCCCCAATGATATCAGGGACAATAAAATTGACAGTAATGCAATTGCCGGTGATAAATTATACCACAATGAAGGTAATACTAACGGCCTGGGTCACCCGACGTTCAGGGATGTCTCTAAACAGGCGGGGATTGTTGAAGATGGCAACGGTCTTGGAGTAGCTGTGAGTGACTTTAACGGTGACGGCTACCCGGATATTTATGTTTGCAACGATTATATCCGTAATGATGTTTTATGGCTAAACAATAAGAATGGAACTTTTAGTAACTGTATAGCTTCAGCAATAAAGCACCAGAGTTATTCCAGTATGGGTACCGATGCAGCAGATATTAATAATGATGATATGCCGGATATAATTACGCTTGATATGCAGCCCGAAACAAATGAGCGAAAAAAAATGATGTATTCATTTTTAAGCGATCAGCGGCACCAATTGGAAATGGATAAAGGATATCAGCCGGAATATATTCACAATATGCTTCAGTTGAATAATGGTGTGAGGCAAATAAATAATCGCAATGAACCTTTCTTCAGCGAAATAGGACAAATGGCAGGAATATCACAAACGGACTGGAGTTGGAGCGTACTGATCGCTGACCTTGATAACGATGGATGGAAGGATGTACATATTACTAACGGGCTGGGTAGAGACCCTACAAATATTGATTTCCTGGAATACAGGCATCAAACTGTTGTGGCAAGCGGCATTCCTGATAATGATCCGGGACAAAGAAAAATATTTATGGAACACCTTGCGTCATTAGGCAGTGTTTCTCTCCGCAATTATTTATACTTAAATAAAGGTGGGCTTTCTTTTGAAGATGTTTCAGAAAAAGCCGGAATAGACCAAACTTCTATTTCAAATGGCGCTGTTTATGCCGATCTCAATAATGACGGTAACCTCGATATTATAACCAACAATATCAACAGTGACGCATTCATCATGCGAAATGATATTGTAAAACAGGCAGATACTACTAAGAACAATAATTATCTCACACTTAAGTTAACAGGCGATTCATTAAACAAAGATGGCATTGGCACTATTGCTTATGCTTACAGCAAAGGACTTTCACAAATGGTTGAAGAATACCCGGTAAGAGGTTATTTATCAACAGTTGATAGCCGGTTACACTTTGGCTTTGGAAAAAACATTCCTGATTCATTAAAAATTATTTGGCCCGATGGCAAAATGCAATTGATTCAACATCCTGTTATAAATAAAATTTTGCAGGTAAATTATAAAGACGCTGACCTTACGTACAAAGAAGTAAAACCAATAACCGATTCTTTTTTTAATGATGTAACCAGCAATATAAAAGCCGATTTTCAGCACAAGGAAACCTTCTTTTTCGACTACGGATTTCAACCTTTGATTCAACAAAAATACTCGCAGGAAGGGCCGTTTATCAGTACGGGAGATTTAAACGGAGATGGGCTTGAAGACTTTTTTATAGGTGGTGCATTCAAGCAATCAGGTAAAATATTTTTACAACAAAAAGACGGAAGTTTTAATAGTAAAGATCTAGTTACGGGAACAAAATACGAGGAAGATATGCAGAGCGTTATGTTCGATGCTAACGGAGACGGATATCCTGATTTGCTTATCGCAGGTGGCAGCAGTGAATTTGATCCAACTTCTTCTTTTTACCGTCCGCGTTTATACCTCAATGATGGCAAAGGAAATCTTAAATTGGACAGTGCAGCATTTTCGCCGCTTATCCGCACTCCTGCCAAAAGCATCGCCGTTGCTGATATGGACGGCGATGGCGATATGGATATTTTTATTGGAGGAAGAGTTATCCTTGGAACTTACCCGATTCCCCCAAGGAGTTATATCCTTCGCAATGATCATGGCAGGTTTACTGATGTAACATCTTCTGTGTGCCCTGCTTTGGAAGATATTGGTCGCATCAATTCAGCCGTTTGGGTTGATATTGACAATGATAAAAGGCCCGATCTTATTATCGCGGGCGACTGGATGCCAATACGCATTTTTAAAAATGATGGAAAAAAATTAACGGAAATAACGCAGCAAACCGGTTTAGCAAACTATCCTGGGTTATGGCGAAGCCTTGTTGTTACAGATATTGATCATGATGGCGACTTAGAT
>Ga0207695_10009103_pt1 | contig 12329 bp, 12 predicted proteins | sample KBSC54metaG_FD_184354 | JGI IMG/M metagenome (GOLD analysis project Ga0207695, IMG submission 184354) | Corn rhizosphere microbial communities from Kellogg Biological Station, Michigan, USA - KBS C5-4 metaG (SPAdes) (version 2) | ecosystem: Host-associated > Plants > Roots > Rhizosphere > Soil...
TGACAACCTTCCCCGGCCACAAACCGGACGCATCCACATCGGCGATCGTATCCTCGGCGACGCGCTTCTGCTCATCGCTCGTATAGAAAATCGCCGAGCGGTAGCTGGTCCCGACATCGTTGCCCTGGCGATTGCGCGTCGTCGGGTCGTGGATCTGGAAGAAAAATTCCAGGAGCTGCCGAAAGCTGATCCTGGATGGATCGTAAGTGATCTCGATCGCTTCGGCATGCGTGCCGTGATTGCGATAAGTGGCGTTGGGAACGTCACCGCCGGTGTAGCCGACACGCGTCGAGATCACGCCATCGCGACGGCGGATAAGGTCCTGCACACCCCAGAAACAGCCCCCGGCCAGCACCGCGCGTTCGTTGCTCACTTTACGTCCTCCACCTGATCGAGATAAGCACCATAGCCTTCCGCTTCCATCTTTTCCCGTGGCACAAACCGCAGGGACGCGGAATTTATGCAGTAGCGCAACCCGCCGCGATCCGGCGGGCCGTCATTGAATACATGGCCGAGATGGCTGTCGCCATGGGCCGAGCGCACTTCGGTGCGGATCATGCCGAGAGAAATGTCGCGCAGCTTGCTGACGTTGGCGGGCACGATGGGCTTGGTGAAGCTGGGCCAGCCGCAGCCGGAATCGTATTTGTCCGACGATGCGAACAACGGCTCGCCCGAGACAATATCGACATAGATGCCGGGCTTTTTGTTGTCCAAATACGCACCTGTGCCCGGGCGCTCGGTCGCGCTCTCTTGCGTGACGCGATATTGCTCTGGCGTGAGCTTGGCGATCGCTTCAGCGGACTTCGTATAGGCTGACATCTTGTGCTCCCGGACGGATTTTCTCAACGTTACACTTTGCCTCAAATATCTGCGCTTGTTCTTTAGAGCTCGGAGGCCGCCGGGTTGCCGAAATTCATGCGTACGGCCCGATCTTGAGACATCAGGCGAACAACTGGTGGTGCGCACCTGCTCGTTGGTTCAGTTCGTATTTCAGGGATGAAGCTTTGCCGGCGTGTCATTCTTCTACCCCTCTAAGCGCCGAGCCTTTGTGTATGGCGACATGGTCGGCTCAGTCGCTTGCGATTTCATATTGTGGATCGTCTTCGGTCGCATGGAGCGTGTAGCCTTTATAGTCGATGTCGCGCCCGTGTACCTTGACGATCCTCCCGGTCACATGTCCTGCCTCGGAATTCCAAGTGACCTGCTCACCGATATTGAATTTGCGCATCATGTGCCTCCCAATCGAAATCGAATCTCCGATAAAGGCCTGCTCAGATTTCAGAGCGTCGCCAGCCGGTGATCGTCAGCCCCTTGCTCGCGTCCGTTACTTCGAGCTTTGGTTTATCAAGCCCGTGCGCGGCGAGCACGGCCTCCGGTGTCTGTGAAGGCACGCCGTCAAACACCGGCAAACCGCCGGGCAGCCGGACTTTCGCAGCGCGCGACAGATAAAAGACGCCGTACCGATTCAGAAACAATTCAAACACACGCGGCCCTCCAATCACCGCCACGCGCAGGTTCGGTACAGAGAACGCCGCCAGGGCTTCGTCGAAGGATGCGCCCGCAGGATTCCAGAGGATCGCCCTGCTGTTCGACGGATCAGGGGCGATGGATGGGATACTTCGGGTCGTGATGAGGCGGCGACGCGTCGCCGAATGCGACAACTTCTCCTGCGAGTTTCGGCCGTGCACCACGATGTCGACCGCATCCAAGCCGTTCTCGAAAAAGTGCTGGTCGGCATCGAGCCTGAGCGAAGGCGGTATGTTGCCCGCGGCATCGGTCAACATTCCATCCTCCGAGACAATCGCATAAGCCTCGATATGAACGGTGTGATTCATCATCCGGCGGCAACCTCGTTTTCCATCCGGGCCTCGATTTCAAGATTCTCGAGATCGCGAGACATCGATGCGACCGCGAGCGTCCGGCCATTGCCGCGATATCTCAGCAGACAATCCCCGGTCTTTATGTTGCCCTCGAAGGTGATCTCCTCCCATTTCTCGGCATGGCCTATATATCTGATGGATATGTCGTAGTGCTGGCTCCAGAAGAACGGCACCGCATTGAATTTGCGATGCTGATTCAGCATGTTGCGCGCCACCGTCTGCCCCTGACGTTCTGCCAACGCCCAATGTTCTACGCGAATGCTTGCTTTGGAATGTGGATCCGGCCAGCGCGCAATATCTCCTGCAGCGAAAATATCCGGCACGCTGGTTTGGAGATATTCGTCCACAAGCACGCCCCGATCCATTGTGAGGCCGGACTGTTCTGCGAGCGCCAGGCGCGGCCGGACTCCAATACCGGCGACGACAAAATCGGCCTGGAGCGTGTCGCCGCTCTTGAGCGTCACACGATCGCCATCGATGGCGGTGACCGTATTCTCAAGATGGAAAATCACGCCATGTTCTTCGTGTAGAGCCCGGATAAAATCACCCATTTCGGCGCCAAGAATCCGTTCCATGGGCCGCTTCTCCAGCCCAACGACGTGCACCTCGATATTGCGCGCGCGCAACGAAGCGGCGGCTTCCAACCCAACGAAGCTGGCACCAACAATTACGGCACGGCGGGCGCCCTTCGCCGCCGCGATAATGGCTCGGCAGTCCGCCATCGTGCGCAATGCAAAGACATTTGATTGTGACCCTCCCGGAATATTGAGGCGCACAGGTTCCGCGCCTGTGGCCAGCAGCAAGCGATGGTAGGGGATTTCTGCTCCTTCGGCTGTGCGCACAAGATGCGCTCCAGTATCGATGGATGCGACTTCGGTCGCCAGCCGAAGATCGATATTCACGTCTTTGTAGAAGCTTGCCGTCTGCAGCGGCATCCAGTCTTCCTCAGCAGTGCCAGCCAGATAATCCTTGGACAGATTGGGCCGGTCGATCGGCGGATCGACATCATTACTGAGCATGACGATGCTGCCCTGAAAATCCAGCCGCCGAAGCATCTCGGCCGCCGCATAACCCGCAGCACCGCCGCCAACGATCACAATCTTCTGTGGCGCGACAGGATCGGTTATGCGCGCTCGCTTTTCCGCAGGTGCTTTTTCCCGAACGAAGACTTTCCCGTCCTTCTGTTCCACGCGCCAGATGGCAAGTGGAGCGAATGCGGGTGCGTGCATGGCCTCGCCGCTTCGCAGACTGAAACAAGCATGATGCCATGGGCAGCGAACGGTATCGCCCACCACAAGCCCCTCTGCGAGCGGTCCTTGATAATGCGAGCAGTGAGCGTCGATGGCGAAGATTTCTGAGCCGGATTTCGCCAGCAAAACGTCCTGATCGCCGACATGACCAAGCAGCCTACCGGCCGCAAGATTCGCAATCGCGACACCCAATGCTAGATCGGGCCCGCTCGCTTTGGAATCTTCCTGCATCAGAGACCTCCTGGGAGCGCAGTCACCACGGACGGAGATTAATCGCCAACTTGCCGATAAACTATAACGTTTTGCTCTCGTGCGGGCTTCGCGGATCGTTTGCCGAGTCCAGATAATCGAGGCCTAGAGGGCCGATCGCGGTAACCTGCGTGATATATTCTCCGCGTTCGGGAAGTGAGGAAAAAGTCAGTTCGCAGAGAATGGTTGGCGGTCTCCGGAGGACTCGAACTAGCTGCCCTGCAGGTAGTCAGTTCGAACCGATCTCCATATTTACGTACTTGATGGGGCAGCAGCGAACCGAACGGACACAAACTTGTATCTTCAAAAGGCGAACTGACCTCCACCGTGTCACCCCAATTTTTCGGAAAATATTTCGCCCTTGCGAGAGACAAACTCCCAGATCGAGGCGGCCGCCAGTCTCGCTTCGGGCGCTAGGCCGGAACCGCAATCGATGCGCTCATCCCGAGAACTTGAGGACTGAGCCGATTCCTTTCACAGGGCATTTGGGCCATAATGCGGACCAGCCCGTTCTTTGCTTGGTGACGCTTCACACTTCAAAAAAAATCCTGAATTATTGTACTGCAGTGAATTGTTTCGCCGCTGTCGTCGTCCCACCAATAGCGCCCATATGGGGAGTGCCTGCCATCCACGGACTTGTACCATCTGGCTACGGCGATCTCGCGGCTCGCTGTGTCATTATCGCCGCAATCGTCGCCAGTGCTTTGCTGATCGACAAGCTGATACGGCGCTTCTATTGGCACGGACATCTGAAGAAGCGGCTTGGCCACGACACGCCAACCCTGATCCAGGACATCGTCACCTGGATTCTCGTGCTGGCCGCCCTTTCTGTGGGGCTCTCTGCCGAAGCCGGATTCTCGATCGCGGCTTTTGTGACGGCGTCGGGCGCGGCGGCCGTTGTTATCGGCATAGCGCTGCAGGCCGTGATCCAGGATCTGTTCAGCGGCCTGGCCATCAATCTCGAAGGCTCCTACGCAATCGGCGACTATCTAACGATCTTCACCGATCAGTCGCCCGAACCCATCTATGGAAGGGTCGTCGGCATTTCGTGGCGCTCGACCTTGTTGCGCCAGGACGACGATTGCCTGCTGATGGTTCCCAATCATCTGGCCACCACCAATCCGGTGACGAACCACAGCCGCCCGCGCGAAGGAAAACGTCTTTCGGTCGATATTCCTGTCGATAATCGCTTCCCGCCGGCGCGGGTGATCGACCTGCTGCTCGGAGAAACCTTCAAGGTGGTGAAGGGTCCGGGCTTCCAACGTCTCAAGGCACCGTCGGTAAATCTCAAAAGCCTTTCGGCCGATGGCGCCATTTTCGAAGTGCGCTTCTATGCATTTCCCGATCAACTCGAGCCGGGATCGGCACGCTCGCTCGTATTGCGCGCGTTGTTGGATGTCATGCAGCAATATACCGTGCCGACGCCGCTGACGCAGATTGAAGTGGTCCCAGCGTTCAAGGAAGACACAGCGCCCGACGATGCGGAAACCAGCCGCGCGATTTCCCGAGCGCGGCTTTTTCGGGGCGTTCTCAATGTCGAACAGATCGACAGGCTGACAATGCTCAGCAAACCGGCAGACATTGCCGCCGGAACAGTGCTGATGAGCCAGGGCGACGCTCCGTCGTCAATGCTCATTATTCTGGAGGGCGCTGCAAGCATCACCGTGAAGGGATTCGATGGCGTCATCCGGGAAGTTGCAGTTTCCGCTACCGGCGACGTTGCTGGTGAGATGTCTTTGATGACAGGATCGCCGCGCACGGCGACCGTCGTGGCGCTAACATCCATGCGTATTCTGGAGATCACCAAGGAGGCCATGGAAGACCTCCTTCGCGCCTCGCCCGAGCTGCTGGGACGGTTCAGTCAAATTCTGGCGGAGCGTCAGCTTGAGATCGATCAACTGAACCATCGCGTCGTTCAGCGCGAAAACGTGGAACGCGACCTGCTGACCCGAATGACCGCTTTCTTCTCGCGTGCATTTGGGGTGAGCGCGAGAACTTGAATAGGAAAAGCTGCAATGAATTCCGCGATGATGTCGCTTCTGATCGCGCTGGCTCTATTTCAGGCCAAGCATTTCCTCTGTGACTTCGTGTTCCAATCGCTCTGGCAGGTGAACAACAAAGGCACCTATGGTCACGTTGCCGGCATTGTTCATGCCGGATTGCATATCATTGGATCGGTGCCTGCGCTGCTTGTTCTCACCCAATTGCCCGCTGTTATCGCTGCTTTGTGCCTGGGCGAATTCGTCGTTCATTATCATACCGACTGGGGCAGGGCGCAGATCGACACCAGATTCGGGTTGACCGAGAAGGATCATTCCTACTGGGTCATCTTTGGAGCCGATCAGCTTATCCATCAGCTCACCTATCTCGGGATGATCTACGTGCTGGAAACCGGAGTGCTCTGAGCATTCCCGAACCGAATTGAAATTGGTCGTCGCCCGCTAGTATGATGGTTCCGCGAGTATGACTGAGGGGACCTATGGCCAACGAAACAGAAAAACAGCCGTCGCCAGTAGAGCGCAAGCTGGTCACGATCTTGTCCGCCGACGTGGCCGAATTCAGCCGTCTGATGTCCGAGGATGAGGAGAGCACCCTCCTCACATTCCGGGACTACAGCCAGACCTTCAGAGCCCTGGTCGATATGCACCATGGGAGGATCTTCAACACCGCAGGCGACGCGCTCCTGGCCGAATTCACCAGCCCGATCGAAGCTGTCCGCTGCGCAACCGACATTCAGGCGGCGCTGCGCACCCGCAACGACTTGCTTCCGCCCGCAAAGCAAGTCCACTTCCGCATCGGCGTAAACCTCGGCGATGTGATGATGCAGGGATCCGATTTACTTGGCGATGGCGTCAACGTCGCGGCCCGGCTTCAGGGCGCAGCCGAACCGGGCGGAATATGCATCTCGGGCACTGTGTACGACCAGATTCGCAACAAGCTTTCTCTGAACATCGAGACGCTGGGCGAGCGCCGATTCAAAAACATCGCCCAACCGGTGCGAACGTTTACGATCGCGGCGACCGGTGACGATGATATTGCATCGTCTGTGCGCAGCAATTCCTCCGCTTCTCGCGCATCGCAGCCCAAGGCATCCGTTTCGGGTGCTGCACGCACACCCATGCCTAGAACACTATTGATCACATTGACCGTCGCCGGCATCTCGCTGTTGGCGCTCGCGGGAGGCTATTGGGCGTACACGAAGTATCCGCGAAGCCCGGTCTCGCAAGCGACAAGCAAAATAAATACTGCAAATCCCGCAAATCCAGCCAACGCGCCAATTGCGCTTACAAGCCTGGATAGGGAGGCAAACGCGCTGGTTGCGGACGCGCAACGCCTTCAGCGTCCCCAGAAGGAAATCGATAGTCTCGCCGCTTCGAATATGCAGATTGCAGCGCTGGCTTCGCAGCTGCACGGGTTAGGCAAAAAGCCCGGCGACGACGCAAAGTCTCGTGCACTTGTTGCCCAGATGAGCAGCATTGCGGCAGGGATGGCGCATGACGAGGTATCTGCGCTGGAGCACGCCATCGCGCAAATGTCGCGCGGTTTGGATAGAGCGCCAGGCAAGTCTATCGCCTCCAGCGCGCGCACCGCGATCGCAACCGCCCAACAAGCGAAGGCCACGCTCGAAAGCGCAATCGACGAAACTCAGAAAGCGTCGGACGGGAGTGCTTCGCTAAAGGCGGCGAGCAAGGCGTTGGCCGATTATAGTGCTTTCGACTCGGCTTATGATGCGGCAGCGCCGTCCTTTGTGGCAGCGCGGCGCAACGACCTTGAAGCGGTCATCACCGCGGCGCGCAATATTTCCGAAAATATCATCGCGTTTAGCAGGGTCAAGAAACCCTGGCTGCTCGCGTCCCGGGCCCGCAAGGAAGCGTATCAGACGCTCTCCAGCAATGCGGCGGAGGCGCAGTCGCAAATCGCCCAGCTGGACGCACTTGGTCAGCGAGCAGGGGCCGCCACCAGCGTCAGCAAAATGGACGCGGCCGTGAGCCAGGCCGTGGCAATCAAGGCCAGCCTTAACCGCTTGCTCCAGAGTTCCAACGCGGCCTACGCCGCCTTTAATCAATAGAAAAAAATCTATTCGCGATCGCCGATCATGGCCCGCGCAATGGGGTAGAAATTGCGATTGAGCTAGCGGCTTAGTGCATTGAAGAGTGATCTTGGAAGGATACGAACTAGCTACCCTGCAGGCGGTCAGTACGAACCAGTCTCCACATCAACGAACTTGATGCGGCTGCAGCAAACCTAAAAGGACACAAACCTATCTCTCCAAAAGTGCGAACTGGTCTCCACTATGTGGCCGCGAAATTCCGGGAAAAGATTTCGCCATGCCAGAGACAAACCCCTATTCGCGCGGGCATCGACCGCTAAACGATCTGCTTTGAACGCTCAGAGACTCAGCGCATGCAAAAAATGCGGAGTTAGCGGACTATTTGATCTGTATATGAAATTACTTTATCGTTCTAAAACAGATACTTAACGAATGGTGGGCCCGGCAGGACTCGAACCTGCGACCTAACCGTTATGAGCGGTCAGCTCTAACCAACTGAGCTACAGGCCCTCCGCCGCGGTGCATAGCAGGATTTGCTGTGGGCCAGAACAGTCTCCTTCACGCGGCGGATTCGACCTGGGATAGCCGCCTCAGTTTCGCCTCGGAGCCGGAGGAATATCCGGTGATTTCGAGAAGGAATTCCATCATGTCTCATTCCAGACTCTTTCTTGCTCTGCCGGCGACCTTGCTCCTACTCGGTATGCAACCCGTTGCTGCTGCTGACGTGACGCCGCGCACCCTGACCGTTTCGGGCACCGGCGAGATCAAATCCGCGCCGGATGCCGCGCAATTGTCGACGGGGGTTGTTTCGCAGGCGCCGAACGCCGCGGCCGCCCTCACCGCCAACGCTCGCGCGATGACCGCAGTCTTCGACACGCTGAAGCGCGCCGGCGTCGCCGAAAAGAATATCCAGACGTCAGACTTCTCGATCTCGCCGCAATATGCGGGCAAGCCCGGCCAGCCCCAGCACATCGCGGGCTACCAGGCGTCGAACACCGTGAACGTGCTCGTCGACAAGCTCGACAAGGTCGGGCCGACGATCGACGCCCTTGTCGCGTCCGGAAGCAATCAGATTGACGGGCCGAACTTCACCATTGCGGATCCGAAGCCGTTGCTTGCCAAAGCGCGTGAGATGGCAGTGAAGGACGCGATCGCGAAAGCGCAAGTCTATGCCGCGGCCGCCGGCGTGTCGCTGGGCCCGATCATGTCGATTGGCGAAAGCGGCGGCCAATCTGCGCCACGCCCGATGAACCGCATGATGATGAGCATGGATAAAGCGCCTGCGACACCGATTGCTGGCGGCGAAGAAAGCGTCTCCGCCGATGTATCGATTACCTGGGCGATCAATTAGTCCGGATTGCCGGGAGCGAAATTAGGTGTTCGCGTGGTTGCAAGAGCCAGCGTTGCCGTCGCTCGCACGAATCCAGATGTCGAGCGTGCCGACCACTGGCTCGTGCGGATCGATATCGCGCGTGAGCCAGACATGCCACTGGCCTTCGCGCAGTTTGGCATGCCACTTTTCGCCGGCATCGAAGGGACGCACCATGGAGCAACGCTCCTTGGCGATGTCGATGGCGGCGGCTTCCGTCGTCACGGCGACGGTCGAACCTGTGCCGATACAGCCCGTAAGCGCCGATAGCGCGACGAACAATGCTGCAAATTTTCGAATGTCCGTGGTGACACCCTCCTGCACCGACCCGGCTCAATAGAACCGGATCGGGGGAAGTATAAGCCGCCGCCTGAAGGACAGCTAGTTGCTCATGCAGGAGGCGATGAAGCTATCATGCGACTGCGCGCCGGCCGTGCCGTCGACCTGCGCGTGCTGCCAGCGCTTCTCGCACTGCTTCCTCTTGATAGCTTCCATGCCGGTCGCCGTTGTGCCGGTTTCCGCATCGGAGTTTGGATTCGAACTCGCATGCGGTCCGTCCTGCATCATGTCGCCGGATCCGTGAAACGTGTTGGGCGTACCCTGATTGGAATTCTGCGCGTACGCGCCACCAACCAGCAGGAAAGCGGAAAAAACGGTAGCGGTCAGAATCGACTTTTTCACAAGTTCACTCCTCGGGGTCCTGCATCTTAACGATGCGCGGCGGCGTTGGGTTCCTTCGGAATTCTACTTATCCGTTTCCAGCGCGTCTATCTGGTCCATGATGCGACTCATGCGCGCGACCAGCGCCTGATATGGCGCGGGGGTTGCCATATCGATGCCGGCCTTCTTGTAGAGCTCGTAGGCATAGTCCGACCCACCGGCCTTCAGCATGTTGATATAGCGGTCGCGCGCCGGCGCACCTTCATGCTCGATCGCATCGGTGAACTGTGCGGCGCCGGCCATCGACGTCGCGTACTGCCACACATAAAAGCCGTAATAGAAATGCGGGATGAACGCCCATTCGACGCAGTAATCAGGATTGATCTTCATCACGCCCTGCGCGTCGCCGTGATAGCGCTTGAGCAGGTCGCAATAGATCTCCGTCATCCGCTTGCCGGACAGCGCATTGCCCTTCTCGATCTCCTCATGGATCGCGAGCTGGAATTCGCCGAACATGGTCTGGCGGAAGAACGTGCCGCGGATTAGCTCGAGACCTTCGCCAAGATAGTAGAGCTTCTCCTGCTTGGTCTTGGCGTGCGCGACCATGTAGTCGTTGAGCAGCATCTCGTTGGAGATAGAGGCCGTCTCCGCCGTGAAGGTCGAATAGTTCGACTTCTCATAGGGCTGGGTGTCGTGCGTCAGCAGTGTGTGCACCGCGTGACCCCACTCGTGCACGAAGGTCGAGAGCGATTCGTAGTCGTAGTTGTGGTTCAGGTGCAGGTAAGGATGCACATCATAGGCCGAGCCATTCATGTACGCGCCGGACGCCTTGCCGGTGCGGGGGAGAACATCCATCCAGCGACCGGAGAATGCCTGATGTAGCTTGGCCGCATAGTCCGGCCCATAGGGTGCAGTTACGTCGAACGCGATGCGCTCGGAATCCGCGACGGTGAAATGCTGCGGTTCGGTGAGCTTAAACATCGTGGGATAGATGTCGTAATAACCAAGGTCGTCCTTGATGCCGAGCAGCTTCTTGCGCAGCGTCAGATAGCGGTGAAACACCGGCAGACCGGCATTCGCCTGTGCGACGAGCTGGCGATAAACCGCTTCCGGCATGTTGTCCACGAACAGCGCGTCGCTGAGCGCGTTCGGATAATGGCGCACCTTCGCATCGAATTCCTCGGCAAGGATCTGCGTGATCAGCGAAGCACCAAACGTGCCCTCGTATTTCTTCCATGCGCCCCAGAACGCATCGAACACCAGCTTGCGGTCGGCGCGGTTTGGCGCCTGGCGGTATTTCGTGTAGGCCGCTTGATCGAGGCGTTCGACCTTTGTGCCGTCCGACAGGGTTACACTTGGGAATGGCAGCTCGCCGTTCGAAAGCTGGCTGTAAATGTTGTTGGGTTGAATCAGAACATTGCTCGCCGCCGACATGACGCCTTCGGCCTCAGGCCCCAGCGTATGTGGCGCGCCGCGCAGAATGTTGTCGAGGTAGAAGTCGAAGCGGTGTGCCAGTTCCGGCGACTGCTTCTCGAAATCGTGCACCTTCTTCGCGCCGATGGTAATGATTTCCGGCGAAACCCAGGCCGTCTTCTCGCTCAGCCGCGAACCAAGCGCCTGTCCGAGCTGCACGCGCTCCTGGTTGATGGCGACGCGAACGTCTTCATCGCCTTTGAGCGACGCATAGACGTTGAGGCGCGCGACTTCCTTGCTGGCGTCGCTCATTGCGGCCAGCGCCTCGAGCATCGCCTTCGCGCTTTTGCCGAGCGTGCTTTTGTATTTGTCGAGGGTATCGACTTGGGCCTTCGCCTTTTGCTGCGCGACCGTCCAGGCTTCCGGCGAGGGATAGAGATCGTTAAGGTCCCACATATAGGCGGGATTGGCGCGATCGGCTTCCGCGGGATCGGCAGGCTTGGGCTCCGCGGCCGCCACCGCGGCACTCGACATCATCATCAGCGCGAACGCTCCCATCAAAACGGTTTTCATCTGTCACCCCTCCCATTCGGATGGAACCTCTCTAGCCGCCCAGTTCGGTTCCGGCCAGAAACGCGGCCTCAACATGCCGTGAGCGGCTGATTGCGCAGGCTCCCCTGACCGTTAGAATAGCGCCAAGCCTGCCTCGCAGGAACCCCGGAAGCCTCACGAGAGCCCATCCTATGCGCCTTTTCCCGCTTGTTTGCGTGGCCGCCTTCGCTCTGTCTTCGCTGCCTGCAATGGCCGCGACCGCGCCGCGCATCAGCATTACATCGCTGTCAGAACTGGATGTGCCGGATCGGCCTTTCAGCGAATCGGCGAACGCGAATGCGGAGGTCGATGCCGCCTTCGCCCGCGCCAGGAAATCCGGCAAGGAGGTCATGATCGATCTCGGCGGCAACTGGTGCGCGGATTGCCGGATCATGTCCGGCCTCATGGAACTGCCGGAGCTACACACCTTTCTCGCCGCGCATTATGAAATGGCCACCGTCGACGTCGGCCGCTTCGACAAAAATCTGCAGATCCCCGCGCGCTTCGGGATCACCACGAAGCTCGAAGGCGTTCCGGCGTTTCTCATCGCCACGCCGGACGGAAAGCTCGTGAACGTCGGGCACGTTTCGGCAATCGAAGATGCCCGCCATATGAGTCCTCAGGCGCTTGCCGACTGGCTTGCGCAATGGACGAAATAACACCCGTCTTCGTCTGCGGCATGGGGCGGTCGGGAACGACCAACGCGCTACGTATTCTCAATACGCATCCCTCGGTGATGTTAAATGGTGAGATCACGCTTAGCGTCCTGAAGCGACTCTTCGATCTTCTCGATGCCGTGGATCAATCTTACGGGACCAGGGAGCATTTCAGCGACGGGTGGAAGGCGCGCAAAGCAGAATACATCT
>Ga0207695_10009105_pt1 | contig 12329 bp, 13 predicted proteins | sample KBSC54metaG_FD_184354 | JGI IMG/M metagenome (GOLD analysis project Ga0207695, IMG submission 184354) | Corn rhizosphere microbial communities from Kellogg Biological Station, Michigan, USA - KBS C5-4 metaG (SPAdes) (version 2) | ecosystem: Host-associated > Plants > Roots > Rhizosphere > Soil...
CCCATGGCGTACCGGGGGCGGTCGCGGGGGAGAATATCCTCGGTGGCTTCCACCATTTCCATGCTGAGCGGGCGCGGCTCGCCGACGGACAGACCGCCGATGGCATAGCCGTCGGTGTCGAGATCGAGCAGGGCGGTGGCGCACTCGCGGCGAAGGTCGTGGAACATTGAGCCCTGGACGATGGGGAAAAGGGCATGGCGGGTGGGGCTAGATGCGATGCGCTGTTCGAAGTGCGTGTGCGCCTGGCGGGCCCAACGCACGGTGCGCTCCATGCTCTTGCGGGCGTATTCGTGGCTGACGGGGTACTCGGTGCATTCGTCGAGCACCATGAGGATGTCGCTGCCGTAGGCGAGTTGGACGTCGACGGTGGATTCGGGGGTGAAGGTGTGGGTGTCGCCGTTGAGGTGCGACTGGAAAGTGACCCCCTGCTCGGAGATTTTGCGGAGGCCGCTGAGGCTGAAGACCTGGAAGCCGCCGGAATCGGTGAGGATGGCGTTGGGCCACGACATGAATTTGTGGAGCCCGCCCATTTTACGGATGGATTCGTGGCCGGGGCGGAGATAGAGGTGATAGGTGTTGGCGAGGAGGATGGAGACGGCGAGGTCGTCGGCGAGGTCGCGCTGGTTGAGTCCTTTGACGGTGGCTTGGGTGCCGACGGGCATGAAAATGGGGGTCTCGATGGTGCCGTGGGCGGTGTGGAGCAGACCGGCGCGGGCGCGAGTGTGGGGGCACTCGGCTACTACTTCGAAGGTAATCTGGCGCAAGTTTCAGGTTAGCAGGAAGAAGATGAGCCACAGATGGACACAGCATGGACACAGATAAGAAAGCCATGCGTAACCAGTCGGGGGACGCGGGGACGCACATTGGGCATGATGGGGGGACGCTCACGATCACGAATGCCACGTTGAAATTCATTCTGCGGGCATACGGGGTGGCGGATGCCCAGGTCGCGGGGCCGGCGTGGCTGGATACGGACCGGTACGACATCATCGCGAAAGCAACGGCTGACGCGGATAGATCAGCATCGTTTGCGGCTGCGGACGCTGCTGGCGGAGTGGTTTAAGCTGGCGTTTCACCGGGAGACAAAAGACATCGCGGTGTATGCGCTGGTGGTCGCGAAAGACGGCCCGAAGTTTAAAGATGAGCCGGGGAGTTCGGAGGGTGTGAATGCGAGCGGCGGGGACGCGGCACCGCCTATTCCCGCGGCGCTTCAGGAGCGGTTGGGATTGAAGCTACAGGCACAGAAAGCTCCGGTCGAGATCATAGTTATCGATCGTGTGGAGAAGGTGCCGACGGAAAACTGAGGCCGGCGTTACCGGGGGACCTTGGAGGTGCGGAGGGCCTGTTTCAGCTTTCGGCCGAGGGCGGTCGCGGTGTAGGGCTTTTGGAGGAAACCGGCGAGTCCGCGGTCGTGGAAACGGCGCAGGGCGTCGATTTCGCTGAAGCCGCTGGAGAGGAGGACCGGGACATCGGGGCGAATCTGGCGGATGCGCTTCAGCATTTCTTCACCTCCCATGATGGGCATCGTCAGATCGAGAATCACGGCGGCGAACTCTCCGGGGCGCGCGGAGAAAATGTTCAGCCCTTCTTCGCCGTTGTCTGCCAATTCCGTGGTGTAGCCGAAGCGCTCGAGCGTGAATTTGGCCAGGTTGCGGACCAGATCTTCATCATCGACGACCAGGATGTGGCCCGATCCGCGCAGGTCCACGGGTTCTTCCGGCCCGGCGGCAGGCGTGAGGGTGGCGGAGGCCGGGAGCACGACGGTAACGGTAGTTCCCTGCCGCGGAGCCGAGTCCACCGAAATGTTGCCGCGATGGGTGCGGATGATTCCCATGACGGCTGCCAGACCGAGGCCGCGTCCGGTGAACTTGGTGGTGAAGAACGGGTCGAACATCTGCGACTTCGTAGCTTCATCCATGCCGCAGCCGGTATCGGTGATGGTTAAAACGACCTGCGCTTCGTCGTTGATTTGGGTGTGACTGGTAGCGATGGTGACAGTGCCGGGCTGCTCGCCGATGGCCTCAGCGGCATTGATCACCAGGTTCATGATGAGCTGCTGCAACTGCGACCGATCGGCATCGACGCGGGCGGAATCGGGAATTAGTTGCAGATCCAATTGAACAGAGCGAGGGACGGAAGTGCGAATGAGGGGGACGATTTCGGAGATCTGCTGAGAGACATCGAGCGGTTCGATGAGGTGGTGGCCCTTGCCCGCATAGGCCAGCATCTGGCGAACCAGCAACGCGGCACGCTCGCTGGAGCGCAAGATCTCGCCAATATGTTCGTTTAAACCCGCGGAATTCTTCGCCTCTTCCAGAGCCAGGCTGGCGTTTCCCATGATGCCCGTGAGCAGGTTATTAAAGTCGTGAGCCAGGCCTCCGGCGAGCACGCCGAGGCTCTCCAGTTTCTGCGTCTGGCGCATCTGCTCTTCCATGTGCTTCTGCTCGGTGATATCGCGGGCGATGTGGGAGGCGCCGACGACCTTGCCGGCTTCGTCGCAGATTGGCGAAATGGTCAGCGAGACGTTGATGTGCTTGCCATCTTTGCGAATGCGAACGGTCTCGAAGTGATTGACCTTGCCCCCGAACCGGATCCGTTCGATGATGCCGGCTTCTTCCTCGACGCGATCGGGCGGTAGCAGCGGTGCCATGGTATTGCCCAACATCTGTTGGGCGGTGTAGCCGAAGATGCGTTCCGCGGCATTATTCCAACTCTGAATGACGCCTCCGAGGTCCTTGGAAACGATGGCGTCTTCGGAGGATTCCACAATGGCATGTAGTTTGGCAGTGAGCGCCTGTTCGGAGTCGCGCGCCGCAACGGCCTGTTGCCATGCGGCCAGCCGCTCGGAGGCGAGGCGGGCATTTTCTTCGGCTTTGGCGCGTTCGCGGCGCTGCACTTCGAGGAGCCAGATGGCCACAACCGCCGCGACGAGATAAAAGCCGAGGACGAAGCCGTCCATCTGGAAATAGCGGCCCTGTCCGGCGAACATGTAGTTGCCGATGAGTCCACCGGCGACCGTGACCAGGATGCTGGGACCGGTGCCGAGATATCGCGCAGCGACGAGGAGGGCCAGGAATGCGACCGAATAAGGATTACGAGAGCCGAGGTAGGGATTGACCACCATGCGGAGGATGGTGGCCGCGACGACGCAGACGACTGCGCCGCCGTATCGCGCGGGAAGCGGTTTCCATCCGTCGGGGCGCAATCCTCTACCTGCGCTTATCATATCTTGTCCATATGAACGGCCTATGAAATGACAGGTAGCGGAACGCGCAAATTGCCGCGGAAGATCTCGTCAAAGGCACTGATAATTTCGTCGTGGAGGAGGGAGTTGTCGGCCAGCAGCGTGTCGGAGGAAAGCACGCTGTGGGAGGCGCCGCGCATATCGCTGATGCGGCCGCCGGCCTCCTGGACCAGCAGCGATCCGGCGGCCATATCCCAGGGTTTCAGTCCGAACTCCCAGAAGAAATCCAAGCGTCCGGCGGCGACGTAAGCGAGATCGAGGGCGGCCGACCCGGTGCGCCGCACGCCGTGGGAGGCCATGGCGAGTTGGTAGTAGAAGTGGATATTAATGTTGTGATGGCGCTTGCGGCTGGGGAATCCGGTGGAAGCCAGGCTATCGGAAACATGGGCGGCAGCCGATACATGAATGCGGCGGTTGTTGAGGTATGCTCCCGCGCCGCGTTCGGCGGTGAACATCTCCTGGCGGACGGGGTCGTAGACGACTCCGGCGACCATCTCGCCGGCGCGCGCGAGCCCGAGGGTCACATTGAAGAACGGGAAGGCGTGGGCGAAGTTGGTGGTGCCGTCCACGGGATCGACGAACCATTGGTATTCGGAGGCCTTATCGATGCCGCCACCTTCTTCGGCCATGATGGAGTGGGCCGGAAAGTAGGAGCGGAGGCGCTCGACGATGAGCTTTTCGGAGGCGCGGTCGGCAGCGGTGACGAGATCGAACTCGCCTTTGGTCTCGAACGGCACGCGCCGTTCCAGAAAGTTGACCACGAGCGCGCCGGCTTCGCGCGCGATTTCTACGGCTGTTTCGAGATGTTGCATGAAGGCGGAGAGACGGAGAGGCGCTATGCCTCTTCCTGAATGTACTTGATGTCGTGCTTGAAGATGAAAAGATTGGGGGCGCCGTCGCGAGTAATGCGAATGAAGGACTGGTCGTAGTATTCGATGGTTCCGACCACCTCTTCGCCATCTTCCATTTTGACGCGAACGGGCGTCGCATTTTCGATCAGCCGCTTTAGATACTTGGCCTCTTCGAACGTCTGTTCCGGCGCGCGTCCGGCTTTTCCAGCAGGCTGTATGCTCAAGTCTTTACCGCTTCTTTCGTGTCTGGCCGGGTGTTCCGGCAAACGGTGAATCGGCCGGCTTAACCGGACCATCCTCGGCATCCCCATAATAGCCGTTGCGCGCCGACACCTGCAATTCGGGGTTCTTGAGCTGCAATTTCAGGCTGTGGAAGCGGTCCTTGGTCAGGGGCACGTCGTGGGGGTAGAAGCCCATGTAGTATTCGGTTCGGAGCTCGGTGATGATGTCGTCGAAGGCCTTGTCCATCTGCTTGCCGAGGTTGGGGAGGAAGGTGCGGCCGCCGGTACGTTCGGCCATGAAGGTGAGGGCATTTTCGCCGCCGATATTGCGGCCGGCGTTGTTGGTGATCGGCATGACCACGACGGGATAGATGATGGCGTCGGCGAGCTGGGCTGCTTCGAGCGCCTGGTGGGTGTCGTAATGGCTGGTGGTGTTGCCGCCGTCGCTGATGACGACGAGGACTTTGCGGCCCTGGCGGCCTTCCATCTCGGAGGCGGCGAGGTATATGGCGTCGTAGAGGGCGGTGCCGGCCGTTCCGGAGATCTTTTTGAGGCGCGAATCGAGCTGGAGGAAATCGTGGGTGAAGGGGCTGATGCGTGTGATCTCGTAATCGAACTTATAAAGGGCGACGCGATCCTCGGGGTTGCCTTCGGAGAGGAGCGCCTTCAGAAAGCGGGAGGCCGAGTCGAGTTCGAACTTCAGGTCCTTGGCAGTGGAGCCGCTGACGTCGATGAGCAGCGCGACGGAGAGAGGCTGCTCGGTCTGCCGCTCGAAGACCTTGATCTCCTGGCGGACGCCGTTGTCGTATATTTCGAAATCGTCTTTGGTGAGGGCGCCGACGAGCTGGCCGGACTTGTTCTTCACGGTGGCGATCAGGTGGACGAGTTTGACGTCGACGCGAATCACGCCGGACTGTTGGGCCAGGAGCGCGGCGCAGGCGGCGAGACAAAGGGATAGGGCAAGCGAACGGCTATTGCGCGGCCGGAACATGCTCATCCCACTCCCCTTCGACCCAGACCTCGCCATCGACGAAGTATTCCTTTTTCCAGATGGGAACCAGTTTCTTCAGACGGTTGATGCCTTCGAGAGCGGCCTCGAAGGCGGCGCGGCGGTGGGGCGATGTGACGATGATGGCGACGCTGGTTTCGCCGACCAGCATGCGGCCGAGGCGGTGCACCATGGCAATGCGGCCGATCTCGTGTCCAGCGGCAATTTCCTCACCGATGCGGGCCATCACCTTCAATGCCATAGATTCGTAGCACTCGTAATCCAGGTACAGGGTGGGGCGGCCCTTGGTGTTGTTCCTGACGGTGCCCTCGAAGGTGATGACTGCGCCCTCGGCCCCGGTCAGGAGGCGGGCGATTACGGCGTGGGTATCGATGGTGTGGCGGGTGATGGCGTAGTGGTTGCCGTTGATCCGGAGCTCCGCCGGGTCGTTGGCGGCGCCTCCGGAGACGGGCGGGAGGAAGGCGATTTCGTCGCCGTCCTGGACTTTCGTGGCGAGTTCCGCAAACTCTTGATTTCGAGCGACTACGATACTGCGCGAGATTTCCCGGAGGCGGGGAAAGCGGGCCGCGTAGCCGTCGAAAACCGACTGCAAATCGGAGCCGTCGGTGAATTCGGCATCTTCCGCCGAACGCCCGATAATCTCCTTCAACATGCCAAAAAACAGGACGCGCGCGTGCATCTTTGGGGTGGTTAACTTTCAGTCTAACAGACGCTTGCGGGCGGTCCCGCGTTGCGGCGGGTTACAATGCTTTTTCCTTTCATGAGACCCGTTACGGAAACCCGACTGCGCGTGCGCTACGCCGAAACAGACCAGATGGGCGTCGTCTATTACGCCAACTACATCGTGTGGATGGAGGTGGGGCGGGTGGAGTTGTGCAAGGCGTGCGGCTTCAACTATCGGGATATGGAGTTGGAGGATGGGGTGTATCTGGCGGTGGCGGAGGCCAGTTGCCGTTACCGGTCGCCGGCGCGGTTCGACGACGAGGTGATCGTGAAGACGTGGATCGAGGACGCGAATACGCGGATCGCGATCTTCGCGTACGAGATGCGGGTGGGGGATCGGATGCTGGCCACGGGGTCGACGCGGCACGTGTACGTGAATCGCGAGATGCAGCGGGTGCGACTGCCGGAGAAGTATCACGCGATGTTTGGAATCTCGGGGGGCAGGAGACAGGAGTCAGAAGTCAGGAGTCAGGAGTGAGAGCCGACGGCGTCAGTTGTCAGTTGGGGTTTTTTCGATGTGATCGAGGACGATCAGCACGACAGGGCCTTTTTTCGCGTCGAGTTTGAGGCCGAGTTGGGATTGCAGGGCGGCGAAGAGATCGGGCAGGTTGTCGCCGTCGGGGGGCGGACCTGAGGGCGGCGCGACCGGAACGGCGGCGGCGGGCAGGCCCGAGGGCATTCCGGGCATCAGCGGCCCTGGGAGGCCGTCCGTGGAGAACGTCAGAGTGAAGTCGAACTTGCCTGTCAGCCCGGTATGGTCGGTGACCGGGCGGCTGAGTTGATTAGTCAGGCGGTCGGCGAGTTCCTGCATGGTAGCACCAAGGCCCAGCAGTTTCGCGCGAGTGGGCATCATGGTCGAGAAGATGGTATTGCGGCCTCTGAAGCTGGGCGGGAGAACGGGGAATCCATCGGGCCCGAGCGTCGGGGCGGAGGGTAGGGAAATCGGATCGTCGGGATTCACCGCTGGCGGAGGACCGGCCGGCGGGTTCAATTTCGATCCGCTTTTCGCTACTTCGAGCGAGTAGATCGGAAGTTCTTTGGTTTCGCGGTGGACAGCGACTTTGAAACGATCGGCGAGCAGGTTCTGCAACATCAAGCGGAACTGCTCTTTGGTGGTCTCGACCGGCATCGTGGCGTCGATGTCGAAACGTTCCGTGTCGATCCACGGCGGGCCGGAGATCTGAAAGGCTTTGACGTCGTAAGCGTTCGTCAGTAACTGGCGAAGGCTCATGTTCGGATAATGGATACGGCCGGGATCTCTGGTCCCGGGGCCGCCGGTCGGGGGCTGAATAATGAGCCGGGGACCGTCGGGAAGGGGCGCCGCGGGCTTGATCGAAGCGACGTCAAATTTCAAAGATCTGTCCTGAGCCTGCCCACAGGCGATCGCGAGACAAGTCGCGACCAGAAAGATCACTGTACGGCGAGCCGGCATTGGCTTTCCCTCTACTAAATTATTAGTATCGGCAGCCGGTAATCGTCAAGATCAGGCGACCGCTTTTGCGGCAAGGTGAGGCACATACTTCATGTCGGTGCCCTTGATGTGATTCACCAGCCAATTCTTCAGGAACTGGAGCAGTTGGACCGTAATGGCGCCTTGGCCGGACTTGAACTTGGCGCTAAAGTCGGCGACCTGTTTGGTCAAGGCATCGTGCTGCGCTTTGTGGGCGACAAAATCCGGGTAGTCGTGGATACGCATCAGGCGCTCTTCGTGAGCGAAATGAGCCTGTGTGTATTGCAGGAGGCGCTCGAGGATGGGGCCGACAGCGGCCTTTCCCTGCCCCGCACTCATGGCCTGGTGCAGTTTCGCGGAAAGGTCGAAGAGGGTCCGGTGCTGGGCATCGATACTGGCGATGCCGATGGCGTAACTGTTGTTCCATTCAAACATGACCTACTCATCGTCAGGTCGAGGCAATCGCAATAGAGGGTAAAATCAGGATATGCGCATCCTTCTCTTTAGCGGCAAAGGAGGCGTCGGAAAAACCAGTCTCGCCGCTGCCACCGGCCTGCAGCTTTCCCGGCTGGGATATCGCACGCTGGTAATGAGCGTCGACCCGGCCCATAGCCTGGCCGATGCGTTCGACCTGGAAACCGAGTTATTCCACGGTAAGACCGGCGACCCCTTTCCGATCGACGAGCACCTGGCCATCCACGAAGTAAACATTCAAAAGGAAATCAAGCGCCACTGGCGGGAAATCTCTTCGTACGTGATCTCGGTCCTGCGGACCACCGGGATCAACGACGTCGAGGCCGAAGAACTGGCGATCCTGCCGGGGATGGAAGAACTGAGCGCGATGATGTATGTGAATCAGTTCCGCCGCGAGGAGCGGTACGACGTCATCGTGCTGGACTGCGCGCCGACGGCCGAATCGCTGCGGTTCGTCAGCATGCCGACCACGCTGGAGTGGTACATGAAGCACATTTTCCCGTTCCAGCGAGGGATTCTGAAGGCGGTGCGGCCGATCGCGAACCGGGTGTCGCCGGTGGAACTGCCGACCGACAACTACTTCGCCAACATTCAGGATCTGTTCGGGAAGCTCGATGGGATCGGCGAACTGCTGGAGAATCCTCGGATCACGAGCGTGCGGCTGGTGACCAACCCGGAACGTATGGTGCTTCGGGAGACGCAGCGGGCCTTCGTCTACTTCTCTTTGCACGGGCTCACGGTGGACGGCGTGATCGTGAATCGGGTGCTGCCGGGCGAGGTCACGGACGCGTACTTCCAGGAATGGCGCGCGTCACAGGCCAAAGTGCTGACGGAGATCGAGGCGTATTTCGCGCCGGTGGCGGTCAAGCGGGTGCCGCTGTTCACGCACGAGGTGCTGGGCCGCGAGCGGCTGGAGGAACTGTCGCGCACGCTGTACGAAGAGAAGGAAGATCCCGCGGCCGTTACACGCACGGAAGCGCCCTACGTCTTCACGAAGCGGGAGGGCCACTATGAAGTGCAGCTACAGGTGCCTTTCGCGGTGAAGGGCGAGATCGGGCTGTTTAAGAAGGGCGATGAACTGGTAGTGGAAATCGGGACGCTGCGCCGTCATATTGGGCTGCCGACATCGATGGCAGGCCTGTCGCCGAGCAAGGCGAAGCTGGAAAACCGCGTCCTCACGGTGGAAATGAAGGAGAGTTGAATATGGCTGAAGATACGGGAAACACACAGCACCAACACGGGCCAGGTTGTTTCTTTTGCACGACGGCGCTGCCGATCATGGAGAAACTCTGGTCGGAGGCGACGAAGGATCATTTCCGGAATTCGCGGGTGGAGTTCCTGAAGGGAGTGCGGAGCCTGATCGACAACCGGATCGAACATCTGTCGCGGAACGAGGGGCAGAAGGGCACGCGGGTCACGGTCGAGTAGCTATTTCGCCGAGAGCTTTACATCAGGCAACAGTTCCTTCAGCAGCGCGGGGGTGTTGTAGAGGCGCTGGAGGGTGGCGACGATGCCGGGGGCGGCGGCATGGACGGCGCGGGCGGACTCGTCGGAGTATAGATACGTCAGTTGGATGCTCTCCAGGTTGCCGTCGAAGGTGACGCCGACGATCTCGCCCTTGGTGTTGACGATGGGGGCGCCGGCGGGTCCGGCTGTGATGTCGCAGGTGCTGACGAAGTTGAAGGGCGTGACGAGGTCCAACTTCGGCTTGCCGTCGAGCCAGCGCGGCGGGAGATTGTAGATCTCCTGATTGTTGGCGGCGAGAAAGAAGAGTCCGCCGAAGGTGGTGGTGAAGGGCACCGGCGCTTCGGTGCGGTCCTTGTAGCCTTTCACGACTCCGTACGTGACGCGCGGCGTGCCGGTGGCGTCGGGATAATCGGCGGCGCCAAATACCTTGTACCGATACTGCGCGATGCGCTCGGCGGCGGAGGCTTCGAGCGCTTCGATGGTGTCGGCGTGCTTTCGCTGCAGCTTGCGGGCGGGCTCTTCGAGCAAGCGGGCGAGCTTGATCATCGGGTCGGTGGACTGCGCGGTGCGCGCGGCGGGGTCCTTGAGCTTCGTGGTCTTGACGAGCTCCTCGGCGGTGGCTTGCGGAGTCTTGTTGCCCAAGATGGCTTTGAGCGGCGACTCCTTGTCGCCGAGGGTCTTCAGTTCCTCCAGGTAGCGCCAGAGGAGATTCGATTCGACGGCGTCATCGATGGGCAGATCGAGTTGCTGGGAGGAATCTCCGCCGCGGACGATCTGGCGGGCGATGCGGAAGAGGTTCGAACCGATAGCGGCAGGCTGTTCGAGCACCTGATACGGCCGCTCGAACGGGGTCCAGGTTTTGTAGGCGGCGGCGACTTCGTCCCACACCTTGCCGCCTTCGACGCCAAGCTTCGGGTCGTGCTCGACGCTCTGGCGGAGTTTCTTTTCGAAATTGGCCTTGCGAGCCATCATGAAGCTGTCGTTGAGGCCGATCAGTTTGCCGGCGGTCAACTTATATTCGTTGCCGAGGGTGGTGAGCGGCAATTCGGCGAGTTTCGCGTTATCGGCGCTCTTGGAGGCGAAGTCGCGGAGATCGCGAATGCGGGTGCGGAGGCGCGCGAGTTGCACGCTGAGGACGGAATCGCGGTAGAAGTTCAGTTGGGCGGCGGTGGACAGGCGTGAAGTGGCGATGGGGCTGCCGGTGGCAAATACCAGGTCGCCGTCTTTGACGGGTTCGTCGCTCCATTTGAGATACTGCGGGGTCGCGGCGGGTTTGCCGTTCTCGTAGGCGCGCAGGAAGGCGACGTCGAGGCCGTACCGCTGGAACGTCAGATTGCTGGGATTGCCGCCGAAGAAGGTGATGGCGCGTTCGGGCGTGAAGACGAGGCGCAGGTCGGAATACTTTTTGTACTGATAGAGATCGTAGCGCTCGCCGCTGAAGAGGCGGACGACGGTGCAGGTATTGCCGGTCTTGTCGGCGCAAGCTTTTTCGATGCGGGCCACGGCAGCGTTGCGCTTCTGCAGGGTATCGGCGGCGGCCTTGTCGTTGATCGACTGCTTGAGGGATTTGGGCGCTTCGGGCGCGACGTCCTTCACCTGTTTGGTGACTTCGTCGATGGCGACGAGGACGCGCGCGTCGAGGTCGGGACAGCGGATCTCGTCAGGCTGAGTGGCGGCGTAGAATCCGTCTTTGAGGTAGTTATGCTGGGCGCCGCCGGCTTTGGCGACGCAGTCGGCGATCACGCGGTGGGCGGTCAGCACGAGACCTTGGGACGAGACGAAGGCGCCGGAGCCCGCGCCTATTTGCATGCTTGAGAGACGCAGATGGTCGAGGAAGGAATCGGTGACGTCGAATTCGCGCTTCTCCTTGACGGTGCTTTTGGGGAATTGGTTGAACAGCCAGATGCCTTCGTCGGCCGAGATGGGCAGAACAAAAACGCACAGCAAAAAGAGACTGCGGAGTTTCATGTCGATTCCTGGAACCTACAGTTTACGGTGTATTTGACGGGCTTACCAGCAGCGGGGAGGGGCGGGAAAGTTCCATTATTTTGCCGGGTCGAGAACAGAGCCTTGACATCGCTAAGGAATTAGTACTACAACTTGTAGCATGTTGCGCCGATTGGTTTTTTCGGTTTTCCTTTGCGCCACCTTTCTGCACGGACAGGAGGCTCCTCCGCAAGATGCGCCGCCCGATCCCAAAGCTCTGTTGGACACCGGCAACGCCGCCTATCTGAAGGGTGATTATGACACCGCGCGCCAGGCATATTCGAAGGCATGGGACGCACTGCAGACGACCCCGCCGGAGACGCCGCAGCGCTACGACATTTTGAAGCGCCTGACCGCGGTGCGCGCGGCCGTGGGCGAGTTCAAGGACGCCAACGACTATTTGCAGATGGCGATCAACTGGTCGGAGCAGACGCTGAGTCCTGGGGACCCGAAGATCGCCGACGACTTGCTGCAGTCGGTGGGCCTGTATCGCGGGATGAAGGAGTACGGGCAGGCGCTGGTGGTGCTGAATCGGGTGTTGAGCATGCACGTGCGGGCCGGCAATTTCGATAGCGCGGTGGTGGCGGACGACTATAGCCGCATGGCGCAAATCTACCTGGAACAGTCGAAGCCGGAGGACGCGATCAGTCCGCTGAACACGTCGCTGGCGATCCGCACGCGGTTGGGCGGTCCGCTGGATCCGAGCATGGTTTACGATCTCGACCGGCTGGGCGCGGTGGAAACAACGCTGCGAGAGTACGACAAATCGGAATCGGCGTTCCGTCATGCGCTGGTGATTCGGGAGAGCCTGTTTGGAAAAATCAATGCCGATCTGATTGCGGACGTGGACGGGCTGGCGTACGCGCTGTTCGGGCAGAAGAAATACGACGAAGCCGAGGCGGCG
>Ga0207695_10009109_pt1 | contig 12325 bp, 8 predicted proteins | sample KBSC54metaG_FD_184354 | JGI IMG/M metagenome (GOLD analysis project Ga0207695, IMG submission 184354) | Corn rhizosphere microbial communities from Kellogg Biological Station, Michigan, USA - KBS C5-4 metaG (SPAdes) (version 2) | ecosystem: Host-associated > Plants > Roots > Rhizosphere > Soil...
CCCTTTTCGTCAACCAGTATCGGCTGGACACCCGGCAACGGCAGGGTAGCATGCGCCGGCTTGCCCGGCGTAATACCGGCCATATTGGAGATCAGGATCCCTCCAGTCTCAGTCTGCCACCAGGTATCCACGATGGGGCAGCGCTTCCTGCCGATATTTTCGTCGTACCAGTGCCAGGCCTCTTCATTGATCGGCTCACCGACCGTCCCAAGGACCTTCAGCGAGCTCAGGTCCTTATTCTTTACAAGATCAAGCCCAAATCCCATCAGGCTGCGGATCGCCGTAGGCGCCGTATAGAGAATATTTACCTTGAACTTGTCCACCACGTCCCAAAAACGGCCAGCGTCAGGCCAGGTCGGAATGCCCTCGAACATCAGCGTCGTCGCGCCAGCGGCCAGCGGACCGTAGACGATATAGCTATGGCCCGTGATCCAGCCGATATCCGCCGTACAGAAAAAGACATCCCCCGGCTGATACTGAAAGACGTTGACAAAACTGTAAGCGGTAAAGACCATATAGCCTCCGCAGCTATGCACCACACCCTTCGGCTTGCCCGTCGAACCAGACGTGTACAGAATGAAGAGCACGTCTTCCGCATCCATTATTTCAGCAGCACAGACGGGATTTCCCTGCGTCTCCACCCTGCGGACCTCGTCCTCCCACCACACGTCCCGTCCCTTTATCATGCTCACGGGAACGCGCGTACGTGTAAGCACGATGACCCTCTTTACGGAAGGACACTGCACCAGGGCGTCGTCGATGACACTCTTCAGCGGAATTTCCTTGTTGCCGCGGAAGGCTCCGTCGCAGGTTATGACGAGACTGCACTGTGCATCCTGTATCCGGTCGGCGATGCTCTGCGCGGAAAATCCGCCAAAGACCACCGAGTGGATAACGCCCAGCCTTGCGCAGGCCAGCACGGCAATGGCCAGCTCTGGCACCATCGGCATATAGATACAGACCCGGTCGCCCTTCTTCAGCCCGTTGTTCTTTAGAACATTGGCGAACTGGCTAACCTTAAAATGCAGCTCTTTATAGGAAAGTACGCGAAAGTCTTCTTCGGGATTGTTGGGCTCCCAGATGATCGCCGGCTGGTCGCCCCTTTCGGCCAGGTGACGGTCAAGACAGTTTTCCGTTATGTTCAATTTGCCTCCCTGGAACCAGTTGACCCGCGGCTCGCGGAAATTCCAGTCCAGTACCTTATCCCACCGGCGATGCCACTGGAAAGCCCCGGCGACATCCGCCCAGAATCCCTCCGGATCTTCTATGCTTCTTTTATAGACTGAATCGTACTCTTCCCGGGACCTTATCTGATAAGGATAATTATTCATGGCTAAAACGCTGATTTAATTGTCGCCGCCGGTCTTTAACCAAATGTAGCCCGGCAGCGCCAAATCGCTGATTTCGGGCCTTCGGCCAAAGAGCCTGTGGCTCTTTTTTGGGCTATAAAAATAGACTTTAATCCCTAATAAAATATTATAACTTTATCCCCGTCGCAACAAAAAACACAACCACTAACGGTCTATGTCATCCACATCCATCGCACCTGCAAAAGACATCCGCAAGATCATCATCGCTTCATCCGTAGGTACCCTGATAGAATGGTACGACTTCTATATTTTCGGAAGTCTCGCTACCGTGATCGCAGGCCAGTTCTTCCCAAAGACGAATCCCACCGCCGCACTGCTGTCCACGCTGGCCACCTTCGCAGCCGGCTTTGTCGTCCGTCCCTTCGGCGCCCTGGTCTTCGGCCGCCTCGGCGACCTCATCGGCCGTAAATACACTTTCCTGCTGACGCTGATCCTGATGGGAGGCTCCACCTTCGCGATCGGTCTGGTGCCCGGCTACGAAAGCATCGGCTTCTTAGCGCCCCTGCTGGTACTCCTTCTCCGGCTGGTCCAGGGACTGGCACTGGGTGGCGAATACGGCGGCGCCGCGACCTATGTGGCGGAACATTCGCCCGGTCACCGGCGTGGCTTCTATACTTCGTGGATACAGGCCACGGCCACTGTAGGCCTCTTCGTGAGCCTGGGCATCATCCTTGTGACCCGGCACGTCCTCGACCCCGATACGGCCAAAAGCATCGAAAAATTCAATAGCTGGGGCTGGCGTATTCCCTTCCTCGTCTCGATACTGCTGGTGGCCATCTCGGTCTATATCCGGCTGAAGATGCAGGAATCGCCTCTTTTCCAGCAGCTAAAGACTGAAGGCCGCCTGTCCACCAATCCCCTCAAAGAAAGCTTCGGACACAAGGCAAATCTCAAGGTAGTACTCCTCGCCCTCTTCGGCGCCACGATGGGACAGGGCGTCGTTTTCTATACAAGCCAGTTCTACGCCCAGTCGTTCCTGGAGACCGTTTGCAAGATAGACTTCGACCAGGCCAAGACGATGCTCCTCTTCGCCATACTCCTGGCAACGCCCTTCTTCGTGGTGTTCGGCGGCTGGAGCGACCGCGTCGGCCGCAAATGGATCATGATGGCAGGCATGCTGCTGGCCATCGCGACCTATCCCTTTTTATTCCGGCAGCTGCTGAGCATCTCCGGCACCGAAGGAAGGACCGCGCTGAACGACCAGAAAGAGATCAGGACTTCCGTCTCCTTCATCGCAAACAGCCGCGACCTGATCCGCACCTCATCCACCCTCCTGCACTACGACGGCGGCCTCCTGATCACGGAGACCCAAAAGGATACCGTCTATGCCAGCGGCAAGGCGGCCGCCAAACCCGCCGTTACCACCAGCAGGACCCTCGGCGACAGCGACTACTGGAAAATGGTGGGAATCCTCTTTCTGATGGTCCTGTATGTGACGATGGTGTACGGTCCGATAGCCGCATTCCTGGTCGAACTGTTCCCGACGCGGATACGCTATACTTCCATGTCACTGCCCTATCATATCGGCAACGGAATATTCGGAGGCATGACCCCCTTTATCGCCACCCTGCTGACCACGCTGACCACCGGTAACAAACTCGTCGGACTCTGGTACCCAATCGCCGTGACGGGGATATGTCTGATCATCGGCGCCCTGTACATCCCATCCAAACCCCGCGAACTCGGGGCGTAAATAAAAAAACTACAACAGCATGAACCTACTCAAAAGAGTCCTCGGCATTATCTGGATCTTCCTCGGTCCGGTCGTCCTGTTCTGGCTCATCCGCACCGGCGCGGCAGAGATCGCCAAAAATCCGGCGGCCAACACCAAAATTCAGTGGAGCGTCTTTATCGTGATCTTTATCCCGATCGTCATAGGGCTGGTTCTCTTCGGCTATTATTCCCTTAAGGGGGAGTACGACGACGGCAAGTGAACCACGGTATCCGACCCGTAGCGACGCGATCCGGTCCGTGTTAACCGGGATTCCCCTAAATTCGCGTAGTAATTTTTTTAAATGTCTATTGAAGTTAGGGACCTTACGAAAATCTATGGCGAGCAAAAGGCGGTCGACTCCATTACCTTCACTGTAGGAAAAGGCGAGATCGTCGGCTTTCTCGGGCCCAATGGCGCCGGCAAGTCCACCACCATGAAGATCATCACCGGCTACCTCGGACAGGACGGTGGAGAGGCGGTTGTCTGCGGCATCTCCGTAAAGGAAAAGCCGCTCGAGACGAAGAAAAAGATCGGCTATCTGCCGGAAGCCAACCCGCTGTACCCGGATATGTATGTAAGGGAATACCTGGACTTTATCGCCGACGTCCACCAGGTAAAGGACAAAAAACAGCGCATCGAGACCGTCATTTCCCTCGTAGGCCTTACCATAGAAAGCAACAAGCGGCTGGGGCAGCTGTCCAAAGGCTACAAACAGCGGGTGGGACTCGCCGCCGCACTGATCCACGATCCGGAGGTCCTGATCCTCGACGAGCCCACGAGCGGCCTGGACCCCAATCAGATCATCGAGATCAGGGACGTTATCAAACAGCTGGGCCGGGACAAAACAGTCCTTTTCTCCTCCCATATCCTGCAGGAAGTAGAGGCGCTCTGCGACCGGGTAGTGATCATCAACCGGGGCCGCCTCGTAGCCGACAGCCAGCTCAGCCGCCTCCGCCAGGAGAACAGCCAGACCGGAAAGATCAGGGTGGCCTTTGAAGAGGGACCCACCGCCGATCAGCTAAAACAACTCCCCGGCGTCACAAGGGTAGTCTCCGCCTCTTCCAATGAATACGAACTGGAGACCGCCGAACCCGACGAGTTAAAAAAACTATTGCTGACCCTCGCTTTGCAGAACAATTGGAACATTGTTTCTTTGCAGAGCAAAAACCAGAGCCTGGAAGAGATCTTCCGCAGCCTGACCAGCAGCCCGCAGACCCCGATTGCCTGAGCCAACCTTGTCAAATTATTCAAACTACAGTAAGTAATTATTTAAAACCAAGAACCAACATGAGCTACATTGCCGACATCCATGCAAGACAGATCTTAGACAGCCGGGGCAATCCTACCGTCGAAGTCGACGTCGTTACGGAAAACAACCATCGCGGCCGCGCCGCAGTGCCCAGCGGCGCTTCCACCGGCATCCACGAAGCAGTTGAGCTGAGGGACGGTGACAAAAATGTCTTTGGAGGAAAAGGGGTCCTGAAAGCAGTGGCCAATGTAAATGATATCATCGCCGACCAGCTGATCGGTTTCCCGGTCAACGAACAGGCCTCGCTCGACGCGCGTCTCATCGAGCTGGACGGTACCGAAAATAAAGGCAAGCTGGGCGCCAACGCGCTGCTCGCCGTCTCCATGGCCGTAGCTAAAGCTGCTGCTAAAGAAAGCAAGCTGCCCCTCTACCGCTACCTCGGCGGCACCAACGGCACGATATTGCCCATGCCCCTGATGAACATCCTCAACGGAGGCGTCCATGCCGACAACAAGATCGACTACCAGGAATATATGATCGTCCCCGTCGGCGCCGAAACCTTCAGCGAAGGCCTGCGCTGGGGCGTGGAGATCTTCCACCAGCTGAAATCCGTTCTCAAGAAAAAAGGCTATAGCACCAACGTCGGCGACGAAGGCGGCTTCGCCCCGGATATCCAGAGCAACGAAGAAGCTATCGAGACCGTTCTCCAGGCCATCGAAGCCGCCGGCTACAAGGTAGGCAGCCAGATCGGCATCGCCCTCGACGCAGCCAGCAGCGAAATGTTCAAGGACGGCAAGTACAAATTCTACAAAAGCTCCGGCAAAGAACTGACCAGCGACCAGATGGTGGACTACTGGACCTCATGGGTAAACAAATACCCCATCATCTCCATCGAAGACGGGATGGCCGAAGAAGACTGGGACGGCTGGAAGCGGCTGACCGACGCCATCGGCAATAAAGTTCAGCTCGTCGGCGACGACCTCTTCGTTACCAACACGAAGATCCTCCAGAAAGGTATCGACCGCGGCGTAGCCAACAGTATCCTGATCAAGGTCAACCAGATCGGGACGATCACGGAAACGATCAACGCAGTACAACTCGCTCAGAGTCACGGCTATACAACTATCATGAGCCATCGTAGCGGGGAGACCGAGGACACCACGATCGCCGACCTGGCGGTGGCCCTCAACTGCGGCCAGATCAAGACCGGCAGCGCCTCCCGTACCGACCGGCTGGCAAAATACAACCAGCTGCTCCGCATCGAGGAAGAACTGTCCGACGTCGCTATTTATCCGAAAGGACGTATCAAATTCAAGAAATAAGTTGTAGCTTAAGGCCCCGGGTCGGTTGTTATCGACCGCTCCGGGGCTATTTAACGATAGCGCGGTTCACAATTTTCCGGTTTCTAAATAGGACGGTTCACAGTTTCCATAGCGCAATTCAAAGTTTTCCGGATCCTAAACAGCGCGGTTCACGGTTTCGCGATCTTAAATAGCACGGTTCACGGTTTCGCGATCTTAAAATAAACCCCGGCTGGAGCTCCGGGGCAGGACATAATGAAAATTTTAACACATATTCCTCCTTTCCTCAAGAACAAGTACCTCCTTACAGGCGTTGGATTTGCTGTGTGGATACTGTTCTTTGATAACCGGGATTTCATCACGAGCCATTTCAGGGAAAAGGGGGAGTTGTTGAGACTTCAGCAGAGCAAAAAATACTATGAGCAGCAGATCGCCCTCACCAAACAGGAGCTCGATCAGCTGAAAACCAACCCGGCACTGCTGGAAAAGTACGCCCGCGAAAAATATCTTATGAAACGGGACAACGAAGACCTCTTTCTGATCCGGGAAGAAAACACTGCCAACAAGCGCTGATAATCAGCTCATTGCATTTTCCCGCCCCTTTTTAGCTAATACAGTGGATATTGCGTCCGGCTGCCCGGAGGCCTTGGGAAAGGCTCATAATAATTTCATAACGGACAATATCCCAATCCAAATCCCGTTTTTAAAGAGGACGTTTCACTTTTACTACTTTCGGACATTATTAGGACATTAAATGGTTTTGCCTATGACACTCTTTACACCGGAGGATCTTTTGCGGTATTTGTATAAAGAGTCTTCCCCGGAATTAACGGCGGCGATTGATGCTGCCCTAAAGGAGGACTGGATGCTTCGGGAAAAATTGGAAGTTTTGCGCTCTTCGACGAACGAACTGGACAAGGTTACTGTTGCCCCTCGTATGGAAGTTATCATGCGCGTAATGGACTACGCGAGAAAAACCGCTGTACAGGAACCTACCGTATCACACCACTGATCGTTACCAGGCCGCCATACCGAACATAACGCTTTGCCGAAGATCTGCTAAACTTTGAATAGCGGATCTTCGGTACGTATTACGTAAATTCGCGGTCATTGAACACTCTCCGATGACCAGAAAGGAACGATTTCAATTCGTACTGGACTACTTCAGCAAGCACAATCCCGATGCAGAGACAGAGCTCTTTTACGACAGCCCCTACCAGCTGCTGGTAGCTGTTATCCTGTCTGCTCAATGCACGGACAAACGCGTCAATATGACGACCCCGGCCATCTTCGACCGATATCCGGACCCGGAGTCCCTTGCCCGCGCCAGTTTTGACGAACTGTTCCCGCTGGTGCGCAGTATCTCATACCCCAACAACAAAACCAAACACCTCATCGGCATGGCCCGGATGCTCGTGGACAAATTCCACGGCCAGGTGCCTCTGACCGTTGACGAACTGATCGGGCTGCCCGGCGTCGGTCGCAAAACTGCCAACGTTATCACCTCAGTCGTCGACAACCAGCCCAATATGGCCGTCGACACCCACGTCTTCCGCGTCGCCGCCCGCATCGGCCTCACACTGAACGCCAAAACACCGCTGGCCGCGGAGAAACAGCTGCTGCAATTCATCCCCCGCGACCAGGTGCATATCGCACACCACTGGCTCATCCTGCACGGACGCTACACCTGCGTTGCGCGTACGCCAAAATGTGAACAGTGTCCGCTAAGGCCGGCCTGCAAGTATTATCAGAAGAATTTGAAAAAGATAGTTGAGAAGATAAAGGAATAGGTTATTCGGGCCCGGATCTATTTCACGATAAAAGATATTCCCATATCCGCCGCACGGCGTCCCCCGAATTTCGCTCAGCGCCCGCGGCCGGGGGCCTACTTCTTCCTCTTCTTCTTTTTCCCGTGAACCGGCACTACGGCAGAAGCCCCTTCATCCACTCCCATCGCCTGGTACACCACTTCCTGAATCCTTCCCCGGATGCTCAACGACGAAAGCCTCGGGTTATTCTCTATCGGATTCACCCGGTTCGAAAGGAAGATAAAGATCAGGTTATACTTCGGGTCCACCCATACGCAGGTGCCCGTAAACCCAGTATGCCCAAAGGTCAGCGGCGACGCAGACAGACAGGGATAGGCTTCTTTACGGTGCGCATTGTCCTTTTCCGGCTTGTCAAAACCGAGGCCGCGACGGCTGATATCGCTGTGATAGCCCGTGAAGAGCTGGATTGTCGACGGCTTAAAGAAGGTGATACCGTTCATCTTGCCGCCGTTGAGGAGCATCTGCTCGAGGACCGCCAGGTCGTATGCATCGCTGAACAGACCCGCATGTCCCGCCACGCCGCCAAACATCGCCGCACCAGGGTCGTGTACGTCTCCGCGGATCAGCTGATGACGGAAGATGGGCTCGTCGGCCGTAGGAGCTATACGCCACAGCGGGAACCGCTGCCGCGGCTTGAATCCGGCCACCGTCATCCCCAGCGGATCATAGAAGGTCTTTTTGACGTACTGGTCGAGGGTCATCCCGCTGATCGCCTCTACGATCATTCCGAGGAAAATGAAATCGTTATCGCTATAGATGTATTTTCGCGGCAGAAGATGGCTCTGAGCGATACGCAGGTTCATCGTATCCCGCCAGTCATTGCGCAGGTACATCCTATCGGCAACCCTTACCCCGTGCGTGCTGTCAGGCGTCGGCGTAAAAAAGCCCGGAAACGGATTCTGCTGCTTCGTCGTATCCACTATCTCTTTATAAAAGACCACGTCCGGCACGAGCCCCGCCTGGTGCAGCAGGATATCCCAGAGCCGCAGCGTATCCTTGTCGCTTCCTTTTACCCAGGGCAGATAGTCGCCCAGCGTTTTCTGCAGATCGAGACGCCCTTCGTCATAGAGCTTCATCACGCTGACGGTCGTCGCGCAGATCTTGGTGCAGGAAGCCATATCATAGATGGTCTCGGGGTAGACGGGCTCCTTCCGGTCGTAGGTCATATAGCCAAAGGCCTTTTCATAGGCGATCTTACCGTCTTTGGCCACCAGCACGACGCAGCCCGGCGCGGCCCTTTGTCCGACGGCTTCACCCGCGATCGCGTCTATTTTTTCCAGCTTCACCGAATCCAGGCCCACCGCCGAAGGTGACACATCCTTCAGCGCCCGCGCCGGAACGATGCCGGCCCCGGCCTTCCATTCGTCGCATACCGACACCGGCAGGCGGCCACGGGCCGTGAATTTGCCGTTGAGAAGATCGGCGGCAACGGTCTGAGTAACGGAATCGTCTTCGTAGCACGCGATCAGCGTATGCGCGTCACAGCTGTTCTTTATCGCATAGGGATTACCAAAGAAAAAGGTGACCGCCCTTTCCTTCTGCTGCAGCTCGTGCAGCAGCCACGCGGCGGGACGGCTGATCGCGAAGTTGCGTGCGGGGAATCGCGCGTAGTTGTGCATGCCGATCACTACCGCCTCATAACGGCCGCTCAGCAGTTGCAGTGCCGCGGCAGCCTTGGCGCTGTCGAGGTCGTAGTCAAAGAAATAGACATGGGCGTTGTAGTCGCTTTGCATGCGTCGGCTGAAGGCATTCTCCTCGGTCAGTCCCATCCCGATATACGCGATCTTCTTTTCTTTCTTTCTTTTGGCGTTCAGCCCCGTACCCACAAGGTCGATCCCATTGCCGGCTTCGTCCGTCTGCGCAGCGGAGCGCAGGGGAAAAACGGAGGAGTCTTCACGCAATACGGTCAGCGCATCCACGGCCACGTCATGCCGCATTTCCGTGATACCCGCGTTGAGGTCGGCCGTCAGAAGGTCTTTCTTCACGGGCTGCCATTCGGCCAGTCCCAGGTTGTACTTGGCATACAGTACTTTTTTGACCCGCGCATCGATGTCCTTCCATTTGAGCTTCCTGTCGTTGATGGCCGCCTTGATCTTTTCCAGCGCCTGGCTTACGTCTCCAGGCAGGCAGAGCATATCGTTACCCGCGATAAGCGACTGCACGGAGGCGTCCCCGTCCGGAAAATATTTCGCCACGCCTTTCATTTCCAGCGCATCCGTAAAGCTGATCCCCTTGTAGCGCATCTGCTTGCGGAGCAGCTTGCTCACGTTGTTACGGGAAAGGGAAGTGGCCCGGTTGGGCTCGTCGTCGATGGCAGGGATATACAGGTGGGCGATCATCACGCTGCCGACGCCGGCGTCAAAGAGCGCGCGGAAGGGATAGAGTTCCAGCGAGTCCAGCTGCTTCCTGCTCTTGGTGATGACGGGCAGGTCGAAGTGAGAGTCGACCGAGACGTCGCCGTGACCCGGAAAGTGCTTGGCGCAGGCCATGACGCCCTCGGCCTGCATCCCTTTAACATATTGGACGCCGTATTCGGCTACCTTGTATTTGTCTTCGCCGAAGGACCGGTCGTTAATTACCGGGTTGTCTGGATTGTTGTTGACGTCGACCACCGGCGCGTAGTTTACCTGGATACCGATGCGCCTGCACTGCCGCCCGACCATCCGGCCATACCGGTTGATCAGTGCGGGATCGCTGGTTGCGCCCAGCATCATCTGCCGGGGCAGTCCTTCGACGCTGTCCATACGCATGCCGAGACCGTTCTCCGCGTCGATACAAAAGAGGATGGGCGTGCGCGTAATGCTCTGGTAGTGGTTGATGTGATCGGCCTGGCTCAGCGGGTCGCCCTGGAACATGCAGATCCCGCCTACGTTGTATTTTTGTACGGCCTCCTCTACCTGCTGGTCGTAGAAGACGGCGCGGCGGGTCGCAGCGTCGATCCCGGAGCCCCGCACGACCATCAGCTGGGCGATCTTCTCGTCGGGGGAAAGGGTCCTGAAAACACTGTCGACCCAGCTGTCGGCGGTGGGTCTCTTCGTTTGCTGGGAATAGTTTTTGAGGGCCAGAGTCAAAAGGGACAGTACAAGCAAGGATTTTCTCATAACAGAGATTGTGTCAAAAAATAACAAGAAAAAATAATTTTTTTGCCGCAAATTCGCTAATGTTTGTCCACTCGGCCTCAAGGGCCTCGTGTACGAACTGGACTCCGTCCAGTTCTGCTATAATTATTCGGCGTAAATTGCACACAAATTAAGGTAGAATTGCCAGACATCATTCAATTATTGCCCGATAACATCGCCAATCAGATCGCGGCCGGGGAGGTGATCCAGCGACCCGCCAGCGCCGTGAAAGAGCTGCTCGAGAACGCCGTCGACGCCGGAGCTACCGAGATCCGGCTCTTCATCCAGGACGCCGGCAAACAGCTGATACAGGTGGTGGACAACGGAAAGGGGATGAGCGAAACGGACGCCCGGATGGCCTTCGAAAGGCACGCCACGTCCAAGATCCGCAATATTGACGATCTTTTCCATATCCGTACGATGGGCTTCCGCGGCGAGGCCCTGGCATCCATAGCCGCCGTAGCGCAGGTCGAACTGAAGACGAGAAGACCCGAAGACGAGACCGGCACCTGCATCGAAATAGAGAACAGCCGCGTCGTCCGCCAGGAACCGGCAGCCCTCCCCGCCGGCAGCAGCATCGCTATGAAGAACCTCTTCTTCAACGTACCCGCCCGGAGGAACTTTCTGAAAAGCAACCCCGCGGAAATGCGGCATATCGTCGACGAGTTCATCCGTGTGTCGCTCGCCTTTCCATCCGTCTTCTTCTCTCTGACCAGCAACGGCCAGGAAATGATGCACCTCGAAAAAGGAAGCCTCAAACAACGGATCGTCCAGATCCTCGGCAGCTCGCAGGCGCCGCGGCTGGTATCGGTACAGGAGAACACCGACTATCTCAACATCTATGGCTTTGCCGGCAAGCCGGAAACGGCAAAAAAGACAAGGGGGGACCAGTATTTCTTTGTCAACAACAGATTCATACGCAGCGCCTATCTCAACCACGCCGTGATGAGCGCCTACAGGGACATGATCCCGCAGGAGAGCTTCCCCCTCTACGTGCTGTTCATCGACCTCGACCCCGAACAGGTCGACATCAACGTCCATCCGACCAAACAGGAGATAAAATTCGAGGACGAAAAGATCGTCTATGCCTTCGTCCAGGCAGCCGTAAAACACGCGCTGGCCCAGTTCAGCGTCACACCAACCCTGGACTTCGACCTCGACCCGTCCATACAGGGGCTGGACGCAGTCAACAAACCGCTCTCCGACGAGAAGAAGGCCGAGGTCACCTCCTCCTCGCTGTACCAGACCTTTACCAAAAAGAATCAGGCACACTTCATCGAACCCACCAATAAGAGCGAGCTCCGCCACTGGAAAGACTTTTATGAAGGTCCTGCCGATAAGCAAGCCAGCCAGACGAAATTCAACACCGAAGACCGGGACCCCGGGGCACTGGCAGCAGATATTCAAAAGGGAGCAGGCGGCGGAGGGACGGGCGCCACCAGCGGCGGCGGGACGGGCGGCACCAGCGGCGGCACCACGGGCGGCACCAGCGGCGGCACGGGCGCCACCACCGGCGGCACCTTCCTGCAGGCCAATATCCCGGCCAAACCGATCATGCCCCTGGAGGACGCGCCGCTGCAGCAGCTGCTGAAGACCTATATCTCCACCCCGACGACCCGGAGCTTTATCATCATCCACCAGCAGGCCGCCCACGAACGCATCCTCTACGAACGCTATAAGGCCGCGGCCGTCGGCAAACAGATACCCAGCCAGAAAAGCCTGTTCCCCGCGACCCTTTCCCTG
>Ga0207695_10009110_pt1 | contig 12324 bp, 8 predicted proteins | sample KBSC54metaG_FD_184354 | JGI IMG/M metagenome (GOLD analysis project Ga0207695, IMG submission 184354) | Corn rhizosphere microbial communities from Kellogg Biological Station, Michigan, USA - KBS C5-4 metaG (SPAdes) (version 2) | ecosystem: Host-associated > Plants > Roots > Rhizosphere > Soil...
TGCGGCCGAAGGCATAGCTGTCGAAAGCAAAACCGCCCGCCAGCGAGATCGCTGACAGATGCCGCTCATACGCGCGCGCCCAGCTTACTGTCTGTTCAAAATGCTCAATCGCACGCATGCCGCGAATTCACACCTCAGCCGTGATGAAGCAGAAAGGAACGTCTTGTCGGGATTAAGGCAACACTTCCCGCGAAGACGGAAAATTAAAGGCCAACCCGCAGCCCGACCTCGAAGGACGCCGCGAAGCCGCGGCGCGGCCTCAGCTGGTCATCCTGCAGACGCCCGGCCAGATCGAGCTTCATCCAGCGAAACGGCAAGGACACACGCGCTTCTGCCAGATTGATCGTCACCGGCCCGGTTGTAAGGATATTGAGGTTCGGAGGCGAATGGCTGTTGCTCACATTGGCATGATGGAGGCTCAATTCGTAGAAGCGCCCTCCGGAATCGCTCCACGAACCTTGCAAGGATAACAGGCGGGAATCGTCGTCAAGGCTGAAACCGATCGTACGCCCGCGATACCGCATGCCATCAGGGAATGTACCATTGCTGTAGGAGAAGCCGTAAATGTAATTCCCAAAGCTGAAAATATCCAGCGTCGAAACACTGTCGATATATTCCGCTGTCAACCGGACGGGATTGGCTTTGGTTGGGATAAATACGCTCGCCCCGAACAAATGGCTCGTGCCCGAATGCGTGATTGGTGACGAATCTTCATTCATCAGCTGCACATAGACCTGGGCCGGAACACCGCCCAATACGCGGCTGTATTTGATATCGATCAATCCTTGATCATTGGTCTTATTGACATGCGCCGGGTCGTTGTTGAAATCGAAATAGTCGCGCAACGGTGAACAGGGGTGGCCCTGTCCGCAAAACTGCTCCGTGCGCGCCAAACCGATTTCCAGCCCGGGCGCGGGGTTAAACGTGAAGCGCAAGGCGTTGTAAAATTCATCGCGCTGGATGCGCGGGCCATCCAGCATGCCGACAAAAAACTGCATTTGCCACGGCCCTAGCCAGCGCAGGATCGGCCAGGTCGAAGCGGAGGTGTCCAGCCGCTCCAGCCCGATCTTGGGCATCGGCCGGGCGTTGTTGGACAGCGAGAGAGCCGATACCCAGCCTGGCCCCCACCATTGCGACATGTATCCGCCATAGAGCAGCAGCGGGCCGGCCTTCTGCGCGATATAGGATTCATCGGGCATCAGCTTGGTGGTATTGGCGCGAAAATTCTGGGTGAACCCGCCAAGCGCCAGCCGCGCCGCGGTGGACTGGGAATTGTAATCGAGAACAAATTGGGCTTGACCTTCGCCGCGCCCCATTCCGTCGAAGCCATAGACCAGGCCTGGTCTGTTGGTGGCGTCGATGTTCAACGATGCGGATAGGCCCGGGCTGTTTTCGGCGCGGGCTCGTGCCAGAACCCGGGCCGCGGCCGCCCGTACCGAGGACGGCTGTCCGGCCAGAGGGTTGTCCCGCAAATCCTTGACGATGCTTTGCCACGGCAAGGGCCAATGGGTGGTAATCCCGTCAATCACCCCGGCCGCGGCCAGAAGTTCAATATCGCCGCGGAGCTGATTGTCCCCGACTTCGGCCCAGGGCGAAGCAAAAGACCGTACCGTTCCGTACAAAATGACTGCCAAGGCAAGGCCGATCCGCCTCACCCAATAATGACGCATCATGAAATCGATCCCTCGAACGGCGGGCACCATAAGGGGTTTGTGCGGCAGCGAAAACCCCGCCATGCGACCATCAATTATGAACAAGGATACAATCGAGCCCCTCAGCTATCAGAGCCACACAGAGGCTCCTGGAGCCCGTCTGTACCACCGTACCCCGCAGCCTATAGAAACCGCCCCGCCCTCGGCAGATTGACCGGTACAATGCGAGGAGCGACCCCTTGCAGAATATTGCTGGCCAGCGCTTTGACATGGTCCCAGCCCCGCGCGGCCTTTTGTTCGCTACGCCAGGCCCCCAACTGAAGCAGGGTTTCGCGCCCGCCAGAAGGAAAATCGCTGGGGTCACCCGCAGCAAGATCCGACGGGACGTTTTCGCGGTTGGCGATTAGCGCACTCAGCCTTTCTCCGGCTGGACCGAAATGCGGATCGGCTGCCAGGGCCAGATTATAGAACTCCCTGGCTTGGGCAACGTCGCCCTGCGCTTCGGAGACCTGGCCCAGGCCGAAATAAGAATGTTGGCGTTCCGAACTGCCGACAACCGCAAGAGCCGACAGATAATCATGGCAGGCGTCCGCGAACTGACCCTGCCGCGCGTAGATGACAGCGCGCCCGTTGAGCGCGGCGACAAAATTGGGCGACAGCGACAAGACCGTCCCATAATCCGCCAATGCATCCTTTGGGCGCCCCATGCCCTCCCGCAACCGTGCCCGGTCAGACAGGACCTCAATCTGATCGTTGCCCATAAGCGCGTGGCTTTCGATCGCCAAGGTATAATCGGCGAGAGCGTCCTGCCTTTGACCCAGGCGCTCGCTGGCATGCCCCTTTTGGATCAGAGACCGGTACCAATCCGCGCGTGAAGGGATGGACAAGGCTTCCGGCGCCGGCATCTCTGTTTCCGGTGCCGGCCAGGCGGCGCCCGCCGGCGCGCCGACGGCCAACAGCAAGGCCCCCACCCACACCGGGGCCAGAACAAAGCCCGCCTTCCTCATGCGCCACCACCGCCCGTATTCGGGCTTTTCCCGCAAGTCCTGGAAAACTGGACATTAAGTGCGGGCCCATGTCATGAAACAGGCCCCTTCGGAAAGCGTCAACATGTCTGTCACAAAGCCTGTTCGCAAAGCTGTATTTCCTGTCGCCGGCATGGGCACCCGCTTCCTGCCCGCCACCAAGGCCGTGCCCAAGGAAATGCTGCCGGTGGTGGACAAGCCGGTGATCCAATATGCCGTCGAAGAGGCTCGCGAAGCCGGCATCGAGCAATTCGTCTTCGTCACCGGCCGCGGCAAACACGTCATCGAGGACCATTTCGATCACGCCTATGAACTGGAGTCCCTGCTCGAGGCGCGGGACAAGACTGCCGAGCTGAATAGCTTACTGGAGTCCCTGCCCCTCTCCGGATCGGTCGGTTTCATCCGCCAGCAGCAGCCGCTGGGCCTGGGCCATGCCGTCTGGTGCGCCCGCCATTTCGTGGGCAACGAACCGTTCGCGGTTCTCCTGCCGGATGATCTGATGGTCGGCACGCCCGGCGCCCTGTCGCAGATGATCCGCGCCTATGACCAGGTCGGCGGCGGCATCATTGTGGCGGCCGAAGAAAAGACCCGCGAGGAAACCAAGCGCTATGGCGTGGTCGATCCGGGTGCCGTCAAAGGCAACGCCACCGAAGTGAAGGGCGTGGTGGAAAAGCCGGATCCGGCCAAAGCGCCTTCCAATCTCTGCATCATCGGCCGCTATATTCTGCAGCCGGAAATCTTCGGCGAATTGGACCGCCAGGAGCGCGGCGCCGGCAACGAAATCCAACTGACGGATTCGATGGCCAAGATGATCGGACGCATGCCGTTCCACGCCGTCAAGACCGATTGCGCCCGCTTTGATTGCGGCGACAAGGTGGGCTTTCTGCACGCCAATATCGCTGTGGGACTTTCGCGGCCCGACATCGCCCCTTCCCTGCGCGGCATTCTGAAAAACATCACACCGTAACGTGGTGCGCGTGAAGCCGTGGGTCGCCATCGTCATCACGTTCATGTTGGCGGGATGCAGTTCGACCGGCACTTCCGACTATTCCCAATTCTATCGTGCCTTGCGCCAAAGCGCGGCTGCCAGTTTCGGCGATGGCCGCATTACCAGGGATCAGGCGGCTGCCATTGCCTATGCCAGCATGGGCTATCGGGTGAATGGCGCGTCCGAGCAGCTTGTCGTTCTGGCGACGGATGCAAACGGGGAACAGCTTTGGACATCCAAGGCGCGCATCGTGATCGTGACACGCGACGGCCGTGTCGCACGTACCGTCGGCTTACCGCATGACAAGGCGGGAATGTCGCCAAAAACTGGCGAAACGCTGCCGGCTGTCGCAGCCGCATTGAAAGGCGATGTCACCTATACGCGGCTGGAAGACTTTCCCGACATTCCCGCCTATGACATCACGCTGACCTGTACGGTCTCAAAAAAACGAGCGGAGACGGTCGTCATTCTGGGGCACGGCATACCGACCATCAGAATGGACGAAGCTTGTCATACGACGGACCGGAAATGGTCCTTTACCGATCGCTTCTGGCTGGACCCCGACGCGACCATGGTTTGGCGCAGCCTTCAACATCTCGATCCTCTAGGCACCGTGATTGAGACCGAGATTCTGCGTCCGCCCGGCTAAAAGAATAAGGAGGGCGCAAAGCCCTCCCTATCATGCAATTCGATTTGATCCCGCTGTTGCGCGACTACGGATTCGTGCCAGTGGTCGTGGTGGTGACCGAACCGTTTCCTCCACCCGACGCCACCAAGGCGATACCGCCGGCGACAACGCCGAGGCCCAAGACCATCAGCATCGTATTGTCGGCAGCCTGCGCTTTCTTGACACCTGCGGGCTTACCCGGTGCAAGGGGGGCCGCAGCATTCGTCGCGGCAAACGCACTCGAAACGATCAGGCTCGAGGCCAGAATGGCCGCACCGATAATCCGCATGGAAAACTCCTGTAATGTTCTGACTGCCCTGGGCTTTTCTACGAACCGGCAATACGCCTGTCAATAAAACTGGTAAAATCTAAAATTGTACAAAGCAACCGATTGGCAACTTGCCTTTCATACCATTGACTATTTCCAGACAGGGAACCACCCGGCACTTTCCCAACGCGGAACATTGGTTCCAGTTGCGCATTTTCTTCTGACCTCAAGGACAATTTATGGCCCTTTTGCACCCCGTCATCCTATCCGGTGGAGTCGGCTCCCGGCTCTGGCCCCTGTCACGGAGCCTTTTTCCCAAGCAATTATTGGCACTTGCGGGTGATCAGAGCCTCATTCAGGACACGGTACGGCGTGCCACCGGCCCGGCATTTGCTGCCCCCCTGATTGTCTGCAATGTCGAGCATCGCTTTTTGATAGCTGAGCAGATGCGGGCGGCCGGCCACCCCCCTGGCACCATCCTATTGGAGCCGGCAGGGCGCAACACCGCGCCCGCGGCAGCCGTGGCCGCCTTGCTGCTGGCGGAAAAAGACCCGGACGCCATCCTCCTGCTGATGCCCGCCGATCACGTCGTGCGGGACCCTGACGCCTTCCGGCGGGCCGCTGATTCGGCGGCGGCCGCAGCCGCGCAGGGCTTTCTGGTGACGTTCGGTATCGCTCCCCGGGGGCCCGAGACGGGATATGGATATGTACAGCGCGGCGCTCCCCTATCCGAAAGCGCAAAGACATTCGCGGTTCGCCGCTTTGTGGAAAAACCGGACGCAATTACGGCAAAAAGCTATATCGAGGCGGGCGATTATTACTGGAACAGCGGGATGTTCGCGTTTCAGGCTTCCACCCTCCTCGCCGAGCTTGAGCGCCTCGAACCCGCAATGGTTGCCGATTGCAGGGCGGCGATCCGTGGCGGAAAGCAGGATTTGGATTTCTTCCGCCTCGAGCCCAAAGCCTTCGAGGCCTGCAAATCCATCTCGGTCGATTATGCCCTCATGGAACATACCCAAAAGGCGGCGATCGTGCCTGTCGAAATGGGCTGGAGCGATATCGGTTCCTGGGAGGCATTGTGGGACGCATCTGACAAGGACAATGGTGGCAATGCCCTTAAGGGCGATGTGCTGCATCACGCCACCCGCAATTCCTACCTGCGCAGCGAAGGCCCTTTGGTCGCGGCGGTAGGCGTCGAAGACCTGATCGTGGTGGCGACCAAGGATGCGGTCCTGGTCAGCCGAAAGAATGCCTCGCAGGACGTCAAGAAGATCGTCGAACAGCTGGATCAAGCCGGCCGAGAGCTGCATCTCACGCACCGCAAGGTCTACCGCCCATGGGGCGCCTACGAAGGTCTGGACATCGGAGACAATTTCCAGGTCAAGCGGATCACCGTCAATCCGGGCGCGAAATTGTCACTGCAGATGCATCACAAGCGCGCGGAACATTGGGTGGTGGTTTCCGGTACGGCGCGCGTAACGCGCGACAACGAGGTCTTTACGCTTCGGGAAAATGAATCAACCTTCATCCCGCTCGGCGCCACCCACAGGCTCGAGAATATCAGTTCTGAGCCCCTTCACCTGATCGAGGTGCAATCCGGCCGCTACCTTGGCGAGGACGACATCGTCCGCTTCGAAGACAGTTATGGCCGCTAACTTATTGCTTGGCGAGTACCGCTAGCGAGGCAAGCGAGACCGCGAACTGACTGAGTATTGACGATACGTCCAGGATCAGCTGACGGGTGTCAAGCGGCGTGACGTCGCGTGGCACCACGATCGTGCTGCCGGGCGGTAAATTCTCTGCCTCGAAGCTCAGCCACGACTTCTTTATCCTTCTGGCCGATCCGTCAGGCATGACTACAAAAGTGAGCGATTCATCTGACGTGGCCGCATAACCACCCGCTTGCTCAATATAGTCCTCCAGCGTCATCCCCGGCCGATATGGGAAGCTTCCCGGCTGCATCACCTGCCCAAGCACGGAAATGGTGCTTGGCCGCTGAGGAACATAAAGCACATCGCCCGCCTCAAGCAGGGGGTCAAGCTCTGGCTTTGATGCGAGAACGCTGGGATCTGCGGCAATGGCGATGCGGCCCACAGCTTTCTGCGTGCGCAACTCGTTCACGAAAGTCTGCATGGATGCAAACGTGCTGGGATCAATCTTGTCATTGCCGACCCGCGTCATGGCAATGACCAGCTCGTTCTCGATCTCGTTGGCCGCGCGCAGATAGCCTTCATGTTCGGCCGCTGCGGCCGATTTGCGCAAGAATACGGTTCCGTATGGATAGGCCGTGCTGGTCAGTCCTCCCGCGCGCGCCAAAAGATCGGAAAGATGCTCTCCGCGTATTATCGGATAGGACCCCGCAGCGCGGACCTCGCCTTGGATGGTGACCGCCCCAATACCCACATTGGTAAAGACCTGATTGAAATGCAGGGTATCACGCGACCGGACCGTATAACTTGCTAAGGTCGTCTGGCGTAAAGGCAAGGATTGACGCCGCGTTTCGGCCTTACCGGTCTGGTGATCAATCGCCGTGGTTATCAGTTCCACACCCGTCTGGTCAGCCCAGTTAACGGTCCCTCCCGCAGCTTGCACCAGATCATTCAAATCCACGTTCGGGCCCACGAAATAAGAACCAGGCCCACGCACCGCGCCGTCCAATCGCGCGCGATGCTCGATCAGAAAATTGATCAAAACCAGCGGATCGATGTCCAATTGGCGGACTAATTCCCCGAATGTTTTGATTTCACGGTTGGAAGCAAAACGTCCCTGAGCCAGAGGAACATCCTGGAAATTCGGCGCTGGCTGGATCTGCGGCCGATTATCTTGCCCTCCGGCAAAGTCGGTCATGCCGAGACCGCTGGACCCGAAGCCATAAGGGTAAACTTGGCCATATGGAGAAACCTGCCCGGGCACGCCCGGATAGCCATATGGCGGCATCGGTTGTGCCTGCCCCGGCACAGCATTCGGCTGGACAGGCACGGCACCATTTCCCGCGACCGTTCCGTTGCTGGGGAAAGTGCCATTGTCTTGGGGAAACTGAGGGGTCTTACCCGTTTGGTCCCGGTGCTCCAACAGCGCTTCCTGACTTGCGGAATCGAAGGTGCCTGGTGCCCGCAAATCCATCAGCGCGACAATATCGGCTCGCTGGACATCGGCCGGCACACTCGTCAGATCGTCTAGAGCGAAGGACAATTCATCCGTTTTCGACACCGGAAGAGTAGGCACTGTTTGCGGCAATCCGCCCGTCGTAGACAATGCGGGCCGCGCGGCCGCCACGACATTCTGATCGATCAGCGGATTGCGCAGAATTTGCTGGTCGCTCGTCAGCTTTTCCAGATAAGCACGAACGACGCTCGATAGCAGGGATGACTCGCCGACAGAAAAAGGACGCACAAAATCATCCGGCTGAAGGTCGAAATTCTCGGTTCCGTTCAAAACAGCCACCGGCGTAAACGCGACCAATGTGCGCAAAAGGCTTCGCGGATTTTTACGGACGATGATCCCGAACAAGGTATAGGGTGATGAACCAAGCGCGCCGGGCGCCCGAAGCATTTCCGACAATTTGGTCACCGAAGCGACAGGATAAGCTCCGGCGAGGCCCGTCGCGCCGGACAAGGTCGCCTGGGTGGCCGTCTGGTCAGATCCCAGTTGAACGAAGAGTATCTCGCTGTCATGAACCTGCCCGCCGTCTCCGGTCAGTGCCATCAAACCGGAATTGCCTCGGCCGTCAATGCGCAGAATAGACAGGCGATATCGCCCCCTGACCTCCTGCCCTCCGGCCAAGGTAAGCAGATTTCGGACGGAAACGGCCGACTGGCCCGACGGCAATTCGAATATGCCGGGTTGCCGCACCAATCCCGAGACCGCCACGGTGGGTCCCAGAGCCGGAACTATGATCCGATCACCATCAGCCAGCCGCAGGTCTGTGCCAACTCCTCCGGCAGTCAGAATCGAATAAAGATCCACGGAGAATTCGCGCCCGCCGCGCTGAATATGCAGATTGCGCAACGATCCAGTTTTCTTAATACCACCGGAAATCAAGATTGCATCAACAGCCGATGACAAACCGGTCAGAAGGCGCTGTCCGGGAACATTCACTTCTCCGGAAACCAGCACACTGATCTGGCGCACACGTCCGACCGAAACGGAAGCACTGGTTGCAACGTAGGCCCGCCGCACAGCGTTTTCCAGATCCTGGCGGAAGCTGCCCAAAGTGCGGCCAGTAGCGGCAAGCGGACTCAGTCGCGGCAGGATGACTTGGCCATTGCGGTTGACCTCCGCGCGCAGCTCGCTGTTTTCCTGCCCGCGGAGCGAAACGATCACTTGATCGCCTGGCCCCAAGACATAATCGTCAGCAACCGCGCCCGTCTGGGCAATCGAAACGCCGCGCCCTCGTCCGAGTTGGTCGTAGCCGAATTGCTCCAATTTCGCGCCCGCCCTGGCCGACATGATCTGTTCCAGACGGGATGGGGGTAGTGGCGGGCCACTCAGAGCTGGCGCTACCTGGATGATGGTATTGCCTTGCCCATTTCCGGTAAGGTCCGCCGTTCCGTTTCCTCCCAGGCCGCCCTGCTGGCCGAATTGCTGGCGCAACTGGTTGATGGTATCCGACGACACATTGGGCAGGGTCTGCGCCGATCCGGAGGTGGCGAATGACCCCATCAGTGCGATGATAAGGAGAGGAAGGCAAAAACCAACTCCAAAAAAAGCGCGGCGCGGAGCAAGAAATGGCTGGCTCCGTGATCTTCTCGACATCGACCCCTCAAGGCACAGCAACGGCTAGGCGCTTTAGCACAGGCCAAGCAGTCAGGTAACTAAAAAAAGAATTTTCTTGCAATTGCTTAGCTGAAAGGCAAGGAAGGCGCGGACGGTCGAGCGAGAGCGGGAGTGTGCAGGCAAGGGCAGCCCAAAACCCCTCGAAGGGGGGCTTGATCCTTTGGCTTGCGCTATGTCTTGCAGGCGCAGGAGCCCCGAATAGTTGGGCTCAAGACTATCCGATTCGGAACAATTTCGGCGCCGTCGGCATGATAGAAATGCCCAGCGCCCGCATGGCGGCCGATGGAGAGTTTTCGGCAGGGGCCAGCTTCTTTCAGCACACACAGCATTACAATTTCGGGTTTCAGATACTGCCCTGGGCGGAGACATCGTTCCGCTATTCGGGGCTTCAGCATTTCGATCCTGCCTATTCGGTCTATTACGACCGCAGCTTCGCAGTGAAAGCGCGCTTATGGGACGAAACGTCCCTTTTTCCCGCCGTCGCCATTGGAATCAATGATCTGGTCGGCACCGGAATTTACAGCGGCGAGTATCTCGTCTCATCCAAGCGGTTTGGTCCTCTGGATGCCAGCCTTGGCATCGGCTGGGGACGCCTGGGGTCCACCGCTCAGTTTCGCAACCCTCTTACATTCGCTTCGAACTCTCTCAGCAACCGAACCCAATTTCCGGATATCGCGGCGGGCAGCACGAGCTTTAACACCCTGTTTCACGGGCGATCGTCCGGCCTCTTTGGCGGCGTCATCTGGCATACTCCGATTAAAGGGCTATCGGTTATCGCCGAATACAGCAGTGACACATACGCTGTAGAAATGTCGCGCGGTAATTTTAAACCCCGCAACCAAGTCAATTACGGCATTTCATATCAGGCGGCCGACAATGTGGCGCTCCAGCTCAGCTGGCTGTATGGGCGGACTATCGGGGGCAATATTTTGTTCGCGCTGAATCCCTTCCAATCCCAATACCCCGCCAAACTGGGTGCCCCCCCTCCTCAGATATCGATGCGATCGTCGGAAGAGCAGGAACAAGCGCTTGTGACGCTGCTGCATCAGCGTAATGGGACACTCTCCCCGATGAAGCGCGCCAGCGCCGACCGCGCGGATTTCGTCGACGCGATATGGCGGCTGCGGGGTATCAGCGATGTGCAGGTCACAGGGCGGTCCCTGGTTCTGGTTGCGTCCGGTGATACCGGGCGACGCTGCATCACGGCAGCACAGCTGGCGCAATCGGGCGGGAGCGACATTGAATCCGTGATTGTGCGCAGCACCGATGGCCATGAGCCCGTGCAGTGCGCCACAGCGTCCGCCACAGCAGCATTTTACCAGAATATTCAAATTGCGGCTGCCGATACCGTCAGCATGCCCGAGATGAACATAAGGTCGGTCCGGACCATCAACGCCGCAGCGACCGATAAAAAAGCGACCATGCGCGCTATCCGCAAGGATGCCAAGGCCCAACAAATCAACATTGAGGCCATGGATCTAACCGACGGCACGGCCATCATTTATTACGACAACTCCCATTACTTCGCGGAAAGCGATGCATTGGATCGCCTCACCCGTATCCTGATGCATGATGCGCCTTCAACCACAGAGAAATTCCGGCTGATCGCTGTAGTGAAAGGCGTTCCCCAGCAGGAATTTGACATTTTGCGTGGGCCGGAAGAACGAAAAGCAGCTCAGACCGGAACGCTCGACTTGTTCGGGCGCACGTCTGGCACCGACATTGTGCCGCCACCAATGCAGAATCCGATCCTGTCTGCAGCCAACCTCGGCAGTTATCCCCGCTTCTCTTGGAGCATCTTCCCTCAACTCCGCCAGGAATTGTTTGATCCCGACAATCCATTGGCCTTTCAGCTTGCAGCGGGGTTGGATGGAAGCGCCGAGGTTTTGCCCGGTTGGTCTTTGAACGGAGAAGTTGAAACCAGCCTGTTCGATAATTTCAATATCGGGCGGCAATCAGACAGCCGTCTCCCGCATGTCCGCAGCGATTTCTTGAAATACTTCGCACAGGGTAAGACCGGGATCGGTATATTGGATACGCAATACCGCTTCCGCTTATCTCCTGAAACCTTCGTCATCGCGAAAGCCGGATATCTGGAGAGTATGTTTGCCGGCGCCGGGGGCGAATTTCTCTGGCGTCCACAAGGACAGCGCTGGGCTTTAGGTATCGACGGATATCAGGTGTGGCAGCGAAATTTCGATCGCCTGTTCGGGCTGCAGAAGTACAATATCTTTACGGGTCATGTCTCACTCTACTACGCCTCACCCTGGTACGATCTCAACTTCGTCGTCCGTGCCGGGCAGTATCTTGCCGGCGATCGCGGTCTCACCTTCCAGATCACCAGACGGTTTTCCACCGGCGTAGAAATCGGCGCGTTCTTCACCAAAACGAATATTTCCTCCCAGCAATTCGGCGAAGGCAGCTTTGACAAAGGAATTTTTGTCCGTATTCCGCTAGGTTGGGCACTGCCAATCGAAACGCAGGGCCAATGGGGCATTGACCTTCGTCCCGTGCAGCGCGACGGCGGACAGGAATTGATCGGAGACGCGACGCTTTATGAGGAAACGAGGCGGTCCGGTATCGCTGATATTCACGGAATAGCTGGCTCACCGGACCAACACTGAGAAAGATTGATGCAGTCGGAACGCGCTCGGTTCTTCAAAAACGCCATTTCCAACGTGATCAACGGTGCTTCATCAGCGGCGTTCGCAATAATTCTACCCTACTTCTTTGTACGATATTTTGATCGCGCAGAATTTGGCGTCTGGCTCCTCGTGCTGCAGTTGGCTGCCTACATCAACTATTTCAATTTCGGAGTTCAAACAGCGATCGGTCGTTATGTCTCCCAAGCCATCGGAACCGGTGACAGGAATTTGGCCGAGCGAATATTGACAGCCGGCGTGCAGATTCTGGCGGTACTGGCCGTTTTAGGGTTTTTCGTCATGGCC
>Ga0207695_10009117_pt1 | contig 12317 bp, 7 predicted proteins | sample KBSC54metaG_FD_184354 | JGI IMG/M metagenome (GOLD analysis project Ga0207695, IMG submission 184354) | Corn rhizosphere microbial communities from Kellogg Biological Station, Michigan, USA - KBS C5-4 metaG (SPAdes) (version 2) | ecosystem: Host-associated > Plants > Roots > Rhizosphere > Soil...
CGCTGTATGGCATGTTTCCGCAACTCGGAGCACCGCTGGGGTTCCTGCTTTCAGGCGGAATTTTCCTCGGCCTATCGAGATGGCTCACCGATGCGCAGTTCTTCGCGTTTGGATGGAGGCTGCCGTTTCTGGCGAGTGCGGTGCTGGTGCTGCTGGGTCTGTACGTGCGGCTTTCGATTACGGAGACGCCGGTATTCGAGTCGGCGATGAAGCGGGCGCATCCGAAGCAGGTACCGATTGCCGAACTCTTCAGGAGACACACGCGGGATGTGGTTGCAGGAATCCTGGTGTGCATGGCGACATTTGTCCTGTTTTACCTGATGACGGTGTTCGCGCTCTCCTGGGGAACGACGGCGCTACATTACCCGCGCGCGGAATTCCTGGTGATGCAACTGATCGCGGTGGTTTTTTTCGGAGCGACGATTCCGTTGTCGGCATGGTTGGCGGAGCGGGGACGCCGGCCGGTGATGTTCGGCGTGTCTGTAATGATCGCGGTGTTCGGTTTGTTCATGGCGCGTATGTTTGCGGCAGGCCCCAACGGGGCGCTATGGATGATGATCGTGGGGCTGGCGCTGATGGGCGTGACATACGGACCCCTGGGCACTGTCGTATCGGAGTTGTTTCCGACCGCAGTGCGTTACACGGGATCTTCGCTTGCCTTTAGCATGGCGGGGATTCTGGGAGCGTCGCTCGCTCCGTACATCGCAACGTGGCTGGCTGAACGCTATGGCCTCGCGTACGTCGGATTCTATTTGTCGGGTTCGGCGGTGTTGTCGATTATCGGACTTCTTATGGTTCGGGAGACGAGCGGGGAAGATCTGAATGTGGAAACTTAGGGACCGAGTTCAGCGCGCTGGAACCGCCAGGCGCAAATCGGTACGAATGCATTTTGTGACCTGAACAGTGCGTGCTGTGTGCCAGGGGCCGCAGTCGGTGGATGCCCTAAGCTGGAGATATGGTGGATTTTCCTGCAGATTCGATCCCCGACGCAAAACCTTCATCAACCCTGGAGCGCGACAGAGCGGAGGCATCCGATCAGCTTTACGACGTGCTGGTGATCGGAGCGGGGCCAACCGGCCTAGCGTGCGCCATTGAGGTACAGAAGGCCGGTTTCAAGGTGGTGTCGGTCGATAAAGGGTGCATCTGCAATTCGCTGTTTCACTATCCGTCGCACATGACATTTTTCACGACGCCGGAACTGCTGGAGATTGGCAACATTCCGTTTCCCAGTCCCAACCCCAAGCCGACGAGGAACGAAGCGCTGCAGTATTACCGGCTTGTGGCGGCGCACTACAAACTCGATGTGCGGCAGTATGAACGCGTTGAACGCGTGACGGGAGACGATGACGATTTCGTGGTGCACACCGAAGACCGGTTCGGGCGCAAGGGGCTGCTCAGAACGCGAAAGCTGATCATCTCCACCGGATACTACGATCTGCCCAATCTGATGCGCATCCCTGGTGAGGATTTGAGCAAGGTTCACCATTACTACAACGATCCGCATCCTTATTTCGACAGCGACGTGATGGTGATTGGCGGAAAGAACTCCGCCGCGATTGCGGCACTGGAACTCTGGCGAAGCGGAGCGCGCGTCACGCTGGTCCATCGGCACGAGGGCATGCATCGGCATGTGAAGTACTGGATCAAGCCGGACATTGAGAACCGGATCAAGAACGGTGAGATCAAAGCGTACTTCAACACCGAAGTTGTCGAGATCAATGAAGACTCGGTCGTCTTGAATACACCGCAAGGGCTTGAAAGCGTCAAGAACGACTTCGTATTTGCGATGACTGGCTATCATCCCGACTTCAGTTTTCTCGAGAGTCTCGGAGTTCGATTTGAAGGGCCGGACAGACTGCCTATTTGCGATCCACAGACGCTGGAAAGCAACGTGCCGGGAATCTTTCTTGCCGGCGTCATTGTGGCTGGTTCGCGCACCAATGAGATCTTCATTGAGAACGGACGATTCCACGGCGGCCAAATTGCTCGGGCTCTGCTGGCTGACAAATAGCAAGTTATCGGTACGATCTGCGCATTTGTGCCCTTCTCAAGTTGTGAGACTTGCAAGTAACACCGTGCTGAGTACATTTGGCCGGTTTTCCGGTACACTCTTGTAACACGGGCTCCCCCATGATCCTGAGGTTCAATTAATGCGCTGGTGGTGGCCGCGCACTGTTCGCTGGCAACTGATCACCTGGCTGATGCTGCTGGAGGCGCTGTCTGTCGCCCTTTTCGCCCTTATCCTGATTGAAGTTCAGGGAAGGGAGATACGGCAGCGTGCGCTAGAGCGGCTTGAGCATCAGGCGACCTCCGTGGCAGTACAGGCGCAGGAGGCTTACCGCGCGAATCGCACAGACATTCTGATCACCTCGTTGAAAATGATGGGCGCCGCACCAAGTGTTGCGCACGCCAGAATCACGGATATTACGGGGAATGTTCTTTATGTGAGCGACGGCGAGCCCGCGAAGTTTCCTCTCGAGCCGGCGGAGAAGGCACAGATCGCGAGGATACAGCCGCATCTGCCGCTGGTCTTTTCTTTCGGCGATCATCGTTGGGAAGGCGTCAAGGCCATTTACGACGGCGATCGGCTGACTGGATACGCCTGGGTCGAGACCGATCGGTCGTGGGACAACGAGCAGCTCAATACCGTTCTGCACAGTTCGCTCTCGTTCGGGTTCATCTGGATGGGGGCTTCCGGGCTGCTCGTGCTGTTGATGTCGCGTTCAATTTCTCGACCGCTGAATGTGCTACACACTGGGACTCGCGCGCTGATGGAGGGTCCTGAAGGCATGGCGAAGTTCCCGCTGCCCGTTTCCACCGACAATGAGTTCGGCGAGCTGATCGAAGCATTCAATCGCATGGTCGCAGCTTTAGAAGAGCAGAGAACGGGGTTGAGCGATACGCTTTCTCTGCTTGATTCCATGCTGGCAAACGCACCAATCGGACTTGTCTTTTTTGACAGGCGCTGCCGAATCGTGCGCGTCAACGAGGTTTTTGCTGAGTTGACCGGGGTTCCTGTGGGCAGACAGCTCAGCCGAGCCGCTTCGGAGTTCCTGCCGCATGGCATCTCGCAAAAACTGGAAGAAGCTGTGCGACATGTTGTCGAGACAGAGATGACGGTGCACGATCTCGAACTGGAAGGTCAGGATGGTGTTCGAGGATCGTGGACGTGGCTCGTTACTGCTTATCCGGTGAGGCCGGCACAGGAAGAAGTGCGGTGGATTGGCGTCATTGTGATGGACGTGAGCGAGCGCAAACGCAGCGAGGATGCCTTGCGCAGGACAGAGAAGCTGGCTGCGACGGGAAGACTGGCGGCTTCGATTGCTCACGAGATCAACAACCCGCTCGAAGCTATTACGAACCTGCTCTACCTTCTGCGCAGATTCTGCAGGCTCGATGATGCAGCCCTGAATTACGTGACCATCGCGGAGCGCGAGGTCCGGCGCATGTCGGAGATCACGCAGCAGACACTTCGCTTCTATCGCCAGTCGACCCTGCCGGGAAGGACGACAATGGCGGAACTGCTCGATTCCGTGCTGGACATGTACAACGTGCGTCTGAACACGCTGGGTATCGCTCTTGAACGAAGATACGAACCCGATGTGGATCTTTACTGCTTTGCCGGCGAACTGCGGCAGGTCATCGCGAACCTCGTCAGCAATGCGATGGACGCAACCGCCGGAGGAGGCAGGCTGATTGTGACCGCGCGCAGGTCAAAGGACTGGATCCACCCGCAGCGCGATGGGGTGCGCATCACTATCGCGGATACAGGCAGCGGAATGAATGCGGAAGTACGCGAACGGCTCTTCGAGGCATTCTTCACCACCAAAGGTGCGACCGGCACCGGCCTGGGCCTATGGGTCAGTCACGAGATCATCCTGAAGCACCACGGGATCGTCCACGTCAGAAGCCGCGAGGGCGCGGGTACCGTGTTCCAGCTCTTCTTCCCTGATGATGAGGAACTGACACGCAGCATCGCGGCGGAAGCACACGCCGCTGCGCAAGCTTCGGCCGAAGCGTAAACTTCGTGTTCTTAGTCATTTGCGCCACGGCTGCTTCCGGCCCCAGGGCGTTACCAACGGGCAGAACTTTTTCCTGAGTCTCGGGTTAGTAATGATGACTGCGTTAGGATTACGCCGTCAGAATAGGTACTTCGGCGGAAAATGCGCGTGACGAGTTTCGCGGCATGCAGGAGAAACCAGAGATGAACAGGCCATTCATAATGAACGTTTTTGCCCGCGCAACGGCGTGGGTTGCTGTGATTGCTTTGGGCGGAGCGATGGCGCTCGCGCAGGATCCCGCCTCTTCGAACGGCACCCGCAGTGACGGCCAGATCGAGATGGATGTGGTCCATGCGCTGGACGGATCGCAGGCCCTCAAGAACGACCTGATTACGGCCGCGACCATTCAGAGCGAGGTCACGCTCTCCGGCACGGTAGCGAGCGACTCGTCAAGACAACTTGCAGAGTCGATTGTGAAGGGCGTCTCTGGGGTCACGAAGGTTCACAACAACCTGAAGGTTGGAAATCCGGCCGACGACGCCAATGCGCAGGGTGCTCCTGCAAACGACCCGGCCAACGACGATATGGCAGATGCGCAGGGGGCGCCTCCTCAGAGCTCGCCGAACCAGCCCTACGATCAGAATCCGAGCTACGGCGACAACTCCGGTCAAAACGCGCCGCCCAGCATCAACCAGGCTCCTCCCCCGGACTGGGGCAACGGCCAGAACCAGCCTCAGCAGCAGAATTATCCGCAGCGGCCCGCTTACGGGCAGCAGCAGCCCTATCCTCCGCAGCAACAGCCTTATGGGCAGGGCTATCCGGATCAGGGTCAGTATGGACAGCAGGCACCACCCCCTCCCCCCCCGGGGTACGGGCAGCCTTACCCGCAGCAGCGCCCTGGATATGCTCAGGCGCCTCCTCCGCCTCGGTATAACATCCCCCGCGGGCCGGTAGTAATCCCGCAGGGCACCATGGTTCAGCTTCGGACAAGCGAGGCCGTGAACAGCAAGCATGCCAGGGGCGGCGAGCCTATCGAGTTCACGGTCATTCAGGACGTGACGGTTGGTGGCGCGCTGGCTATTCCGCGCGGTGCTACGGTACATGGGGTGATCACGGACGTAAAGCGCCCCGATCCGGGTGCGCTGACCGGTAGCAACGAACTGGCGCTGGAACTTACCTCGCTGGATCTGATGGGACAGAGCTATCCGCTCCGGTCCGATCTATTCCGTGTAAAGGGCCCCGGAAAGGGTGGGCGTTCAGCAGGCAACGTGGTTGGCGGAGCGCTACTCGGCGCCATCATCGGCGGAGCAGTCGGCGGCGGCACGGGTGCCGCGGTGGGCGCGGTTGCCGGTGGGGGGACGGGTGCAGCGGTTTCGGGTGCGACCTCCGGGCCAGGTGTCTGGATTCCGGCTGAGGCGCTGGTGACATTCCATCTGTCGTCTCCGGTGACGGTCGATCCGGTAACCCAGGAAGAAGCGATGCGTCTGGCGCAGGGACTTTACCCCGGTGGTCCGCAACTGTACCAGCGGCGTGCGTACGCGGCTCCATACCGGCCTTACCGGCCGTACCCATATGCGGCCTACTACGGGCCGGTGTATTACCGGCCGTATTACATGGTTGGCGGGTACTACTACTGGCGGTGAGACCGATTGCCCTGCCGGACGGAAGAAGGTAAGACATTGTCTGGCACGTAAGACCACGATCGAGGAAGTAAAACAACGGGCACCCACGCGGGTGCCCGTTTCGTTTGGATGAACAAGCCTGGCTGGAGAAGCGCGTTCTAGTCTGGGCGAGGCTGGTCCCGGCGCAGGCAGGTCCGGCGACGGTAGCGACAGTGGAAACCCAGGCTCGTCTATAATGTGTGAGAATCGCCACGAGCGAAATTGCGCGTTTTTGAAGGACCAGCCCGGCCGGTTTTGAAGCCTGGGTCATGTCGGTTTCGGCGTCCCCTGAATGCGCTCAGAGAGTTGAAGGCTACCACCCACCCATGATTCGTTTCCTGCAATCGAAAGACAATCGTCTCGTCAAAGCCCTGTTTATCGTCATCATCACCGCAGCTTCGGTCTCGATGGTCGTTTACCTAATTCCGGGTTTGACGGCTGGCGGCACGATCTCGGCTAGTACCTATGCCGTGGTCTACCCGCACTGGTACAGCAAGTTCTTCGCCAGCGGCCAGGAGATCAGCGAGCAGAAGGTAGAGCAGCAGACGCGCCAGCGGTTGCAGCAGCAGAACCCGCAGTACGCTTCGAACCCGATGATCGTGAACATGTTCAAGCAGCAGATCGGGCAGCAGCTCGTGTCGCAGGAGATTCTGCTTGCCGAGGCGGAGAAGCTGGGGATCTCGGCCAACGCCGATGACGTCAACAACTTCCTGCATCAGGGGCAGGCCGGCCAGATTCTTTTCCCGAACGGGAAGTTCATTGGCCAAGACCAGTACACGTCTCTGATCGCCAGCCGTTTCGACATGTCGGTTCCGGACTTCGAAGAGAGCGTTCGGCACGACATCATCATCCAGCGGCTGCGCGCCTACGTGACGGCGGGTACGACGGTCGGCGAGAAGGAAGCGCGCGAGCAGTACCTGAAGGAAAACACCAAGATCAAGTTCCAATACGCTGTGATCTCGTCGGACGACATACGGAAGTCAATCAACCCGAGCGACGCGGAACTGGAGGCCTTCTTCAAGAAGAATGCCTCGCGCTACGCCAATGCGGTTCCGGAAGAGCGCACTATTCAGTACTTCGCTTTCACGCCCAATGACGTTCCGGGCGGCGTGCAGCAGCCGACCCAGCAGGAGATTCAGTCGTTCTACAACGCGCACAAGACCGAATACTCAGTTCCGGAACAGGCCAAGGCTCGGCACATTCTGATTCAGCTGGCGCCGAATGCAGACGCAAAGGCTGACGCCGCGGCAAAAACCAAGGCCGAGGACGTGCTGAAGCAGCTTCAGAACGGCGGTAGCTGGACCGAGCTTGCGAAGAAGGATTCCGAGGATCCGGGCAGCAAGGACAATGGCGGCGAGCTTGGGTTCGCGCGCCGCGGCATGATGGTGCCTCAGTTCGACAACGCAATCTTCACGCAGAAGATCGGCGACATCAAGATAGTAAAAACGCAGTACGGTTATCACATCGTCCAGGTGGAAGAGCGGACTCCGGCGCACTCGCAGGATCTGAACGAGGTGCTTCCGACGATCCAAGCCACGCTGCTGCGCCAGAAATCAACTGCTTCTCAGGATGCTTACGCCAAGGCGCTCACCTCGGAAGCGATCAAGAACGGCCTCGACAAGACCGCCGCGGCGCACCACCTTCAGGTAGTTACAACGCCTCCGGTCAATCAGCAGGGTGTCATTCCGGCGCTGCCGGATGGCCAGCAATTGATCTCGCGTGCCTTTGCGTCGAAGCCGAGCGATCCGCCGCAATCCGCACCGACAGGCGAAGGCTTTGCGGTCTTCCAGGTAAAGAATGTGACGCCAGCACACGCGCCTACCTTTGCCGATTGGAAGAGCCACGTTCTCGACGACTATAAGAACGACCAGGTTCCGACGCTGCTGAGCCAGAAGACCGCCGAGCTTGCGGCGAAGGCGAAGGCGGAAAACGATCTCGCCAAGGCCGCCAAGGAAGTAGGCGCCACGGTAAAAACAAGCGACCTTGTCGACCAGCGTGGCCAAGTCCCCGACTTCGGAGCAGTTGGCCAGGTTGCTCCGCAGCTCTTTGATATGGCCGCGGGAGCTATCAGCGGTCCCATCAATGCAGGCCGCACAGGTGTGGTGGCGAAACTGGAAGACAAGCAGCAGCCGAGTGACGCTGACATCGCGAAGAACCTGGACCGGACCAAGGACCAGCTTCTCGACGAAAAGCAGCAGGAGGCGTTCCAGGTGTTCGCGAGCAACATCATCAGCGAATACCGGAAGAAGAACCTGGTTCGCGTCAATGCAAAGTCGCAGCAAAGCCCTCTTACCGGCGAATAGCTGAAAAGATCCCTGGGGGGATAAGGCCCGCCTCTGCGTTCCGGGGCGGGCCTTGGTGCGTCTGGAGATCTACATCTAGTAAGCAGCACTTAAGCCGCGATCAACAGAGTGGCGGCATCAGAGACAATAAGTGCATGGATTTTCAGCGGTCATCGGGCGTCCTTTTACATATCAGTTCATTGCCGTCGTACAGTGGCATCGGGGACCTCGGTCCTGCGGCGCATGAGTTCGTCGAGTTTCTGGCTGCGGCGAAGCAGCATGTATGGCAGGTGCTTCCGCTGTGCCCGACAGGATACGGGCACTCGCCCTACGCAGGGTCGTCTGCATTCGCCGGCAATCCTTACCTGATCAGCCTGGAGTACTTGACTGACTGGGGATGGATTGACGGAGAGCGGATCGCAGGGCTGGCGGGTCGCAGCGGGAACGTTGTCTTCGAGGAGATTGAAACGCGCAAGTTGCCCTTGCTCTATGAAGCAGCCGCGAACTTCCTCGACCGTGCGCCACTCGACGCGGGGCTAGCCCAACAGTGGCAGCGGTTCCAGGACTTCTGCGCGCGCGAATCGACGTGGCTGACGGACTATGCGCTTTACGCAGAGCTGAGGCGCAGATTCAAAACAGGTGCGTGGACCGCCTGGCCCGAGGAGATTCGGCGCCGCGATCCAAAGGCGCTCGCGAAGATTGCGGCAGAGGCCGGGAGAAGTCTCGCGCAAGAACAGGTACTGCAGTTTGCCTTTGCCACGCAGTGGACGAATCTACGGACAGCAGCCGCTCAGCATGGGATTCGCATTCTCGGTGATGTGGCTATTTTCGTCAGCATGGATTCGGCCGATGTGTGGGCCAATTCGGAGATTTTTGAGCTCGACGAGGACCTGAAGCCTATTCACATCGCGGGAGTGCCGCCGGACTATTTCTCACCGACTGGGCAGCGGTGGGGAAATCCGCTGTATCGGTGGGATGTGCTGGAGGAGCGCGGCTTTGACTGGTGGGTCGATCGCATGCGGAGATCGCGCGAGCTCTATGACATCATTCGTCTCGACCACTTCCGCGGATTCGAAGCGTACTGGTCCATTCGCGCCGATGAAGTCACGGCAATCAATGGCGAATGGGTGAAGGCTCCGGGGCTGCAGCTATTCCGAACGCTGGAGGCGGTGCTTGGACCGCTGCCGCTCGTCGCCGAAGATCTGGGTCTGATTACCGCGGAGGTCGACGCTCTTCGCGTCGCGCTGGCGATGCCCGGGATGCGCGTGCTGCAGTTTGGCTTCAGCGACAAAGGCGCCCACATGCACCTGCCGCATCAGTTCGCGCCGGGGACGGTGGCATACACCGGCACTCACGACAATGACACCACTCAGGGCTGGTGGAAGGTAACCGGTGATGTCGAGCACGCGGCCGTGGAAGCGCTGGTCGGTCCGGTCGAAGGGCGTCCAACATGGCCACTGATTCGTGCAGCCGCAGCGAGCGTTGCACAAGTCTCGATTTACCCCGTGCAGGATCTGCTGGAGCTCGGCTCGGAGGCGCGTATGAATACACCGGCCGTGCCGCATGGCAACTGGAGCTGGCGCGTTCCGGAGGGAAGCTGGACCAAGGAACTTGTGACCAAACTCGGGAACATCGTCGAGGTCACCGACCGAGATAATGATCCGCTAAACACAGGGAACCGGGAACAGGGACCGGGGATCAGGAAGTAATGATTTCGCGCAGGTCTTCGGTCCTTGCGCGTCATCACTAGTGAGCGTTGTGAGGCTGGTATTCCGGTCCTCGTCCTCCTTGGTATTCTTTCGGCACATGGAAACTCCGGCGATTCAGACCCGTGGACTGACGCGGACCTTCGGCGCACTCACCGCGGTCCAGGATGTGACGTTCACGGTGGCGAGCGGCCAGTTCTTCGGCTTCCTGGGTCCAAATGGGGCGGGGAAGTCGACGACCATCAAGATGCTGACGGGTTTGCTGGAGCCTACCGCGGGCTCTATCGAGATTCTGGGAAAGCCATTCAGCGCCGGCGCTCTGGACCTGAAGCGCCAGATTGGTGTCGTGCCTGAGGGGATGGCACTTATGGGCCGCCTCACCGCGCCCGAGTATCTGCGCTTTGTCGGACGGATGTACGGACTGGAACGCGAGATCGTGAACCGGCGCACGGAAGAACTGCTCGAGTTCATGCAATTGGCCGACGAGCGTCGAAAGCTCATCACCGATTTCTCGCACGGCATGCAGAAGAAGCTGGCTCTGGCCGCGGCTGTGATTCATGGTCCGCGCGTGCTGTTTCTCGACGAGCCGTTTGAAGGAGTCGATGCGATTGCCGCGGGCATGCTGAAAACGATGCTGCAGGGGATGATCAACCGCGGAGCCACGATATTCCTCACGTCCCACGTTCTCGAGATTGTCGAGCGGTTGTGCAGTCATGTGGCCATCATTCATCAAGGTCGTCTCGTAGCGAACGGATCAATTGAGGACCTGCGCGCCGGCGTGGCAAGCACGCTGCCGGGCACGGAAAGCGAACAGCGCCTTACCCTGGAGGAGATATTTCTTTCGGTCGTGGGTGCAGGGGCGCACGAGTCGACGCAGGAGCTTTCATGGCTGACCTAGGCATGCCAGCAACGCCGGTCTCCTCGAGCGCGCTCAGTTCGCTGGCGCGGCATCAGTATTCGGCGATCATCTGGATGCGATATCGCATGCTGACCAATAGCGTTCGTTCGGTGCAGGGAGCTTTTGAGTTCAGTGCGAAAGGCGTAGCCTTCATCATTTACTCGATGATGGGGATGGGCCTCGGCATCGGGCTTGGCGCGGGCGCGTATGAACTGGTGAAGAGCGAACACTTTCAATATCTGCCAGCTCTCTTCTGGACGGTGTTTCTGGTCTGGCAGGTCTTGCCGATCGCGCTCGCATCGTTCCAGGAGCAGTTCGACATCAGCAGCCTGCTGCGATTCCCGCTGAGCTTCGGATCGTTTTATCTGCTGAGTATTGCGTTTGGGCTCGTGGATGTGCCGGCGATTTTGGGCGGCATCTGCTGTGTTGGGATCTGGACAGGAGTAACGCTGGCCCGGCCAGCTCTCTCGGGATGGACCGCGCTGGTCCTGGCCGTGTATGGCGTGTTCAATATTCTGCTTGGCCGGGCGGTGCTGGCGTGGGTGGACAAGTGGCTTGCCAAGCGTAGAACGCGGGAGATTGTCAGCGCGCTGTTCCTGCTTTTCATGCTCAGCCTGCAACTGCTCAACCCGGCGCTGCACGAACAGCGGCACGCTCGACGAGAACATAGGGGATCTGTCCCTGCCGGGAAGAACGTGACGAACCAACTGCCCCGGTTTACGAAGTCCATCATGGCCGTGGAGCCCTGGCTTCCGCCAGGCCTTGCAGCCGACAGCGTGCTTCGGGTTGGCGAGTCAGAGACACGTCTCGTTGTGTTGTCGCTTGGCGGATTGGGTGTCTACATGCTCGCTGCAGCGACGGTGCTGGGCATCAGACTGCGTGCGGAGTACGCGGGCGAACGGCTAAGCGAGGCCCCTGCCGCTCGACGGCGGACCGAAGAAGACAGCAAGTGGCTGCTTGATGGATCAGGTCCGATCGCGGCGGTCATCGAGAAGGAACTGCGGATCGTGCCGCGATCGATGCCGCTATTGTTTGCGATGGGTGCGCCGCTGCTCACGGTGCTGGTGATCAGTTCGGTTTTGAAGAACACCAACGACACCGGCCACCCTTTTGCGTGGGCATTTCCGCTGTGCGTTTGCTATGCGCTGCTGGGCTTTACCCAAATGATCTTCAACAACCTGGGTTCCGAGGGGACCGCGATCCAGATGCTGTTCCTCTCTCCCACACCGATGAGGACGGTGCTGCTGGCGAAGAATCTGCTGCACGGAGCCCTGTTTTGCATCGTGGCGTTTCTTGCGGCGATCTTCGCCACTCTACGGCTTGGCCGGCCGGATGTGACGCTAGCCGCAACGACCGCAGCGTGGGTGATGTTTGCGGTCCCTACGAATCTTGCGGCGGGCAATCTGCTTTCAATCACCATGCCCTATCGAGTGAACCTTGGCAGGCTTTCGCGCCAGCGCGGGTCGCAGGCCAGCGCCCTGGTGAGCATGCTCATCCAGTTGCTCGTGATCGGGTGCGGCGTGGTGGTAATGGAACTCTGTAACTTTTTCGGGAAAAGCTGGATGGCCATACCGTGCCTGCTGGCGCTCGCCGCGGTCTCGGCGGTGGTGTGGTTTCGCGTTCTCGCCCATGCCGATTCCCTGGCTAACCGCAATCGGGAGAACCTGATCGCGACGCTGGCAAAGACGGAATGACCGGCTTTCAGCTATCGGCTTTTAGCTGCTAGCTATTAGCTTTTGGCCTAACCTCGCGCCCCGTAAAGCCGATCC
>Ga0207695_10009119_pt1 | contig 12315 bp, 8 predicted proteins | sample KBSC54metaG_FD_184354 | JGI IMG/M metagenome (GOLD analysis project Ga0207695, IMG submission 184354) | Corn rhizosphere microbial communities from Kellogg Biological Station, Michigan, USA - KBS C5-4 metaG (SPAdes) (version 2) | ecosystem: Host-associated > Plants > Roots > Rhizosphere > Soil...
CTTGGCAGCCTGCTCGAAGTCGGCGTCCGGCAGCAGGATGCCGTGGTTCTTCGCCCCGCCCATGGCCTGGACGCGCTTCCCGGTCGCGGTTCCGTGGGCGTAGACATAGGCCGCGATGTCCGAGGAACCCACGAAGCTCACCGCCTTGATGTCGGGGTGCTCCAGGATGGCGTCGACGGCGGCCTTGTCGCCGTGGACAACGTTCAGCACGCCCTTCGGCGCGCCAGCCTCCAGCATCAGCTCCGCCAATCGCACCGGGACGGAGGGGTCCTTCTCGGACGGCTTGAGGATGAAGCTGTTGCCGACCGCGATGGCGACGCCGAACATCCACATCGGGATCATGGCCGGAAAGTTGAACGGCGTGATGCCGGCGACCACGCCCAGCGGCTGGCGCATCGAATAGACGTCGATCCCGGGGCCGGCCCCTTCGGTGTACTCGCCCTTCATGGCGTGCGGGATGCCGCAGGCGAACTCGATGACGTCCAGGCCGCGCTGCACGTCGCCGCGCGCGTCGGCCAGCACCTTGCCGTGCTCGGAGGAGAGCAGCTCCGCCAGCTCCTCCAGGCGGGCTTCCACCAGCCGCTTGAACTCGAACATCACGCGGGCGCGCCGCTGCGGGTTGACCAGCGCCCAGGTCTGCTGGGCGCGCAACGCCGAGGCGACCGCCTTGTCGACCTCGGCGGGGTTGGCGAAGGCGACCCGGGCCTGCGCCTCGCCGGTGTTGGGGTTGAACACCTCGCCGAAGCGACCGCTGCTGCCGGCGACCGAGGCGCCGTCGATGAAATGGGTGATGTCACGCATGGCCGGCGTTTTAGGCCCGCCGGGGGCGGACGGCTAGGGGAGTTGCCCGCCCGGCGCGACACGGCGCATCCTTCCCCCATGACGGCGCTCCCGCACGCCCAGGTCCTGCCCCGCGGCGGCGGCCATGACCACATCGTCGACGTGCTGATCGTCGAGCGGGCCCCGAAACTGTCGGCGACGCCGCTCTGGCCGATCCTCAGACCGCTGCTCTACCGGATGCTCGACTACGCCAAGGCGCGCCGAATGGCCGACGCCATTGCGCCGATGCCAGGACCTCAGGCGTTGGCGCACATATCGGAGCTCCTGAAGCTCGAGACCGCCACGACGGGCCTGAAGCGCATACCGCGCAGGGGGCGCCTCATCGTGGTGTGCAACCACCCGACCGGCATCGCGGACGGAATCGCGGTCTATGACGCTCTGAAGGCGATCCGGCCGGACCTGTGCTTCTACGCCAACTCCGACGCGCACCGCGTTTCGCCGCGGCTGACGGAGGTGCTGATCCCGGTGGAGTGGGTGGAGGCCAAGCGCACGCGCGAGCGCACCCGGCTCACCCTGCAGCTCACCAAGGAGGCGCTCGAGGCCGAGCGTTGCCTGGTCATCTTCCCGTCCGGGCGGCTCGCGCGGCGCGGCGCGGACGGCCGGCTCTCCGATCCGCCGTGGGCGCCGACGGCCATCTCGCTCGCCCGTCGTCACGAGACGTCGATCGCCCCGATTCACGTGGCCGGGCCGTGGTCGGGCCTGTTCCACCTCTTCGACCGCTTCTCTCCCGAGCTGCGCGACATCACCCTGTTCCACGAACTGCTCAACAAGGAGGGCGGCGCGTTCCGCCTCACCGCGGGGCCGGCGATCCCGCCGGAGGCGCTCTACGGCGAGGCCGCAGAGGTGGTCGAACGGCTGAAGGGCTACGTCGAGCGGGCCCTGCCGCAGCATCCCGGCCAAGCCTTCGCATGAGGCTCGCCGACGAGGCCGCCACGGCCCGGCTGGGCGCCGCGCTCGCCGGCCTGCTCCGGCCCGGAGAGAGCGTCTGCCTGTCGGGTCCGCTGGGCGCCGGCAAGTCGACGCTGGCGCGCGCCCTGGTCCGCGCGCTGACCTCGCCGGCCGAGGAGGTCCCGTCGCCCAGCTTCACCCTGGTGCAGTTCTACGAAGGCCCGCGACTGCGTGTCGCCCATTTCGACCTCTATCGGCTCTCGAACCCGGACGAGGCCTATGAGATCGGTCTGGACGAGGCGCTGGAGGAAGGGGCCGCGATCATCGAGTGGCCGGAGCGGCTGGCGGGCCGCCTGCCCGCCGACCGACTCGATGTAGAGATCGCCTTCGAGGGCGCGGGCCGCCGCGCACGGCTGATCCCGCATGGCGCCTGGGAAGGACGCAAGCTTGAGTTTGGCTCCCGTTCCGCATCGTGACGCCGAGAAGGCCGGCTTCCTGCGGGCCCACGGGTTCGGCGCGGCGGTCCGCGAGCCGTTGAGCGGCGACGCCTCGACGCGCGCCTACGAGCGGCTGCGCCTGCCCACCGGCGCGAGCCTGATCTTCATGGACCAGCCGCCGGCGCTGGAGAGCGCGCCCTGTCCGCCGGACGCCACGCCGGCCGAGCGCACGGCGGCCGGCTACAACGCCCTGGCCCGGCTCGCCGCCGGCCGCGTCGACGCCTTCATCGCCACGGCCGGCTGGCTGCGCGCCCAGGGCCTCTCGGCGCCTGCGGTGCTGGCGTCCGATGCGGCGCGCGGGCTGGCGGTGCTGGAGGATCTCGGCGACGACCTGTTCGCCCGCCTGATCGAGGCCGGCCAGGCCGAGGCGCCGCTCTACGACGACGCCGTCGCAGCGCTCGCCAGGATGCACGCCGTCAGCCCGCCCGACGTGCTCGCCTACGACGGCGCGGTCTGGCCGCTCCTGACCTACGACGAGACGGCGCTCGCCACCGCCGAGCGGCTGTTCGTCGAGTGGCTGCCGAGGCTGAAGCCCGAGATCGCGCTCGGTCCCGACGCGGTCGCCGAGTGGGAGGCGATCTGGGGCCCGATCCGCGCCCGCGGCGCGGCCGGCGCGAGCGTCTTCTGCCATCGCGACTACCACGCCGAGAACCTGATCTGGCTCCCGGATCGGCAAGGCGCGGCCCGCGTCGGCCTGCTCGACTTCCAGGACGCGCTGAGGGCCCATCCGGTATGGGATCTCTCGATGCTGCTGCACGACGCCCGGCGCGATGTCTCGGCGGACCTCGAGACGCACGCGCTCGAGCGCTATTTCCGGCTGCGTCCGGAGGCCGACCGTGCGCAGATGCTGGCCGACTACCACGCGCTGGGGGCGCTCAACATCGTGCGCATCATCGGCATCTTCGCCCGTCTCGTGACACGCGACGGCAAGCCCCGCTACGCCAGCTTCCTGCCGAGGCTCTGGGGCTATCTCGACCGGTGCCTCGCCGATCCGGCCCTCGCCGACCTAAAGGCCTGGCTGGACCGCCACATTCCCGCCGAGGCGCGCGCATGACCTCGGGCCCGAAGACCGCCATGGTGCTGGCCGCGGGGCTCGGCACCCGCATGCGGCCGCTGACCGACCACAAGCCCAAGGCGCTGGTGGAGGTGGCCGGCAAGACGCTGATCGATCACGTCCTCGACCGGCTGCGCGACGCAGGCGTCGAGCGCGCCGTGGTCAACGTGCACCACTTCGCCGAGCAGGTGGAGGCGCACCTCGCCAGGCGCAGCGACCTGGAGCTGCTGATCTCCGACGAGCGGGAACGGCTGCTGGATTCCGGCGGCGGCATTCAGCGCGCCCGGCCGCTGCTGGGCGAGGCCCCCATCTGGGTCGCCAACATCGATTCGCTTTGGCTGGAGGGGGCGACACCCGCTCTGGAGACCGTCAAGCGCGCCTGGGCCCCCAAGGCCATGGACCTGCTGCTGATGGTGGTGCGCCGCGGCCACGGCATCGGCTTCGAAGGGCCGCAGGGCTTCTTCATGGACGCGGCGGGCCGGCTCACCCATTCGACCTCGCCGGAGGTGGTCACCCCGTTCGCCAATGTGGGGGTCGGCATCCTCAAGCCGCAGGTGCTCGATCCCGAGCCTGGGGAGGAGCCGTTCCCCATCCAGCCCGTCTGGCGCCGGCTGCAGGCGCAGGGCCGCCTGCATGGCGCGGCCATGGAGGCGTTCTGGATGCACGTCGGCGATCCCGCCGCGCGCGACGCCGCCGAGGCGAGGCTCAAGGAGCTGACGTGACCGGACCGGGCTTCCTGGACGGGCCCGCGCCGCGCTGGTTCACGATTCCCGCGCATCGCCCGTTCGTGCGCGACCTCGCCCGGGGCCTGCATGAGGCGCTCGCCGCCGAGGGACCGGAGGCGCTGTCCCAGGCGATCGTTCTGGCGCCGACCCGTAGGGGAGCCCGCGCCCTGGCCGACGCCTTCGTGGCGGTCGCCGAGGCCGGCGCGGTCCTGCCGCCGCAAATGCGGCCGCTGGGCGATCTCGACGAGGGCGAGCCGCCGTTCGAGCCGGGCGACATCGCTCTCGACCTCCCGGCGGCCATCGATCCCCTGGCGCGGCGCTTCGAGCTGACCCGGCTGGTGACCGCCGAGGCGCGCCACCTCGGGCGCGAGCTGACCGCCGCCGGCGTCCTGGAGCTGGCCGACGCGCTGGGCGGCCTGTTCGATTCCGCCCAGATCGAGGAGGTCGAGCTGGAAGGTCGGCTGGAGGCCCTGGTCGCCGACGATCTCGCCGAGCACTGGCAGGTCTCGCGGCAGTTCCTCGAAGCGGCGATCGTCGCCTGGCCCAGGCGGCTCGCCGAGCTGGGCCTCGTCGACGTGAGCGCGCGTCGGGTGGCGTTGCTGCGCAGGTTGGCCGAGCGCTGGGCCGAGGCTCCGCCGGAAGGGGTGCTGGTTGCCGCCGGCTCGACCGGCACGGCGCCGGCCACGCGCGAGCTGCTGATCGCCATCGCCAATGCGCCGCGCGGCTGCGTGGTGCTTCCCGGGCTCGACAAGGCGCTCTCCGACGAAGCCTGGGCCGAGGTGGACGTGCAGCATCCGCAAGGAGCGCTGAAGCGTCTGCTGGGCGATGCATGGATGGAACGGCGGCAGGTCGAGGATTGGCCCGCCTCCTTCGGGCTCGATCTCGGCGCGGGCGGCGCGCGCCAGCGGCTGATCAACGAGGCGCTCCGCCCCGCCGGCCGCACGGCGGACTGGCTGCAGGTGATCGAGGGCTTGAAGGCCAAGGATGAAGCCACAGGCCTGGACGGGATCGTCACCGGCCTTTCCGGCCTGTCGCTGGTGAGCGCGGCCTCGGAGGAGGAGGCGGCGACGGCGGCCGCGCTGCTGCTGCGCGAGACGCTGGAGACGCCGGATCGGACCGCCGCCCTGGTCACGCCGGACCAGGCGCTCGCCCGGCGGGTGACGGCGAAGCTGGCGCGCTGGGGCGTGGCGCCGGACAGCTCGGTCGGCGAGCCGCTCGCGGCCACGCCCTGCGGCGTGCTGGCGGGACTGCTCGCACGGCTGGCGGCCGACCCGCTGGACCCGGTCGCGCTGCTTGGCGTGCTGAAGCATCCATTTGCGCGCCTGGGGCCGGCTGCGGCGGCGGCGCGCCTGGAGACACGGGGGCTGCGCGGGCCGCGGCCGCACGACTGGGCCGGGCTGATCGCCGAGCTCAAGCACGACGGCGCCGCTGCGCTTGCTGCGCGCCTGCAGGCGATCGTCGAGAGCCTCGCCTGGCCGAGCGAGTGGGATCCCCCGGCCGCCGCGGCCAGGCGGCTGGCGGCGGCCATGGAGGCGGTCTGCGCCCGCGAGTCCGGCGGGACGGGGCCGCTCTGGACCGGCCACGCCGGCGAAGCGATGTCGCGGCTGCTGGGCGCGCTGATCGACGACGCCGCCCTGCCATTGGTCCGCCCCCACGGGTTCGCCGACCTGCTGGCGCGGCTGATGGAAGGCGAGACGGTCCGCGGCGGCGGCGCGACCCATCCGCGGCTGCGCGTCCTGGGCGCCATCGAGGCCCGCATGGTGCGCGCGGACCGTCTGGTGGTGGCGGGCCTGGAGGAAGGCGTCTGGCCGAGAGCCGCGCCGCTCGATCCCTTCCTGTCGCGGCCGATGCGCGCCGCGCTGGACCTGCCCTCGCCCGAGCGGCGGATCGGCCTCGCCGCCCATGATTTCGCGCAGGCCGCCTGCGCGCCGGAAGTGATCCTGCTGCATACCGAGCGGCGCGAGGGCGCGCCCTCGGTGAAGAGCCGCTGGCTGTGGCGGCTGGAGACGCTGGCCCGCGGCGCGGGCGTCGCCATCCCCGGCCGCCCGGCGGCGCTCGCCTGGGCGCGGGAGATCGACGCCGGCGGCAAGCCCGCTCCCGCGCCGCGGCCCTCGCCCAGGCCGCCCGCGGCGGACCGGCCGAGGGCGATGTTCGTGACCCGGGTGGAGGCCCTGACGCGCGATCCCTATTCCGTCTGGGCCCGGGACCTCCTGCAGCTGCGCGCGCTCGACCGGCCCGACCAGGCGGTGGACGCCCGCGCCCGCGGAACCGCCATCCATCGGGCCTTCGAGCAGTTCTCCGGGGCCTGGCGGAACGAACCCCCGCCACAGGCGGCCGAGCGGTTCGCGGCCCTCTATCTCGCGGCGCTGCGCCAGGAGGGGCTGACCAGCGAAGCGCTGGCGCGCGAGGCGGCGCTCGCCCGAGAAGCCGCGCAGTGGGTCGCCGAACTGGAGATGCGCCGGCGCGCCGACGGCCGCGCCGTGCACGTGGAGCAGACGGGCGCGACCGACCTCATCGTCGACGGCGAGGCCTTCCGGCTCTCGGCGAAGGCCGATCGCATCGAGATCGGGCCCGACGGTCTGGGCCATGTGCTCGACTACAAGACCGGCCACGCGCCGTCGCGGAAGATGGTGGCGTACGGCTTCTCGCCGCAGCTGACCCTGACCGCGGCCATCCTCGCGGAGGGCGGCTTCCAGGGCCTGCCGGCCGCCCAGCCCGGCGAGTTGATCTACCTGGAGGTCACCGGCCGGCAGCCGCCGGGCCGCGAGGAGGTGCGCGCCTCCTCCAGCGGCGACGGCGACAAGGTGCTGCAGAGCGGGGCCGCGGCCGCAGACGCGCTGGAAGGCCTCGCGCGGCTCGTGCGCCACTACCGGGACCCGGCCCACGGCTACACCTCGCGCACCGCGCCGCAATTCGTGCGCACCTACGCCTCCGAGTACGACCACCTGGCGCGGGTGTTCGAATGGTCCACCTCCGGCGAGGGGATGGACGATTGAGCCTGCTCGACCTGATGCTCGCTCCGGCCGAACCGCGCGACCCGCAGGCGCGGGCGGCCGATCCGTCGTTGTCGGCGTTCGTCACCGCCAACGCCGGCTCCGGCAAGACCAAGACCCTGATCGACCGGGTGGCGCGCCTGCTGCTGGCCGGGGCCGCACCGGAGACCATCCTGTGCGTCACCTACACCAAGGCCGCCGCCGCCGAGATGCAGCGCCGGCTCTACCAGCGGCTCGGCGGCTGGTCGGTGATGGCCGGCCGGGAGCTTGCCGAGCGGCTGACCGAACTCATCGGCGAGTGGGTCGACCCAGCCGATTCACGACGGCTCTCCGATGCGCGGGCGTTGTTCGCCCAGGCCCTGGAGACGCCGGGCGGCCTCAAGATCCAGACCATCCACGCCTTCTGCGAGAAGCTGCTGCGCCGCTTCCCCCTCGAGGCGGGCGTTTCGCCGAGCTTCCGGGTGATGGACGACGCGGCCGCCGCGGCGGTGGCCGAGGCCGCCAAGCGGGCCGTGGCGCGCTACACGCTCTCGCACGACGACGCGCTCACCGAAGCTTACGGCCGCATGTCGGTGGCGCTGCATTTCGAGGCGTTCCAGGCGATGTTCGCCGAGTTCGAGGCGAAGCGCGGCGTGCTCGCCGAATTCTTCGCCGGCCAGGGCGGCCTGGAGGGCGCGATCTCCTGGGTCTGGGGGACGTGCCGCCTGCCGCCCGGCGCCGGCCCGGAAACGCTGGCCGCCCGCGCGATGGCGCAGCTGGACCGGGAGCTCTGGCGCGCCGCCGCTGACCTGCTCGCCGAGGGCGGCGTCCAGGACCGCGGGCGGGCGCAGGCGATGGCCGCCGTGCTCGGCGATCCCGAAGCCCATTTCTTCGAGGCGCTCGGCCTGTTCTTCAACCAGGACGGCGAGCCGGCGAAGTGGATCGGCGCCGCGAGGGCGTTGCGGCCGCGGCCGGACGTGCGCGCCGGCCTGCTGGCCGAGCAGTCGCGCCTCGAAGCCGTCCGCGAGGAGCTCAAGGCGGCGAACGTGGCGCAGGACACGATCTACGCGCTCCGCCTCGCCGACGCCTACCTCAAGGCCTACCGGATCGAGAAGGATGCGCTCGGCGCCCTGGATTTCACCGACCTGATCGAGAAGACCTGCCATCTGTTGCGGGACAGCGCGGCGGCCGCCTGGGTGCTCTACAAGCTCGACGGCGGCATCGACCACATCCTGCTGGACGAGGCGCAGGACACCGCGCCCGAGCAGTGGAAGATCGTGGATGCGCTGACCGACGAATTCTTCGCCGGCGCGGGCCGCGAGCGGCGGACCGAGCTCGCGCGCAACCTGTTCGTGGTCGGCGACGTCAAGCAGTCGATCTACTCGTTCCAGGGCGCGCAGGCCCAGCTGCTGCTCCGCAAGCGCGCCGAGTATGCGCAGCGCGCGGCCGAGGCGGGCCGCGAGCTGGCGCGGGTGGACCTGATCACCTCCTGGCGATCGACGCCCGAGGTGCTGGGCTTCGTGGACGCGGTCTTCGCGCCGCCCGCCCTGGCCGAGGCGATCCAGGGCGCCGGCGACGAGGTCCGCCACGATGCGGCGCCCTACCGCGCCGGCCATCGAGGCTGCGTCGACCTCTGGCCGCTGGAACCCGAGCCCGACGCGCCCGAGCGCAGCGCCTGGGACGCGCCGCTCGACGCGCTGCCCGAGCACAGCGCGACCAAGACGCTCGCCGGCAAGATCGCGCGCGAGGTGAAGGGTCTGATCGCCCGCGGCGAGGCGGTCTACGACAGCGAGCTCAAGGACTGGCGGCCGTCCCGCGCAGGCGACGTGCTGATCCTGGTGCGCCGCCGGCGCGCGCTGTTCGAGGAGATCCTCCGGGCGCTCAAGCAGGAGGGGGTGCCGGTGGCCGGCGCCGATCGGCTGGCGCTCTCGGAACACATCGTCTTCGACGATCTCCTGGGGCTGGCCAGGTTCGCCCTGTTCCCGACCGACGAGCTGACGCTCGCGGCCCTGCTGCGCAGCCCCTTCTGCGATGTCACCGACGAGAGCCTCTATGCGCTGGGAATCGGGCGCGATGAGAACCTCTGGACCCGGCTCGGACGCCGCGCGACGGAGCGGCCGGAATGGGAGGCGGCGCAGGCGTTCCTGGCCCAGGCGCTGGACGTCGCGCGGGAGAGCCGCCCGTTCGAGTTCTATGGCCGCGTGCTGGGCTTGACCGATGGCGACGGCCGCTCGATGCGCAAGCGCCTGCTGAAGCGCCTCGGTTCGGAGGCGCAGGATGCGCTCGACGAATTCCTGGCCCAGGTTCTGGCGGCCGAAGCGCGCGGCGTGCACGACCTCGAGCGCCTCGCCTTCGATTTCGCGAGCCTCTCGATCACCGTGAAGCGCGAGATGGAGCAGGCCCGCGACGAGGTGCGGGTGATGACCGCCCATGGCGCCAAGGGCCTCGAGGCGCCGATCGTCATCCTGCCGGAGACTACGCTCACCCAGACCCAGCGCGGCTCGCCGCTGATGGAGACGGAAGACGGCGGCTTCCTCTGGTGCTCCGCCTCGGGCAAGGACTGCGAAGCCTCGGGAGCGGCCCGGGCTCGGCGGGCCAAACGCGAGGAGGACGAGGCCTACCGCCTGCTCTATGTGGCGCTGACCCGCGCGCGCGACCGGCTGGTGCTTTGCGGCCGCCTGCCGAAGCGCACCGATCCGGCGAAGCTCAAGGGCTGGTGGGGCGCTGTCGCCGAAGCGATGGCGCATCAGGCCATCGCGCCGGAAGTCCGCACTGTCCGCTGCGGCGACATGGAGATCCAGCGCTACGGCCCCGATCCGCGAGTCCTCGGTCGCGCCGAACCTGCCGGCCCGGGAGCCGCGGGATTGCCCGACTGGGCTCTGCGAGCCGCTCCCGGCGAGCCGTTCGGCCGCTACGCCTCGCCCTCCGACCTCGGCGATGACGCCCGGGCGGCCGCCACGTCGCCGCTCGCCCGCTCGGGCGGCCTCGGCCGCTTCCGCCGGGGCGAGCTGATCCACAAGCTGCTGCAGCTGCTGCCCGATTTGCCGCCGGCCGAACGAGCGGCCGCCGCCTCGGCCCTCCTGGCGCGCGAACGCGATCTCACCGAGGCGCACAGGGCGGAGATGGCCGCCGCGGCGCTTTCCGTTCTCGAGGACGCCCGCTTCGCCGAGGTGTTCGGCGAAGGTTCGCGGGCGGAGGTGGCGATCGCCGGGGTGGCCGGGGCCCTCCCGGAGGGCCTCAGGGTCTCCGGCCGCGTCGACCGGCTGGTGGTGCTGCCCGAGCGCGTGCTGGTCGCCGACTTCAAGACCAACCGGCCTGCGCCCACGCGCATCGAGGACGCCGATCCCGCCTATCTGCGCCAGATGGCGATCTACTGGGCGGTGCTGGCTGACGTGTTCCCGGGCCGCCGCATCGACGCCGCCATCGTCTGGACCGACGGGCCCAAGCTCATGGCCGTGCCAGAAAACTTGATAGCCGCGACGCTTGCGGGACTCAGCGGCGCCGGTTGATACGAGGAATAGCGCCACCTACATCGGCGGATCGGAAGACGCGGGCCCGGCGTTTCGCGCCCGTCCTGCGGTTTAGGAGCCACCATCATGAGCAGCGTCAAGGTTACCGACGATTCCTTCGAACAGAACGTCCTGACCGCCGTCCAGCCCGTGCTGGTGGATTTCTGGGCGGAGTGGTGCGGTCCCTGCAAACAGATCGCGCCGGCGCTCGAGCAGATCGCCGAGGAGTTCGCCGGCAAGGTGACCGTCGCCAAGCTCAATATCGAGGAAAGCCCCATCACGCCCTCGCGCTACGGGGTGCGCGGCATCCCCACCATGATGCTGTTCAAGGGCGGCCAGATGGCCTCCATGAAGGTCGGCGCCATGCCCAAGCAGAAGATCGTCGAGTGGCTGAACGAGGTCGGCGTCTCGGCGTAGGTCTGGTCGAAGCTCGCGTTCGCGGGAAGAGCGGGTTCTTCACAGCGTCACGTCGGCCAGGTCTCGGGGCTCATCGCCAGCACCTCGCCGGCGAAGTGCAGCCCGCCGCAGACCAGCAGATGGGGTGGCGGCCCTTCGATCGCCAAGGCCCGGCGGACGCCCGCTTCGACGCTCGCCACGGTCTCGGCCTCGAGCCCCGCCGCCCGCGCGGCCGCGGCGATGTCGGCCGCCGGCGCGGCATTGGGGCTGTCGAAGGTGGTCGCGAACACCTTCGGGTGCATCTCGGCGAACGGGCGGAAGAAGCCCTCGGCGTCCTTCCGCGCGAACATGCCCGCCACCAGCACCAGCGGCCGGGGGTCGCGGTCGACCAGCCGCGAGGCGGCCTCGGCCAGCGCCCGGCCGGCATGCGGGTTGTGGCCGCCGTCGAGCCACAGGTCCGCGCCGCGTGACTTGGTGAGGCTGGCGATCGGGCCCTTGGTCAGCCGCTGGAAGCGCGCGGGCCAGCAGGCGGACGACACCCCCGCGGCGATCGCCTGGTCGGAGAGCTCCCGTTTCCAGGTCAGCGCGGCCGCCACGGCCAGACCGGCGTTCTCGAACTGGTGCCCGCCGAACAGCGCCGGCGGCGGCAGATCGAGCAGCCGGTCGGGCATCTGCACCATCAGCCGCCCGCGCTCCTCCCAGACGTCGAAGTCGCGGCCCATCAGGAACAGCGGGGCCATGCGGTCGTCCGCCTCCCGCTCGATCACCTCCAGCGCCTCGTCCATCTGCCGGGCCACCACCGCCGGCCGGCCGGCCTTGATGATCCCGGCCTTTTCCCAGGCGATCTTCCAGAGCTCCGGGCCCAGCATCTCCAGGTGGTCGTAGTCGACCGGGGTGATCACGCTGACGGCCGGCGCGGCGAACACATTGGTGGCGTCGAAGCGGCCGCCCAGCCCCACCTCGACGATGCAGAGGTCGGCCGGCGCCTCGGCGAACGCCAGCAGGGCGATCACCGTGGTGATCTCGAAGAAGCTGATCGGCTGGCCGGCGTTGGCGGCTTCCACGCGGTCGATGAGCGCAGCGAGCGCCTCGTCGCTGATCAGCGCGCCGGCCAGCCGGATGCGTTCGGCGAACCGCACGAGGTGCGGCGAGGTGATGGCGTGCACGCGAAGCCCCGCCGCCTCGCCGATGGCCCGCAGGTAGGCGACCGTCGAGCCCTTGCCGTTCGTCCCGGCCACGTGGATCACCGGCGGCAGCTTCCGCTCGGGATGGCCGAGCACGGCGAGCAACCGCTCCACGCGCCCCGTGGTCAGGTCGATCAGGCTCGGATGGTTGGCGCGCAGCCGCTGGATCACCGCGTCCGACGCGCGGATCGGATCGTACATCGGCGGCTCTATATCAGGCGGCGTGCTGGCGGGCTCGCCCCATCGTCAG
>Ga0207695_10009124_pt1 | contig 12312 bp, 9 predicted proteins | sample KBSC54metaG_FD_184354 | JGI IMG/M metagenome (GOLD analysis project Ga0207695, IMG submission 184354) | Corn rhizosphere microbial communities from Kellogg Biological Station, Michigan, USA - KBS C5-4 metaG (SPAdes) (version 2) | ecosystem: Host-associated > Plants > Roots > Rhizosphere > Soil...
GGAAGGTAGCCTCCGTGATCCGGCCTGCGGGAGTGAGCACGCTACCCTTGTCCAGGTTTAGCTTCACCGTGATCTGTGGCTGCGGGTCGTCGGCATTCCCGGCATCCAGCTGCACCGATACGGTCATGGGCTTGTCGATGTCATATTCATCAAGTTTTTGCTGGATGCCCGGTGTCAGAAAAGAGGACGCAACATGCCAGGGGAGATCGCGTGCTTCGATCGTGAGGACAAAGGGATCGGGCGAGACCGCCGGAAAGAAGCGACCAGTAAAACTTAAGGGATGACCGTCGACATTTATCGTGGCGCCGGCGAACTGAACGATCCTGCTCGCCGTATTATAACTCACCCGGAATCGACCGGACAGCCGCTTGCCTTTGATAAAACTGCCCTTGCGTGTATTGAAGGCAAAACTATTGGCGCTGATGTCCGCGCCGATACCCACCTGCAGCACGCGGCCTTCCCTGTCCAGATCACAGTTGAGCCGGTGAATATCCAGATCGAAAAATTTGTGTTTGTCCTCAAGGTCCTGCACCCATTTTATATCGGTCAGGGAAATATTGGGTGGGTCCCCCGGTTTGCCGCCGCCCCGTGTGGAAGGCTTGCGATCCTTGAATACATAGGTATTGGAATAGCCCGTGCTGTCCCTGTAAAAGTAGATAGTGCCGTGTTCAAGAGAGACCTTACTTATCCGGACCTTTCCCGAGAACAAACTTTGGAACAGCGGGCAGTCGGCATAAACGGTTCTGACCTTCAAAAGATCGTGGTGGTGCTGCGGCCAGAGGCTGTCTCTGAGCGAGACGTCGGACAGCTGAAAGGCAACGGACGGAAAATGACGGAACAGGGATATGTCCAGCTGTCCAATGCTGATGTCCGCACCGAAATGCTCCTTCATCTCTGCGGACGCCATCTGCAGAAGACGGCCCTTGTTATAGTGAACATAGACGGAGAGCACTGCCCATACAAGCAATAGCAGGCACACGAGGGCGCCTGCTATTCGTAATGTATATCGTAATATCTTTTTCAAGGTCTCTAAAAGGCTATCGAGCTGAGGTAGCCGGCGAACTTCCGCAATACGGCCGCGTCTACCTCGATCTGCTCCTGCGCCTCTTTCCAGTTGCGCTGTTCGATGGCCTCCCGGATGCCCGGCAGAGTCTTCACCCCATAGCCGGTATAGTAGCCGGGGGCGTAAATGGTATGCCGGTACCAGGGACGGCGGGGCAGACCATTATCAGACAGCAATTGTTGTTCCGCCCTGTAAAGGGCCCGATTTACAAGGTCTGCCTTGTTGCCGGTCAGGTGCGCGTGGGACAGGCTATCGGACAACCGGGTCGTCGCCGACTCCAGCAGGGTCAGCGCATTCTGCAGGCTCGACCAGCTGAGAAAGGGTACCTCCGCCTTTGCCGCAGGGGGCGCCAGCTGTACGGTCGGGTCTGTGGCATAGATATAGTGGTTCTCTTTCAGCACCTCGTTGGTGAGCGCCGTGGTCTCTCTCATCTGGTCGGCAAAACCGATCAACTCGTTCGTATAGCCGTTGACGGTGTGATAAAAGGTGCGGAAGTCGAAGGGGAGGACCGCGGCGTCCGCCATACGGAGGGTGACGCGGCCAGCCGTCCGGGCAAGAGTGACCCCATACTGGAAGCTCGGGTCCTTAAAACGGCGGAAATCGTCATAGCTGTCGTAAATGGAATGGTATTCGCCGCCGGAGGACTCCCCTCCAAAACCGAGATTGAAACAGGGGATGCCAAGGTGCTGAAGAAAGGGGGAATAGTCAGACCCCGAGCCGAGCGCGCCAAGGCTAAAACCTTTTTTCTGCAGCAGCGCCCTGCCCAGCCTGCCATTGTCGGCGGCGTTCACCAGCTCGCGGGAATGCCGGCGGTCGAGGATGCTGATATGTGTCTCCGGGTCGGTGACGTCGCGCGCGACTTCGTTCATCATCGGCTCAAGCGCGTGTGACCCACCTGCTTCCAGGTAACCGCGGCCGTTCTCATCGGAGTTGATATAGACGACGGCTTTTTTCTGTAGCTCATCGGCGTGCTGCTCCACCCATTCGGTAGAGCCGATCAGGCCGGGTTCTTCGCCATCCCAGGCGCAGTAGACGATCGTGCGTTTGGGTTTCCATCCGGTCTTCCGCAGCTCGCTGACGGCACGGGCTTCTTCCAGCAGCGCGGACTGACCGCTGATCGGGTCGGCGGCGCCGTTAACCCAGGCGTCGTGATGATTCCCCCGGATAACCCATTCGTCGGGGAATTCGCTACCGGGCATCTTTGCGATGACATCGGTGACCGGTTTTGTGTCCCAGTTGAAGGCCAGCTTCAGGTGGACCTGCGCCCGGCCGGGGCCTATATGATAGGTTATGGGCAGCGCACCCCTCCAATCTTCCGGAGCGACGGGGCCATCCAGCGCGCGCAGCAGCGGCTCGGCGTCGTGATAGCTGATGGGCAGCACAGGTATCTTCAGAAGGGTGGGGGCGTCGGAATGATCGAGCCGTTTTGCGTCTTTGGTAGCGCCAATGCCCGGGGTCAGCGGATCGCCGGGATAGATGGGCATGTCCATGATGGAGCCCCGTTGGACGCCGTATTCGTTCTTGAACGCGCCTTTCGGATAGACATCACCCTGGGAATAGCCGTCATCGCGGGGATCGGAATAGATCAGGCATCCGATGGCGCCGTGTTCCTGGGCCACTTTCGGCTTGATGCCCCGCCAGGAATGGCCGTATCTGGCGATCACGATCTTTCCTTTTACGGAGATACCTATCCTTTCCAGCCGCTCGTAGTCTTCGGGTATGCCATAGTTCACATACACCAGCTGTGCCGTCACGTCCCCGTCGGGCGACCAGCAGTTGTAGGTGGGCAGCTGCTCCCGGGTCTGACCGGATGTGGCGTCCTCTTTGAGGGGAGGTTCGGCGAGCCCCGCTTTCCAAACGGCAGGAGACGTCATCTCGAGCAGCCTTTCCTTTGGAGTAGGGAAGAGGACGTAGAAGGTTTCCGTCTGTACATCGTATCCCCAGCTTTTCAGCTTATTATAGATATAGTCGACGACGGCCTTGTCGCCGGGAGAGCCGACGTGGTGGGGCCGGGCGGACATGATGCGGATGCCGCTGTCGATATTGGCGGCCTGCAGATAGCCATCGTAGGTGGATTCGAGTTGTTGCTGGGTCCGGGAAGCGGCGTCGTCGAAGCCTGCTAGCGGTTTGGGTTGGGCCCAGGTCAGGGAACAGGCCAGAAGCAGGCCTGGTGTAAGAAGTTGTTTTCTCATGTTTAAACGATTTAGCGCTGTAACCTTGTAGTGTATTGCGTGTAGTCCGGCACGAGGATCTCATATTCTTCCAGCATCAGCGGGGAGGTAAGGATGAAGTCGGCGGTGGCCCTGTCACAGGCGAAAGGGATATTCCAGGTAACGGCAACCCTCAGCAGAGCTTTTATGTCGGGGTCATGGGGCTGGGCTTCCATGGGGTCCCAGAAGAAGATGAGGATGTCGAGTTTGGCTTCGGCGATGCTCGCGCCTATCTGCTGATCCCCGCCCAGCGGGCCGCTGAGGAATTTGCTGACAGACTGGCCCAGCGCCTGTTCTATGAGACTGCCGGTCGTTCCGGTGCCATACAGCCGATGCTGCGCCAGCGCCCGTTTGTTATAGACCGCCCATTCAATAAGCTCGGCCTTTTTGTTGTCGTGCGCAACCAGCGCTATTCGTTTGAAAGTAGTTAGTTTCCTTACCGGTGTTTGCATGCCGTAAGATACCGGGCTTTAAGAATATTATAACACCTTCTTAAAAATTTTCCCGGCGATGCAGCGTTTTTCGTTCAGGCATGGAATTTGTTAGACTCTACGTCCCATTATTCTCTCAGTATCGCTGATATACTTACTAACCCAGGTCAATGAAACGACTAACCTATTGCTTTCTATTGGCTGTGGCCATGGCATGCTCTGCCCGGGCCCAGCAGGCGCCGGATTCCGCGACGGAACCGCGTATGCAGGCGGCGGGTCAACCGGCGATCGTCGGCTTTACTGCAGCAGTAAGAGAGTCCAATAAGGTCTGGTTGCAGTGGGATGTCGACAGTGCGATAGAAGGGGATTATTTTGTTGTCGAACGTAGTCCGGACGGTTCACACTATGAAACGATAGTCGCACTTCGTTCGACACAGCAACAACGGCGATATGAGGTCATCGATATAGCACCCCCCAACGGTTCCAATTTCTACCGTATAAAATATACCGGTCAGTCTAACGGCCTTTTCTACTCAAAGCCGCTCCAGTTGAGCCTTTCCGGCGACGTGGACTTCAGGTTTTACCCCAATCCCGTAGACAAATTGTTTATTGTCCGGACCGAACACAGCATCGATATCCAGATCGTCGATGCAGCCGGTTCTATTCGCCTGAGCAAACGGTTGCAGCCCGGTATCCAGGTAATAAATGCGTCTTCGCTGGAGCACGGTATGTATGTTCTCCGAGTTACTGATAAAGAAAGCAATAGAGCAATTTCCCAGCAGTTGTTGAAGAATTAAAAAAGCCTTAAAAAAGAAATTACCGAAAAATGGTATTGCAGAATTGATTTTATTCCTCTACCTTTATCTTGGTTTTTCATAGGATATTGGATTTTAAAACGGGGTTGAATTTCTATTCAGACCCCTTTTTTATTTTCAGGAGGTTATGAGCGGGAGCCCGCACCAGCAGCGGGATGCGTAGTTGTACGTATAGAATGAGTAGAACTTCCTGAACGTATCGAAATTGTCAAACTTCTTCTTCGCGATTCGGTTAACAGCCGATAACATCCGATCACTTCCGTAATAATCCGAGCACTTCCGTCGCATCCGATCACTTCTGTAATAATCCCATCGCTTCTGTATAAAAATAAAAAGCCCCGATAGACATCGGGGCTGCATACTTACTAACCCAATTAAAATAAAAACAAACTAACTTTTTAGCTATTCTGCATCTCTTTGACTTTTTCTCTGATCTTGCCTTCGATCTCGGCGGACAGTTCAGGATTATCGTGAAGCAACTGTTTCACGGTATCACGGCCTTGTCCGAGCTTGTCGGTGCCATAGCTGAACCAGCTGCCGCTCTTGTTGACGATCCCAAGTTCGACACCCATGTCGACGATCTCACCCATCTTGGATATGCCTTCGCCAAACACGATATCGAATTCGGCAGCGCGGAAAGGCGGAGCCACTTTGTTCTTTACGACTTTAACTTTTACTCTGTTGCCTACGGCTTCTTCACCGTCCTTGATCTGCGCCATACGACGGATGTCCAGACGAACCGAAGCATAGAATTTTAGTGCGTTACCACCGGTTGTCGTTTCGGGATTGCCGAACATGACGCCGATCTTTTCGCGCAGCTGGTTGATGAAGATACAGATGGTGTTGGTCTTGCTGATAGTAGCCGTAAGCTTCCTCAGCGCCTGTGACATCAGACGCGCCTGCAGTCCCATTTTGCTATCACCCATTTCGCCTTCCAGCTCACCCTTTGGTACGAGCGCGGCAACGGAGTCGATGACTACGACGTCCAGCGCGCCGGAGAGGATCAGCCGGTCGGCGATCTCGAGGGCCTGCTCACCATAGTCGGGCTGAGAGATCAGCAGGTTGTCGACGTCGACGCCCAGTTTCTGCGCATATATGCTATCGAAAGCATGCTCTGCGTCGATGATGGCACACATCCCGCCCTTCTTCTGCGCTTCCGCTATGATATGGGTTGCGATAGTCGTCTTACCGGAGGATTCGGGGCCGTAGATCTCAACGATCCTGCCTTTGGGTAAACCGCCAACTCCAAGCGCCATGTCGAGTCCGATGGAACCCGAGGAAATGACCTCCATCGGATCCTGGCTCTTTTCATTCATCATCATCACGCTCCCCTTCCCAAAGTCCTTGTCTATTTTATCCATCGTCAGCTTTAAAGCCTTGAGCTTCTCGGCATTGGCACCTGTTTGATTTGACATAAAGTAGTTTTTAATTCACCCAAATTTATTGATTCAGTAAAGGTAGGAGAATTATTTTATACACACTAATCTTTTTAGCATTAAAACACTAACTTTTTTGGTTCAGCGCTTTTTTGGGGAGGTCCTGGATCGGGGTTTCCGCGGGTCGGGTCGGAATTTCCGTGGACGGGACGACCGGAGCTTCCGCGGTCCCGGCATTTTTAATTTTTCCGGGCAACCTGGTCTTCGTAAACTGCATTTAACCTACGACGCCCGGAACCCGCCGGGCGACACACGGACCCAACCAGCACCGATGAATATATCCGAACAGATCGAGGAGGCCCGGAACGGCGACGCGGCAGCGCAGAGGCGTCTTTTTGACCTCCTCGCCGACCCCATGATGGCCGTCTGCTGCCGGTATGTGAAGAACCGCGAGGACGCGGAAGAGATACTGCTGGACGGGTTCTGCAAGTTCTTCCGGAACCTGAAGGACTTCCGCTACCAGGGAGATGCCGCCCTTTACGCCTGGGTCAAACGGATAATGGTCAACGAGTGCCTGATGTTCCTTCGCCGCCGCCCCATTTTTTCGCTGGAGACGGAGACCGTCGCAGAAAGCCTTACCGAAGAGCCGCTGGCCAGCCTTTCGGCATCGGAGATATTCGACCTCATCATCCGGCTGCCCACGGGTTACCGTACGGTATTCAACCTCCGCGTCATAGAGGGAATGGAACACAAAGAGATCGCCGCGGCCCTCGGCATCTCGGAGGGGACGTCCAAGTCCCAGCTGAGCAAGGCCCGGCTGCTGCTGCAAAAAATGTTATCGAAAAGAGGGATCAGTTATGTCAAACGAAATGCAAGATGAATTTTCTTCATGGCGCAGCCTGCTCGGCTCACGCGACGCCCTGCCCGAACACGGCCTCGACAGCCGGGACCGCAGCTGGGAAAAGCTGAACCGCCGCCTCCGGTCTGAACCGGCCGCGGGGAGTCCGGAGGAGCCTGGCACCCGCGGCCGGGAGGAGCCTGGCACCCGCGGCCCGGAAGAGCCTCGCATCCGCCGCCGCGTAATATATTGGACTGCCGCGGCCTGCCTGCTCGCGCTGCTGGTCCCCGCCGCCCTGTTCCTTCCGGCTGACCGTCGGTCCCCATCCCGGCCGGCTGTAACTCCGGACCGGAGAAAGCCGCAGCCTGCCCCGCCCGCCGAAAGCGGGATCGTTTTCAGGTCCAACCCACCGGCTGATATCCCGCCGGCCGGCACACGACCGGCTGATGGGCTCTTCCCCTCCCACCCTGTGAACCGATGGCCCCGGTCCGGCTTCGGGCCGTCGAAGCATCCGACACCCCGCGCTCCGGCGCCGTCACCCGCGACGACCAGGGACCCCGCCGCCGCAACCCTCGCGTCAACGCTTCCGTCACCCGCGCAGGGACTTCCTCCCACTGTCGTGTCCCCGGATTCGGCAAGTAAAACATTAATAGCCAAACAGTTAAGAATCGTCCATATCAACGAGATCGACAACCCCGGCCAGTCTCAGCCCGCCATGACCTCCACTTTCAAACACGGCGGCGAACCGGACATAAAAATCATGATACTTCTCAAAACCCGACAATAAATTATATATGCGAACTCTCCTCAACGGCTTGCTTGGCATCCTGCTGCTAAGCACCCCGGCCTCGTCTTATGCCCAGAACAAAACCAATAAGGATCTCTCACCGGAAGACAAGGTCTTTACGCCGCCGCCCTTCAGCATCAAACGCACCTACTATGTCGCGCTTGGCAAGGGCAACCGGCTTCAGGCGGAATTCGGTGATGTCAACGGCCCCGACCGCCTCCGCAATATCGACTCCATTCTGATGGTCTTCCTCAGCGACCTCAAACGTTTTCACGACTCGCTCGCCGATCCATTGACCGCAAAACGTATCGACTATCTGTCCGACGCCTCCGGTCATAAGAAGATGCGCTTTCGCCAGCTCCTTCCGCCCGGCTCCACCTTCCTGCTCGGCGACAACGAACCCGCCCGGCTGCGGTTAAGACAGGACACCATCTATATTCTGCTGGTATCTCTCCGTGATGGACAACCGCTGTATGACCGGATCGGCTTTTTCATCAACAGCTATGACGAGCTGGAAGGCCTGGTCACTACCGGTCTTGGCGAAAAGATAAGGCTGATGAAGGACGGCGCAGGCACCTGGAGCAGGAGGGATTCCGACCCGTCTGTCACAGAGAAGCCCTGGGGCAGGGCTTATATCAGGCTCGACGGCTATCTCGCCGTACAGAACTACAAGAACTATTTCGTCCCTTCCGCCAGCCTCGGCACCACTATACACTTCGAGAGAAAATACAATATCCATACCTTCAGCGCCTGGTGGGAGCCGGGCTTCTTCTTCGGGACCAGCCCACAGGGCCGGTCCGAAATTTACAGGAACGATTTCGTCGTCCTTCGCTATGGCTACGACCGGTCGGACAGCGGCAAAGAGCCTTCCGAAAAGACCGGATTATATACAAATATTTCTATAGGTTATCTGGTCCGCCGGGAGGGAACTTACTTTCCGCCACACAGTTTCAGACTCTCAGCAGGTGACTGGCAGCTCAAAGGAGGCAAGCTCGTGATCGAACCTCTCATCTATTTTAATGATTTCTTCCGGGGCGTCACTCCGGGCTTACGGGTTGGCTTCCGCGCTCTGTAAGCCGCTCTGGACAAGGGTTTGCGGCTGCAAGGGCCCTGAATTGCAGGCCAGAGGCCGGCTTTTCGTCCCATTGCGCGGGTGATTTTAAAATATACGGCAAAACAAGGATACACGGGCGTTCCACGGCTTGTTTAATACCTTTTAGCATTTGCACATATTATGGGTGCCATGAATTTGGCATTAAATTCGCCTATTTTTCCAACCAACAAACTATGGTATCTTGGTTTGTTGATATATCTTTGGCACATTATTCGAATCTGGCCGCATGACCATTGGCGGGGGAGAATAATAATTTTTTAAATAAATGATATTACTATGATGAAGCTTAAACAAACATTGCTCTTCACTGCTCTCTCTGTGTTCCTATTCTCTTGCGTAAGCTCAAAGAAATTCAAAGCCGCTCAGGCAAAGATCGACTCCCTTACCGCCGCTAACGCCAAACTGGCAAGCGACCTGAAAAACTGTACCGACCTTACCGCTCAGGATGCAAGTCAAAAAACGGCTCTGCAAAACCAGATCGACGCCCTCAATAAGCAGATCGACTTCCTGAAGCAGAACCACGACGCTACCCTCAAACAACTGCAAGATCTTTCTGTTATCTCCAACTCTCAGGCAGAGAGCATAAAGAAGTCTTTGGATAACATCGGTAACAAGGACGCCTATATTCAGAACCTTCAGGCTGAACTGGCGCACAAGGACTCCGTGAACATGGCCCTGGTCATGAACCTGAAAGGTGCTATCGGCAATATGGACGACAAGGATATCAACATCAAGGTTGACAAGGGTGTCATCTATATCGACATCTCCGACAAGCTGCTCTTCAACAGCGGCAAGTTCGACGTTAACCCTGCTGCGAAGACCGTTCTCGGCAAGGTCGCTTCCGTCCTGAAGGCTCAGCCTGATATCGAGTTCATGGTTGAAGGTCACACGGACAACAAGGCTTACAATCACCCCGGTCAGCTGAAAGACAACTGGGACCTCTCTGTCAAGCGTGCTACCTCTGTGGTTCGCATCCTGCAGAAGGAATACGGCCTCGACCCGGCGCATATCACCGCTGCCGGCCGTGGCGAATACGTTCCCGTTGCTGACAACGGTACCGAAGAAGGTCGCGCCGCTAACCGCCGCACCCGCATCGTTATCCTGCCTCAGCTGGATCAGTTCTTCAAGCTTCTCGAGAAGAAATAAGCAAACTCTCTTAAATAAACCCCAAGCAGGCCCGCCCGTCAAGGCGGGCCTCTTTTTTTATCGAATTGATCAATTTTATCACAAAATCTGCGTTAAGGGACTAATTCCAAAGGACCCCGGGGGGGCTGTCCGAAGGACAATCATTAGCGCTTTGCCGGAGATTCGCTAATTTTTGGGAAGGGAATCTCCGGCACATATATGTAGCCGGCTTATGAGAAGACTGCCGTTTATAACCGTATTAACCCTATTAATGGTCCCCGGTCTCTCCTGCCTTGCAGGGGGTGACGGTACACCCGTGGCCAATAGGGGGATATTGGATCTCCGGAAGGTCAATCTCTTTTCGAAACCGGTGCCGATCAGCGGCGAATGGGGCTTTTTCTGGGATCGCCTTCTAACCCCGGACAGCATGTCCTCAGCCACTCCCACCTATATTTCCTATCCCCTGCTCTGGAGCGACGTCACGATTGATGGGGCAAAAATTCCCTCGCAGGGCTATGCGACCTATACCCTTACCATTCTTCTCCCCGCCAAAAGGCCACGACTCGGTCTCGAGGTCCCGGATACCTACTGCTCGTTCGCCCTATATGTGAATGGCATCGTCCAGGCGCAGAACGGCCAGCCGGCAACAACCAAAGAAAAAGCCAAACCTTTCTGGGTCACCAGGACCGTCGTCCTTCCTGCAAACGGGTCCGACACGCTGGTCATGGTCATGCAGATCGCCAACTTCTGGCACAACCGCGGCGGACCTTATAAAGAGATATTGCTCGGCGACAAGGACCAGCTCATCCTGAAAAAATACCGGGACTCAGCCTATGACTTCCTGCTGGCCGGCTGCCTGTTCATGGGCGGTTTGTTTTTTTTAGGCCTCTTCGTCTTCGGACGCAACGACCGGACGATCCTCTACTTCGCACTTTTCTGTATCGTCTTCAGCTACCGGATGGTAGGCACCAATCACTACGCCCTCCACTCGCTGTTCTCGGACATGGACTGGTTTATCACCACCCGTCTGGAATATCTTACGCTGTCGACAGGGATCATCCTGTTCACACTCTATACGGCCAAGCTCTACCCCGATGATTCCCATCCCGTGATCATCAGGGGGATGATCTGGTTCTGCATAGTATATACGGCCATCATCCTCTTCACTCCGACCCTGGTCTTCACGAAGTTCCTTGTATACTTCCTGCTGGTGATGTTCTTCTGTATCGCCTATGCGATGTATATCTATCTCCAGGCCGCGCGGCACAAACGCAGCGGCTCCTTCTTCGCCCTGCTGAGCACCGCGGTCATGCTGTTCATCTTTTTGCTGATGAATCTGCACTATTTCCTCGTCATCCCCGACCTGCGGATACCGCTGTTCTTCGGCTATATCGGCTTCTTCTTCCTACAGTCCCTGGCGTTGTCCCACCGCTTTGCGCATACTTTCCGGCAGGCTACTTTCCAGGCGCAGCAGGGTCTGCGCGTAAAATCGGAATTTCTGTCCACCATGTCACACGAAATAAGGACGCCCCTGAACGCCGTCATCGGCATGACGCACCTGCTGCTGCGTAACAAGCCCAGGGCCGATCAGGAAGAAGACCTCGGCGTCCTGCTGTTCTCGGCCAATAATCTGCTTTCCATCGTGAACAATATTCTTGACTATAACAAGATCGAAGAAGGCAAGATCGGCTTCGAGCAGATAGCCTTCGACCTCCCCGCTATCGCCCGGAATATCGTTGCCGGTCTGAAGAATACGGCGGATGAAAAAGGCATAGCGCTTCGCATCGACATCGACCCCGGCCTCGACAAGCGCCTTATCGGAGATCCGACCAGGACCAGCCAGGTGATCAATAATCTTGTACACAACGCCATTAAGTTTACCCGCGAAGGTTCGGTGACGCTGGCGCTTGTCGTGGAGCATCGCTGGCCGGACTCTTTGTCGGTTACCGTAAAGGTCACGGATACGGGTATCGGGATCGCTCCGGAGAAGCAGCAGATGATCTTCGACCGTTTTACCCAGGCGGACTCCTCCACCTCCCGCAGCTATGGCGGTACGGGCCTGGGTCTGGCTATCACGAAGAAGATACTCGAGCTGCAGGGCGTCCTGCTCCAGCTGAAGAGCAAACCCGGAGAAGGCTCCTGCTTCTATTTTACCCAAACCTTTCCGATCGGCGCGGAAGCCGCGGGCGAAGAGATAAGCGCGGCATCGGCGGACGGCCAGGCCCCCCTCCACGGCATCCATATCCTGCTGGTAGAGGACAACCCGCTCAACGTCCTCGTAGCCCGGACGATGCTGGAGAACAACGGCGCCATCGTAGACGTAGCCACCAATGGAGAAGAAGCGCTTACCGCACTCAACCCCACGCGCCACCAGCTGGTGCTGATGGACCTGCACATGCCGGTGATGGATGGCTATGAGGCCACCATCCTCCTCCGTAAAAGAGGTGAAACACTCCCCATTATTGCCCTGACGGCAAGTACACCGAAAGAAGTGGAAAGCGAGGCCTTCGCCGCAGGTCTGGACGACGTTGTAGTGAAACCATTCAGCCCGGA
>Ga0207695_10009127_pt1 | contig 12310 bp, 9 predicted proteins | sample KBSC54metaG_FD_184354 | JGI IMG/M metagenome (GOLD analysis project Ga0207695, IMG submission 184354) | Corn rhizosphere microbial communities from Kellogg Biological Station, Michigan, USA - KBS C5-4 metaG (SPAdes) (version 2) | ecosystem: Host-associated > Plants > Roots > Rhizosphere > Soil...
TATCGACCAGGTAATTCATCGGCGCCTCGATACGGTCGAGTGGCGCGTTGATGCCGGCTTCGGTGCTGGTGCTCATAAGCAAAAGATTACAACGACGCGCGTGAATTTGACAAACAGGCCGGGACCCCCGATAGACCCATGCCGGATGGAACGGTAGCTTCGCGAGGTAGGGGCAGAGGTGTCTCGCAACGAGTGCGGAGGGATTAGTTCAGCATGGGAGTTCCGTCCACCGACGATCGCAACGGCAAACTATTTGCCGCGCTGATCGAACATCACCTGCGCTTTACCCTGGCCAAGCGGCGGATCCAGTTGACCAAGGCCGATTGGTACCGCGTCACGGCGATGGTCGTGCGCGATATGCTGGTCGAAAAGATGCTCGCGACCGAGGCCCGCTTCGAGCGCCGCCACGCCAAGAAGCTCTATTATCTGTCGCTCGAGTTTCTGATTGGCCGATCGCTCGAAAACAACCTCTACAATCTCGGCCTGATCGATATTTGCCGCGAGTTACTGGCCGAAAACGGCTTCGACCTGCAATTGCTCTTCGACTACGAACCCGACGCAGCGCTCGGCAATGGTGGCCTCGGCCGGCTGGCGGCCTGCTTTCTCGATTCGCTCGCCACGCTCGATATGCCCGGTTACGGCTACGGCATCAACTACGAGTACGGGCTGTTTCGCCAGGAAATTCGCGACGGCCATCAGATCGAATTGCCCGACGCATGGCAGCGCGAGACCTCGCCATGGCTGGTCACACGCCCCGAAGAGTCCTGCCTTATTCCGGTTTACGGCCGCATCGAACATCGCATCGACCGCTACGGCGAATACAAGCCGACCTGGGTCGATTGGCGGATGATCTCCGGCGTGCCCTCCGACCTGCCGATCGTCGGCTATGGCGGCAAGACAGTGAACTACGTGCGGCTTTACTCGGCGCGATCGTCGAGTGAGTTCGACATGCAGATCTTCAACGCCGGCGATTACATGAAGGCGGTCGAGCAGAAGATGGTCTCGGAAACCATTACCAAAGTGCTCTATCCGTCGGACGCGGTGCAGGCGGGCCGCGAACTGCGCCTGCTGCAGGAGTACTTCTTCGTCGCCTGCGCCGTGCGCGACATCGTGCGCGGATATCTGCGGCGTGGCGAGGTGCTCGCCGATTTTCCCGACAAGGTCGCGATTCAACTTAACGATACGCATCCCGCGCTCGCCATCGCCGAGCTGATGCGCCTGTTCGTGGACGAATACGATCAGACCTGGGAGACCGCCTGGAACCTGACCCGTGCCACCGTCGCCTACACCAATCACACCCTGATGCCCGAGGCGCTGGAACGCTGGCCGATCGGCCTGATGGAGCGCGTGGTGCCGCGCCACTTGCAGATTATCGGCGAGATCAATCGTCGCTTCCTGAGCGAGGCCGCCATCGTTTGGCCCGACGACCACGAGCGTGCGCGGCGGGTCGCGATTATCGAGGAGGGCCACGAGGGTGGGCAGGTCCGAATGGCGCATCTGGCGATCGTCGGCAGCCATTCGATCAACGGCGTCTCAAAACTTCATTCGGAACTCATCAAGACGCGTCTGGTGCCCGACTTCTATCAGCTCTGGCCGCGGCGCTTCAGCAACAAGACCAACGGCGTTACGCAGCGGCGCTGGTTGCTGATGGCGAATCCGGGGTTGGCGAATCTGCTCGACGAGACCGTCGGGCCGGCGTGGGTGACCGACCTCGAACAGCTCACCGGCATCGAGCCGCACGCCGATGACGCGGCGTTCCAGGCCCGCTTCCAGGCGATCAAGCGCGCCAACAAGGAGCGGCTCGCCCGCGTCATCAATCGCATCGCCCAGGTCGATGTCGATCCGGCGGCGATCTTCGACGTGCAGGCCAAGCGCATCCACGAGTACAAGCGCCAACTGCTGATGGCGCTCGGAATCATTCATCAGTACCTGACGCTGGTGGAAGACGGCGTCGAGCCGTCCGCCCCGCGCGCCTACATCATGGCGGGTAAGGCGGCACCCGGTTACTGGGCCGCCAAGATGATCATCAAGCTGATCAACAACCTCAGCAGCGTCATCAATAACGACGTCCGCACCCACGGCTTGATCAAGGTCGCGTTCCTGCCCGACTACCGGGTCTCGCTGGCCGAGAAGATCATTCCCGCGGCGGACGTCTCGGAGCAGATTTCCACCGCCGGCATGGAGGCCTCGGGCACCGGCAACATGAAGTTCGCGATGAACGGGGCGCTGACCATCGGCACGCTCGACGGCGCCAATATCGAGATTCGCGAGGCGGTCGGCGCCGACAACATCTTCATTTTCGGGCTGACTGCTGGCCAGATCGCTGAGATAGTTGCCGGCCGCCGGTACCATCCGACGGAATACTACGACGCCGATCCGCGCCTTAGGCGCGTGCTCGACGAACTCGCCTCCGACCGGTTCTGCCCGGGCGAGCCGGGACTCTTTCGCTGGATTCGCGACGTCCTGCTGAATCGCGACGACTATTTTCTGCTCGCCGATTTCGCCGCGTATATCGAGACCCAGCGCGAGATTTCGCGAGAGTATATCGGGTCTGTCCGCTGGACGCGCAAGGCGATCCTTAATGTCGCGCGCATCGGCACGTTTTCGAGTGACCGCACGATCCGCGAGTACGGCCGCGAAATCTGGGGCCTCGAACCTTCGTCGGTGCCGGGCGGGGAGCGGTGAAAACAGGCGCCGAATTCAGCCGCAGGGGAAATGCGATGGAGTGGACCAAGGCGCTGGCCGAATCATGGAATCAGAACGCAGGCAACTGGACCCGCGCCGTGCGCGAGAGTCTCATCCCGAGCCGCAAGGCGGGCACCGACGACGCTATCGTGAGCGCGATAGTCAGTCGCCGGCCGTCGCGGATGCTCGATGTCGGCTGCGGCGAAGGCTGGCTCATCCGGCGCGTCGCTCAGACCATCAAGTGCAGGGCGGTCGGCATCGACGGCTCCGCGCAACTCATCGAAGACGCGAAGGCGGCCGATCCCATTAGCCAGTACCGCGTGATGAATTATGCCGAACTGACTAATGACGCCAGTCCACTGGATAATGACTTCGATGTCGCGGTCTTCAACTATTCCCTGTTCGACGAGGACGCAGCGAAGTTGCTCGCCGCGGTGAAACCCCTGCTCGCGCGAAGCGGCGTGGTGATTATCCAGACGCTCCATCCGTGGTCGCTGCCGCCGGACCAGGCTTATACGAATGGATGGCGAACTGAGAATTTCGCTGCGTTCGAGAATCAGAATTGGGCGCCGATGCCGTGGTACTTCCGCACGCTGGAATCATGGCATGGCGTGGTGCGGGAGGCCGGCCTCGCGCTCGTCGAGTTAAAAGAACCAGTGGCGGCGCCGGGCGGGCGTCCGCTGTCTCTGCTGCTGACCTGCGCGCCCTAGCCGGGAGCGGCGATCAGGTTTTGGCAGCGGGTGCGGCGACGAAAATCAGCGCCGCGGAGTTCATGCAGTAGCGCAATCCGGTCGGCGGCGGCCCGTCGTCGAAGACGTGGCCGAGATGCGCGTCGCATTCGCGGCACAGCACCTCAGTGCGCTCCACGAAGAGCGAGCGATCGCTTTCCGTCAGGATATTTTCGGGGGCGATCGGTGCCCAGAAACTCGGCCATCCGGTGTGCGAATCGAACTTGGTCGCCGAGCTGAAGAGCGCGTTGCGGCAACAGATGCAGCGGTAGATTCCCGCTTCCTTCCATTCGTCGTACTGGTTTTGAAAGGGCGTTTCGGTGCCCTTTTCGCGCGTCACGTTGAATTGCTCGGGTGACAGCAGCTTGCGCCACTCGGCGTCGCTCTTGACCACGAAGGGCACTTTGACGGCGCCTTTTCTTACGCCCGCATCGGTGAAATCGATCACCGTGACGGTCGTGGGCGCGTCGGAGGCCGACGCCGTTCGCAAGCGAATCTGGCCGAGCGCGAGCGCCACCGGCAGGCCCAACGCCGTCGTGACGAACCGCCGGCGCGAGAGCATTCCGCCGCTATCATCGTGAGAGCGAGTAATGTCCATGAGTTCGATTTTCCGACAATCGAGCCCGAAATTACAGCCGCCGGCGCCGCTTCAATAGCGGGTTTGCGGCGATCGGCGCGAACCAATCGGTATTTATTTGGTGAGCCGTCTGGGACTTGAACCCAGGACCCTCTGATTAAAAGTCAGATGCTCTACCGGCCTGAGCTAACGGCTCACCGGGGCGGATGCCGGAACGGGCAATTGTTGCAGGCCGCTGCGGTCTTGGGAAGCCCGCGCCACTCGTTTATCGCGCAACGACGCGGGTCAACGTCCGGGGAGGGCGGCGCCGTCGTGATTCGAGCACTCGTCCTCATCCGCGCCGAGTTCGCTGATCGTTTGCAGCAACATCGCCCTGGTCACTGGCTTGCTCAGATGCGCGTCGGCGCCGGCTGCGAACGTTCTGCGCACGTCGTCTTCGAGCACTGACGCGGTCAGTACGATGATCGGCGTTCGCGGCGCGCCATTGGCAAGCTCCCACGCGCGAATCATCTGCGTCGCCGCGAGGCCGTCAACCACCGGCATCTGCAGGTCCATCAGGATCAAGTCGTAGTGCGCGGCGGTCGCTTTGCGAAAGGCTTCGTCACCGTCTCTGGCTTCGTCGATCTGATAGGACATGCGCCGCAGGTAGCTGCTGATCAGCAGGCGATTATCGGCCGAGTCATCGGCCAGCAGGAGGCGTGCAGCCGGCTGCGCAGTGGCCGCCTCCGCGACCTTCGCGACCGGTAACGCCACTTCGCGAGCATCGCCGTTGGCCCGCGTCTCGCCGTTGGCGGCCGCAGGCTTTTTCGGCACAGCGTCGGGCAGGCCTGCGCGCTCGCGCGCGGCCAGGGCGGTCGCGATCGCCGCGAGCAATTCGGCCCGCCGCACCGGCTTTACGATGTAGGCGTCGAGACCGAGTTCACGCACGCGCGGAATCTGTAAGTTGAGGTCCGTCGAGGTCAGCATCAGCACCACGGTGTCGTCGCGGTCGGCGCTGCTGCGCATTTGCTCGACCACCTGGAAGCCGTCCATATCGGGCATCTGGCAATCGAGGATCATCAGGTCGTAGGGACGGCCGCCATGGCGCGCGGATTTCAGCTCGCCGAGCGCGGTCACGCCGCTTTCAGCCTCCGACACTTCGGCGCCGCGGGCCGCCATGATTTCATGGACGACCATCCGGTTGACGCGATTGTCGTCCACCACCAGCGCGCGCAAACCGGCCAGTTGCGACTGCGGTGCGGGCGCATCGTCGGCGATCTCAGCGGCCGCGGGGACGCTCGCATTCACACGGAGGCTCGCCGTGAAGTAAAAGGTACTGCCCACTCCGAGGCGGCTTTCGGCCCAGGTGCGTCCATCCATCAGTTCGACCAGCCGGCGCACGATTGAAAGCCCCAGACCGCTGCCGCCGTACTGGCGCGCGACGGAACTGTCGGCCTGGGTGAAGCTCGAAAAAAGCCTGGGGAGTTTGCCTTCGGCGATCCCGATACCGGTATCGGCGACGGCGAAGCGCAGCAGTGCCGGCGCGCCGATGCCGGGCGCGCACTCGACCGTGACCGTTACTTCCCCATGAGCGGTGAACTTGATCGCATTGCCGACCAGGTTGATCAGCACTTGCTTCAGCCGCAGTGGATCGCCGATCAGGTTGCGGGGAACGTTCGGTTCCAGGTTCATCACCAATTCAAGACCCTTGGCGTGAGCACTGACCGCAAACGTTTCGCCGACCGCCCCGATCAGGGTCTCGAGGTCGAACGGCGACTGCTCGAGCGTAAGCCGCCCGCTTTCGACCTTGGCGAGGTCAAGGATGTCGTTGATCAACGCGATCAGCGAATTGCCGTTGGTCTGCATCACCGCCAGATACTTGCGTTGCTGATCGTTAAGCGGGGTGTCGGCGAGCAGTTCCGACATGCCGAGGATGGCGTTCATCGGGGTGCGGATCTCATGGGACATGCCGGAAAGAAAATCCGACTTCGCCTGCGACGCCGCGAGCGCTGCTTCCCGTGCCGCAATCAGTTCGCGTTCGTTGGCCTTGAGGGTGCCGATGTCGCGCCAGACTGCGACGATGCATTTCTCGCCGCCGATCTCGGCGATCGCAGCCGAGACCAGCATCGGCACCGGCGCGCCGTCCGGACGGAGCATCGGGAACTCGCGGTTGCGCACCACGCCCTTGCGCACGACCTCTTCCAGGAATTCCGCACGCACCGCCGCGTTCGGCCAGACTCCGCTTTCGAGCATCGACGATCCGAGCACCGCGGCGCGAGTGACGCCGAATTGCTCGACGGCCTGGTTGACGTCGATCAGGCAGTCGTCGGAGAGCCGCACGATCGTAATCAGATCGACGGTGGAGTCGAAGATGGTGCGCAGCATCGCTTCGCTCTCGGCCAGGTCGCGCGCGATACTTTCGCGCCGCGTGATTTCCGCCCGCAACCGTTCATCGCTCGCCCGCAAGTCAGCCAGGTAGCGCCGCAATGCCTCGCGAAAGCGCGTGAATGTGAGGTTGGTGATCTGCGAAAAGACCATCGCGGCGGCGATCGCGATCCAATTGAAATCGCTGAAACCGTCGTAGGTTCGCGGGACGATAATCATCAGTCCAACGAGGGGTACCAGATTAAGCACCGCCTGCCATCGCGGTTCCCATGGAATCGTCGCGCCGCTGCCGATAATCAGCAGCAGGCCGGAAACAAACAGTGGCGCGGACGCGCCGGTAAGCTGGCTGATACGGACCATCCCGGCGATTTCAGCGACGCAGGTCCAGAACACCAACGCCCGAAAATGTCGCGCGGGCCACTCCCGATCCAGAAGCGCCAGGCTGAGTGCGACGAAGCCGACCGTAATGACGCCGACATGCCAGGCCATCGCGGCGTGCGGAAGAGTTCGCCAGACCGACAGATCCCACTCGAGATAGGCGAATTGGAAAGCAATTATCATCAATGTTCCGGCGCGCGTCATGTGCTGCACCTGAAACAGTTCGACTTCCCGATTGGTGGTGTAATCCGCCGCCGGCGCACCGGATGGGGCGAGACCGCTGGGATCGGTTGGCGCAGCGTCGATCTCGTCCGCAGAGACGGACGGCGGCGGCTGGTCTGGATGAATTTGTGCCATGCGTTATCGGTCAGGACCGATATCTAACGCAATGGAGCAATCGCGATGCCGATCGAATCCGGCGCGATTGGCGTCTGGTTGGGTCAGTCTATGTGCGAATCGCGGTTCAGCACCGCTTCAAATCAATCGCGTGTGCTGAAACGGGACACTCGCGATGAGCAGCAAATCTTGTCGCGGCCGAAAATACAGCGGCCCGGATTGCGCAGTCGCGCAATCCGGGCCGTCCCCTCCCTACCACCACCCCACGTATGCTTTAGGCCTTGACGCCACCCGCCAACGCATGCAGTTCCGGATTCTGACGCACGCGGTTGGGCGCGAGTCCGTAACGCGCGATCATCCGATAGACCGTATAGCGGGAAACCCCGAGCAACTGCGCCGCACGATGACAGTTGCCACCCGCCTCGCGCAATGCGCGCAGCAGGGCGGTCCTGGACGCCTTGTTGATAACTTCATCGAGCGAAAACCGGACGGGCTGTGCCGTCGCGACCTCAGGTTCCTCGAAGGTCGGCTCCGCCACCATCGAATCGCCGTTCATCGCTTCGTGATGCCACAGATGTTCGGGCAGGTCGCGGACGCATAGCCGATCGCTGTCGGTGAGCATGACGGCGGACTGCATGGCGTGGGCGAACTCGCGGACGTTGCCGGGCCAGTCGTAGGCGGACAGGGCAGCGATCGCGCGGCGCGACAGGAAGCGGATCTGTTTGCCGAAGAGGCGGTTGTAATGTTCGGTGAAATGCACCGCCAGCGCCTCGATCGCATCGCGCCGCTCGCGCAGCGGCGGCACCAGGATCGCCGTGGCGCTCAGCCGATAATAGAGGTCGTCGCGAAACTCACCCGCCTTGACCATCGCCCGCAGGTCGCGGTTGGTCGCCGCGATCAGCCGGATATCCACCTTATAGCTATGCGCCGAACCGACCGGCTGCACCTCGTGCGTCTCGACCGCGCGCAGCAGCTTGGGCTGCAGCCGCAACGGCAACTCCCCGATCTCGTCGAGGAACAGCGTGCCGCCGTTGGCCGACCGGAAGTAGCCGAGCGAGTCCTCGCGCGCGTCGGTGAACGCCCCGCGAACGTGCCCGAACAGCTGCGACTCGGCCAGCGACTCGACCAGGTTCGAGCAGTTGAAGGTCACGAACGGCCCCTTCGGCACCGGCCCCAGCGTATGCAGTGCGCGCGCCACCAGCTCCTTGCCCGTCCCCGACTCCCCATGGATCAGCACCGACGCCTTGTACGGCCCCAGCCGCTGCACCATCTTCAACACCCGCCGCATATTCGCCGACCGCACCACCATCCCTCCCACTTCTGCGGTGGCAGGCGGCATCTGGAGGCCGATCCATTCGTCGTCATGGCAGCAATCGCCGGTATTAGAAGCGTTTGCGACCGCAGAAATCATGGGCTTTTGTTCGAGATTCATCGCTCCACTCTTTTCCGACGTAAACATCTAGTTAGCAGAATCTAGTCTGGTTGTGTTGTTGAATCAAGCAGTTATTGATGTTCATTTATTCTTTGTAATTAAAACGCTTGATGAGAGACTGTAAATCAAGACATGAAATAAAAAAAGATGATCATAATCGTTAATGATTGACTTCTATCCCAGAGTATTGTTTAAAGATGATATGACGAAATTATAAATGATGAGAGACGATAATGACTCGGTAAAGAACAGGATGGCTCAAATTTGACTAAACCACGATCAGCACCGCCTTGCCGCGCGATCCCGATCCTCTTCTATCGTCGCGCATCGCAGCTTTCCGTGAGAGGACGGCGATTCGATCCAGCGGTCGCGGCCCTGCGCATCGACGACCGTGAAGCACGGTGGAGGCGCGTTGGATGCTAACTGGAAGTCAAGCGGCGCGGCGCACGGCTCAACTTCCGTCAGTGCTCACTCAGGAGCAATTTATTACATTAAGTACGGTATCGGAACCGGCATGCGACCGCGGCTGGTTGGTGCCTACGGCCGCCGGTCGCGTGACGCCGGGGCCGGGAGTGCCCCGGCACCCAGGCGTTGTGGGACTTAAGAAAAGCAGCCGCGGCTTAAGCGGCGTCGAGCTTACGACCGCCCGGCGGCGTGGTTCGGTCTCCCGTATGACGGCGTTCGTCGATACGCTTGCTGCTGATGGCAAAGGGCGTCGTAAAGTGCAGTCGTGTGCCACCGTCGAGCATTTGGAAGCCCCACTGGCTGGCCTCCGCGACCGCCAAGGTCAGCGCCTCGCCTTCGAGCACCATGGCCTGCACGTGAATCTTGCCGCCATCCAGAGTGCGGGCGTAAGGCCACTCGATAGGTTCGCCGGCGCGCCCGAAATACTTGTAGCCGCCGGTCAGATTCCACGGCTTGAAGATTGGATAGACCAGCAATGCGCGGGCGCCCAGCACTCCCGCGAGAATCGCACCGGCGTAGCGGAGCAAACGTCCGGCACCCGCCGCCATCGCCCACAGCTCGCCGCATTCGAAGACCGTTTCGGGCGGCAGATGGGTCAGATCGGGCTTCGCATAACTCTGGCTGAACATCGCCAGATCGTGCATCGCGAAGCCGCCGATCATCTCCGGCAGCAGTTCGTTTTCGTCGTAAAGGCCATACAGGTTTCCGAACGCGAGATGCACCTCGCCGATGAGCGATTTGCGGGTCTCGCTGAATCCCGCTCCGCGCATGATGCGAATCTCGCTCAGGCGGCGCGCGAAGGTGCGCCGCTCAGCGTCTGTCGTCAACAGCCGCAATTCCATGAAGGGCCTCCTATTTTAGCCTTGAACCGATTCCGCTCGATCGAGATGGAATTCAGGAATAAAGGACGTCGGTGCGCATCGCCGAAGGACAGTATGCGTGCGCCGGTGCTCGATGATACCAGAGCCGCGGACGCGCGCTGTGCCTCGTCAGTCGCTCGCTCCGTGGCACGCAGCGATCCAACTAACGTCGGCCGGTGTGTGCGATGATCAATTAGGAGCAGAGTAGATAAGCATAGCGAAAGTTGCGGCGACAGGCGGTGATTACGCATTCTGCTCAAGTTGACGACTGTCGAAATAGAGAGATGGCCCGTCGTGGATAGAGCCTTCAGACTCGATGAACCAATTGTGTTAGTCAAGGCGCTGACCATAAAATTGGCGCAAATCAGTTGACTGACGGTCGCGCGAGCCTAACCTCGCGGTGTTCCCGCACCAAGCGCTTAATACCGCTAGCTGACGGTTAGTTGCAAATGCTCGCTTAGTCAATGAGAATACGGAGGGCGCTTCACTCAGTTGCCGCAGACCGATGGCAGCCACATCAAACGCAGAATCCCGGATCGAAAAAATGGTCCTGCGCATCCTTGCCGAAACTCGGAACAAGGAAGCGCAGAAGATCGAGGCGTGGAAAAAGCCCAGCGATGACATCAAGCGCCTGGTGCGGCATGATTACGTCCGCAGCCTGCGCCGCAACCTGCCTTACCGCGAACTCAGGACGCTGGTCGGCGCGTTCAGCGAGAAGCTGCCAGGCTTCAATCACGAAGTGGTCGGGATGATGCCTCTGGATCAACTTGCCGGATGGGCGGCCGCGCTGGATTTGCACTTCAAAGCATCGCCAAATGCGGGAGAAGACGGCCTTGCACTTAGGGGCTTCTACATCACGCGCAGAGAAGGTATCCTAAAGCGTCCGTTAATATATGTTAATACGGCTCATCATCCATTAGCGGTTGCATCAACTTTCTGTCATGAAGTTGGACACCATATGAGCTCTGAACTCCTGGGCGAGGACCTCGATACACCGGTGCATTTCTTCTTCGATGCCGACTACGCCTCCCATCTCGAGGAACCGAGCGAACTCGCGGCGGACGTCATGGTAAGTTTGGCCGCCTATCCCGAGCCGATTGCGCGCAGGATTTTCGCCACCCCATGGAAGTGGGGATTGGTCGCCAGGGCCAAGGACATGACCGAGGCCGCATTGGCCCAGGTTCGCGGACATCTCAAGAAAGCCTACGGCTTTGACATCATGGAACGAATCCCTGCGAATCAACGCTTGCACTATCTGTCAGGGATGATTCATTACGCGAAATTACGTTGGGCGCTCCTTGCTGAGTACGACACATGAAGAAAAAAACTCTCGGTCAGGTCCTGAAAAGCCAGCGTGAGATTCTCGGGCTAACGCAGCGGGAACTCGCCCTCAAACTCGACGTGAAGCCAAGCCACGTCGCCTACCTTGAGAAGGACCGCCGCCGTCCCTCTCTGGGACTGGTCAGCCGCATCGCCAACGTGCTGGGACTGGAGAAGGAGCCCCTGTTCCTGCTCGCCCATCCCGAGGCCAGTACGCTGTTGACCGGACGGCGCGATCCGGCGGCGCCCAGTCGCAATCCGGATCAGGTCTGGCGGGACTTTACCGGGAACAAAGCGATGCTGGCGCTGCACAATGTGAAGCCGCGCGAACTCAAGGTGCTGTCGCAGGTTAATCTCCTGGGTAAAATTGCGGCGCCGCGCCAGTTCCTCTTTATCCTCAACGCGATCCGTCAGGCGGTTGACGAGGAAGAGTAGCAGCCGGCGATGCCGTTGCGGCCCGACTGCCGCCGACGCCCAGTTCTGAAACCCGCGTGCAAGTCCGCTCTGCGGCTTTCGCGCGAGTCGCCACCGCATGTGGCGATCGTAACAAAAACAACTATTTAGGCGACGCCGTGCGTGGGAAGTTTTCTCTGGCGCGGCGTTCGTGTATGCGAGAGAATGAAGATATCGCTATCGCTCGCGTAGTCGGAGGCGCGAATGCCGCGCGACAAAGGCTCCCGGCGCCTTTATAAATTCTGGTCGGTTCTTGCGTTCACTCTGGGAACCGCAGCGGGGGCGCTCTCGTTCAGCTTCCTGCACGCTCAAAATACCCTCTGGGCCATTCTCTTCCTTGCCGCCATCGCTGGTGCGGTCGCAATCTTCGAGCAGTTCGGCGATCCGCGCGGTCGGGGCGCGCGCATTCCAGCCAATCCGGCGCGATGGACCGGACGTGGCTTGCCGCATCATCCGCTGCCGCCACGCAAGCCGGCCGCCGTCAAGCGTCCCGCGCGACGCGCTCAGCTTCACGCGATAACCGGCAAGAAAAACGTCGAACCGCCTTCCTCCGGCACCTCGTAAGGATCGTGCGTCGGCCGATCGCGCGACGCCGCTCTGCTCGCGACGTCCCGCGATCGAAACTTGACAGTTTCTTTCCCTCGCGAGTACCGTCCGATTTTAAATCTCCACGCGCTGACGAGGTAATAGTCTCATGATCGATCTGATCATC
>Ga0207695_10009131_pt1 | contig 12307 bp, 5 predicted proteins | sample KBSC54metaG_FD_184354 | JGI IMG/M metagenome (GOLD analysis project Ga0207695, IMG submission 184354) | Corn rhizosphere microbial communities from Kellogg Biological Station, Michigan, USA - KBS C5-4 metaG (SPAdes) (version 2) | ecosystem: Host-associated > Plants > Roots > Rhizosphere > Soil...
CGAGCAACTGTCGATGCTGTGCTGGAATTTGGAGGTGAGGTCGTCTTTTTTCTCAAAGGAGAATTCCACTTCGTTGGCCCAGTGCGTCTTCCAGTCGGGGTGAAAGGCGCGGGCGTTGACTTTGGAGACGCTGCGGTCTCTGGCGAGTTCCAGGCAGGCGGCGGGTGCGGCGTTGTCGTTGACGCGAAAGGATAGCTTGATGGTGCGGCCTTCGTCCATCGCCGTTTTCACGTCGGGCAGTTCCGACCAGGGGATGGCGCATTCGGTGATAACGGTATTGCCGTCCCGGCGGATCGCCAGTTGGCCGTCCTTTACGGGCCCCTCCCCTTCCGACTTCGGCTGTCTGGGGAAGAAATGTTTTCGGTTGAGGCCGGGCGCGAGCAGGCGCCAGATCTCCGTGCCTCCTCCGTACTGGGCTGCCACCGGATTCATCGCGTATTCATAGTCGGTGCATTTATAGCCGGTATAGCGGGGCATGGTTCCCGGAGGATAAGGGAGCATCCCGTCTTTTCCTTCCGGAAGGGCGTTGAAGGCGAGTAATACGTTGTCATAGGAGTAGCCCAGCCCGGAGTTGTCGGGAGTTACGGGTCCCTTGCGATAGGTAAAATGGCGGACGCCGGCCGGCCAGACCAGAGGATTGCGTATCTGTGTGTGTGCGGCTTTGGCGCCGATGCCTTTTGGAAGGTGTGATGAATCGCCGGGGATGTAGTAGCCGAGCTGGCCGTAGACGCCTTTCCAGTTGGACTTTGTATCGAGGTCTTCGCCGATGAAAAGTTTTCGGTTGTTCGTGGTCTCTCCCGTGAGATCTGTTCCCTGGGTTGCGATTGCCGGCTGGTCGAAGAATATCCCACCGAGCTTCGCGGTATACCACCAGCCCCAGGCGTGGAAAGCGACGCGGACCCTGCCTTTTAGCGCGAAGGACTCGTAGGCGCCGTCCCAGAGCTTGTCGATGCGGCGATTCTCCAATAGTCGTCCGTTGGCGTCCCAGATATCCATGAGTACGCCGGAGACTTTGATATTGGGGAGATAGAAGGTTACTTTAGTTGGGTGGTCTTCGGGTAATTCGAGCTCGACGCCAAAGCTATTGGTGTTGTCACTGCTCTCCCAGTAGCCGTTGGTCTCTTTTGTAACGAGGCTTTTCATCATGTCCAGTTGCCAGGCCGTATCGGGATAGAAGAACTCGTCGTCGGGGCGGTTGGCGAAACGGTAGGTGCCTGGGTAGGGCGTGCTGTCCGCGACCTTTGCGGCGAAATAGAAATAGCGGTCGTCATAGGCGAAATAGCCGTTGGCGTAGCCGCCGGATCTTGTGTCGAAATTTTTGAACGGGTACCAGGCCGCCTCGGTGAGGCTGGGGCCGGCGGCGCCGCTGCTGACGCTCTGGGGGAGTGCGCCCTGCCAGTCGTCGAGTCGCCCGTCGACGGTGATGGTCCTTTTGGATACCAGGTTGACGTGCATGTCTTCTTCGTGTTGGGCCATGCCGTCTTTTCCGGCGTCGAACTTTGTGATGAGGTGATAGCGGTTGTCGGGGGATGGTTCTCCTGCGGAGACAGTTACCGGGACTGTTATGACCCCGTGAGGCTGGAGATGTATGGTGGAAGGAACGTTGAGCCGCAGGTTGCCCATGGTCGCGTGCAGAGCGCCGTCGACGGGTCGGTTGAGCATGTTCGTTAGCTGCAGACGCATTGTGGCGCCGTTGGCGATCGGAGACAGCATATCCTTTGCAATGATCTCCACGGGCTGGATGCCCTGGATACGGGCAGTTGCAATAGCCTGTTGCAGCAGGGCAAAGGAGCCTTTTGTATCGTCGGTACGAAGGTAGTAGCCCTGGCTGTTGAGGGGCACGATGATCTTACCGTCTACTGGAGCTACGGGGTTGCCATAGAAGTCATAGAGCCGGAAGTGCGGGTCGGCGGGAATGGTCAGGGTGGCATTGGACAGTTGCACGCTTCTGAACAGGGTGTGGTCGCGGCCAAAGCCCTCGCCGATATCGCCGCAGACGACTGCCGTGGCGTCGTCGGGGTCGTTGTCGTATCCGTCGAAGAGCATGACCCAGGGAAGCCCTTTGAATAAAAGTTCCCGGAAATCCCGCTCCCCGACCAGGTGTTGTACGGCTCCTACAGCGGCGGCGGGTGACCAGGCGTCGGGCAGTCCCTTCATTTTGCCGATATTGTCGATGGGGTGGCCTCCGGCGGGGCTGACCGTATACATATACCCGGCGAAGATACCCATGGACCTGTCATAGCCGGCGCTGCGGCTGGCCGCTACGACGAGGCCGATGCGGTCGTCCGTATTGCCGACCCAGCTTTCGGTATCCCATATGCGTACCCGGCCGTTGGGGGATTTGCGGTTGACCCATTCGGGGTACAGTACGGGCGACTCTATGCCCTGATAGTGGATGCTGCAGAAGTCGAAGACGGGAAGAAAGGTCATTTTGCCGTCGGCAAACAGTTTGTCCCAGGCGTTGGAGTTGGAGTCGCCCCCGCCTACGAGGACTTCGGCGCCTTGTTTTCGCGCTTCCAGGACGGCGTCGGCCATGGCGGTATATATCTCGCGGTAGCGCGGTATATCGGCCTGCCAACCGGAGATCGACATCCCTTCCCAGGGTTCGTTCCATAGCGAAACGGCGGTTACCGGTCCCGCGGGCCAGCCGTATTTGGTGCAGAGCCCTTTGACGAATGATTTGAAGTCTGCGTCGGCGGAAGGGAGCCAGGCGTAGTCCTGTTTGGTCTTGCGCATCGTGCCGGTGCTGTCGAGGTGGGCGCGGGGCATGCCGAGCGGCATGGCGGCGGTACCTGCGCCGAACATGAGCAGGACTGTTATATTCTTTGCCCTGTATTCGCTGAGCTTTTTATCCAGGGCGTCCATCTTCTGCGCGAAGTCGGGGGCCGTTGTGGGGGTATAGTCGACGCCCATGCGAATCGCCTGTACGCCTACGCGCTGGAGGAAATCGGCGCCCATATCGTCGAGCGCCTGTCTGGGGAACTGCAGGCGGCGTGGGTTGGCCGCGTAGGTGCGGACCAGGCTGGTGACGAGTCTGCGGCCCCATTTCCCGAGGTCCATCACCAGGGCATAGCCGCCGAATGTGGACGGGATGGATGGACGGATGTCCATTTCTTTTTTGCCGTGGGCGGGGATGTCGACGTCGACGGGCAGGGAGCCTACGTCGGCGAGCTTTTCCATTTCCGGCAGCCAGACGTCGTTGGGTCTTCCTTTTGTGCCATAGCGAATAATATCTATTCTGCCCTTTATCTGCATCGGCTGGTCGCCGTTGTTGACGACGGCGATGGTATAGGCGGGCTTGTCTTCGGGCCACCATACGCCTGTAGACACGGCAGAGCGGGTCGGATATACGTCGTAGTCATAGTGTCGGAGATTGTTGGTAACGCCGAGGACTTTTTCATAGTTGACCCAGTTCTGGGGTGGAACCATTTGGGCGTTACCGACTGTGGCTATCAGGAGACAAAGGACCAGGATTCGATTTGACATCACTTCTTTATGAATTTGGTTTCGGCTATTTTTTTGCCGGTAGCCGCGTCGGCGATCGTGAGGATATAGATCCCGTGCCGGAGGTCAGCGGTGGCGACGGAAAAAAGACCGCTGCCTTTGACTCTGGAGGTGAGCACTACCCTTCCTGAAAGGTCGACGATGCGGACGCCGAGGTCGTTGGTCACGGACTTATTGAGGTCTACGGTCAGCGTTTTTTCGACGGGGTTGGGATAGATGAGGGCCGTGGAAGACGACGTCGCGGGTGCCGATATTTTTGCCGCGGATATTGGCGCGGGGGTGGTATCAGCGGGGTTCCAGCGATAGATGACGACTTTGGTGCCGTTGTAGTCGTCCTTGGTTATGAGGTATTCTCCGGTCGATTTGTGGTAGGCCTGCACGCCGTATTCCGAGTCGGTGTCGTTGCCGGCGTAGACGCCGCCCGTGGGGGTCAGGGTGAGGATCAGATTGCCGGTGGTCAGGCTGAAGACGTCGATATTCGGTATGGCGTAGTAGCCGATGAAGACATAGTCTCCGGCGACCGCCATGGATTTGGCCTGGGCACGGGAGAGTGTGATCACGGTATTCGGAGTGCGGTTGCCCGCGAGCCAGCCGTTGTAGACCTCGATGCGGTTGCCGATGAGTGTCCAGTCGGTGCTGCCGCCCGCGAGCACCATCTTGTCGCTGGCGGGGAGGTAGCCGAGGCGGTTGAGGGGAGCGATGGTTGCGGGTGTCGGGGTGGATATGGCGGTCCCATAGATGGGTCTGCCTCCGGCCGTGAAGCCCGTCAGCGGATAGTGCTGTATGGCGTTGGTCTTGTCGTAGCTGGTCCACCGGTCGCCGATGGAATCGAGCTGGAAGCCGTTCCTCACGTGCGGCTGGATCGTATCTCCGGGAATGGCGATATAGCCGTCGGTTGACGGATTGAAATAATACGTGTAGAAGACGTCGGTGTTCTGGTTTGCCGCTACGAGCAGGCGGTGGCCGCCTGCATTCGCCATCATCCCGAAGTGTTCGCCGCGTCCTTTGTCGCTGAGGCTGATGCGGGCGTCGCGGGGATAACGATATGGGTCAACCGTGTTTGCCACATAGTTGGCACCTCCGGTTCCGGTAAAATGATAGAGGATATTGCCGCTGTAGAGGTCGGCGCCGTCTGTGCCGGCGTCGGCGGATGCGATTCCCTCAAAGTTGAGGGCCTGCAGGGTCCAGAGCAGGGCGCCCGTGCTGTCGTAGCAGTGGATATCGGTGGCGCCGTTGCGGCCGAGGTCCCAGGTGCCGCCCCAGGGGTTGTTCAGAACGTAGAGGCGTCCCTGTGTATCGCGGCCGATGCCCACGACGCGGGTGAATCTTTTGTCGCCCGTCTGGCCGCGTATGCCGGAGGTCTGGTTGAGGTAGCCGCCCAGAGCGCCGAAGGTGGTGGTCAGCGTCGCCGATTGTTTGTCGTAGACCTTAATGTTCATATCGGGGCCCTGATCGCCGACGAGCAACTGTCCGTGCCAGTTGTCGACATACAAGGCCGACGGGCGGGAGGCCGTATCCATATGGATGACGGCTCCGGCCGCGCCGAGGGTATCGAACTGTAATAGAGTTGCTGTGGTCATTTGGGCCACCCAGACGAAGCCGTTGCTGTCGACTGCAAGCGCGCCGGGGGACGTGACGGCCCACTGTCTTACGAGGGTTCCCGATGAGGTAAAGACGGCGATGCGGTTACCGGCGTAGTCGCTGACGTAGAGCCTGCCGTTGAGGACGGCGAGACCGCGGATGACGTCGCCGCCGGCGGTGGTGGTGCTGCTGGCCTGGAACACCAGGTCTCTGGCTTTCGTGGCCCGGTTGTAGCGCCCGACGTTGTAAGCCGGTGTCTCCTGCGCGGCAAAGACCCAGGTGGAGTCGCCGGCGACGGCGCTGCCCTGTGACTGGTTGGTGCCGCCCATGCCGCCGAGTGTGGCGCCATTCTGATAGATCCCGATGTTCCGGCCGTTCTCGTCCCAGCCGGAAGAGGCATAGACCAGTCCGCCGGGCGAGACCCACATCGAGCGGGCGCAGTTGCCGACGTGGTTGGCGTTGTCGCCATAGGTGTTGCCGACCCAGGAGGTCGTATATTGGGAGAAGCAGGCAGCGCCGGGCAGTATGAACAGGATAGAAAGAATAAGGTTTTGCATGGTTAATCGTATTAAAAGGTTTAATAGCCGTGGTTCTGGGCGAGGCGTGGGTTGCGCTGTATCTCGCGCAGCGGAATGGGCCATAGGGTCTGGTCGGCTGTGATCCCGAGTACGGCCTGTGCGCGGCCGGTACGGGCGAGGTCGTAGAAGCGCTGTCCTTCGAAGGCGAGCTCCTTGAATCTTTCGTTCTCGATGGCGAGTGTCAGGTCATAGCCTTTGGCGACGTCGTCGGCGCTGGGGAAGTCATAGGCCGATGCCGCGGTGAGGGGCTGTGCGAAGGCGCGTCTCCGGATCATATTGAGCATATCGGTAGCGGCCTGTGTCTGTCCAAGGTTGTTGAGCGCTTCCGCCCGGACCAGGACGATGTCGGCCAGGCGCAGTGCTATGATATCGGGTTCGGTTCCGCCGGTAAGCCGCGGGTATTTGTTGACGTATGGGACGGGTGTCGCGGGGGCGACGGGTGTGCTCATCGCGACGGCGGCTTTCTGGCGGATGTCGCCGGTCTGGAAGGCGCCCTGTATCCTGGCTGTCGGCGCTATCTGGTAGCTGCCGGGCTGGATGCCCGCGGGGACGCCGGAGGTGGGCAAATAGAAGCTATAGAGGCCGTGGGCCTGCTGGGTGGAGCTGACATACTGTATCTCGAATATCGCTTCCGTGCCGTTCTTGCCGCTGGTGGAGAACATATTGGAGTAGGCCGCGGCGCCGGTCACGAGGCTATAGATCGAATTGTTCATCACGTACTGTGCGTTTGCGGCTGCCGAGTCATCCTTCTTCATGCTGAGGTAGACCTTGGCGAGCAGCGCCTGTGCGCCGCCCTGGGTCGCTCTGCCGCGGGTGTCGACGGTAGCCGGCCAGGACTGCGGCAGCAGGCGTTCCGCCTGGTGCAGGTCGGAAACGATCAGCTGGAAGGTCGAATCTGCCGAAGAGCGGCCGATCGTGAAGTCGGCGTTGAAAGAGGTATATGGAGTTGTCACCAGGGGTACGCCGCCGAAGGCCTTTACGAGGTTGTAGTAGAGGTAAGCACGAACGAAATAGGCTTCGCCCATGATGCGGGTCTTCTGTCCCGGAATGAAGAGACTGTCCCTCATGCCTGGAACATGATCAAGCAGGTCGTTGGCGCGGCCGATGCCGGTATAGTTGTTCTGCCAGTAGGTGGCGACGATCAGATTATCAACGGGGATGCCGTGCAGCCCGAAGGGGGCGTAGTTGGCGGAGTTCACGACTGTGGCGGCGTCGCTGGCGGCGTCGAAGGCCAGCGGTGACTGCTGGGCGAGCGACTGTATGGTGGGATACATGCCTACTGCGGCGCTCTCGGCGTCGCCCGCCGTCTGCCAGTAGTTGTCTTCCGCGATGGTGAACTCGGGCACCTGGTCCAGAACCTTCGAACAGGAAACCAGGAAGAGGAGAGATAGGCAGCCAAATATTTTGTACATATGGAGCTTCGTTTAGATGTTTTAAGATGTTCTAGAAATTGACCGAGAGACCTGCCAGGAATACTTTCGGCTGAGGCTGGACGGCGTAGTCGATGCCCAGTTGGGAATTCTTCACCGACTGGTTCTGCGACTCGGGGTCAAAACCGGAGTAGCTGGTGATCATGAACAGATTTTGCGCGCTGAGATAGACCCGGGCGCCGGTCAGTCTGGCCTTGCGGGTCCAGGTTGCGGGCAGGGAGTAGCCGAGCGTAATATTCTTCAGGCGGATGTACGAGCCGTCTTCGACCCAGCGCTGGGACATATCGCCGTTGGTGATGCTGTTGGTCTGGACGGGGTCGTTGAACATGGCTTTGGGGACGTTGTTCGGATGGGCCTGCGACCACCTGTTCAGCGTTTGTACGTCGGCGTTGTAATAGCTGCTCATCCGTTCGAGGAAGGCGCGGGTCTGGTTGTAGACCTTGTTGCCATAGCTGCCGTAGATGAAGAAACTCATGTCGAAGCCCTTATAGCTGAAAGTATTGGTCAGTCCGCCGGTGAATTTGGGAAGGGCGTTGCCGAGTATGACCCTGTCGGCGGCCGTGATCTTTCCGTCGTGGTTGATATCGTCGTAGATCATATTGCCGGTCTTTGGGTCGACGCCTTTGTTGCGGTAGCCGAAGAAGGAGCCGACGGGCTGTCCGACGCGGAAGATGCTGGTGGGCATGCTCCCGGAGTATGCGGCGGGCAGGCTCTCGGTAAAGTCAGAGCTGGTAGGGTCTCCTTCGATGGTTTCGGGCAGGCTGGTGATCTTGTTGCGGTTGATGGAAAAATTGATACCGGTGCTCCAGTTGAACCTGCCGCGGATATTGTCTGTATTGACCTGTACCTCGAGGCCTTTGTTGATGAGCTGGCCGATGTTGGCGCCGTTGGTGCGGGCGAAGCCGGAGGTATAGGGCAGGTCCAGCTTGAAGATCAGCCGGTTGGTCACCTTGTTGTAAGCATCGACCGTGACGCTGACGCGGTTGTCGAGAAAGGTCATGTCGAGGCCGAGGTTGCTGGCTACGGTGGACTCCCAGCTGAGGTCCTGGTTGGAGAGGGAGGTGGCGGCGATGCCCGCCTCGGAGCCGTAGTTATAGCCCGTGCTGTAGGTCGCGAGGGAGGGAAAGTCCGTGCCGAGGCCTTCGTTGTTGCCGGTGAGGCCGATGCTGCCGCGCAGTTTGAGGTCGTTGACGAATTTCACGTCGCGCATGAACGCCTCGTTGCTGATGCGCCACCCTGCGGAAATGGAGGGGAAGAAACCGTAGCGTTTGTTGGCGCCGAAGCGGGAGCTGCCGTCCGTACGCAGTACGCCCTCGACGAGGAAACGGTCGTCGTAGCTGTAGCTCGCCCGCCCGAAATAAGATACGAGACCCCATTCGGAGCGGTAGTCGGTCGGAGAAGAGAGGGCGGTGAAGCCGCTTACGGACTGGATGATATCGGTAGAGCTGGTTGAGCCGCTGAGGCCGATGCGGCGTACCGAAGCTTCCTGCGCGCTCTGGCCCAGAAGGAAGGACAGGTGGTGTTTGGCGTTGAGCTCGGGGGCATAGCTCAGCGTATTCTCGTTGATCCAGAGGAATTGGTTGAACACCGAGACGAAACCCGTGGCGGGCGAGCCGTTGTTGACCAGCGTGGACTGGTAGCGGTCGTCGGTGACCTGCTGGTTGTCGAAGCCGAGGCTGGAGCGTAGTTTCAGGCCTTTTGCGATCGTGTATTCGCCATAGATATTCCCTACGTAGCTGTCTACGCCGGATACGAAACGGAGGCTGTTGGCGAGCATCACCGGGTTGGTATTCCGGCGGAGGGGGTCGCTGAAATAGGAGCCGTTCTTGTTGTAGATAGGATTGTTGGGATTGGCGATCAGCGCGGCGGCGAGGACGGACTGGCCCGAGAAGCTGTTGTCCATGCGGTGGTTGATGGAGTGCGTGCCGGTGATATTGACTCCGATCTTCAGGTTGTCAGTCGCCATGAAATCGAAATTCACTCTGCCGTTCCACCGGCGATAGTGCTGGACGCCCGTGATCGTGCCGGTCTGGTCAAAATAGCCGAGGGACACATAGTGCGAGGTCTTGCCGGTGCCGCCAGATATAGAAAGGTTGGCGTTGGTCATCGGCGCCTGGCGGAAGATGGCGTTCTGCCAGTTGGTGTTGGTGTCGGTATAGTTGACAAGAGGGTCTGCCGGGAGACTGGCGTTGGAGCGTTCTTCGCGGATGAGGTCGACGTACTGGCGGTTGTTGAGGAGATCCAGGCGTTTGGTCACCTCTGCCATTCCCGTATAGCCGCTGAAATTGAACTTCGATTTCCCCGCCACTCCTCTTTTTGTGGTAATGAGGATGACGCCGTTGGCGCCCCGGCTGCCGTATATGGCTGCCGCTGCGGCGTCTTTAAGTACTTCTATGGACGCGATGTCGTTGGGATTGATATCATTGGTGGAGGCGATGCGTTGTCCGTCGCCGGATATGCCGTACTGGGCGGCGGGCAGGTTGTTCATCGGAACCCCGTCGATCACGTACAGCGGTCTGTTCTCGCCAAATAAGGAACCGTTGCCGCGGATACGGATATAGGTCTCGTCGCCTGGCGAGCCCGAGTTCTGGACGACCTGTACGCCCGCGGCCCTGCCCTGGAGGGCGGCGTCGATGCTGGTCACGGGGGTGTTGGCGATATCGGCCCCTTTTACGGTGGAGACGGAGGAGATGAGATTCCTGCGGCTGGAGGTACCGTAGCCGATGACGACTACGTCATTGAGCCGGCCGCTGACGGCGGTCAATTTCACCACATAGTCGTTTGTCTGCTGGCTGATGGCGATCTCGGCGCTGCTGTATCCTGTGTAGGTGATCAGCAGGGTGTGGTCCTGGTCCTCTACGCTGAGCCGGAATCTTCCATTGATGTCGGTGCTGGTGCCCCGGTTGCTGCCTTTTATCCTGATGTTGGCGCCCTGCAGCAGCTGACCTTCGAGGGTCGTGACGGTACCGGTGATCCAGCGTCCGTCGCGGGTGGCGGAGACGCCCAGTGCAGGTGTTGTCAGTGCAGAGTCCGGGGTGATCGTGCCGGCTATCTTTGATTGCTTTTTCGCCTTGTCGGCCATGATCAGGTAGGACCTGGCCTTTACCTTTTTATAGTTGAGGGCGAAGGGGCCTATCAGGGCGCTGATATTCTCTTCGGCAGACCGGCCAAAATTGATCAGGCCGGAGGGGACGAGGAGGCCTTCCACCGTCCTGTCTTCAAAAAGGATATCGACTTTGTAGTGGTCCTTGACCAGGCGGAGCGCTTCCGAGAGCCGGATGGACGAGTCCTTGTCTTCGCGGGCGAAGGTTCTGTGAGACTGAAACAGGGAGAGGATTGCAAAAAGCAGTAGTCCTTTCAACAGTTGATGATGAAATCTTTTCATAATAGCAGCATAGTATTTAGTTCCTTAAAAAATCTTATTCGGAGAAGTAGACTGTGCCTTCCCGGATGGTATAGTGGACATTCAGCAATTGAGCGATGACGTCGAGGAGTTCGGCCGCGGTATCCGCGTGGAATGAACCGGAAATGCTTCTTTCCGGCAGGGACGGGTTCTCAAAGTGTACGGACAGTCCGAAATTGTCGCGGATCATTCCGGCGAGCTCCGACAGCGATGTTCCGTCGAAGAGGAATTCGTGGTCTTTCCAGGCGGAGAGGTTTTCGGGGTTGGGTATGCGTTGGACTTTTGTCTTTGCGCCTTTGCGGGTCGTGAAGAGGTCGCCGGGCTGCAGTTCGACCCGCTGTTCTTTTTTCTCCTCCCTGTATTGCAGCTGCACCTTACCCTCGCGGAGGACGACGGTGGCCTTCTCCCCTCTTGTATAGACCGTGAAGCGGGTGCCCAGGACGAGGACCTTCAGGTCTTTGTCGGTCGTTACGGTAAAGGGCTGGCTACCGCTGTGGGTTACCGTGAAGTCGGCCTCTCCGGAGAGATATACGTCGCGGTTGGTCCTTCCAAAGCCAAACCGGCTGTATCGTACCGTGGTGTTGGCGTTCATGGATATCAGGCTGCCGTCGGGCAGGATGATGCTTCGCGTCTCGCCGTAGGCGGTAGACATGGACCGGTAGAGGAATATGTTCTTCAGGGCGTATGTGGCGGTGATCAGCGCAATCGTTGCGACGGCCGCGGCGATCAGCGGGAGGCGGATCAGGGTTTTGGGGCGTTTGGTCTTTGTTACGGGTTCGGAGGATATTTGGTGGCTGCGTATGATATTATTCAGCGCTGTCGCGGTATCGGGGGTGAACTGGGGATTGGTTCTTTCCCATTCGTCGAGCCATTCGTAGTAGCGTTCGACGTTGCCCGCCTCGCGGAGCCAGTCTTCGATCTGCTGTTTCCGGAGGGGTGTCGACCGCCCGGAAAAGTTCTCAAACAGGATATGCTTATCGACCAAATTTTCCATGGTTGCTCATTTCAAGTAATCGGATAAAGTTCGTTTCAGGATGCTGAGGGCTTTCATCATGTGTGCTTCGACCGTTTTGGGTCGTATCTGAAGTTCGTCGGCGATCTCTCTGTTCCTGCGGCCTTCAAAACGGCTGAGCAGGAAAACCTTCTGGCACTGGGGCGGAAAGGTTTCGATGGTCCGCTCGATCTTCGTCATCAGTTCGCCCAGCAGCAGTATCGACTGCGGGTTGGCGTCTTCGACCGGCTCGGGTGTTGTCGTCAATTTCTCGCCAAACTCCTGTTTCAGGTGGTTGTAGGCGCTGTTCCGCACGGCCGTATATAAATAGGCGCGGAAGGTGGAGGTGACGGACTCGTATAGCCTCTTTTTCCAGAAGTTCAGGAATACCTCGCTGACGATGTCCTGTGCGACGATCTCTTTCGAATAGACCAGGCGGGTGGCGTGGCTGCAAAGGGGACCGTAGTATTTTTTGAACAGGACGGCGAAGCCCTTGTCCGGGTCATCTTTCAGCATGATCCGGATGAACGTCTCGTTATCCATCAGCAGCGCCTGGTCATCGGCGTCCTTGTCCACGGCGATCCGCAGTGGATTGTTGCCGGATGATTGTTTCGGTTCTTTCATTTGCAAGTGGCCTTTGGCCTTATTAACTTCGAAAATCTTCGTCCCTCGATTTTCTCGTTCGTTCCCTTCGCTCCGCTCGGGAACGTCTCCGCTGCACAGGAGCGGCTCCTCGGTTACGTTTGGGAAGCGGGCTCGTTTCTGATCACAGGACAAAAAAATGATAATTTACCCTTAGTGGGGAAGGGAATTTTTTTTC
>Ga0207695_10009134_pt1 | contig 12305 bp, 10 predicted proteins | sample KBSC54metaG_FD_184354 | JGI IMG/M metagenome (GOLD analysis project Ga0207695, IMG submission 184354) | Corn rhizosphere microbial communities from Kellogg Biological Station, Michigan, USA - KBS C5-4 metaG (SPAdes) (version 2) | ecosystem: Host-associated > Plants > Roots > Rhizosphere > Soil...
TGACGGTGGGCCCGAGACTAGCGGTGACAATCACGAATGGGCGGGAGTGTTTCATTCAGGTGTCGCCGAGGTCGGTCGCGAGGGCCTTGGCGATCGGTCCGGTAATTTCCGCACGCGCGGTGAGCGCCGGATGGTCCACCTCGATCGCGATCTTGCCGGCTGCGGCGAATTTCAAGAAGTCGTCCTGGTCCAGGCCGCCGAGCGGAAAGCGCACGAATTGCACCGCACTGATGCGGTCGGTCGCGATTTGGCGGGTATCGAAGCGCGCCGGTTCGCGCCGCTCGCCGATGCGAATCCAGAAATGGCGCTCGAGCCCGATCAGCGCCCGTAGCGCTGTGTCGCGCTGGGCTTCGTCGGCGTACTCGATCAGCATCGTGGCGGTCAGCTCGCCGGGCCGCGGCAGCAGTTCGTTGTAGGTGTCGATTTCGTGGCGGATCGCGTCCTCGTCCTTCATCCGCTCGGAGCGCACCATCTCCTCGACCTGGTACCAGACGGTCTGGCCGTTCTCGAACAGCAGCGTAAGGTGTTCACCGATCGGGAGCCGCCGGCGTTCCTTTTCCGCGATTATCAACGGCCGCAGGCGGGGCCGCAGAATTTCGTACTGATCGTAGGGTAGAATTTCTTTTAGAGTAACGGGCTTGACGATTTGGCTTCCTGTGATTCGGCCGGCGGCGCGGCGGGCGCGACTGGAGTGGCAAAGCCGTCGGGCTCGTAGGCGCGGGCCAGCAGTTCGACCGGATTGAATGGACGCACGCCGGTGCCCTGCTCGATCTGGATCGCCGCCAGCGGACAGTCGGTCGCCATGAAATCGGCTTCCGCCTCGCGCATCCCGGCAAACGCCTTCTCGCCCCATTTCATCGAGAGCTCGAAGAATTCACGCTTCATCGCCCACGTGCCGTCGTGGGCGGTGCAGGCGTCAACGGTAATCACTTCGGTATCGGGAATCTGGCGCAGCAAGTCGCGTCCGCGGAGGCCCACGGCCTGGGCCTTCAGATGGCACGGGACATGATACGCGACCTTGCCCGGAGTCGAGCGGAAATCGCGATTGAACTTGCCGGCGCGCCGCAGATGATAGAGCAATTCGCCGGGATCGACGACCGCCGCTGCGAGCTCGCGCGCCTCGGGCGTGCCGACCAGTGTCGGATACTCGCGGCGCAGCGTCATCGAGCAGGTGGGATTGATTGCCGCAATCTTGTAACCCTCGCGCGCGAGCGGCAACAACGATTCGACGTTGGCCCGCGCCTGTTCTTGCGCAAACGCGACGTCGCCGCCGTCGAGCGCCGGCATCCCGCAACAGTTCTGCGGCGGGCTCGCGATCGCACAGCCATTTTTTTCGAGCACAGTTACCAGCGCCTTGCCCGGCGCGGTGTTGTAATAGTTGACGAAGCAGGTGTGGAAGATCGCGACCTTGGCGGCCGGATCGGCGGGCGCCGCGGGCAGCCCAGTGCGCGCGATCCATTTCTCGAAGGTTTCGCCGGCAAATTCCGGCAAGTGCTTGTCGCGATGGATGCCGAGCAGCTTTTCCATCACGCGGCGCTGCAATGCGTTGCGGCACGACCAGTTGGCGAGCGCCGGCATCTTGCTGCCGAGCTTGCCGGTGCGATCCGGGTTGCCGAGCACCTTCTCGCGCAGTCCGAGGCCCTCTTCGCGCGTCTTGACGGCGCGGGCGCGCAATACCAGCGCCGGGAAGTCGAGCTGAAACTCATGGTTGTCGCGCGGCGTGTACGGACACTTGACCTCGCACAGTTTGCACTCGTAGCAGAGGTCGATGACGCGGTCCTTCTCGGCGGTGGTCAGATTGCGCACGTCGTCGCCCTTGGCATCGACGGCCTTGAACAGGTCCGGAAACGACGGGCAGAGATTGAAGCACAGCCGGCAGCCGTGGCAGATGTCGAACACCCGCTCGATTTCGACGTCGAGTTTCGGGCGTTCCCAATACTGCGGCTGGTTGGGGTCGTAACTGAGGGCGTCGGTGGGACGCGCTTCGATTCGGCTCATTTCACTTTCCAGGATTAGGCCCGGGTTGAGCGGGTGGTGCGGTCTGTTCGTAAGCGTTCCTGCTCAGCGCCATCAGTTTAGCCGTGGGTGAGCACGCCAGGGCATGATTAGAAGAGGTCGTTTTGTAAAAAAATATTTTTGCGGCTCGCGAGGGTCGGGTGGTGTTTAGACGTGTCATCTGGTGGAATGGGTCGGCCGCCGCAGTTAAAGCGGCGGCCGACCATCCATGAAATTGCGCAATTCGCGCAGGTTTTAGAGCGTCTCTTGCGCCTTCGCGAAACGGCCCGCGTGCGACTTTTCGGCCTTCGCCAGCGTTTCGAACCAGTCGGCGATTTCCGCGAAGCCCTCATCGCGAGCGGTCCTGGCCATCCCCGGGTACATGTCGGTGTACTCGTGGGTCTCGCCATGGACGGCGGCCTTCAGGTTGAGCAGCGAATCGCCCAACGGCAGTCCGGTGGCCGGATCGCCGACCGCTTTCAGGTAGTCGAGATGGCCGTGCGCATGGCCGGTCTCGCCCTCGGCGGTATCGCGAAACAGGCCGGCAATTTCAGGCTGGCCTTCGACGTCGGCAATCTTGGCGAAATACAGGTAGCGGCGATTGGCCTGGCTTTCGCCGGCAAACGCATTTTTGAGATTCTCGTGGGTTTTGGTTCCTTTTAGACTTGCCATAATTCCTAGCTCCCAGTTTGATTTGAATTTCGTGGTGCGCCAATTCGCACCCTATTTCAGCGCCAGCCGTCGTCGGGGACGGCGCGCGTCTGAAGCCTCTTTGCGGCAACCGTCGCACAATGCCTGAATTTCGAGCGACCATCCAAGCGGATGAAAGCCCTTAAGCCCGGCGTTGCCGTCGATCACCCGTTCGAGCCCCGAGATTTCCACGTCGCGAATCCGCCGGCAACGCACGCATACCACATGATGATGCGGCGCCAGATTGGCGTCGTAGCGAGCGCTGTCGTGCAGCATTGTGACCTTGCGCGCCTCGCCGATCTGGCACAGCGTTTCGAGCGTGCGATGGACCGTCGCCAGCGAGATATGCGGATGGAGTTTGCGCACGGCTGCGAAAACCGTCTCGGCGCGCGGATGGTCGGTGGCGTCGAGCAGCGCTTCGATTATGGCGAGGCGCTGGGGCGTGACAGCGAGTCCGCCCTGGCGGCAGCGATCGGCGAACTCGGCCATCCGGCGTCGCGCATAGGCCCCCCGGCGGCCCTCGCTGATGATCTGCAACTCCATAACTAGATGGTAATTATTATCATGTGATACCCGCAATCGTCAAGCGTTTGAACCGGCCCTACCGGCGCAGATCGCGCGCCGATCGCCAGCGCAATCAGCCTGAATTTCGATTTCTGCTCCGCCCTCCCACGGCAGCAGCGTGCGGAATTCTGACGTTCACGTGGACGGTTCATTGAGGCTGTGGCAGGTGACCCGAACCGGAAAGTTGAACTTATGGAGTGAGAGAATTGGCCGGCTGTGACTGCAGAGGCAGCGGATGCTCTCTCGCAACGCCTTGCACTGTGGGTAATTTAGTGATTACGACATCAGCTCTTATGTGTTAAAACAACCCTTTCAACTTGATTGCCTGGGGAGGCAAATGCAGTGCCCAAGTTGTGGTTTTGAAAATCGAGACTCGCTCAAGCTCTGCGGAAAGTGCGCTTCTCCATTAGCGACTCCAGCGCGTCGTTCTGCGGTTCTCCGGGCGCGAGATGCGTGGGTCGCTAAACTGATCGATCTGTCTCGGCGGAACAAACTGCTGTTCTTTCGGAATCTCAAGACCGGCACGCTGGATCTCAGTCAATGCGATTCCAAGGTCCTCGGTGATTTACTTCAGGGCGACACGATCACACTAAGCGGTTTGCTTCCCGATGCGGACGAGACCAGCACGTCAGCACGGGCAAATGAAATTCGAAAGACGGCGCTCACAAATCTCGAAGAGCGCGGGCTCGAGACCCTGTTTATCGCTTGCGGCTTCGCCACCTGGCCGGCTACGGATGGCGGAAGACCCGCCGAGTCCCCGGTCATGCTGGCCCCGGTCGCTCTGCAGAAGCGCGGCCGCGAAGGGCGCGGGCTGACGCTGAAGCTTACCGGCGAACTGCAAATTAATCCGGTGTTGCTGTTTTCTCTTGAGCGAGAACACGGTCTGCGCATAACTTCCGAATCCCTCCTCGAAACGAAAGGTCCAACCGGCGAAGAATCCCTCACAGAGCCCGCCATTGTGTATGCACGTCTTGAGAAAGCGGGCGTTGGCGTCAAAGACTTGCGCGTGAGTCCGCGTTTGGTGCTCGGTAATTTCGCGTATCAGAAGATGGCGATGGTTAAGGATCTGCAGGACAACCTTGACCAGCTTGCTACGCACGATCTGATTGCGGCGATTGCAGGCGACCCGGGCGCTCGGGAAACTCTACGATCGGGCGGCGCGGAAGAAAGCCCCAGCACTCTGGACCTGATTCCGCCGAATAACGAATTCCTCGTCCTCGATGCTGATTCGACGCAGCAGGTTGCGATTGCCGGCGCGCTCTCCCTGCGGAATGGAGTCATCCATGGACCGCCGGGTACCGGCAAAAGCCAGACGATTGCAAATTTGATCGCGGAACTCGCGGCGCGCGGACGCCGCGTCTTGTTTGTCGCCGAGAAGCGGGCGGCGCTGGACGTGGTACTCGACCGCCTTCAGCGCCGGGGCCTGCGCCACCTGGCGCTCGACCTGCATGGTGCCGGCACCACCCGCCGCGCGGTCATGAGCCAGTTTGCCGATAGTCTGGCCCTGGTCCACGACTCGGTGCCGACGGATCTCGACGAGCTTCATCGGCGCTTTGTCGATCGCCGAAAACGCCTGAACGATCACGTCACCCGTCTGCATCAATCGCGCGCGCCGGCGGGTTTGAGCGTCTATCAGTTGCAGGGGCGCCTGATGCGCTTCAGTCGCGATGAACAATCGGCGATTCGCTGGCGCGACGGGGAGCTTGCTCGACTGACCGCGAACGTCATGGATGAGGCGCACGCGCTGCTCTCGGAGCTGGAAGGCTTCGGCGGTCTATTTTTGCGAACGGATCCTTCGGCATGGACCGGCGCCAAATTGACCAGCGGTTCGGTTGTTCAGGAAACGACCGATGCGTTACGACGGCTCACCGACGAATGTTGGCCGACCTTGCAGGACGCGGTGTCAGAGATAATCACCGCCAACAAAGCACCGAATCCGCATACGCTGGATGAATTGCGGTCTCTGCTCGGCCTTTTGAACGGCATCAATAAATCGCTCGAATGTTTCGAGCCCGCGATATTCCAACAAAATCTCGGGGTGGACATCGCTGCATTAGGCCCTGCCAAGAGCCGCCTGTCAGCCGTTTTGGCCTGGTGCTTCAACCGAAATTATCGGCGAGTGCGCAGGAAAATCAGCGAGCTTCGACGCGACGGGGAAAAATCCGGCGGCAGGCTGCTGGAGGCGGTCATCATGGCCGACGCGCAACTCCGGCGCTGGAATGCATTAGCGCCGGGCCAACCTCCCACAAAATGCGATGGACTCGCGACCTGTCGCTCGGCTCTGGACGAGACGATCGCCAATCTTGAACAACTCGCGACGGTTCTCGCGCGCGTCGATCTGAGGCGTTGCTCGATACAGGAACTGCGTCACCTGACCCAGGCTCTCGCTGCGGATACGAACACCCCTCACCGGCTGCCGCGGCTCATTGAGATCGAGGAGCGCCTTGGCGAGCTTGGTCTGGGAAAGCTGCTGGAGGAAATCAGAAGACGGCGACCGGATTCGCGTGTCTGGCGCAAGATTCTCGAACACGCTTGGCTCGCCTCCGGCCTCGATAGCGCGAGGGGCGAAGATCCGAATCTTGCGGGCTTCAACGGAGACGTCCATCAACGCTTTCGCGATGAGTTCTGCGAGTTGGACACCGAACGCCTCGATCTATCGGCACAACGAGTGCGCCGGGCGCATGCCGAGCGGGCGTTAGCTGCGATGAACGCGCATCCGGAGCAGGACGCCCTCATCCGACATGAAGCTGCTAGAAGGGCGAGACATCTGCCGTTTCGCAGACTCCTCGCGCAGGCGCCTGACGTTCTCACCGCGCTTCGACCGTGCTGGTTCGCGAGCCCGCTCTCGGTGAGCGAACTCATGCCGGCCGCTCGGCAGTACTTCGATCTGGTCTTGTTCGACGAAGCGAGTCAGGTGCTGCCTGAGGACGCCGTTCCTGCTCTTCTGCGTGGTTCGGCGGCGGTCGTTGCCGGCGACCAGAACCAGCTTCCACCGACCAGCTTTTTCGATCTGAGCGGCGACGATGAGGACGAAGACGCTGAAGTTGCTTCCGCCGTGGAAGGGTTTGAGAGCCTGCTCGATCAAATGCTCGGCTTAATCGAAACTCCGTGGTCGCTTGACTGGCATTATCGTAGTCTCGACGAGTCTCTCATCGCTTTTTCGAACCGCTACATTTACGGCGATCGCCTGATCACATTTCCCGGTTCCGGAGGTCCGCCGGCCCTGTCGCGCGTGCTGGTTCCATTCATCCCCGGCCAGGACGGGCAGGAAGAGAGTTCGAGCGCCGAGGTCCGACGAGTCGTCGAGTTGATATTGAAGCACGCGACTGAACACCCCGATGAAACCCTCGGAGTGATCGCGATGGGCATCAAGCACGCCCAACGGGTCGAAGCCGCAGTCGAATATGCGTTGGTCGCGCGCCCCGACCTCGAAGCGTTTTTCGCCGAAGACAAAAAAGAGCGGTTCTTTGTGAAGAACCTTGAGCGCGTTCAGGGCGACGAACGCGATGCAATAATCCTGACTATCGGATATGGCAAGGACCGTTCAGGCAGGCTCCTGTATCGATTCGGGCCGTTGCTCAACAAGGGCGGTGAGCGACGCCTCAATGTCGCTATTACGCGCGCGCGACGACGGATGACGGTGGTTTCTTCCTTCGATTACCGCGATATGGATCCCGACCGAACCAAGGCGCGGGGCGTTGAGCTTCTCCGGCTGTATCTCGAATACGCAGCTAGTAAGGGAAAACTCTTCGGCGACCAGGGCGAGATGCCGTTTCCAGAGAACTCCTTCGAAGCGGACGTTCAGAATGCGCTTCACGCGAAGGGGATCGAACTCATCCCGCAGTACGGCGTCTCGAAGTATCGGATCGATTTCGTCGCGAAACACCCGAAGCGGCCGGGTCGAATGGTCCTTGCGATCGAGTGCGACGGCGCCAGCTATCATTCCGCGTACACGGCACGCGATAGAGACCGCCTGAGACAGCAACACCTTGAGGCGCTTGGGTGGCGATTCCATCGGATTTGGTCAACCGATTGGTTCATGCAACGCGACAGAGAGATTGATCGCGCAGTCGCCGCTTACAAGGCCGCAGTTGATCGTGCGGATCGCTCGGACACCTCCGGCGGCAGTCCCACAACGAACTCAGACGGGCCGGGTGCGAACGGTTCGAGTCATCCTCCGGACATCGGTACCGCGAGTCCGATGAATCCGAGGGGCCCACGGCCACGCATCCCGAAACGGGCAAGCATCGACGAGTACCGTCCCGACGAGCTAGCTGCGCTGATCAACTGGATTGAGTCTGATGGACGCTTGCGTACCGATCAGGAGCTCGCCGACGAATTGGTCAAAGCGCTCGGATTCAAACGCCGTGGCGCACGAATTGATGAGGCAGTCAGGAAAGCAGTCGCGCAAAATCATCCGCAATGAGATGGGATTGCGATGCGGGGCGCGCGTGTCCCTTCGCAAAAGGACGTGCGCTTAGCCGCGGGTGCTCGAAGGGGACCCGAGCGGGGGCGTGCGTTAGCGCCGTTGGCCGCGGAAGCAGCGGATGCCGCAGAGGGAGTGGATGAATACTTGCTCGCGGAGGACGCTTCGCTCGCGGCACAGACCGGCGATCGCCAGCGCAATCAGGCTGAATTTCGATTTCTGCTCCGCCCTCAGCGATCAAAGCTCACGGCCGACTGCGGGCAATACCGGCGCGGATGTATTTAGATGCGCTGATTCTCCCCGACGAATTTAATGGTCTTGCCGATTCCACGGAGTTTGCTACAGAGTGTATCTTTCGCGTGATTGGGGCCAAGCGACCGGTGCGGCGGCGCAGACTGCTCCCGGCCCCGAGTTACACCACACTGGTTCGAGCACCGCATCATCGCTCGATAACTCTGCCGGGAGGAAGGCTGGCGTTGAATTTCGAGTCCGGAAATCGCTTGCGGATCGCGGCAAATCTGATTGCGGATGCCACGGTCGCGCGCGATTACACACAACGTCCAGCGCTCCTCGATCGCTACGGCGAGGACGGCAGGACGAAGTACCGGCAGGACATCCTCTATGATGTAGCCGCGCTGTCGGCCGCCGTCGATGCCGGCGATGTGGGAATTTTTCTCCGTTATGCGGGGTGGCTGAAAACCTTGCTGGTTCATCGTGGCGTGGCGGCCGGCGATATCGCCGAAAGCCTGCGCTGCATGGCGTCCGTGCTGGCCGGTGCTACGGCCGGCGATCATCTGCTCGCCACATCCCATCTGCAGACCGCGCTCGAGCGGTTCGATTCGATGCCAACCGATATCGAGAGTTTCATCGGCGGAGCGAGCGAGGAACATGCAGTCGCGCGGCAATGCCTGGAGGGGCTCCTTCGGCTCGACGCTGCGGCGGTGCGGGAGTCCCTGGAAAGTGCGATGGCGGCGGGCCTGCCGGTCGCACGAATCTACACCGGGATAATTCCGCCGCTGATGCGCGAGGTCGGGCGGCGCTGGCAAATGAACGAAATCAGCGTTGCGCACGAGCACTATTGCAGCGCCGCGATGCAGTCGATCCTCGGCAGCTTCCACGGCCTGGTGTTCGGCGCCGCGACAGCCTCCGGCCGCTCAATCCTGGTGGCGTGCGTCGAGGGTGAACAACACGAACTGGGGGCGCGCACCGTCGCCGACGTCTTCGCACTCAACGGATGGCATACGAGCTTTCTGGGTGCCAACCTGCCGGTGCGCGAACTGGTCAGCTTGATTATACAGGCGCCTCGGCGGCCTGATCTGATCGCCCTTTCCGCGACGATGCCCGAGCAACTGGTGCGGTTGGGCTCCACGATTACGGCGATCCGCGACAGTTCCGATCTGCCCATCATGGTCGGCGGCTACCTGTTCGAGGGAAGCCTCGGGCTCGCCGCGCAACTCGAGGCCGACGGATGCGCCGACGACGCCGAGGCCGCTCTCGCTATCGCCGACGGCCTCGTGCCGTCGCCGGCGTGATTAGATGAGTTCCGCCGAATCAACGGTCGTCGCCATCTCGCGCTTTACGGTGGCCCAGAAGGCCGCTCGCGATATCGAAGCGCGCTTCGTGCTGCGCCCGCGCCTGGTCGATCGTCATGCGGGATTTCTCGACTGTGAAGTTCTCAAGACCGGTACCGACCCGGTGACCTTCGTACTGATCACGCGATGGGAGAGCCGTGCGCACCTGAAAGCCTATCTCCAGTCGGCCGACTTCAGAGCGGTGCACGCCGGGGGCGACGAGACCGGCGCCGACTTCAGGGTGTACGATCTGGTGGCGCGCTGACTCACTTCGCGGCGGCCGGCGTGAATGGCAGCGTTACGTAAAAGGTTGAGCCTCGCCCGACTTCGCTCTCGACCCGGATATATCCGCCATGTGCTTCGACGATCCGCCGCACGATCGCGAGCCCCAGACCCGTACTCTTTTCGTTCGCGGTGCTCCGGGTCCGGGTGGACGAAAACGGCTTGAACAGCTTGCCCAGTTCGTCCGCCGCGATGCCCTGTCCTTCGTCCGCGACCGCGAGCGTCACCTCCCGGTCGCCCGCGCTCAGCGTCACGGTGATCGTACCGCCGCCATGCGAAAATTTCAGGGCATTGCTGATCAGGTTGTTCAGCACTTGCTGGATGCGTCGCGCATCGAGCACGAGCGGCGGCGCCGGGCCGGCGCGCTCGAAGCGCAGCTCGATGCCTTTCTTGTTCGCGAGGATCGCATTGAACGCGAGGTTTTGCTCGATCAGGTCCGCGAAGTCGATCGGCGCCAGCGTCAATTCGAGCCGCCCAGCGTCGATCTTCGAGTAGTCAAGCATGTCGTCGATTAGCTCGACCATGTAGGCCGCCGAACGCGCGACCCGCGAAAGCAGCTCACGGTTCTCGTGGCTCAGCGAGGCCGCCGGCTCCGCACCCAGCAAATCGACGATTCCGACGATTATCCCCAGTGGATTGCGCAGGTCATGCGCGGCCATCCCGAGGAGTTGATTCTTCTCCCGGATCGCGCCGTTCAGTTCTGCATTGGTGCGCGCCAGTTCGCGCTGTGCATTGGCCAGTTCGGTATTGAGACCCGCCAGCGCATGCACGACGCGGGCGTTGTCCGGCGATGCATCATTATCTTGGTCGCGCGCGACGTGTCCTTCCGGTTTTTGCTTGGCGCTCACTGCCCTTTACTTGCACCGGCCCGGGCCGGCCTGTCTATAGATCACTCCGACGCTTCCGTTAGCCTCCGTTGATTCTCGGAGCCACGAATGATCGTGGGAGCACGAATGATTGTGGGAGCAACGAATATGCCGCTACCAACGCCCCAGATTCTCCTGCTGTTGTCATCGGTCGCACTGCCCGAATTTTGGCGGTGCGACCAAACAATGCCACTCGCACATATGCGATCGCGACGCCCGACCTCGGAGATCAAATCATAGAGCGAATTGTGGGCCGGCACACGCGATGGCGGCCCCTCGACCAGGGAACCTCTGCAGAAGTTAGATCGTCATTCTGAACGGAGTCCGCGCAGTGCTTGACTTCCAACACAGCCGCTTCGCTGCGCTCAGAATGACAGAATGAGCCTTGTGCAGAGGTTCCCTAGTTGGAGTCGCTGAGAGGAAAATAGTTTTGAAGGTTCCTTCACGGCTATCCTTTTGCGCTGCGCCTTTGGCGTGCGGGGACCGCGCGAGATCCTTGGCGTGGCTCAGGATGACGGATGGGGGCGGGAGAAGGGGGAACCTCACCCGCGCTCGCTACGCGAGCTTGCCCTCTCCTCGGACAAGTAGAGGGTGTAGAGAGAGGAAGAAGAGCTTGCCTTCTCCTCGGACAAGTAGAGGGTGTAGAGAGAGGAAGAAGATCTCGCCCTGCCCTTCTGCCTGGACAAGTAGAGGGGTAGAGGGAGGGAGGCTCGCCTTGCCGACTAGGGAACCTCTGCAGAAGTTAGATCGTCATTCTGAACGGAGTCCGCGCAGTGCTTGACTTCCAACACAGCCGCTTCGCCAGCTCAGAATGACAGAATGAGCCTTGTGCAGAGGTTCCCCAGGTAAGAGGGTTAGTCGCGGGAGCTTGAGGTGGACCGGAGGGGGGGCGTGACGGTGGCGCCGGTGACGACTGCGGAGGCACCGGCCTCGGAGGGGTGAGTGGCGTCGGGGGTCTTGGTCGAAGCGGCCGCTTCACTCGCGGCGCATGCCGCCGCGACAGCTTCTTTCGCGGCGCAGGCCGCCACCTTGGCCGCCTGTGCTTTTTGCCGCGACTGTACCAGCACGGCACGCAGCTTGGCGGGATTCACGGGCTTCTTGAACAGCGCTGCCTCCAGCCCGCGCAGCCGGCTGCGCTTGATAATGTGATCCTTGTCGTAATAGTACGCGGTCATCAGGATGACCGGCAGGTTCGGCAGCTCTTCCTTCACGGCCATGTAGAACTCGTAGCCGTCCATCTCGGGCATCACGACGTCCGAAATGACCGCATCGACCTTCATGTTGCGGAGCACGCCCAGCGCCGCACTCGGGCGCGTCGCCGTATGGACGACACAGCGTTCGGCGCGCAGCACGTCGGCCAGCGAACTCACCACCGATACGTCGTCGTCGAGCACCAGCACCGACATCCCGCTGAGCGCCCAATCGTCGTGCACGCTGGTGCCGTTGCTGTGTCCGGGATGGGCGTCGGTCTCGCGGGGCGCGAGGTCCGCCATCTTCTTGCCCTGGAGATAGTCGCGCGTTTCGTACACGCCCTTGCGCGTCATCTCGTCGAGCCGGCGCACGATCGCCTGGACCCGTCCGATTCCGGCCCGGATCGAATCGAGCCGCTCGGTCTCGACCACCAGCTCGGCGTCGGTCAGGCGCGATTCCACGCAGCGCGCGAGCAAGTCGATATTGTTGGTAATGGTCTCGAGGGGATTGTTGATCTCATGAGCGAGGCTGACCGCAATCTCGCCGCAGGTCGCAAGCTGTTCGCGCTGGCGCAGCCGCCGGATGTCGCGGGCGAAGCCGATCGAACCGATCTCCTCGCCCTTTTCGTCGTAAATGATCGACCCCGAGATGGCGCACACGATCTGCTGGTTGTCCTTGTCGCGCAGGACCGTGTCGAAGTTCGCGATGCGTCCACCCTCG
>Ga0207695_10009135_pt1 | contig 12305 bp, 9 predicted proteins | sample KBSC54metaG_FD_184354 | JGI IMG/M metagenome (GOLD analysis project Ga0207695, IMG submission 184354) | Corn rhizosphere microbial communities from Kellogg Biological Station, Michigan, USA - KBS C5-4 metaG (SPAdes) (version 2) | ecosystem: Host-associated > Plants > Roots > Rhizosphere > Soil...
CGCCGGCAATCTGCTCGGCGGCTCGGCTCCGACATTCCACCGCGTTCCCAGTTGCATCAGCTCTCCTTCTCGTAGGTCACCCAGCTGGTGCGGGTCGCGACCCGGTCGTAGAGGCGTTGGGCCGTGTAGTTGTCGGCTGCGGTGATCCACCGCAGCGTGCCTCCACCGTGAGCTCGAGCTACCGACTCGCACGCAGCGATGAGGGAGCGCGCGACACCGGCTCCCCGGTGCTCCGGGGCGACGTACAGGTCGTCCAACGACCAGCCCGGTCCGGCGGTGAAGGTGTCGTGCAGGCGGCGCAGGTGCGCGAATCCGACCAGTCGCGAGCCATCAGGGTCCACGAGCTCGGCGACCAGCGCGCTGACCTCGTGCGCGTCATCCATCAGCCATGCCCAGACCCCGGCGAGCACCTCATCCGAGAAGGCCGTCTTGTAGAACACCCCATAGGCGACGAAGAGCGCGCGCCACTGGTCGTGGTCGCGCGCCTCGATCGGCCGGATCACCGGGTCGGTCATCCCTGAGAGTCCTTCTTCGAGGTCGGCGGCGCACCGCGATCCACGGTGATGAGAGGGATCCGCTCCGCCGAGTCGTAGGCGTTCCGTGCCGCCTTGCTCGGATCGCCGCAGCCGTCCACCGGAGCGTAGTAGGCCGCGGTCACCCCATTGTGGTGCACCCAGACCAGCAGAGGATCCGGAAAGTCGATCGGGCACGACCGGGGGTCGGACAACCGGGCATTCGGCGCGCGGTAGGCACGCAGCAGGGCAGCCGGATGCGGGATGCGGTACGAGGTCTCCCACGGTCCGTATGTCGACACCCCGTCGGTGTCGTGGTGCCCGTCCGCGCGGCAGATGTAGACCTCATCGACCGGGAGCCAGTAGCCGTCGAAGTGCGTGGGAGCGACCAGGGGGCACGAGGCGAGAACCGCGGGAACGACCAACGGTGCGTCGGGTGCGACAGCCTTGGGCACCGCGAACCCGGTCGGCGACGGAGTCGGCAGGGGGGTCGCGAACGAGGGAACGCAGCCGCTGAGCGCCGCCGTCAGCGCGATGCAGACGGCGATGACCGACAGGCGGGCAGCAGCCCCCCGTGCCGGCCGGCGGCTCATTCGACCGTCGCCTCGGCCCACACGATGTCGGTGACCGCGATCTCGGCGGCCTCCACCAGGGTGAGGTCGGCGATGCGCCCGACCGCTTTCAGGTCGTCGAGAGCTTCGGCCAGGACGGCTGGACCGCTCAGGGTCGCCGAGACCACCTCGGTCTTCTGCGACGCCTTGGCGTCGGTCTTGGCCCGGCGGATGCCGATCAGCGCGGCGCTCACGGCCGGCAGCAGTCCCACCGCGGCCCCGCCGCCTCGGCTCTCGGGCCACGCGGAAAGATGGATCGAGTTGTCATGCGTCCACCGCCAGACCTCCTCCGTGGCGAAGGGCAGCACCGGGGCGAGCAGGCGCAGCAGCACGTCGATGGCCTCGCGCAGACTGCGCGTGGCGCTGCCGTCGCCGGCATAGGCGCGCTCCTTGACGAGTTCGAGGTAGTCGTCGCAGAAGGTCCAGAAGAACTGCTCGGTGACCTCCAGCGCGCGGGCGTGGTCGTAGTCCTCGTAGGCCGCGGTCGCGATCCTGACCACCTCATCGAGCTCGGCCAGCATGTCGAGGTCGAGGGGCGCGGTGATGACCGCGCCCGACGGCGGCGCGGGGAAGGTGTAGACGAACTTGGCCGCGTTGAGCACCTTGATCGCCAGCCGCCTGCCGATCTTCATCTGCTTCGGATTCTGCGGGTCGAAGGCCGCATCGGTGCCGAGCCGGCTCGACGCCGCCCAGTAGCGCACCGCGTCGGAGCCGTGCTCCTCGAGCATGGCGGCCGGGGTTACGACGTTGCCCTTCGACTTGGACATCTTCTTGCGGTCGGGGTCGACGATGAAGCCGGAGATGCCGGCATCGGTCCACGGGATGCTGTGGTGCTCCAACTCGGACCGCAGCACCGTGGAGAACAGCCAGGTGCGGATGATGTCCTGCCCCTGCGAGCGCAGCGAGTAGGGGAACACCAGGCCGAACAGCTCGGGATCGGTCTCCCAGCCGCCGGCGATCTGCGGCGTGAGCGACGACGTCGCCCAGGTGTCCATGATGTCGAGCTCGCCGACGAATCCGTTCGGCAGGCCGCGCTGCGACTCGTCGTAGCCGGGAGGCGCGGCAGACGCGGGATCGACCGGCAGCTGATGCTCGCCCGGCACGATGGGCTGCTCGCGCAGCACCTCGCCCTCGGCGTCGATCGGGTACCAGATCGGCAGCGGCACTCCGAAGAACCGCTGGCGCGAGATCAGCCAGTCACCGCTCAGGCCGCCGACCCAGTTGTCGTAGCGCACTCGCATGAAGTCGGGGTGGAATCCGATCTGCTTGCCTGCCTCGAGAAGCCGGTCGCGCAGAACCGCATCGCGCGCCCCGTTGGCGATGTACCACTGGCGGGTGGTGACGATCTCGAGCGGCTTGTCGCCCTTCTCGTAGAACTTGACCGGGTGCGTGATCGGCTTGGGATCGCCGATGAGGTCGCCGGACTCCTTCAGCAGCTCGACCACCTTCGCCTTGGCGCTGAACACCGTCTTGCTCACGAGCTCGTCATACGCCGCACGACCGGCATCGCTGAAGAGCTCGGCCGCCGGCGCCTCCTCCAGGATCCGCCCGTCCTTGCCGATGATCGCGCGAGTCGGCAGGTCGAGCTCACGCCACCAGACCACGTCGGTGACGTCGCCGAAGGTGCAGACCATGGCGATGCCCGATCCCTTGTCCTTCTGAGCCAGGTGGTGGGCGAGCACTGGCACCTCGACGCCGAACAGCGGCGTGGTCACCGTCGTTCCGAACAGCGCTTGGTAGCGCTCGTCATCGGGATGCGCCACCAGCGCCACGCAGGCCGGCAGCAGCTCGGGCCGGGTGGTCTCGATCTCGATGGTGCCGCCATCCGGGCGGTGGAACGACACCCGGTGGTAGGCGGCCGGTTGGTCCTTGTCTTCGAGTTCGGCCTGCGCCACGGCGGTGCGGAAGGTCACGTCCCACAGCGTTGGGGCATCCGCCTGGTAGGCCTCGCCGCGCGCCAGGTTGCGCAAGAAGGCGCGCTGCGCCGCCAGCTGCGCCTCGTGGCCGATGGTGCGGTAGGTGAGCGACCAGTCCACGCTCAGCCCGAGGTCGCGCCAGAGCGCCTCGAACTGCTTCTCGTCTTCTGCCGTGAGCTTCTCGCACAGCTCGATGAAATTGCGCCGCGAGATCGGCACCTGGTCGGCGGCCTTCGAGCTCGCCCCCTCGCCGCCCTCGAGCGGTGGCTGATACCCCTCCACATAGGGCAGCGTCGGATCGCAGCGCACGCCGTAGTAGTTCTGCACACGGCGTTCGGTCGGGAGGCCGTTGTCGTCCCAGCCCATCGGGTAGAAGAGGTGACGGCCGCGCATCCGCTGGAACCGGGCGGCGAGGTCCATGTGGGTGTAGCTGAAGACGTGGCCGATGTGCAGACTGCCCGACGCGGTCGGCGGGGGAGTGTCGACGCTGAACACGGATGCCTTGCCCGCCGCGAGCGCGGCTGCACGATCGAACCGGTGGGTGCCTTCGCGCTCCCAGACACCGCTCCAGGTCGCCTCGAGCCCCTCGAGGGCGGGCTTGTCGGGGATGCCCCCGCGGGGGTGGTCAGTGGCAGACGTCATCGCGTGAACTCCGGTCCGATATGCGCGGCACCGTGTCAGTGGTGAGGTGCCTGGTTGTGGTGCGCCCAGTTTACCGGCGCACCGCAGCCGAGAGCGTTCGCGCGCGTCTCGATTCGGTGTCGGCGAGCTCAGCCCTGCCAGTTGGCGTCGGTGATGGTGGCGTGCTTGCTGACGTGCTCGCCGTTCGGACCTACCAGGGTGATGGTGACGTCCTCGGTCTGGCGGTGGTTGCAATCGAACAGGTGCTCATCGGTGAGGTCGTTCTGGTTGCCGGTGGTCGGGACCTGCATGTAGCCCTGGTCCTTGGCATCCACGTTGGCGGGTGAGAACCATGCCTCGACGGCGTTCTGACTCGCCCAGCTGAGCGTCACGACCGGTTTCGGAGAGTTGCCGGTGGTGTCGCAGTGCACCGTCGTCACCACGTTGAAGCTGGTGAAGTGGGTGCTGGTGTCGACGGGCGCCGACGTCGCCTGCGTGCCGGCCGTCTCGGAGGGGGTGGACGTGGGGGTCGCGGAACTGTTGGCACTCGTCGAGGGAGTCGTCGTCGCATCGGCCAGCGCGGTGCCGCCCCCGCGAGTCAGGAGCACGACGACGAGAACGATGATCGCCACGGCCAGCACTCCGCCGACGGCGATCAGGGCGACCAGGAGGCGCCGGTCGAGTCCGGATGAAGCGGGGGCCGGCGCGGTGGACATGGGGACTCCGATCTTTCGTCAGGGCTTCTTGGTCACCGTGAACTTCTTGCTGACCTTGCTGCCGTCCTTGCCGAGGATCGTGATCGTGTACTCGGTCGAGTCGTTTCCGCAGAGTGCCTGGAACGGGTGATAGCCGGCGGGGAAGTCGGCATCCGAGCCGGAGGGCGGCAGCACCCAGCCCATTCCGCCGGTCATCGCGTCGTTGGTGTTCACCCCGAAGTAGGCGTTCTTCCCGTTGACGCTGCTCCAGTGGATCGACAGATTCGGCGTGCCGTTGCTGCAGTCGAGCTTGGACGGTGAGATCGAGTATCCGGTGATCGACGGCTTGGTCGACGGGGGCGGGGGCGGAGGAGGCGGCGGCGCAGTGGTCGCCGTCGGAGTCGTCGTCGGAGTGATCGAGGGGGTCGCCGATGGGGTGGGCGACGCGGAACTCGCCGTCGGGGTCGGGCTGTCGGTGCCCGCCGCGACGGGCTTGCCATTGCCGCCCAGCAGGATGATCAGCAGCACGATGAGAGCGATCAGCAGAAGAGCGCCGATCGCGATCAGCGCGATCATCAGCCCGCGCGACTTCTTGCCTTCCTCTGCGATCGCCGCGGTGACCGGCGTCTCGTCGGGGGTGTCGATGCGTTGCGTGGGGGTGTCGTCGCTCACGGGACTCCTCAGGGTCCTGCCGAGGGATGCCCCCGGATGGCTGACAGCATAGGGGTGCGCCGCGATCGGCTCAACGCCCCATCCACCGACTGACGCGGACCGATCGCGCGGTTCTAGCCGGCCGGAACGGGCGTCACCGTGGCGCTGGCCGGTGCCACTCCCTCGGAGGTGCTGTAGGCGGTCAGGGTGTACGACTCGCCGGTGCCGTCGCACTGGTAGAGCACGGACGAGATGGTGCCGCTCGCCGCCGGGACCAGGTTGGTGTTCACCGAGCCGTCGGATGACGTCAGATGCAGGGTGTCGGCGTTGGTCGCCGTGTACGAGATCGAGATCGTCGTCGGACCACCCGTGCACGTGGGTTGCACGCTGACCGCGGCGGTGATCGTCGGCGGGCCCGACGGGGGAGCCGCGACCGTTCGCTGCTGCGTCGCCGTGGGGGTCGGGGTGGGAGTGGTGGTCGGGGTTTCGGTCGGAGTCGGACCGGCACTGGCCGTCGAGCTCGTCGACGGGGATGCCGTCGGCGTCTGCCTGAGCAGCGCCGCGGGTGAGCCCGAACTGCTGCCGTACTTCGCCACCAGCACGACGACGAGGACGATGATCAGGATCAGGACCAGGGCTCCGATCCCGCCCAGAATGAGCAGGTTGCGGCGCGCCGTCTCGCGTGACGCGCGTCCGGCCTCGGCGGCCAGGCTGCGACGCGTCGGGAGTGCCGGGGGCGGATCGGCGACGGGCACCGCGGCGACGGGCACCGCGGCCGGGAACCCCGCGGCCGGGAACCCCGCGGCCGGATATGACGACGCCGTGGGGTAGGACGGCTCCGCAAGCGACGGCGCTGCTTCCGGGAAGACCCCGGCGGCCGGCTGATCGCTGAGCAGCCAGGCGAGTGGGTCGCCGGGACTGCCGGCGGGGGCCGGCGTCACAGGGGCCGGCCGGGCCGGCTCCGGAGGCAGCAGGCCGCCGACCGGTGTCTCGGGAGTGGCCCCGAAGAGCCGGGCGAAGGCATCCAGATCGTCGCTGTCGTCGCTCATCTCGACGGCCATTCTGCCAGCGCGATGCTGAGACTTCGGACCGCTAGAGCGCGTCGACCGGCTCGACGCGGCGACGAGCGGCGAACGCCGAGACGGCGGTCACCAGCGACAGCGCCGCGAGTACGATCCCGGGGTGCCACCAGGCGAACCCGGTCGCACCCCCCAGCGCCGCGGTGAGCAGGGGCACGAAGCCCGAGATGACGGCCGCGATGCTGTAGGCGAACGAGAGCGCCGTGAAACGGAAGCGGCCGACGAACATGTCGCTCATCAACCCGCCGAGGGCGGCCCAGGCGGCCGTCGGCAGGATGCCGCCCACGATCATCGTCCCGACCAGGATCGGGAAGGTGGCGAACTGCAGCAGGTAGTACATCGGGAACGCGATGACCAGCGTGCCGATCGCCCCCCACAGCACGACGCGGGCCGAGCCGATCCGGGTCGCGAGCACCCCGAACAGCGGGATGGTGGCGAGCTGCAGCAGTCCGCCGATCGTGGTCGCGACCAGCAGGTCCTGGAACGAGAAGCCGAGATGCGAGACGCCGTAGTTCACGGTGTAGGTGTTCATCAGCGAGTAGGAGCCGATGCCGAGCAGGGCGGCGCCCGTGGCGATGAGCAGGCCGGTCGGCCGCCTGCGGAAGGCTTCGATCAGCGGGACGCGCACGCGAGCGCCCGCCTCGGCGAGCTGCCGGAACACCGGCGTCTCATCGATCGACCAGCGCAGGTAGAGCGACACCAGCAGCAGCGGGAACGCGACCAGGAAGGGGATGCGCCATCCCCACGCGGCCAGTTGCGACGCCGGCACGGCCGCGGTCATCACGATGAACAGCACGGCCGAGAGGATCGATCCGATCGGTGAGCCGAGCTGCGGCATCGAGGCGTAGAAGGCGTGCTTCTTCTGGCCGGCGTGCTCGGTGGCGATCAGGATCGATCCACCCCACTCGCCGCCGAGCGACAGGCCCTGGATGAGGCGCAGCAGCACCAGCAGCACCGCTCCGACCCAGCCGGCCACGGCGTAGCTCGGCAGCACCCCGATCAGACCGGTGGCGACGCCCATGATCGCGATCGTGACGAGCAGGGTCGACCTCCGTCCGATCCGATCGCCCAGGTGGCCGAACAGGATCGCGCCGATCGGCCTGATCACGAACCCGACGCCGATGGTCGCGAAGGCGGCGAGCGTGCCGCCGACCGCTCCGAGCGGCTGGAAGAAGAGCGGTCCGGCGAAGTAGGCCGAGAAGTACGCGAAGACGTAGAAGTCGAAGGATTCCAGCGAGGTTCCGACGAGCGATGCCCAGGCGACGCGACGAGCCGACTGGACCGAGGAAGACGTTGTGGTTGGCGCTTTGCCACTGTCTGTGATGGTCACGGGTACCAGAGCCGCATCGCGCGCCGAATCATTCCCGTGCCGTAGAATCGTGCTCAACGACAGCGATCCGGCCATCACCGGGGAGTCGCCGGAAGAACGGGCTTCGGCCTCATTAGACCCGGGCTGAATGAGTGGCATCGCCGGCCGGAGAAACATGCGGCCGAGGTGCAATCGAGGTGGTACCGCGGTGAGAGTCGCCCTCGGATGTGAACAGTCCCGAGGAGCCCGATGTACCCGTCCATCCCCGCCAGTCCCGATTTCCCCGAGATCGAGCGCGGCATCCTGGCGTTCTGGAAGCGCGACGACACCTTCCAGGCCTCCATCGACCAGCGCGAGGGATGCCCGGAGTGGGTCTTCTACGACGGCCCGCCCTTCGCGAACGGCCTGCCGCACTACGGCCACCTGCTGACCGGCTACGCCAAGGACCTGTTCCCGCGCTACCAGACCATGCGCGGCAAGCAGGTGCAGCGCCGCTTCGGCTGGGACACCCACGGCCTGCCCGCCGAGCTCGAGGCGATGCGCCAGCTCGGCATCACGCAGAAGCACGAGATCGAAGAGATGGGCATCGGCGCCTTCAACGCCAAGGCCCGCGAGTCGGTGCTGCGCTACACGAAGGAGTGGGAGGAGTACGTCACCCGCCAGGCGCGCTGGGTCGACTTCGAGCACGATTACAAGACGCTCAACGTGGAGTACATGGAGAGCGTCATCTGGGCGTTCAAGCAGCTCTACGACAAGGGGCTCGCCTACGAGGGCTTCCGCGTGCTGCCCTACTGCTGGAACGACGAGACGCCGCTGAGCAACCACGAACTGCGGATGGATGACGACGTCTACCAGCTGCGCCAGGACCAGTCGGTCACGGTGACCTTTCCGCTCGTCGGCGAGAAGGCCGAGTCGCTCGGCCTCACCGGAGTCGAGGCTCTGGCCTGGACCACCACGCCGTGGACCCTGCCGACCAACGCGGCGCTCGCGGTCGGCCCCGAGATCTCGTACGTCGTCGTGCGCAGCACCGACGGGGTGCACCAGTACCTGCTGGCGGCGGACACGGTCGGGTCGTACGCGAAGGAGTTCGGCGACGAGGCGGAGGTGACCGCGACCTTCACCGGGGCCGAGCTCGCCGGCGTGCGCTACGACCCGCTGTTCGATGTGTACCGCGAGGAGTACGGCGACGCGGCATTCCAGCTCCTGGCCGCCGACTACGTCGCCACCGGCGAGGGCACCGGCATCGTGCACCAGGCGCCGGCATACGGCGAAGACGACCAGGTGGTCTGCGCCGCGGCCGGCATCCCGGTGATCCTGTCGCTGGATGACGGCGGCCGCTTCCTGAGCAGCGTGCCGCAGGTGGCCGGCCAGCGCTGGTTCGAGGCCAACAAGCCGCTGACGCAACTGCTGCGCGATGCCGGACGCCTCATCCAGGTCAAGAGCTACGAGCACAGCTACCCGCACTGCTGGCGCTGCCGCAACCCGCTGATCTACAAGGCGGTCTCGAGCTGGTTCGTGCGCGTGCCCGAGATCCGCGACCGCATGGTCGAGCTCAACCAGCAGATCAACTGGGTGCCCGAGAACGTCAAAGACGGCCAGTTCGGCAAGTGGCTGGCCAACGCGCGCGACTGGTCGATCAGCCGCAACCGGTACTGGGGCAGCCCGATCCCGGTGTGGAAGAGCGACGACCCGGCGTACCCGCGCGTCGATGTGTACGGCTCGCTCGACGAGCTGGAGCGCGACTTCGGGGTGCGGCTCACCGACCTGCACCGCCCGGTGATCGACGAGCTGACCCGGCCGAACCCGGATGACCCGACCGGCGCGTCGACCATGCGCCGGATCGAGGACGTGCTCGACGTCTGGTTCGACTCGGGATCGATGCCGTTCGCGCAGGTGCACTACCCGTTCGAGAACCGCGACTGGTTCGACACGCACTCGCCGGCCGATTTCATCGTCGAGTACATCGGCCAGACCCGCGGCTGGTTCTACCTGCTGCACGTGCTGTCGACGGCACTGTTCGACCGCCCGGCCTTCACCAACGTGCTCAGTCACGGCATCGTGCTCGGCAACGACGGCCAGAAGATGTCGAAGAGCCTGCGCAACTACCCCGATGTCAACGAGGTGTTCGACCGCGACGGCTCGGACGCGATGCGCTGGTTCCTGCTGTCGAGCTCGGTGATCCGGGGCGGCAACCTCGTCGTGACCGAGGAGGGCATCCGCGCGGGCGTGCGCGAGCTGCTGCTGCCGCTGTGGAGCACCTACTACTTCTTCACCCTGTACGCGAACACCGCGGGCGACTCCGGTTACACCGCCGCCTTTCGCACCGATTCGCCGAACGTGCTCGATCGCTACCTCCTGGCCAAGACCCGCGAGGTGCTCGAGCAGGTCACCGCGCATCTCGATGACTTCGACACCCCGTTCGCCGCCACCGCGCTGCGCGACTTCGGCGATGTGCTCACCAACTGGTACGTGCGCCGCAGCCGCGACCGGTTCTGGGGTGGCGACGACCGCGACGCCTTCGACACGCTCTACACCGTGCTGGTCACTCTGACCCGGATGGCGGCGCCCCTGCTGCCGCTGGTCACAGACGACATCTACCGCGGCCTGACCGGTGAGCGCAGCGTGCACCTCAGCGACTGGCCGGATGTCGCGGAGTTCCCCAGCGCCCCGGACCTGGTCGCTGCGATGGACCGGGTGCGCGAGGTCGCCTCGTCGGGGCTCGCGCTGCGCAAGGCACGCGGACTGCGCGTGCGGCTGCCCCTGCGGGCCCTCACCGTGGTGGGCGAAGACGCCGCGTCGCTCGCCGAGTTCGCCGACATCCTGCGCGACGAGCTCAACGTGAAGTCCGTCGAGCTGCAGGAGTTCCGCGAATCCAGCCTGGCCGACTTCGGCATCACGCGCCGCCTCGCGGTGAACGCTAGGGCGCTGGGACCGCGCGTCGGCAAGGACGTGCAGCGCATCATCCAGGCCGCAAAAGCCGGCGAGTGGACGGCGAACGGCGACACGGTGACCGCGGGCGGCACGGCGCTCGAACCGGGTGAATACGAGTTGCAGCTCGAGGCCGCGCGGGCCGACACGGCGATCGAGTTCCTGCCCGGCGGTGGATTCGTCGTCCTCGACACCCATGTCACCCCCGAACTCGAGGCCGAGGGCCTGGCTCGCGACGTGGTTCGCGCCGTGCAGCAGGCGCGCAAGGATGCCGGCCTCGATGTCGGCGATCGGATCTCGCTGTCCATCGCCGGGGATGCCGCGGCCGTTGCCGCCATCGAGGAGCACGGCAGCCTGATCGCGGCCGAGACCCTTGCCGTGCTGGTCGAGGCCCGCGAGGCTGAGACGGGCGCTGCGGGCACGGCCGTGGGAGCCGGATCCTTCGTGACGATCGAGGTGGAGCGGGTATGAGCGACCGCGACGACGAGTTCGACGACGCCGAAGCCGCGGCCTACGAGGCTCAGTACCAGGAGGCCGCGGACGAGGCGTACCGCGAGCTGCTCGAGCGCATCGGCGAGGGCAGCCCGAAGCCCCGGCTCGAGGCGACCCGCCGCGCCGTCGAACTGCTCGGCGACCCGCAGCGCGCCGCGCCGATCGTGCACATCACCGGCACCAACGGCAAGACCTCGACCAGCCGCATGATCGAGTCGCTGCTGCGTGCCACCGGGCTGAAGACGGGTCTGCTGACCAGCCCGCATCTGGTGCGTGTCAACGAACGGATCATGATCGACGGTCGACCGGTCACCAACGAGGCCTTCGCGCGCAACTGGGACGACATCACTCCCTACTTGCTGATGACCGACGCCGAGCTGATCGCCAATGACGACGAGCCGCTGACCTTCTTCGAGGCGCTGACCGTGCTCGCCTTCGCGATCTTCGCCGATGCGCCCGTGGATGTCGTGGTGCTCGAAGTGGGCATGGGCGGCGAGTGGGACTCCACCAACGTCGCCGACGGACAGGTCGCGGTCTTCACACCGATCGCCCTCGATCACCAGGCGCGGCTCGGCAGCACGGTCGCCGAGATCGCGCGAACGAAGGCCGGGATCATCAAGCCGGCTGCGTCCGTGGTCACGGCCATGCAATCCATCGAGGCGCTCGACGAGTTGCGCGAGGCCGCCCGGCTCGACGAGGCGACCATGTCGATCGAAGCCGTCGACTTCGCGCTGGAGTCGACGACGGTCGCCGTCGGCGGCCAGGTCATCGACGTGCGCGGCCGTGCGGGCCGGTACGAGGGCGTCTACCTGCCGTTGTACGGCGACCACCAGGCGCAGAACGCGGCGGTGGCGCTCGCGGCCGTCGAGACCTTCCTCGGCGACGGAGCCGTGGCGCTGGCCGACGACGTGGTGAGCGAGGGTCTCGGCACCGTCACATCGCCGGGCCGACTGCAGCTGATCGGGGTCGAGCCGACCGTGCTCGTGGATGCCGCGCACAATCCGCACGGCGCGCGCGCGCTCGCGGCTGCCCTCGGCGAGTACTTCGACTTCGACGAGTGGGCCGTGGTGCTCTCGGTGCTCGGCGACAAGGATGCGGCGGGCATCGTCCGCGAGCTCGCTCCCGTCGTCGATCTCTTCATCGTGACCAACTCGCACTCCGAGCGGGCGATCCCGGCGGACGATCTCGGCGAGCTGGTTGCCGAGATCGCGGGCCAGGATCCCGTCAGCACGGTCGGCCAGCCGAACGACGCGCTCGACCGGGCGCGCGAGTGGGCGCTCGAGTCGCCGCGCCGCGCTGTGCTGATCACCGGATCCATCACCCTGGTGGGCGAGGCGATGGCCCGCGCCGCGGCCGAGGGCTGGAAGTGAGCCGCCGCCGCAGCACCACCGAGAGCCTGCTGTCGATCGTGCTGCTGCTCGAAGCGATCCTGTTGTTCTTCGTGAGCCTGGTGCTGTTCGGCCTCAAGACCGTGCCGCCCGTGGTCGCGTT
>Ga0207695_10009136_pt1 | contig 12303 bp, 6 predicted proteins | sample KBSC54metaG_FD_184354 | JGI IMG/M metagenome (GOLD analysis project Ga0207695, IMG submission 184354) | Corn rhizosphere microbial communities from Kellogg Biological Station, Michigan, USA - KBS C5-4 metaG (SPAdes) (version 2) | ecosystem: Host-associated > Plants > Roots > Rhizosphere > Soil...
ATTTGAAAGAACAATAGTGCACGTAGATGCAGCAGTAATTTTGCTTTCATACAACAAGCAGTTGGTTGAAGAATTATGAATCTGTTAACAACCGCTAAAATAGACGTGGTGCTAAAGTTTTTCCAACTAACACGGTACGGCAATGCTACGTCACGTTAAAAATAGGCACTATTGCAGTTAAGTATAATTTTTAAATAATTAATAATCAATCATAATCAGAAACATTGCTTCCACGGTGGCGTACCTACAGTTTATGTTTGCTAAACTACAGCACAAAAAATCCAACCGATTACAACCAGCCAATCGCCAAAACCGCCAAAAAAATAATTAAATTAAGGTAATATATCATATCATTTATATTGGCTAAAAATCCAGCAATCAACAGTTTCATCCAAAACTAAAATCAAATTAAAATAGTTGTTCACATATACTGCTGCCGGTAAATTCCGAAACTATGGATAGCAGGACACGCCTTCCCCGCCGTAATCCGAAGCCGGACCTGGGTAGCCTTCACAGCTGGAAACTTTACCAGCCATTTGTAGCCGATCGCCTGCCGCCCCGTTGCCGCATCGATAGAGGTCCATTCCTTACCATCCACAGAATAATCCACAGACCAACCCGTAGTCCGATGCCCAAGCCGGATAACTTCCTGCAACATCAGGACATCAAATGTCTTCGGCTCCCCAAGGTCAAATATTATGGTGTCTGTAGTAATAGCATCCGGCGTAGAATAATACGTCCCCTCAAGACCGTCTACCATATTCGCAGGCCTATACTTCGTTCCGCGGGAATGAAGCGACTTTACAATGGCCCTGGCGGCAAGATTGGTCCTGAAGGTACCTTTGATCAGACGATGCAGACTATCTGCCCTTCCGGCATCGATATCCGGGATCAGCCCCCGCCTGTCAGCCGGAAAATTTAATAACAGGACACTGTTATGTCCGACGGAATTGAAATAAAGGTCCCACAGCCCCGCGACACTCTTAACTTTATCGTCCTCCCCGGAGTGATAGAACCAGCTCGGCCGGATAGAAACATCCACTTCTGCAGGTATATATGCAGCTCCCTCCAATTCACCATGGTTCAATTGTTCGATATGCCCGGATTCATCCCGGATAGAAGCCCGGTCGATAGTCGACCAGCAAGGGTCGCCGGCTTGACCAGACTCGTTCCCGACCCAGCGGCAGTCGGCAAAACGATAAGAATTTTTGGTTCCGAAAATGACGCACTGCGGCTGAAGACGGCGGACAGAATCTGCCCAGCGCGTATAAAAAGCCTCTGTGAGATGATCGGCGCCTGCTCCGTCCCACCAAACCTCCCAGATCGGACCATAGTTTCGCAGCAGTTCGGAAAGCTGGCCGGCATAATAATCACTATACGCAGGCGTGCCATAGCGCGGGTCATGCCTGTCATGCGGACCCAGATAGATGGCAGCCTTCATCCCGGCCTTCTTGCAGGCGTCGGCAAACTCCCTCACGACATCCCCCTTACCATTCTTCCAGGGACTGTTCCTGACCGAATAGTCTGTAAATGCCGAAGGCCAGTTGCAAAAACCATCCGCATGCTTGGCTACCAGGATGGTACAGGGTATGCCGGCATTCTTAAGCACGCGCACCCACTGGTTACAATCCAGCGCCGTTGGATTGAAGAGCTGCGCGGAAGCCGAGCCATCCCCTTCATTGACACCGGCAAAGGTATTCATGCCGAAATGTATAAAGGCTATCATTTCGCGGTGATACCACTCTATCTGCCGGGTATTGGGAACAGGCCCCACAGGCCTTGGGGCTGCCTGCGCGCTGGCCGGCAGATGATCGGGGATACAAATCAATATAAAAAGGGAGACCCTTATGAGCTGCAATGCTTTAATAAACATGTCAATACTTTTAATGATTGCTACGGATCAAGATGATAAGGCTGTGATCCATTTTTTATTCATCGTAATTTACCATCCGGGGTTTTGCGGCTTCAGGTTCGGATTTAACGTCAACTCCTGGGTCGGAATGGGGTAGAGATACATTTTGTCATTCCAGGTCCGGGCATTGACATTCGTGTATATCCGGATATAGCTGTTGGCATCCACCACTACACCGCTGACCTGATTGGGCGGATACTCCGCGCGGATTGCCGGGATCAGCTTCATCCCAAGAATAGTGGCTGGATTATTGACAAGAGAGCCCGCATTCCAGCGAAGCAGATCGTTAAAACGGAATCCGTCCGCAGCCAGTTCGATCCGTCTTTCCCTGCGGATCTCATCCAGCAATACCGGCAGACCGGGAAAGGTGGAATTGGGATCCTTTACCAGAGAGGCAATTACCATATGAGGCATAGCCACACGATCTCGCAGCTTGTTGATGGTATTGTCGAGAACAGCCTGAGTACACTGCCCCAGTTCAGCTTTGGCCTCAGCTTCATTCAGCAGGACCTCGGCATACCGGAATATGAACAGGTCCAGCGTAGACTGTGCCGCGTTCCATTGTGCAGGGTCCGGAGAAAGACATTTGATGATCATATAGCCCGTCGGAGCCGTCGCCGTACCGATCTGTGGCAAGCTAAAAATATTCTTTGTACCATCGGCATTGTTAGTCAACACAAATCCCCGCGTAGCGATCAGCTGTGAAAATCGGGGGTCCCGGCTGGCAGCCTCCGCGTCCAGCGAATCGTCTCCCTTATACAGCGGGCTTAACGCCGTTGGCAGTCCGTCTTCGCACAGGAAGCTGCGGGCAAAATCCTTGGTAAAGCCAGTACTGCTCTCACCCAGCTCCCTGGTTAGATTCTGTGTCAGTACATTCCTGATATACACCATCGGCAGGATCGCCTCCTTATTCGAGGTCAGGTCGTCCTGGATAAAAAGGTTGTAGTAGTCTGTTTTAGGATTACCGGTCGACCAGATATCGTAATTGCCGGAATTGATGATAGCTTCGGACGCAGTGACCGTTGCATTCAGATAAACGGCCTCGTAGCCCATAGCATGATATTTCCTGTAGGTGCCTTCCCAGAGACACACCCGCGACATCAGCGCATAGGCCGCATATTTGTGAAGCCTGCCCGGATCGGCCACATCGGGCCCCGGCAGATTGTTCACAGCAAAATTCAGGTCGGCCAGCACGGAATCCATCACTTGCTTGTGTGGCATTTTCGGGCCGTATAGCAGAGCGGTAGAGGTATCGGAAAGGTCCCTGTCCAGCCAGGGCACATCGCCAAATCGTATTACTTTCTGCCAGTAATAGTAGGCCCGGAAAAAGCGGGCTTCCGCGGCATACTTATTCAGCGTAGCCTGATCCGCCACAGTCTTTTGATAACGCTGCAAAAAGTAGTTGACGTTTCGGATCGCTCCCCAATCCCATCCCCCTCCGGTTACAGGTACAACATAGGTGCCATCCAGTAACCCGTCACCATGATCCAGAGATATCTCGTTATCCGAATACCTGTCCGACCAGAAGGAATTTTGCTGGGGAAGGTCGTGGTAGAACTGATTGCAATACAGGGCCAGATCATTGGCATTCTTGAAAAAAGTAGGCTCGCTGAGCGCGTCCTGAGGATAGAGATTCAGCTGCTTGTTACAGGAAGATAACACCCATCCCGTAAAGACCAGCATATATAGAAGAAGCTTGTTTGTCATACTAAAAAAATTAATGGTTTAGCACTACAACCCTAGTTGGAGACCGAAGGAGACCGAGCGGCTCAGAGGATATGTCTGAAACCCGATGGTCTCGGGGTCATATGCCTTGAACATTTTAGTTACCTCGAACAGGTTCTGCCCCGTCGCATAGAAACGCAGACTTTTCAGCTTGATCCGGCCAAGGACTTCCTGGGGAAGGCTGTACCCGATGGATAAATTCTTCAGCCGGGCATAGGCGGCGCTTTGCAGATATTTGGTCTGGTTCTGGAAATTGCCTCCGCCACCAAAACGCAGCCGGGGAAAATATGCATTCGGATGATCAGAAGTCCAGTGGTCTTTCATGTAAATGAACGGAACACTCCATTCCGACTGGAATCCCCAGAAAGCATTGTCGGTAGGCATATAGTCCCTCTTCCCTACCCCCTGTACAAACAGGGCCAGGTCAAAATTCTTATACTGCACGGTCAGATTGAATCCATACTGATAGCGGGGGGTGCTGTTGCCGATGACCTTCTGGTCACCGGGCCTGGGCACGGTATTATCGCCGCGCGTGATCTTTCCATCCTTGTCCAGATCAGCATATTTTATATCGCCCGCCAGCTCGGCAACGCCGGTCAGCTGAGACTGGTCGTACCCGGCCGCTTCCGCATCCGTCTTGAAATAGCCATCCGTAACATACCCCCAGATCTCATTGAACTTCTGCCCCACATAATAGCTGCCCAGAGATCTGGTCGGGTTCAGGTCGTACTTAGTGATCTTTGCTTTATAGTCCGAAAGACCAAAACGCAGCGAATAGGAAAGATCATTTCCGATCTTGTCGTTATAGGTCAGGCTTAACTCCCACCCATTGGTCCGAAGACTGGCCGAATTCTTATTGGGAGCGCTGGTGCCCAGTACACCGGGCAGAGGCTGCCCTGCTACCAGCATATTGGAAGTCTCTCTCGTATACCAATCGAAGCTTCCCGACAGGTGTTGGTTCAGGAGAGAGAAATCGATACCGGCGTCCTTTGTGGTGACGGACTCCCAGGTAAACTCCGGGCTTACCAGACCCGGCGCGCCTACAGCAGTGCTCTGCTGGGACCCGAAGACATAGCCCGACTGACTGGTTGGCAACAACCCTACATAAGGATAGATGTAGGGATCCGACTGCTTGGTAGGATCCAGGGGATCGAACTGCTGGTTGGGCAGACGGCCATAGGAGACCCTCAGCTTCAGATCGTTAACGATATCCTTCGCAGACAGGAAAAACTTCTCTTCTGATATCCTCCAGCCGGCCGAGGCAGATGGAGACCAGACGAACCGTCTCCCGTTGGGGAATGCCGACGTCCCGTCATAACGGCCATCTACTTCCAGCAGGTACTTGTTATCGAATATATAGTTCAGCCGGTACAGGAGACCATTCAGCGCCCATTCATTATCATTGCCTTTTATGCTAGGTTTGGGGTCCGAATTGAGGGCGATAAAAGGAGTGCCGGGATCGATGAGGTTGATAGCCGTAGTATTGACGGTCTTATAGTGCCTGTATTCCTGGTTATAGCCGACTGTGGCCTTGAAATAGTGGAGGCCGTTGAAGGTATTCTCATAATTGGCGTAGAGGTTCAGGGCGGTGTAGTTGTTGTTCGTGCCCACCTCTGTAGTCGCGTCCGGATAGGTCCAGGGATAATAGTCGAGAAGAACGTGATTTACGCCGTATTCGGGAAATTGCTTCTGCACCTGTTGCTCGAAGCCGGAATAGTTGTTGAACGTATAGTCCGCATTGACCCTGACGTGTTTCACCGGGGTAAGTACCGCTCCTCCGGTAAACCAAAGATCGTTGGCGGTAATGATATCGCGGCCGTTCTGCGCAAGGACAGCAACAGGATTGGTCCAGTTGCCCTGTCCCGAATAGTCCGTTCCGCCGGGATTGTACACCGGCATATTGGGCCTGCCATCACCCTGTATATAGCTGTTGGCATTGCTGTTCGTAGGAGCGTTCGATCTCTCTGTGCGGATATGGTTGAGCGCAGCCTTAAGATTGAGGCTTAACCAGGAAGTAGCTTCGGTAGTAACCTTTACACTGGGGTTGATACGTTGATAGTCTTCATGCCCCAGCTTGAGCATCCCTTTCTGGTCGAAATACCCGAGGGAACCTATAAAAGAGGTCTTGTCCGAGCCGCCGGCAACCGAGACGTTGTGCTGCTGCTGCGGCGCCCAGCCAGGATAAAGAACCTTTACCCAGTCGGTATTACCTACATAGCGGTATTTGGAGGGATTGCCGGGATCGGGATAGCCGCTTGGATTATTTTTTGGATCGGCAAAATACCTGGCGGCCATGACGGAATCATCCTCTGTGAAAGGAAAGGATGCGGTCGAGCCGCCACTGAGCTGGCCATTCCTGTCGGCTTCCCGGTGCATGTTGATATAGTCGACCGAATTCAGATGCTCTGGCAGACGCGTAGGACGCGTGATAGTATAAGCGCCCGAATAGTTCAGACGGGTCGCCGCGTTCTTTTTCCCGTTGCGGGTTGTTATAAGTATCACTCCATATGCGCCGCGGCTTCCATAGATAGCAGCGGATGCCGCGTCCTTCAGCACGGTGACGCTCTCTACATCTCCGGGATTGATCAGGTTGGGATCCATCTGAACCCCGTCCACCATGACCAGCGGCGCGCCCGAATTACTGTTGCCGGAATTGACAGACGTAACGCCTCTTATGTTGAAGGTCGCAGCCGCACCCGGTCGGCCATTGACAAGACCGATATTCAGATTGGGCACCAGCCCCTGAAGACCTTCCGCTAGGTTGACAAGAGGCCTGCTATCCAGATCTTTCGAACCTACCGTCGCCACGGCTCCCGTGAGATTCTCCTTTCTCTGTGTGCCATAGCCGACGACCACGATCGAGTTGAGGTCAGCGGCCGCATCTTTCAGCACGATCCGCAAAAAGGTTTGCCCTCCCGGCTTGACAGACTGCGACTCATAGCCCACGAAGGAAAATTCCAGCGTAGGACTGCCCGTCGAAGCAATGGTTATCCTGAAATTACCGTGATCGTCAGTGGTTGCTCCTTTCTTTGTTCCTTTTATGTATATGGTTACACCCGCAAGCGGCTCACCTTTCTGATTGGTCACCACACCTTCAACATTAATGGGGGGCAGAGTAATTTCGGGAGCGACCCTATCTACCTCTATCTTTTTCTTTACTACCACTGTCTTGTTGACAATAGTGTACGTGAGAGGCTGGCCCTCGAAACACAGATCCAATACTGCCTCGAGACCGGCATTACTGACCGCAATGGTCACGGGTTTGGAGTCTTTCAGTTCTTTCAGGTCGTAAAAAAAGAGATAGCCTGTCTGTTTGTGTACCTCCGAAAACACCTTTTTCAGGGGTATATTTTTCTCGGAAAGCGTAATTTGCTGCGCCCGCCCCATGGCGGATACTTCAAGACAGGCGGTGAGCATTAAGATAGCAGTCAGGTTCATCATCAACAGCGTTTTAGTCCCGCCCCTGCCAGGGACATGGCGGATCATAGCATGTAAATGCATAAATTTGTGTTGTTTGGGTTAAACAATAAGCAGTCTGTAGAACGATTGTAGAAATGGGTTAGCCCAAGCTACTCGCCGGAGGTGGTCTCACTCACTTCCGGTTTTTTCTTTGGCCTACCGGTTATTTTAAGGCGTCGCCACCAGTTGTTTTCCTTCAATCCTGAAATGAACATTGCTTTCTTCCAGAATACGCAGGACCTCCGATAGATTGACCCCGCGCGGCATCTGGCCGGCAAACTGCCTTTCGGGGATAGGTCCTTCATATTTTACTTCAACGTCATACCACCGGGAAAGCTGGCGCATCACAGCCTCGAGGCCGTCCCCGTCAAACTGAAAATAACCATTCTTCCAGGCTATAGCCGCCTCGGTATCAGCGCCAGGAACAACACGGATAGGACCTCCCGACCTGTCGCTGAACGCCTGCTGACCGGGCTTCAGGACCGCCTGCGCCCCCTCTTTTGAAAGCCTGATGCTCCCTTCCAAAAGCGTTGCCCGGATAGCCGACTCGTCATTGTAGGCATTGATATCAAAGCTGGTACCGAGAACTTGTATGGCTTGCCCACCGCCGATATTCACGGTGAAAGGCCGGGCCGGATCACCGACCACTTCAAAATAGGCCTCGCCGGTCAGATCGACCTGCCGCCGATCGCCCACAAACGCGGTCGGAAACCTCAAAGAAGAGGAAGCATTGAGCCACACTTTCGTGCCGTCAGGCAATATGACCCGGTACTGCCCTCCCCGGGGAGTCGCTATCTTGTTATATTGAATGGAGAGAGCCCGATCGCCGGCGCCGGACACGTGGTTACCCCCCGCCGACAGGACGCTGTATACCAGTTGTCCGCTATCCTGCTTGGTTAACCTGGTGCTGCCCTGCTGCTTTATAGCGCCGTTGTGCAGACTATCCAATAGAACAGTACTGCCGTCAGTCAGGGTGAGTACAGCCTTGTTGCCGCCAGGGATAGCATCACCCTTGTAGACTGCAACGGACTTCGCCGTCCTTTCCGGTACACGGTGGGCGAGATACATCCGGAGACCCGCACCGGCTACGAGAATGAAAATGGAAGCCGCAGCTATCCTCCGGACCCAAAGGCGTCTTGTAGGGGTAACAGCGAACGCCGGGTCACTGATGATATTACTATACACTCTTTCCTTGTCAATGCCGGGCATGATAGACGAGCCCGTTAATTCGAGCCACATCGTCCGCAGTGATCCTTCCAGCTCCGGGTTGCCCTCCGCCTCGCCGATGACCCCGAACAGCTCCTTCAATTCTTCCCGGGTACAGCTGTCTGCTGCATATTGCTGTAGCAAATAATGGAGTCTTGTTGGCACAATCGGCATAAATTATTGCATTTACTGGGAATAAGCGGCATCCTTCCTCAGAAAGAAGACGATAGGAAACGGGAAACGTACTGCCTGCCGCCAATTTTTTTTGAAGGATTTTTGGGTAGGGCGATCAGCGAAGGGTGAGATAGAGAAAGACCAGGAGGGTTATCTCCGAATTGGGCTGCTGCCTTAGATGTTCGCGGATGTGACGGAGAGTTTCGGAAAGATGATTTTTTACCGTACTTTTTGACAACTTCATAATCTCGGCAATCTGGTCATGGCTAAGCCCCTTGTCCTTGCTCAACCGGAATATAATCTTCTTTTGATCTGACAGCTGGAACAAAGCCTCTTCAATAAGACGGTGAAGCTCTCTGGCGTCCAGCCGCTCTTCGATATCATTACTACCGGAAGAAAGCTCGCTCGCCAGCACCTCCATCAGGTCTGTTTCCCTTATCAGCCGGCGCAGATGATCGATGGTCCGGTTACGAGCCATAGAAAACATATAAGCTTCCGGAGATTCCAGTTGGGGAAGACTTTGGCGATTGACCCAAAGCTTGACAAATACATCCTGTACGATCTCCTCTGTCGCCGGACCGGACTTACATAATTTGAAGGTAAATGCTGAGAGCTGTGGGAAGTACGCGTCATAGAGCGTCCTGAATGCTCTCTCGTTGCCCTTTGCGATCTCTTTTAAAAGGCGTCTTTCTTCATATGGCAGTAGTTGCGGCAAATCCTTTATCGATGATTCGAATATAGTAAAATTAAAGAAAATGTTTGAATCTCCTAATAATCGAACTTCAGCTGAAAACGGACGCCGTACCTGGGTACCATCGGATGATCGGGATAGGAGAACCGCTCGATCGCATCGACCCGCAGAAACTTGAAGATATTGCCGATAGCGAAACCCGCCTCGACATACGGCTGATTGCCCAGGGCAAACGTACTCATCTGCCCATCCAGCAACGGAAATTTCACCAGCTGGGGATCCTTCGCCGGATCGTTCTCCGTCCGCAGCCCTCCATACAGCACCTTGGCAGTAAGCATCTCCCTCAACTTAAGCCTCTTCAGGAAAGGCACCTTATTAAGTATAAACCCGTTGAAATGGTGCTCCACATCCAGCCCCGCATAGTGGTCACTGATAAATTCCAGAAAATTCATCAGGTTATAGGAATTGGCCTGGTAGATATATCCCTGGTTCGCAGGGACGATCCCCAGCAAAGGAAAAGGCAGCTTCCCGCTGATATATGTACCGGTCAGATTGATATCGGTATATCCAAATGCCGACAGATAGCAGCGCTTGAACACGCTCAGGTTGATGTTCTGGTAAGAATACCCTCCCCCAAAAAGTCCCCTGATACCCGCAATATACTGCAGCGAAATAATGGGATATTTATTGGGGTATGGGATTCGATACACCCTCCCCTGATAGAATTTTTCATGTGGCGCCCAACGGACCTGCGCCGACAACTGAGAGGTGGATATATTACTGACAGTGTCCAGCCCCGAGCTCTTGACCTGAATATATTGAATGCTGCCCGCCGGCTGCTGAGCCCAGTATTTGAACCCAAATCCATACGAAAAATGGTTCGGCAGCTCTTGGACATAGTCCAGCCGGAAAATATCATTGTATAGCCATTTATCGTTCTTCCCCCTGTTAAAGGACAAAAGAAAGCTGTTGTCCTGTACGAACTGCAATTCCTGCCCCGGGATCTTGACGTCGTGCATAAAAGCCGCCTTAATATAATGCAGCGGATAGCCGTAGTCGGACAACTTATTAAAAGAATAGGCTACCCCGGCGTCATATTTCCAACGCCGGTCACTGAATCCATAAGCGCCATATCCGTCCAGCCAAACCCGCTTGCTGAATCCAGGGGTCGTACGCCCTCCCAGCCGGAGACGCAATCCCTCGACCGGGTTAAAACTATAAAAAGTATTCGCCGGCCCTATCTCGAATTTGCTGCCCGCGCTCTTATAACCCGCAACAAAAAGGTTGATCAGATCCTTGCTGCGTACGAACGAACGCAGATGCCGAAGACTATCTATATTCCCATAGACCCGGGACTCTCCCGGACTTAGGGTCCCATGACGGCGGCTGGTCCAGAAGGAATCCGGCCGCGCGAGGGCCACGGCGGCCAAAGAATCACTGACTCCCTCCGTAAACACGCTCCCGGGAATAGCCTCATTGGTGACCAGTTTGCTATAGGAAACAAATTTCCGCCCGTGTATCCCCTTGCGCTTAGCCGAAAAGGAAAAATCGGCCGACTCATCCGACCTGACCCTGTAATAATGTCCGTCGGCAGTCTTTATAAATTCCTGCCCGATATGAACATTCCGGATAAAATTCAGATTGGCCTTCTTACTGATGGTCAAAGCCACCTTAGCCACTGCGTATTTCCCGTCAAGCGTTATATAGAACATCCCCCTGAACAAAAGATCGTCCGGATTGCGGGGAATAAAATTCAGCCGGACCAGCCTTTCTCCGTTGTCTGTAACCGTATCCCCCAGATAAAACTCATAGAAAGTCGGCGCGGCGTTGGATAAAGGGCTTAGGAACTGATTGGTGAACAGCAGGATATTATTATCATAAATGTCTACGTCAGCCAGCAACGTATTCACATAGTCGCTCATCCCCTTCGCGTCGATAAGATCACCAAAATCCACCTTCTTGTCTCCGATAATGACCTGTTTGCTTCGGGAAGGTTTTTTTTGCAGATAATTGTTCGATATTTTTTCTTCCAGATATACCGGATACAAAAGAGAAGTATCCTCTCCCGTCAGCGTGTCCGGATGGTCGAAAAGGTAACTGTAGGGCCTGAGGAGCTTTCTGTTCATCTTCTTTTTGTCGATATCGCGAAGACTGATCTCTACCTTGTCATACTCCTCATACGAAACATTGTCAAAAGACTCAGGCCGGTTGTTCTCCTTCTCCGCAATGACCTTCCTGATCAGTTCGACCGCAGGATTATCCTTATTCCTGTACTTCCCCCTTTTATTGGTGACAACGACGGCATCCAGCCGCTTCGCATCAGGAACAAGCTCTATCGTACCGACCGAACCGGAACCAACGGTCTTCGGCGCGTACCCGATCATAGAAACTACCAGCGTAAATTTCCCCTCGCCAACCGGCAGGCGAAACCTTCCCAGTGAATCTGTCCTGACACCCTTATTTTCCGGCTTGCTGGTGACGCTGGCATTTCGCAGCGGTTCGTGAGTAGTGGCGTCGGTTACAGTGCCCGACAACCAGCGGGTCTGTCCCGGAACTTGAAGTGAACAAAAGGTTATTCCCAGGAATAGCAGGATTTTCATCGGGTGCAAAATTCTACACCATTTTCGGTCTGTCAAAGTCGTAAGGGGGGAAATAACGAATTGTTGACATAACTCGCCGTCGCCTTACCTGTTCCTGAACCCGATCCTTTCCCGGTCTTCCCATTTACGCTGCGCAGCCTTCTCGTCGAGCAGGTTCTCCATCGCATCATAAATATGGTTCAATTGAGTGTCATGTTCGCCCAACCTCGCCTTTATCTCCCTCAATTGCTCCTTCAGGTCACTCTGCTGAAGCACGATCCTCCTTATTTCCACAAAGGCCCGCATGATCGCAATATTCATATTGATCGCCTTGTCCGAGTTCAGGATACCGCTGAGCATCGCAACCCCCTGTTCTGTAAAGGCATAAGGCATATATTTCGTGTGCCGCCCCCTGCCTCCTTTTAAGGTTTCATTTTGCAACCTTAGAGACTCCCCCTTTTTTAAGGTTTCAGATTGCAACCTTAAACCATCCTTTTCCAGCGTTTCGACCTGAGATCTTATTTCCTCAAATTCCCCCTTTGTCAGCTGAAACATAA
>Ga0207695_10009140_pt1 | contig 12299 bp, 9 predicted proteins | sample KBSC54metaG_FD_184354 | JGI IMG/M metagenome (GOLD analysis project Ga0207695, IMG submission 184354) | Corn rhizosphere microbial communities from Kellogg Biological Station, Michigan, USA - KBS C5-4 metaG (SPAdes) (version 2) | ecosystem: Host-associated > Plants > Roots > Rhizosphere > Soil...
CGCCAAAAGTTGTCCCGAGGTGTGCCATCACACGCGCGAATGACGCGACGATCTCGCGGCCCTGCGGATCGTAGGCGCCCATGCAGCCCAGCCAAAGGCAGTATTCCTGTGTGCCGTCGAAGACGGGGAATTGTTGCTTTTGAATGAATTTGTCGCGCTCCGTGGCGCTGAAGCCGAGCGCGTTGCCGTTACGTTCAAGCGCGAGAAATAGCTTGGTGCCGTACGCATCTTCCCACTTGCCGGTGTTCACCGCACCGCGCCGCAGTCCGACGATGATGGGCACATGCTCGATGCCGACCGGACACTGAAATTCGCACGCACCGCAGGTGGTGCATTGAAATACCGCCTCCTGCGAAAGATGCTTGCCGAGCAGTGGTTCTTCGGAGACGGCGCCGAAGTCATTCAAATAGTCGCGAACGCCGAGCGCAATTTTCTTGGGGTCGAGAATTTTGCCGGTGTTCGCGGCGGGGCAATGCTGCGTGCAGCGGCCGCATTCGACGCAAGAATAAGCCTGGAGCGCAACGATGCGCGTCAGATCCTTGCCGGTATCCAGTCCAAAATCTTCATCGCCCGCGAGCGGCGGAATGTGCGCGAACTCACCGCGCGAAAGAAATACCGTGAGCGGACTCAATACCAGGTGCAGATGCTTGGTGTGGGGGATCAGCGGCAGGAATACCAGCAATGCGAGCGTGTGCGCCCACCACAGCGGCTTTGTCTCGCCGTACCAGAAGGCCGGCAGATAGGTGATCATCAGCACGAAGATCAGCAACGCGATGATGCCGGATTCAACGGAGACTGGTTCGCCCAGCCAGCGCGGCCGGACGAAGAAACGCCGCACGAAGAGGCCGAAGATGGAGACCGCCACGGCCACTGCGAACGCTGCAGCAAAATCGAAATAAAACCTACCGAACCAGCCCTCGCGCGACAAGAACGCGAGTCCAACGCCGGCGGCCAAATGGTTCAGCGTGATCAGGGCGAAGGCGCAAAATCCCCAGAATACGAAGGCGTGGGCGAGACCGGGCAGAGGGCGCTCACGGATCACTTTGGTTTGGAACAAAACCTCCGAGATGAAATCCCAGGCGCGCTTGCCAAGCGATCCGAGCTTAAAATCGGCATCTGGTTTGGCCTGAAGAATCCTGCGCACGACTCCGCCGAAGCGCAGCCCGAAAGCGACGGTTGACGCGATCAGTAGGACCAGAAATAGCGTGGTTTCGAGCGGCGAGAAGACCGGCACCTTTCCAAAAGTAGCACGCGTATTCCCGCAGACGTTAAGATCTAGAGCATGGAGCATTTGGTTTCGGGGGCCGCCGGCTTTATCGGTTCCCACTTGTGTGAACGCTTGCTGGCGGATGGCCACAGCGTCCTCGGCCTGGATAATTTGATCACCGGCTCGCAGCGCAATCTGGCGCATCTGGTGAGCCAGTCGCGCTTCCGCTTCATTGAACATGACGTTACGCAGCCGCTGAAGCTCGACGGGCGCTTCGATCACGTATGGCATCTGGCGTCGCTGGCAAGCCCGAAGGAATATCTGGCGCATCCCATCGAAACTCTGGAATCCGGGTCGACGGGGACGCGCAACATGCTCGAGATCGCGCGGCGCGATGAGGCGCGGTTTCTAGTGACCTCGACATCGGAGTGTTACGGAGACCCGCTGCAACACCCACAGGTAGAAACCTATTGGGGCAACGTGAATCCGGTGGGTATTCGCTCATGCTACGACGAGAGCAAACGCTACGCGGAAGCCATGACCATGGCGTACCATCGCTATCACGGTGTGCGCACCAACATCGCGCGCATCTTCAATACCTATGGGCCGCGCATGGCATTGAAGGACGGCCGCGTGGTGCCGGCGTTTCTGGATCAGGCGCTGCAAGGCCAGCCGCTGACAATTTTCGGCGATGGGACGCAAACGCGCAGCTTCTGTTATGTTTCCGACATGGTGGACGGGCTGGTGCGTTTGGCTTCGTCGGACGAGCGCTATCCAGTCAACTTGGGAAATCCGGTTGAGTTAACGATACTCGAATTCGCCGAGCGAATTCGCGAGCTGATGGGCGCCGAGTTGCCCATTGTGTTTGAACCTCTGCCGCAGGACGATCCGCAGAAACGACGGCCGGATATTACCAAGGCCAAGCGGCTGCTGGGCTGGGAGCCGAAGGTGAATCTCGAAGACGGTCTGCGGGAAACGGTCGAGTACTTCAAGGCGCTGGCGACTGCGTGATCCACACTTTTGTGGCCGCCGGCCGTCCCAGTTGCACCGATTTGCCGCCGACCTTGAGAGTCAGAGTCTCGTCACAATTGCGCGAAATCATGCGCAGCTTCGTGCCGGGGCGGATCCCCAGGCCGTCCAGATATTCGAGGAGACGGCGGTCACGCTCAAATACGCTGGTGACCTGCGCGGGGCCGCCGCCGGAGATTTCGTCGAGAGGTTTCCAGCCGCGCGCGCGTCGATCCTGCGGGCGATCCATGGCAACGCGATTACCGTGCGGGCAGGATTCGCCTTCACCCAGTTTCTCGCGCAGCCGGTTCTCGAAGTCGGCGGAGACGGCGTGTTCCATTTGCTCGGCTTCGTCGTGGACTTTGTACCACTCCATGCCGAAGATTTCGGTCAGCATGCGTTCGATCAGGTGATGGCGGTTCATCACGCGGTTGGCGATTTCACGGCCCTCGCGTGCGAGGGTGATTTCACCGGCTGCCGTGACGCGGATCAGGCCGTCGCGCTTCAAACGGCGGATCGCCATGGTTACCGCCGGCGGTGACACCTGGAGCCAGCGGGCCAGCGTGGCGGCGATAACCACTTCGCCTTCGCCTTCGGCCTCCGCGATGGCCTTCAGGTAATTCTCTTTCGAAATGGTGATGCGCACTCACTGGTGATTGTAATATGCGGGCGTTATGCGGAGTGGAAGCGCATGCCGGCGAAACTCACGACGCTGGCTTCGTCGATGTTCCACTGCTGGTAGCTGAGGAGTTCGCCGCGGGCTTGCGGGACGGCTTTGAGAAATGTATAGACCGGCGCGGAGCCGCACCATTTCAAATCGTCCTGATTCGGCTGCACCAGATCCCAGAATCCACGGGCGTCGCCCGCCCCCATGCGCTGGATGCGGGCACGATCTCGCTGTTCCACATCGGCCATTTCATCGCGGCCGGCCATGGCGGCCATGCGGTCGCCGTAGCGCTGGCCCATATGCGCCATGTCGATGCCCAGAACCCACAGCAGCTTGCCGTCCTCGCGAGCGGCCACGTCGCCAAGCGTTCCTAAAATTCGGCTGACGTTGTCATCGTCCTCCGGCATTCCGCCTTCGTAGATGCTGCGCAGATACGAACCGCACAGGATCGGCAGGACGCGGATGCGTGGTCCGAACAGGTGCTGCAGGAAGACCACTTGAAACTCGATCGAATGCTCGATGGCATGACAGTAGTCTTCCATCAGCGCCGCGGGGCCGAGCGCGCGCTCCAACTCATCGATCAGCTTCGTATCCGTGACGGCTTCACCGTAGGGCGTGACGAAAGGTTTACGGGTGAGCCCGAGGCGTTCGGGATGGCCGTAATGGGAGGTGCCCAGGATGACAAAAGTGCGCTCGGCGTCAGCGGGAGTGAGCGCGGAGTAAGCCGCGCGATACGCTTCCACTCCTCCAAAGGGGCTGACGTGAGGCGCGGCGATGGCGATGGTTCGACCGGACCCAGCGCCGTTGGTATTCGCGCCGTTCATGTATTCGGCGAACGTGGCGCGGAGTTCGCTGGGCTCATCCGGGTAGCCCGTTCCGGCGTGCGCGGGTTCGCGAAGCGGCGCCTCGGCGAAGGCGCGTTCGGTTTCGGCGCGGCGCCGCGCAAAGTTTTCATCTTCGAGAAAGCCGGCATCGCTGAGCGCATTCAGCAGATTGGTTTCGATATCGCCGGCCTGAAGGTCGCCGGTGATCCGCACCAGATGCGCCCGCAAATCCAGGGCGTTGTGCTCGCCGTCGAAGAACTCCAGGCATTCGATGAGCGGAGGCGGGACGATCAACGTTGCGTCGGAGAAATGGAACGGATCGCGAATCACCAGACCAGGCTTGTCTTCGAAAGGCGAAGGCACGAAGTCGAGAGTCATTCGCAGGCGTGGCAGCATGGTGGGCCCTGGGCGCGGGCACCACCAGCATACAACGCCGGGCAGGGACGGGCAGATTAGAATTGAAGGGACTCCCTTGTCCATTCAAGACGCATCCCCGCTACAGGAATATCGCACGCGATTGGAACGCTGGCAGACGGAGCACGCGGCCAGCGAAATCCGCTCGCGACAACTCGGCAACGCGCGGCTGGTGACGGGATTGTCGGCGGTTGCGATCGCGGGGCTGGCGATTGGCGCCGGGGTTCTGTCGCCGTGGTGGTTGCTGGTTCCTCTGGTGGTCTTCGTCGCGCTCGCGATTCTGCACGATCGCGCGGACAAACGGCGCGACGCGGCGCTGCGGGGAACGGCGTACTATGAACGCGCGCTGGCGCGGATGGAAAACCGGTGGATCGGCAAAGGCCACCAGGGCGAGGCTTTTCGCGATCCCAAACATCTGTACGCCGATGATTTGGATCTGCTGGGTCCAGGGTCCGCGTTCGAATTGCTTTCGACCTCGCGAACGGCCACTGGGGACCGCATTCTGGCGGGATGGTTGCTGGCGCCATCGCCGCCGGAGATTGTGACGGCACGGCAAGCAGCGGTGGCTGAGCTGCGCGGAAGGCTGGACCTGCGCGAGGACATCGCGCTGATGGGCGAAGATATTCGGACGGCCATCGACGACCAGGCCATGAAGACCTGGGGCGAGCGGCCCGCGGTGCGCTTCTTTCCTGGCGCACGATGGCTGGCGCTGGCGCTCGCGTGCGGCGCGGTGCTGACGTTCGGATTATTTCTGGCGCAGGCGATCAGCATGCGGCCGTTTCTAGCGGTGGTTTTGGGGGAGCTGATTTTCGGTTTGACAGTGCGGGATGCGGTGCGGAGGGTGGCGGTCCTGGTGTCGACGCCAGCGCGGGAATTGAAGTTGGTGCACCTGCTGCTGGAGCGTCTGGAAAAGGAGCAGTTCACGGCGCCGCATTTGATGAGTCTGACTCGCGCGTTCGACGTGCACGGATTGACGGCCTCCGCGGAAATCCGGCGTCTGGAGCGGGCGGTGGAATATCTGGACTCGGCACGCAATCAATTTTTTCGCGTGTTCGCCGCGCCGCTGGTGTGGATCCCGCAGTTCACCATGGCGATTGAAGCGTGGAGGCAGGAGTGCGGCCCGCACATTGGCGAGTGGATCGCGGCGGTTGGTGAGTTCGAAGCGCTGTGCTCGCTCGCGACGTTCGCGTATGAACGGCCGGACGCGGTGTTCCCGGAGCTGGCGGCGCCCGCTGAGGGACCACTCTTCGATGGAATGAATGTGCGGCATCCGCTGATCCCTCGGGATCACGCCGTCGGCAATGACGTGACGCTAGCAGTCCAACTCGACGGAGCCTGCGCGCTGTGGATCGTGAGCGGCTCCAATATGTCGGGCAAGAGCACGCTGCTGCGCGCGGTAGGTCTGAACACGGCCCTGGCGTGGGCGGGGGCTCCGGTATGTTGCGGGCGGTTGCGAGTGTCACCGCTGCGCATCGGCGCGTCGATCCGGGTGAACGATTCGTTGGCCGATAATAAATCACGATTCTATGCCGAGATCAGCCGCTTGCGGGACATCGTGGACCTGGCGCGCGCCGGGCAGCCAACGCTGTTTTTGCTCGACGAGCTGTTGAGCGGCACCAACTCGCACGACCGGCGCATCGGCGCGGCGGCGGTAATTCAAGGTCTGGTGGAAAAGGGCGCGATCGGACTGGTGACTACCCATGATCTGGCGCTGGCGGAGATCACCGCTACGCTGGGCGAGCGGGCGCGCAACGTACATTTCGAAGATCACATCGAGAATGGCGAGATCCATTTCGACTATCATCTGCGGCCGGGAGTGGTGGAGCGCAGCAACGCGCTGGAGTTGATGCGCGCGGTTGGCTTGGATGTATAGTGAGCCTATGAATGTCCTGATCACGGGCGCAAGCGGCGGGCTGGGAACGGCGGTATGCCAGGAATTTCTAGCAACCGGAGCGAAGGTGATCGGTGTGGATCGCAAGTGGAAAACGCCCGCGCCGTTTGTAACGGTTTCAGCCGATGTCTCGACGGCGGAGGGCTGCGAATCAATGGTGAAACAGGCTTTGGAACACGGGCCGCTTGACGCGTTGGTGCACCTGGTGGGCGGATTTGCAGGCGGCTCAGGGGTGGTCGAGACTAGCGACGAGACCTGGGACAAGATGATGAATCTGAACCTGCGCACGGCGTTTTGCTGCATCCGTGCCGCGCTCAAACCCATGCAAGCGGCGGGGCGCGGCCGCATCGTAGCGGTGGGAACGCGCATGGCAGTAGAGCCATCGCCGAACTTCGCGGCTTACGCGGTGTCGAAGGCGGGGCTGGTGGCGCTGATAAAGAACGTGGCGGCCGAGGGCCAGAAGTTTGGCGTAACGGCGAATGTGATTCTGCCTTCGACAATCGACACGCCGGCGAATCGCGCGGCCATGCCGAATGTGGATTTTTCACGCTGGGTGAAGCCAGAGTCGATCGCGAAGCTGCTAGTGTTTCTGGTGTCGGATGCAGCGGCCGATACCAACGGCGCGGTGATTCCGATTTATGGGAGGGCTTGAAATGAAGAAAATGACTGATGCCGAGATAACGGCCGCATTGCCGAAGCTGGCCGGATGGACGTTGAAGGGCGGCAAGCTGCACCGTGAATACAAGTTTAAGGATTTCAAGCATGCGATGGATTTTATGCAGTCGGCGGTGGCGAAAATCGATAAGTTGAATCATCATCCCGAGTGGGCGAACGTCTATGACAAGGTGACGGTGGATCTGAACACCCACGATGCCGGCGGGATCACGGCCAAGGATTTTGAGCTCGGAGAACTGCTAGAGGGGTTGTCGAAGCGCGCATTATGAAGGCGGCGTGGCTCGGAATCGTTTTACTCTGCACGCAAGCCGCGTATGCGCAGGAGACGTTTTCTGCATCTGCCGAGTTGGATGCAGTGGTGGACACGGCGGTGCGCGACGGCCTGATTCCGGGCGCGGTGCTGATCGTCGGGCACGATGGCAAGATTGTTCATCGGAAGGCGTATGGAAATCGCGCGCTGGTGCCCGCACGCGAGGCCATGACGATCGATACGATTTTCGATCTGGCGTCGCTCACGAAGGTGACCGCCACCACGCCGTCGCTGATGAAACTGTTCGAGCAAGGCAAGCTGCGCATCGACGATCCGGTGACCGCATACCTGCCGGAATTTCAGGGTGGGCACAGCGACATCACGGTGCGTGACCTGATGACGCATTTCTCGGGGATGCCTCCGGATCTGGCGCTGGAACCGGCGTGGAGCGGTTATGAAACAGGCATTCAGCGCGCGCTAGTGGAAAAGCCGATGTCTCCGCCAGCGACGCGGTTCGTCTATAGCGACGTCAATTTCGAACTGCTGGGCGAGATCGTGCATCGTCTGAGTGGCAAGCCGCTTAACGAGTACGCGCGCGAAGCTGTGTTTGCGCCGCTCAGCATGAAGGAGACGGAATTTCTTCCGCCGGCGTCGCTGCGGGCACGCATCGCACCTACCGAGATCGACGCGGCGACCGGCACGCCGTTTCGAGGAGTGGTGCACGATCCCACCGCGCGCTATATGGGCGGCGTGGCGGGGCACGCGGGCTTGTTTTCGACCGCCGACGATCTCGCGAAGTACGCGCAGATGCTGGTAGACGGCGGCGGAAAGCTGTTTTCGCCGCTCACGGTTAAGAAATTCACTTCGCCAAACTCGCCGCCGGATCAGCCGATTCTGCGGGGGTTGGGCTGGGACATCGACTCCGGGTTTTCGGCGCCGCGCGGCGAATTATTCCCGATCGGATCGTATGGGCACACTGGCTTCACGGGCCCGTCGCTGTGGATCGATCCGGCATCGAAAACCTACGTTCTTCTCATGACCAATTCGGTGCATCCGAAGGCCGGCAAGAATTTGAGTCCGCTACGGTCGAAGGTTGCGACGGTGGTGGCCGCGGCATTCGGCGTCGAAGGCGGCGCGCCGGCCTACGAGACGCTGGAAAGCGCGGGCGTGCGGCGCATGATCGCGCCGAATCATGAAGTGCTGACGGGGCTCGATGTGATGGAAGCCACTCGCTTCGCAGAGTTCGCGGGCAAACGTGTCGGACTGATCACCAACCATACCGGTCTGAATCGCCTGGGCCAGCGCAACATCGACGCGATGCGCGCGACCAGTGTGCGCATCACAGCGCTGTTTTCGCCGGAACACGGGCTTACCGGAAAGGAAGACCGTCCCGATATTGCGAATGCCAAGGACGCTTCGACAGGATTGCCGGTGTGGAGTCTATACGAAAACGGACATTACCGGATGACGCCGGCGATGCGGAGCGACGTCGATGTCCTGGTTTTCGATATTCAGGACGCCGGGGCTCGTTTCTACACCTATTCGTGCACCATGCTCTACGCGATGGAGGAAGCCGCGAAGGCGAAGATTCCGTTTTACGTGCTGGACCGCCCCAATCCGGTGACAGGCGCGCATGTGGAGGGGCCGCTTCTGGACGATAACCTGCACAGTTTCGTCGGCTGTTTCAACATGCCGGTGCGGCACGGGCTGACGCTGGGGGAACTCGCGGCGATCGCCAATAAGGAAAATAAATTGGGCGCAGACCTGCACGTCGTCAAGATGAAGAACTGGCAGCGCGGCGACTGGTTTGATTCAACGGGCCTGACCTGGACTGACCCTTCGCCCAACTTGCGTAGTTTGAACGCCGCGGCGCTCTACGACGGCCTGGCGTTGCTCGAAGCATCACCCAATTATTCGGTGGGGCGAGGAACCGATGCGCCCTTCGAGCAGATCGGCGCGGATTGGATTCACGGCGCCGAACTCGCACAGTTTCTCAACCGCTGGGTACTGCCGGGAGCACGAGTGTATGCCACTAAGTTCCAGCCTTCGTCCGGACCGTTCTCCGGAAAAACGATCGAAGGGGTGCGCTTCGTAATTGTGAACCGCGAGCAGTTGAACTCAGTGCGTCTGGGGCTGGATGTAGCGTATGCGCTGCAGCGCCTGTATCCCGGGAAAATCAATTTCGAGGCATGCCGCTTCTTGATCGGCAGCCGAGAAGTGGTGGATGCCCTTAAAGCCGGCATTGCGCCGGGTGTCATCGAGGAGCGGCTGCGCGAACAGGTGCAGAAATTCGAAGACCGGCGGCGGGAGTTTTTGCTCTACTGAAGCTGCAATCTTACTGCCTCGGCGATTGGGACTCGATGTGCCGATTGGCATACAGTCTCCGCACCGTGAATTTCAATTTCAAATTTTTTTTTGCGAAGACGTAACCTGCGCGGGGCAGATCGCGTTCTATAGGTAATTAAATCCCCGTTACGACAGCGGGCGCCCTCACCCTTATCACCCAAACTGGCGCCCGCTTTTCTTTTTCCTCAATCAGCGGTGCCGATTCGGGCAGCGCGTCAATCCAGATCATCCAGCAGCGCGGAACTCAAGTAGCGCTCTCCGGAATCCGGCAGAATCACGACGATCATTTTCCCCTTCATCGCGGGCTCATGCGCAAGCTTTACCGCCGCGCTCACCGCCGCCCCGCAGGAAATCCCGGACAAGATCCCTTCTTCCTTCGCCAAGCGGCGGGCCATTTCGATGGATTCTTCGTCGCTGACTTTCTCCACGCGGTCTAACATTTTCAGGTCGAGCGTTTCGGGGATGAAGCCGGCGCCGATCCCCTGGATGGCATGAGGTCCGGGATCGAGCGGCTTCCCGGCAAGCGTCTGGCTGATGACGGCGCTACCCTGCGGCTCCACGCCTACCGACAATATGGGCTTCTTCTTTTCGAGCTTGATGTAGCGCGAAACTCCAGTAATGGTGCCGCCGGTGCCGATGCCGGCGACGAACGCGTCGATTTGGCCTTGGGTATCGTCCCAGATTTCGGGGCCGGTGGTCTTGAAATGGATGTCGGGATTGGCGGGATTCTGGAACTGTTGCAGCAGAACCCAACGATTTGGCTCGGCCGCCACCATTTGTTCGGCGCGTTCGATGGAGGCGCCCATGCCGAGAGCGCCGTCGGTGAGGATGATCTTCGCGCCCAGCAGTTTTAGCACGGCGCGGCGCTCGATCGACATGGTTTCAGGCATCAGTAGCGTGACCGGGTAGCCGCGCGCGGCGCCGACAAAGGCGAGCGCGATGCCGGTGTTGCCACTCGTGGGTTCGATCAACTCGCGGCCGGGCTTGAGAAGACCACGGCGTTCGGCGTCCCAGATCATGGCGGCGCCGATGCGGCACTTTACCGAATACGCCGGATTACGGCCTTCGATCTTGGCGATGACGCTGGCTTGCGCGCCGTCGGTAACGCGATTGAGGCGCACCAAGGGAGTGCGCCCGATGCTGAATGAATTGTCAGGAAAGATCATGTTCAAAGTTTCTCGTGGTTGGCGCCGTCAGATGTCCCAGTTTGCCACGTAGCGGGTTTGAGATTTCTGCCAAGTGCGCGCAAGTTCGGCAAAGGTGGTGTGGTCGAGTATAGCCGAGACGGCCGCATCCACCTGCTGCCAGATCTGGTGAAACGGGTTCGAGGCCACGCGCTTGGTGTGCTTGGCGTCTTCAACGAAGCGCAGGACTTCGCCCACGGTAATTTCGTTGGCCGGCTTGGCCAGGCGATAGCCGCCCTCGGCGCCGCGGCGGGATTCGACAAAGCCTCCCTGCTTGAGTCCGGCGAGGATCAGCTCCAGGAACTTTTGCGGGATTTTTTGGCGGCGCGCGACATCAGCGATCTTGACCGGCTCGCCCGGGGGCTGCAGCGAGAGGTCGAAGACTGCCAGAAGGGCGTATTCACTTTTTACGGAAATGTTCATGCGGATCGCGCGAACGGGACGTTCTACCTAGCGATTGTAGGGGTTTGCGGGGGATTGTGTAAAGGTGTCACGTGGAACATCGGTGGGCCGTGCGGACCGGCTGTTCTGCGCATTCACATCATCTTAAAAAAATATATCTCGTGCAGGTTCCGCAAGTTGATGTGCAGACATCCGGCGGGAAGACGGTTGCAGCCTGCTACGCTGCTGGTCGCGAGGGAACGAGACCGGATGGTCATCAGCGAGACGAGTGGCAAAGCAGGTCCAAAGCGAGTCGCGGTGCGACGTAAACGGCCGGTGAAACCGGAAATCGAGACGGCGACGGATGCAGCCGGTACTGGCGGGCAGGCTCAGGCGGTAAAGAGCATGCTTACCAAGATTGAAACGAAGATGTCCGGAGGCGACATGAAGGCCACGCTAGGGGATTACATCCGGCTGGTGCAACTGCACAAGGAACTGGATGATGAGTCTCCAAAGGAGATTAAGGTGACATGGGTGGAGCCGGCGGAGACGGGGTCCGAGAAAGAGGAATAGAGTATCATCCGCTGCCATCACAGCAGCGGTTCCACGACTCGCGGGCGCGGTTCAAGGGGTTTTCGGGGCCGATCGGGTCGGGTAAAAGCCAGGCGCTGTGCCAGGAGGCGCTGAAGCTGGCGTATTTGAATCCGGGGCGGACGGGGCTGCTGGGCGCTCCGACGTTTCCGATGCTGCGGGATGCAACGCAGGCGGCGCTGCTCGAAATTTTGGAGCGGAACCGGATTCCGCATGAGTGGAATCGGGCCGAGAGTTATTTGAGGCTGAGCGAAACGCGGTCGCGGATCTTGTTTCGCGCGGTGGAGGAATTCGAGAGGCTGCGCGGGTCGAATCTGGCGTGGTTCGGGCTGGATGAATTGACGTACGCGCCGCGGCAAGCCTGGCTGCGGCTGGAGGGACGGCTGCGCGACCCGAGGGCGGCGCGGCTGTGTGGTTTTGCGGTGTGGACGCCGAAGGGCTTCGATTGGGTGCACGAGCGGTTTGTGGGGTCGCCGGTAGAAGGCTACGAGTCGATACAGGCGAGACCGTTCGAGAATCAGTTTCTGCTGGAGCGAGTGCCGGATTACTACCAGCGGCTGAAGCACAGCTACGATGGCCGGTTTTATGAGCAGGAGGTTCTGGGCCGGTACCTGGAACTGACGGCGGGGCGGGTGTATTTCGCGTTCAGCAGAGCGGGGAACGTGGCGGACGTGGAGATTGCGCCGGGAAGTCCGCTGCTATGGGCGCTGGATTTCAACGTGGACCCGATGTCATCGGTGGTGGCGCAGATGGACGGAGAAGAGGTGAGAGTGCTGGACGAGATCGTGCTGAATCGAGCGAGCACCTACGACGCGTGCGCGGAGTTCGGGAACCGGTTCGCGGAGCATGCGGGCGGGCTGG
>Ga0207695_10009142_pt1 | contig 12297 bp, 8 predicted proteins | sample KBSC54metaG_FD_184354 | JGI IMG/M metagenome (GOLD analysis project Ga0207695, IMG submission 184354) | Corn rhizosphere microbial communities from Kellogg Biological Station, Michigan, USA - KBS C5-4 metaG (SPAdes) (version 2) | ecosystem: Host-associated > Plants > Roots > Rhizosphere > Soil...
CTGCATCGCGCTGCGTCGCCACGAATCGCTTCAGCAGCATCAGCAGGAAGCGTCTGAAACTTCCGAACTGAGGATCGGCGCGCGACCACCAGCCATCGCGCATCGAACGCAGCAGGAATTCCTGGGCCATGTCGTCCGCCTCGCGCGCGAGCGTGCTGCGGCGAAAAAAACCGAGGATCGCGGGCCGGTAATCGCGCACCAGGTCGCTCCATGCGGCGGCGATCTCGCCGGGCGGACGGTCGCTGGCGCGGATCAGGCTCCAGCGCGTGGTGGGAAACGCAGCCATCAGCGGCAATGCCTCGCGACCGTCATGGACATCTTGGAAGAATGAGCGTCGTGCGCATTGCGAGCCGACGCGATGTTCGCGCCGGTCGCAATGCAACCGCAGTCTACTTCGACGGCGCCGGCGTGCGCTCTTCCGACAACAACAACATCTGTGGATTTTTCGGAATCCATCCGGACGGCGGCGTGGCCGCAGCGCCCAGGCGCACGACGGCGCGCTGCCAGGCTTTCCATTCGCCGTACGCGACGGTCTCGCTCATCACGCGTTCCATATACGGCTGCTTGCTGGCGTCCATTTGCTCGCTCATCCACACGTAGTCGCGACGCAACTCCTTCGCGGCGGCTTCGTCGGGCGTGCCCTTGAGCAGGCGACGCACGATCGTGCCGCCGATCATTTTCGACAGGATCGTGCCGCTGCGATCGGCTTCGAGATTCCGGCCGAGCGCGATGCAATCGTCGCGCCGTTGCCCGTTCGCTCCCTTGCACATCACCACGACGGCCTTGAACCTCGGCAGCGCCACCTGTTCGATCGCATCGCGACGCAGCCGCAGCGCGAGTTCGTGCGGATCGATGCCCGCGCGTTGCGCCGGCGCGGGTTGACCGGCCAGCGCCGCGAGCAAGATGCGGGTGGTGTCGCGCAGGTGTGCGTCCGCGTACTTCGCCATAGCAGCCGAATGCAGTTGCGCTTCGCTTGGCGTGGCGTCATTCGGCAGCAGCAACCAGTGCATGGCGTTGTCGGGTGCGATGCGGGTCAGCGCGTCGTGGGCGTCTGGTGCGACGCAGGGCGAATTCTGCATCTGGCAGGCCAGCGCGAGCGCGAACAGAGCAAGCGGATCGTGACCATAGCTGCGTGCGAGGCGTTGTTCGACATCGGCATTGCCAGCGATCGGTGTCTTGTCGTCATCGGTCGGCATGCCGATCAATACCGCCGCGATCAGGTTGTCGCGATCGTTTTTCAGCGCGAGGCGTTGCCACTGCTGCTGGCGGTACGCGCTGCGCAATTCCTGCGCGGCGTGTGTGAGCGCAGGTGGCGTCGAGGCATTCGATTCTTCCATCGATTCCGCGCGAGCGGGCGAGGGCATCGCGCCATTGAATCCGAGCATGGCGATGGCGAGCGCAGTGAAGCCGAGACGCCGGTGGAGCGACGAAGCGCTGCGGTGTGGAAAGAGAAGTTTCATGATCGCTCCAGGATAAGGATGGCGGCCGAACGGTCCGTCATCCCATCCATAGGGCGAGGCGAGCAACGATGACAGGCGGCCTCCGCGATCGCAGCTCAGCTTTCCTTGAACACCGCCGCAACGCCGCCGCTGATTTTGAGCTGCCCTATCGCGCCGAACAATTCCAGCGGCGACACATCCTTCGCTGCGGGCGCATCGCTCTTACGCTGACAACGCTGCTCCATCGCGGACTAACTAAAGCCCTTCATAACAGGGACTGCGCTACGCTCGGCCGGTGTTTCGCTGGCGGCGGGGGCGACGCATGAAGGGTTGGGTACGACTTTGTTTTTGTTTCGCGGCCTGCAGTGCGTTCGCATGCAGCGGCGCCATGTGCGCCGCGCTGCCGGATGATTCCTTCGTTCCGCTCGCCGCTGGAACAGCGCACGACGATTCATTCGCATCGCCGATTGCCGCATCGATGCCTGATGCGCCGGCTTTCACGACGGACGCAGATACCCACGCGAAAACGGAAAGTTTGATCTCGCGCGATTACCTCAGGTTGTTCTGGCTGGACACCAGGGAAACCGTCACCGCGCCGCTGCATTGGGATCGCAACGAGTGGCGCGACTTCGGCATGATCGGTGGCGGTCTCGTGCTAACCGCTGCGTTCCTCGACAAACCGATCCACGATGCCGCGCAGCGCGGCCGCAGCCCGGGATCGGACAAGTTCTTCACCGACGTCCAGCGTTTCGGAACCAAGCAGTACGGCTTGCCGGTGCTGGCCGCGTTCTACGGCTATGGCGCGTTCGCCGACGACGACGAAAGCAAACAAGTCGCCCTGGACGGTCTCTCCGCGAGCCTGATCAGCGGGCTCGTGTCCTCCGGCATCAAGGGCATCGTGGGTCGCGCGCGCCCGAACTCGGGACATGGCCCGGGCACGTTCGCGCCGTTCAAGCACGACTACTCGTTCCCATCCGGCCACGCCACCGGCGCGTTCGCTTTCGCCTCGGTCATCGCTGCCCATTACGATTCGCCATGGGTCGATGCGACGGCCTACGGCATCGCCGGCCTCGTCGGCATCGCGCGCATTCGCCTCAACGCGCACTGGACGTCCGACGTCATCGCCGGCGGCCTGATCGGCGGCCTCATCGGCCACCACCTCGTCGAATTCAACCGCACCGTGCGCGCGAATGGTTTTACCCTGCGACCGACGGTCGGCAACGATGGCGACAACCTCACGTTGACGTGGTCGTTCTGAGCCAGTCGCACGATCTTGAAGCAGGTCAGGGTGGGTCGGCCAATTAAAACTGCCCGCGTTCAGTACCCTCTCGCCATGTCGCTGGATCGGGTTCCCAGCGGCCTTCGCCGAGCACGGCGCCTGCGAGCTCGCCGAGAGTGAAGCCGAGGGTTGAAGCAGCAGCTTCGGTACCGCCATCCTTTCGATGCGCCGAATTCATGAAGGCGCGATAGTGCTCGTAGTTTCGCGCGATCAGTTTCGTCAGTTCCTCGGCTAGATCGTAGGACAACCCGCTGCCCTTGTCCGGGCGCTTGAAGGATTTGCCCGACCAGAATTGCTGGATCGTCTCCGCATTCCAGAACTCGGCGCGGTCGCGCGCAGCCTCGCGAAGCATGGAGCTGCGCTGGCGAGGATCCACGTAATGCGGGGTGAGCAGGTGTTCCATGTTGACTGCCGTACCCTCATTGAGCCACGCGGGAATCGGTAGTGGTGCGAGCAGGCAGTGCGTCAGCTCATGCGCAATGACCGGCTCCATTTTGTCGACAGTGGATGACCTGAACACGAAATGGCCATAGCCGTGCTGGATGAACATCCCTGCGGACATGGCGTACGTGCCGCCTTCCGGGTAGTAGTTGCCAACGTAATCGTAATACGCGTCGATGTCGTCGAAGATGAGCACGACGTGCGGACCATTCCCCCAGGACGACGCAATACCATCCAGCGATCGCAGGATGCGCTTGCGATAGCGCTCGCAGGATTCAAGGACCAACTGCAATGGACGGTCCTCCAGGCTCGAGAGCACTGCGAAGGAATTCGACGATTCGATGCGATAGCGATCCCCCAGGTGCGCGCGCAGGGCTTCGAGCCATGCGATCGCGGCGCCCCACCAGAAATCACCAAGGGCCGAGGCATCCGCAAGCTGGAGCTGCTTCACCTGCGCGTGGGCCGCCATCCAGTCGACGATTGGCATCGACGTATCGCTTCGCCATTGCAGTTGTAGAGGAGAAATCCGTCGATCACGATCGGCAGCGGCATCTACCGTGGATTTTATGGGGCGTTTGAAGATCCGTTTGAGAATTTGCATTTTCTACACCGCCTGCAAATTCGCATAAGCCATCACCAGCCACTTCGGCCCTGCGTTCTCGAAGTTCACCTGCACGCGCGCGTGCGCGCCGGCGCCTTCGGCGTCCATCACCACGCCGATCCCGAAGCTCGGATGGGCGACGCGCTGGCCGAGTCGTAATCCGGGCGTTGATGATTCGACGATGCGTTCGCTGACGCGGCCGCCGTACACGGGGCGGCTGAGCTGGATCTTCGGGCGCACTTCGTGCAGCAGCGGCGCGGGGATTTCGCGCAGGAAGCGCGAGGGCTGGCCGTAGTTGTCCTGGCCGTGGATGCGGCGCACTTCGGCGTAGCTGAGGATGAGTTTCTGCCGTGCGCGAGTGATGCCGACGTAGGCGAGGCGGCGTTCCTCGGCGAGGCGCCCGGGTTCTTCCAGCGAGCGGCTGCTCGGGAACATGCCTTCTTCCATGCCGGCGAGGAAGACCAGCGGGAATTCGAGTCCCTTCGCGCTGTGCAAGGTCATCATCTGCACCGCATCCTCGCCGACCTCGGCCTGGCCTTCGCCGGCTTCGAGCGACGCATACGCGAGGAAGGCGACGAGTTCGGTCATGCCGTCGGCTTCTTCTTCGTCGCGGCGCACGAAGCGCGATGCGACCGACACGAGTTCGTCGAGGTTGTCGGTGCGCGAATCGAGCGCGCCTTTCGATTCGGCGGCGTAGTGGTCGCGCAGGCCGGTGCGCAGCAGCACATGGTCGACCTGTTCCTTGAGGTCGAGGCCGTCGAGTTCGCGCGACAACGCTTCGATCAATTCAACGAACGCGCGCAGCGCATTGCGCGCGCGTCCCGCGAGCGCGCCCGCGGAGGACATCGCGATCGACGACTCGAACATCGACGCGGCATTCTCGCGCGCATACCTGCGCACTTCGTCGAGCGTGCGGCCGCCAATGCCGCGAGTCGGCGTGTTCACCGCGCGCTCGAAGGCGGCATCGTCGGCGCGATTCGCGACCAGCCGCAGGTAGGCGAGCGTGTCCTTGATCTCGGCGCGCTCGAAGAAGCGCACGCCGCCGTACACGCGATACGCGATGTTCTCGCGACGCAGTTCCTCTTCGAATGCGCGCGACTGCGCATTGCTGCGGTACAAAATCGCGGCGTCGCTGTAGTTGCCGCCATCGCGTACCCAGCGACCGATGCGATCGACGACGAAACGCGCTTCATCGACTTCGTTGTAGGCCGCGTACAGGTCGACCGGTTCGCCGTCGCCGCTGTCGGTCCACAACTGCTTGCCGAGGCGGTCGGAATTGTTCTTGATGACTGCGTTCGCCGCGCCAAGGATATTCGCGCTGGAACGGTAATTCTGCTCGAGCTTGATCGTGCTGACGTTCGGGAAATCGCGCAGGAAATGCTGCACGTTCTCGACCTTCGCGCCGCGCCAGCCATAGATCGCCTGGTCGTCGTCGCCGACGACGAACACCTTGCCGGAATCGCCCGCAAGCATGCGGATGAAGGCGTACTGGATGCTGTTGGTGTCCTGGAATTCGTCGACGAGCAATTGCCCGAAGCGCTGTCGGTAATGCGCGAGCAGGGCCGGATGTTCGAGCCATAGTTCATGCGCGCGCAGCAGGATTTCCGCGAAGTCGATGAGCCCCGCGCGATTGCAGCGCTTCTCGTATTCGTCGTACACCGCGAGCAGGGTCTGCGCGTAGTAATCGCCGGCGCCGGGTTGGATGTGCTTCGCGCGCCGGCCTTCGTCCTTCTGCGCGTTGATCCACCACGCGATCTGGCGCGGCGTGAAGCGCGCTTCGTCGATGTTGAGTTCGACGACGATGCGCTTGATCAAGCGGATCTGGTCGTCGGAATCGAGCACCTGGAAACTTTCCGGCAAGCCCGCTTCCTGCCAGTGCAAACGCAACAACCGATGCGCGAGGCCGTGGAAGGTGCCGATCCACATGCCGCGACTTCCGCCGGGCAGCATCGCGCCTGCGCGGTTGCGCATCTCGCCCGCGGCCTTGTTGGTGAAGGTGACGGCGAGGATGCCGTGCACCGGCACGCCATGCACTTCGTGCAGCCACGCGATGCGGTGGATCAGCACGCGCGTCTTGCCCGAGCCAGCTCCTGCCAAGACCAGATAGTGCCCGGGCGGCGCGCTGACAGCCTCGCGCTGGGCCGGGTTCAGCCCGTCGAGCAAATGCGATACATCCATGCGCACAGTTTACGCGAGCGCGGGTGGGCGAAATTTACTGGCCAGACAGGTGGCCGGGGACACAATGCCTTGTCCACGGAGGACTAAGGAGAGCAAGGATGTCACTCGGTATGATTGTGTTGATTGTGTTGGTTCTGCTGTTGGTGGGAGCGCTTCCGAGTTGGCCGCATAGCAGGTCCTGGGGCTATGCTCCCAGCGGCGGCCTGGGCTTGGTGCTGCTCATCATCATCGTCTTGCTGGTGCTCGGCAAACTCTGAGTAGCGGTCGATGCGGTGGCGCGTCGTGGATGCAGGCATGCATTCATTGCGCGCCATTTCATTTATCGGCCATCCGTGACGAACCGACGAATCTCCCCCTCCCGATCTGTGATAAATACATTCGCAGACGACTCTGCGGACGGCATCACCCATGGGCCCGACCGGCGCCAATACCGTCACCGACGCCAGCGCGGCGGAAATCGCCGACCTGCGCGCATCGCTCAAGCGCCTGGAGCATTCCGAGCGCGTGCAGCGCGCGCTGTTCGCGATCTCCGACCTCGCCGGTTCCGACCTGGAAATGCACGACATGCTGCGCGGCATCCAGGACATCGTCGGCACGCTGATGTACGCCGAGAATTTCTACATCGTGCGCTACAACGCGGAATACGACACGATGCGCTTCCTGTATTTCGCCGATGTCGAGGACACCGCGCAGCGCGCCCTCGGCAGCGAGATTCCGATGGCTTCGAGCGAGCAGTCGCTCACCTGGTATCTGTTGCGCGACGGCAAGCCGTTGATGGGCACCACCGAGCAACTGATCGCGCAGCTCTCCGGACCCTATACCGCAGTCGGGCCGGACAGCGAAGACTGGCTCGGCGTGCCGATGCTGCGCGATGGCCAGGTGCGCGGCGCGATCGTGGTGCAGAGCTATCAGCCGGGCATCGGCTATTCGACCGACGACCGCTCGCTGCTGGAATTCGTCGCCAGCCACATCCTCACCGCGCTCGAACGCAAGCAGGGCAAGGACGACCTCGAGCAGCGGGTGCGCGCACGCACGGCCGAGCTGGCGGCGGCGAACGATGCGATGCAACTCGAAATCGTCGAACGCCAGCGCGCCGAACGCCTGCAGAAGGCGCTGTTCCAGATCGCCCAGCTTGCGACCGCCGACGTCAGCCAGGCCGGGTTCTACAGCCGCGTGCACAAGGTGATCGGCGGCCTGATCAACGCGCAGAATTTCTTCATCGCGCTGCTGTCCGACGATCGCACCGAACTGCAATTCCCGTATTACGTCGATGCGACCTTGCGCGACCAGCCATCGCGCAAGTTGCGGCGCGGCCTGAGCGAATACGTGATCCGGCACGGCACGCCGCTGCTTGGCACGACCGCCGACGTGTATGCGCTCGCCGCGCAACGCGAAGTCGAACTGCAGATCGCGGGCGCGCCGGCGGTGTGCTGGCTGGGCGTGCCGTTGCGCGTCGCCGACGAAGTGATCGGCGTGATCGTGGTGCAGAGCTACGACGAAGCCGTCTTCTACCGGCCAGCCGACCAGGAGTTGCTGAGCTTCGTCGCTTCGCAGGTCGCCAACAGCCTGCAACGGCGACGCGCGGCCGAGTCGTTGCGGGAAGTGAACGCGCAGCTCGAACAGCGCGTCGCGGAACGCACCCGCGACCTCACCGACACGCTCAACCAGTTGCGCGATACCCAGGCCGAACTCGTGCACCAGGAAAAACTCGCGTCGCTCGGCGGCCTCGTCGCCGGCATCGCGCACGAGATCAACACGCCGCTCGGCATTTGCGTCACCGCGACCAGCCACGTGCAGGGCGAATTGCTGCATTGGCGCGCGGAGCACGCGGCCGGCAAGTTCGACGCGAAAGAAATCGAGGAGATGTTCGACGAACTCGACATGACCGTGCACATCCTCGAGAGCAACACGCGGCGTGGCGCGGAGCTGGTGCGTTCGTTCAAGCAGATCGCGGTGGACCAGTCGTCCGGGCAACGGCGCACGTTCGACCTCGCCGAATACCTCGACGAAATCGTGCTGTCGCTGAAACCGAAACTGAAATCCGCGCATTGCACGGTGCAGGTGGATTGCCCGGCCGGCATCGGCATGGACAGCTTTCCCGGCGCGCTGTCGCAGGTGTTGACCAACCTGATCATGAATGCGTTGCTGCATGCGTTCGAAGGCCGCGACGGCGGCACGATCCGCGTGCATGGCCACGCCGATGGCGAGGATGTCGTGCTGAAGGTTGCCGACGACGGCGTCGGCATGGCGGAGGCCGACCTCAAGCGTTTCTTCGATCCGTTCTTCACCACCAAACGCGGCGTCGGCGGAACCGGCCTGGGCGCGCACATCGTGTTCAACCAGGTCACCAGCGTACTTGGCGGAACGATTCGCGTCACCAGCGCGCCCGGCGAAGGCCTGCAAGTACGGATACGCCTGCCGCGCACGCTCGGCGCATCCGCCACGACGGTCTAAGCACGCGACGGTTTAGGCAATTGCATCCGGCGGTCGCGGCACGTTCGCATTGCGCAGGACTTGCAGCACTTCGTCGAACGGCATCGGCCGGCCGAGCAGGTAACCCTGCATTTCGTCGCAGCCGCGTGCATGCAGCCAGCCCATCTGCTGTGCGGTTTCCACGCCCTCGGCGACGGTGCGCAGGCCGAGGCTGCGCGCGAGCTGGATGATCGACGTGCAGATCGCTTCATCGTCCTGGTCGCGGCCAAGGTCGTTGACGAACGAGCGGTCGATCTTGAGTCGATCGATCGGCAGCCGCTTGAGGTAGGCCAGCGACGAATAGCCGGTGCCGAAATCGTCGACCGCGATGCTCACGCCGAGTGCGTCGAGCCGGCGCATGGTGTCGATCGCGGTTTCCGGGGCGACCATGATCACGCTCTCGGTGAGTTCGAGTTCGAGCACGCCCTTCGGAATCGCGTGGATTTCCATCGCGCTTCGCACATCTTCGTACAGGCTCTGCTGGAATTGCGCGGCCGAGACGTTCACCGCGATGCGCAGGTGGCCCAACCCCGCGGCGGCGAGTTGCGCATGGTGGCGCAGGGCTTCGTGCAGCACCCAGCGCCCGAGCGGAATGATCAGGCCGCTGTCCTCGCACACGCCGATGAACTGCGCGGGTGCGATCATCCCGCGTTCCGGATGCTGCCAGCGCAGCAGCGCCTCCATCCCGACCGCCATGCCGTTGCGCGCGAACAACGGCTGGAACAGCAGGAGGAATTCCTCGCGCTGCATCGCGTCGCGCAATGCCGACACGAGGTGCAGGCGCTCGTTGATGCCGGCATCGAAATCGGCGTGGTAGGCGATCGCGCGATTGCGTCCCTGCTGCTTGGCCTGGTACATCGCAAGGTCGGCCTTCTTGAGCAGCGTCTCGGCGTCCTCGCCGGCGTCGGGATAACGGCAATAGCCCATGCTCGCGGTGACGTAATGCAACGACCCGGCGATCTCGATCGGCTCCGCCAGCGAAGCGCTGATGCGTTCGATCACGCGGCCGACGCCGTCCTCGTCGACCTGCTCGGTGAGGATCACCACGAATTCGTCGCCGCCGAAACGGCCCAATGTGTCCGGGCTGCGCACGGCTTTCTCGAAGCGCCGCCCGACCACGCGCAACACCTCGTCGCCCGCGCTATGGCCCATGCTGTCGTTGATCAGCTTGAACTCGTCGAGATCCACGAACAGCACGCCGATGCCGCGCCCCTGCATGCCGGCATTGCGAATGGCCTGTTGCAGGCGGTCGAACAGCAGCTGGCGGTTGGGCAATCCGGTGAGTTCGTCGAACGTGGCGCGATAGGCGAGTTGTTCGAGGATCTGCTGGCGCTCGCTCACGTCGGACTGGATGCTCACGTAATGGGTCAGCTCGCCCGCCGCGTCACGCACCGGCGCGAGGTGGAAATCGTTCCAGAACTTTTCGCCGTCCTTGCGCCGGTCGTGCAGCAGCACGCGCGCTTCGCGCTGTTCGCTGATCGCCTGGCGGATCGCGGCGAATCCGGTTTCGTCGGATTCGGTGTCGACGATGTAACGGCAGGCAGTGCCGATGATTTCCGCGGCCGTGTAGCCGCTCATCTTCTCGAACGCGCGGTTGACGTACACCGCAGGCAGGTCGGGCTGACGCGCGTCGGCGATCAGGATGCTGTTGTCGGCCGATTCCACCGCGCGCCGGAACAGGCGCAGGTCGGCTTCGTCGCGATGCTTCTGGGTGACATCGAGCATGCCGCCGACCATCCGGATCGCGCGTCCGTACGCGTCGCGCAACAGCAGCGCGCGGTCGAGCACTTCGGCGTAACTGTGGTCCTTGCGTTGCAGCCGATAGGTTTCCTCCCATTCGTTGCTGTCCGACGCGATCACGCGGTCAAGGCTCTCCCTGATGCGCAGGCGGTCGTCCGGATGCAGCAACGCGTTCACCACCTCGCGCGTCGCGCCGAGCTCGTTGCGCTCGTAGCCGAACAGCGCGTACGCGTTGTCGCTGCGCCATGTCGTATCGGTCTGCAGGTCCCAGTCCCAGATCGCGTCGCTGGTAGCGCGTGCGACCAGCCGGAAGCGTTGTTCGTTGCGTTCGCGCTCGGTCACATCCAGCGCCAGCACCATCCGCGCGGGACGCTCGTCGAACAGGATGTCGCGGGTGTGGATGGCCGCGCGCAAGCTGCTGCCGTCCTTGCGCAAATGCGTCCAGATGCGTCCTTGTTCGCGTTCTTCCGGGCCGAGCTGCGCAATCGCCTTGGCCGCAGCGACATCCTCGGGAGGCCGGATGTCGAGCACGGTGCTGTCCAGCAAGGCCTCGCGCGAATAGCCGTAACTGGCGAGCGCCGCATCGTTGACCGCGAGGAACTTCAGCGTCTCACGATCGAACACCCACATCGGCAGCGGATTGTGTTCGAACAGGAAACGGTATTGCTCCTGCGCTTCGCGCAGGCGCTCGCGCGCCTCCATCAGTTCGGTGATGTCCTGCTGGATGCCGCGAAGCACGCGATGCCCGGGCCTGCTATCGGCCCACTCCGCGCGCGCATACACCCAGCGCACTTCACCGTCCGGACGCACGATGCGATATTGCGTTTCGTTGAGTTCGCCGCCGCCGAGCGCGCGCTCGAGGTAGCCATTCATGCGCGCGAGATCGTCCGGGTGCATGTAGCGGGCGATCTCCTCGACCCGGAACGAACCATCGCGCGGAGGCACCCCGCAGATCGCATAGATTTCCGGCGACCATGTCACCTCGCCGGTTCGCAGGTTCCAGGTCCAGTCGCCGAGCTTGGCGATCCGTCGCGCTTCCTCGCCGCGCGACGATTGCTGGCGCAGTTCCGCGAGCAGTTGTTCCCGCCGCGCGTGGCCGCGCGCGAACGCGCGGCTGAGCCAGAACCACATCGCGCCGAGCAGCAGGGCGCCGCCGAACGCGGGAATGGCGAAACGCCGCCAGCTCGCCAGCAAGGGTTGCCGCGCGCTGCCGATCACCACCAGCAGCGGCGTATGCGCAACTCGCTGGAACAGGATCTGCCGCGGCACGTGGTCGAGCAGGGTCGTCTCGATGTATGTGCCGTTGTCGAGGTCGCGATGCGCGGCATCGAAGATAGGGATGCCGTCCATTCGCGTGCCGACGTACTGCTGGTTCGCTTGCGAACGCGCGAGCATCACCCGGTCGCGATGCATCAGGTTGAGCATGCTGTGCTTGCCGAGGTCGTATCCCTGTAGCACTTCCGCGAACCAGTCGGCATCGACGCGCGCGGCCATGCCTGCGCCCGACGCATCGGTCCACGCCACCGGCACCAGCCAATGCGCATTCGCCGATGCACGGATCGGTGCGCCGATCGCGAGCCCGGCGGGTTGCGCGTCGCGATCGGGTTTTGGCAGCGATGCCCGGTCGACGGGCTTGCCTTGCATATCCGCGGCGCTGCCATCGGCGCGAAGCAACACCATGTCCTGCAAGGCTGTGCCGAGGCCGCGCTCATCGGATTCCGGTGCGGACAAGTGCGGCAAGCCATCGGCGGATTTGTTCGATGCCGCTTGTTCGACGGCTTCATGCAGCTCGGCGGCGAGCCAGTCGAGGCGTTCGACGAGCTGGCGCTGCACCGCCTGCGCGACGATGCGCGCGCGTTCGGCGGCATAGTCGTTTTCGCGGTTGAGGTCGTACCAGACCAGGATCGCGAACGCGACCGGCAGCAGCAACGACAAGCAGAATCCCGCCCACAGCAGGCCGCGCAGGGGGGGCTGTGCGGAGTCGCGTTGCGGGTCGGCGGCGGACATCATCGGCGCGCGGCACTCCGGTAATGCACGCGTTCGCGTTCATCCCGCGAACGATGGATTGCATCATCGAATAGCCGATCGCGCGTCATCGCTTCCCCATAGCGTGCCTGCGTGGGGACTATGCTGCTCCCACACCGGCT
>Ga0207695_10009147_pt1 | contig 12295 bp, 10 predicted proteins | sample KBSC54metaG_FD_184354 | JGI IMG/M metagenome (GOLD analysis project Ga0207695, IMG submission 184354) | Corn rhizosphere microbial communities from Kellogg Biological Station, Michigan, USA - KBS C5-4 metaG (SPAdes) (version 2) | ecosystem: Host-associated > Plants > Roots > Rhizosphere > Soil...
GCGCCCACACAAGTCACCTGCGCACACTGTCAAAGATCCACTTCGCGCCAGATCAACCTCCGGCTTCCCAAGAGCCTTTCGCCCGAGGGAGCCGCGTATTATACATCTCACCTTTGCTTCGTCAACGACCTGCAATACAAATCCATCCGGGGTTCGGCTAGGCTGCCGTCAGGCGCACGCGCGCATAACCACGCTTGCCGAGTTGAAGCAGGTGTTCACCGCCGGCCTGCAGGGTCAATTCGCGATCCTCGACCACCGCGCCATCGACGCGAACGGCCCGCTCGCCGAGCTTGCGCATCGCCTCTGACGTACTGGGCGCCAGGCCGGCCGACTTCAACAGCGCGCCGATGCGGATTCCGACGGCCGGCACGGCGACATCGACGACCGGAAGATCCTGCGGCACGCCGCCGCCCTGCACGACCTCGTTCCAGTGCGCGATCGCACCGCGGGCCGCCGCTGCGCCATGGAAGCGGCCGGTCAATTCCGCCGCCAGTTCCATCTTGTAGTCGCGCGGATTGCTGCCGGCCGCCACCGCGGCGCGCATCTGCTTCAGGTCGTCCAGCGACTTTTCGAACGACAGCAGCTCGTAGTAACGCCACATCAGGTCGTCGGACAGGCGCATGACCTTGCCGAAGATCTCGTTGGCCGGCTCGTTGATGCCGATGTAGTTGCCCAGCGACTTGGACATCTTGTTGACGCCGTCGGTGCCCTCGAGCAGCGGCATCGTCAGCACGATCTGCGGCGGCTGGCCGACGTCTTCCTGCAACTGCCTGCCGACCAGCAGGTTGAACTTCTGGTCGGTGCCGCCGAGTTCGACATCGGCTTTCAATGCGACGGAGTCGTAGCCCTGCACCAGCGGGTAGAGGAACTCGTGGATCGCGATCGGCTGTCCGCTCCTGTAGCGCTTGTCGAAATCGTCACGCTCGAGCATGCGTGCGACAGTGTGCCTGGCCGCAAGCTTGATCATGTCGGCGGCGCTCATTGCGCCGAACCATTCCGAGTTGAAGCGCAGTTCGGTGCGTTCGCGATCGAGCACCTTATAGACCTGCGCAGCATAAGTCTCCGCGTTGGCCAGCACGTCCTCGCGCGTCAGCGCCTTGCGCGTGACGTTCTTGCCGCTCGGGTCGCCGATCATGCCGGTGAAGTCGCCGATCAGGAAGATGGCCTGGTGGCCGAGATCCTGGAACTGCCGCATCTTGTTGAGCAGCACCGTGTGGCCCAGATGCAGATCCGGCGCGGTCGGATCGAAGCCGGCCTTGACGCGTAGCGGGCGGCCGAGTTTGAGGCGTGCCGCCAGATCCTCGCGCTTGATGATTTCCTCGGCGCCGCGACCGATCTGGTCCAGCGCCGCGTTGATGTCGTTCATGCTTGCCTCAAATGAAAAGATCCGCGGCGGCCGGAATTCCAATTCCCCGCTCGGAATGTTCGGTGCCGCCGGGACTCGCGGTTAATTATTCGTTAATCGCGGACCTGCCGCAAATCTTGCTGCAGACTGCGTTGACGGCCCCGGAGGGAGCCGATATGGTACGCCGCGATTTGTCGGGAATTCTTTCGTGACCAGAAATCTTTTTTCAGCCATTCCGGTCACCCGCGTCGTGCGGCAAATCCAGGCGTGGCGCGGCGTACAAAATCGCAATTTATATATCTATACACGCCTCGCCGGGCGCCACCTGCAGCGCGCCGCCCGGGCGCCGCTGTCGTGGCGCCACAAGCACTGGCTCGCTGCAGGCCTGATCTGTGCCGCGGTCGTCGTCGTCGGCAGCAGCGTGCCGAGCGGCGCCAGCGCGACGCATCAGCCCGACACCGCGATCACGACCCTGGAATTGCCGCTGCCGGTGCTGGACAGCGGGGTCGACAACGACGATAACGCTGGCATCGCTCCGACCGACGATCTGAGCAGCAACTGGACGATCGTGTCGGTGCGCCCCGGTCAAACCGTCGGCGACATTTTCCAGAAGAACGGCGTCAATCCGGCCGTGCTCGCCCAGTTGTTGGGCGACAGCGCCAACGCCAGCGCCCTGCGCAACATCCATCCCGGCGACGAATTTGCGTTCCGGCGCGATGCGGATGGTGCGGTCGCCGGCCTGCGCTTCGATCGCGACGAGCACACGCGGGTCATCGTCGCCTTCGACCGCGACGGCGTGCACCAGCGCACCATCGATCGTCTGGTCGAGCGCCGTACGCATGTCACCCACGGCGTGGTGCAGAGTTCGCTGTTCGATGCCGGCGCACAGGCCGGCATGAGCGATGCGATGGTGATCAAGCTTGCCAACGCGTTCGGCTACGACATCGACTTCGCCCAGGACCTGCGCATCGGCGACAGCTTCACGGTGATCTACGACGACCTCTACCGCGAAGGCGAGCGACTGCGCGACGGCGACATCATCGCCGCGACGTTCGTCAACCGCGGCCGGCGCTTCAGTGCATTCCGCTACACCGATGCGGGCGGCAACACGATGTTCTACAGCGAGGACGGCCGACCGCTGCGCAAGTCGTTCCTGCGTACGCCGGTCGAGTTCACGCGCATCTCTTCGACGTTCACGGCCGGACGCATGCATCCGATCCTCGGCACGATGCGCGCGCATCGTGGAGTCGACTACGCCGCGCCGAGCGGCACGCCGGTGCGCGCAGCCGGCGACGGCAAGATCACGTTCCGCGGCTGGCAGAACGGCTACGGCAATGTCGTGATCCTGCAGCACGGCGGCCACTTCAGCACGCTGTACGGCCACATGTCGCGTTTCGCCGGCATCCGCGACGGCCAGCACGTGAGCCAGGGGCAGACCATCGGCTATGTCGGCATGACCGGCCTTGCGACCGGTCCGCACCTGCATTACGAATTCCGTATCGACGGCGTGCACCGCGATCCACTGACTGTGACACTGCCGAAGCCCGAACCGCTGCCGCAGGTCGAGCTGGCGCGCTTCCGCACCCAGACCCAGCCGCAGCTGGCGAAATTGAAATCGCTCGAAGCCACGCAGCTCGCCTTCGCCAAATAGTGGGCGCCGCGGAAGCGCTTTATCTCGGCCTGATTTCCGGCACCAGTGCCGACGGCATCGACGTCGCGCTGGCAAGCTTCGAGCCGGTACTGCGCCTGCGCGCCGCGCTGACGCATCCATACCCTGCGGCGCTGCGCCGGCGTATCCTCGACCTTGCCCAGGGCGACGGCCGGATTGCACTCGACGAACTCGGCGCGCTCGATGTCGAAATCGCGCGTGTATTCGCCGAAGCGGCGCATGCACTGCTCGAACGCAATGGCATCACCGCGGACGCCATCGGCGCGCTCGGATCGCACGGCCAGACCGTGCGTCACCGGCCCGCCGGTGCAACACCCTACACGCTGCAGTTGGGCGATGCGAACATCATTGCCGAACTGACCGGAATCATGACGGTCGCGGACTTCCGACGCCGCGACATGGCCGCCGGCGGCCAGGGTGCGCCGCTGGCGCCGGCGTTCCACGCCGCGATGCTCGGCAAGGACACGCCGCAGGTCATCCTCAACCTCGGCGGCATCGCCAATATCACCGTGCTGACCGGCGATCCGGCAGACGCGATCGTCGGCTTCGACACCGGGCCTGCCAGTTGCCTGCTCGATGCGTGGGCCGAGCGTCAGCTGGGGCTGCCGTTCGACCACGACGGCAAATTCGCCGCTTCCGGCCGCGTCGACGAGGCGCTGCTGGCGCAGATGTTGCGTGACCCATACTTCGCCTTGCCGCCGCCGAAGAGCACCGGCCGCGAAGTCTTTCATCCCGGCTGGCTGCAGCAGCAGGTCGGCGCTGCCGCGATCGCACCGGCGGATATCCAGGCCACGTTGCTCGCCCTGACCGTGCAGACCATCGCGGGCGCGATCCGGACTCACGCGGCGCGGACACGCGAGATCCTGGTCTGCGGCGGCGGCGTGCACAACGCGGCGCTGATGGCCTCGCTGCGCGCAGCCCTGGCACCGCTGCCAGTGCAGAGCATCGCAAGTCGCGGCATCGATCCGGACTTCGTCGAAGCCATGCTGTTCGCCTGGCTCGCGCACGAGCGCGTGCACGATCGGCCCGCGGCCGACGTGGCTCGTGTTACCGGCGCGCGCGGCGCGCGCGTCCTCGGCGCAATCTATTTCGGCGGCTGATCGGATGCGTTTTTCGGAGGACTTTCCGCCGGACTTTCCGGCGCGCTTTCCGAGTCGCTGAAGAGCGGCTGACCCTCGACTTTTTCAAATGCTTCGACCGCGCTGCGAAACGCGGCGGTCTCGCGCTGGTCCCAGGTTCCGGCCAGCACGGCAATGTCGTGCATTTCGCGGCGAAAGGTCTCATCGCCGGCGGCGAAGCCCAGACCCTCGTGCAGCAGGTGCAGGATGACCTCGTTGATCGTCCACTGCCGCTCGCGCGCGATCATCTTGATGCGCTCGGCGACGATCTCTTCGATGTTGCGTACGAGGATGTCGGGCACGTTTTCAGCAGGTCTCGAGCTTGCGTCCTGGGCTTGGATTCTGGCACCAAACGGCATGGATTTCAGCGCCCTGGTTCATGCTGCGGCAGCGCTGCTGCGATCCGGGTCGAGGCCGGCGAATTGCGGCCGCAATCCGAGCAGGATCAACAATCCCGGAACTGCGCAAAGCAGGCTGATGACGAAATAGGCGACCCAGCCATGATCCGCCGCAACGACCCCGGCGAGCGGGCCGATGAAGATGCGCCCGGCCGAATCCAGCGCACTGAATACGGCATATTGCGTGGCGCTGAAGCGTCGATCACACAGCGCCATCAGCAACGCGACGAAGGCGCCGGTCCCCAGCCCGGAAGTCAGGTTCTCGGCGCCGACCGCGACGATCAGCGCAGCGGAGCCGTGCCAACCCAGTGCAATCGCCAGGAATCCGGCGGCTCCCATGCCCTGCAAAATCCCGAAGACCAGCAACGCACGCCACAATGGCCAGCGCTCGAGCAGGAGTCCTGCGGCGAATGCGCCAACCAGCGTCGCTGCCAGCCCGAACACCTTGTTGACCCAGCCGACTTCATCCAGGGCATAGCCGGCCCCGCGCAGGAGGAAGGTCGTGGAAAGACTCAGCGCGAATGCGTTGCCGAGCTTGTACAGGGCTATGAGCGCCAGCCAGCGCAATGCATGGACACGGCCCAACAGTTCGCGCAAGGCACGCGCATACGTGCCTCGGAGGTCCGCCGCAGAGGTTGCGTCGACGCGCTCCGGCGCGAGCGCCACGCCGATCATGCCGATGCCCATCAGCGCCGCCATGATCAGATAGACGCTCCTGAAACCCAGCGCCGCCGCCAGCGGCAATGCCAGGCCTCCGGAAACGATCATCGCAGCGCGGTAGCCGGCTACGCCGAAGGCCGCGCCCAGCCCGCGATCGCGCGGCAACAGCTGATCCGCCCGATAGGCATCCACAGCAATATCCTGGGTTGCGGAGAAAGCCGCCAGCAACATCGCAAGCAGTGCGATGCCGAGCAGCGATGTGGCCGGCGACAGCCCGGCAATCACGATCAAGGTCGCGACGATCGCTGCCTGCATGGCCAGCATCCAGCCGCGACGACGGCTCAACGCAAAGATCGAATAGCGATCGACGAGCGGCGCCCAGAGAAACTTGAACACGTAGGCGAAGGCGACCAGTTTCAACACGCCGATCGTCTTGAGGCTGACGCCGCTGACAGCGCACCACGCCTCGAGCGTCGAGGCGGAAAGCGCGAGCGGAAGGCCCGAGGCAAATCCGAGCAGCGTCACCGCCGTCAGCGTGCGGACACGTTCGCGGCGCCCGGCCGGCACTGTCGTAGTCACGCGTTTCGACCGTCCGGAGGGCGGCCCGGCAGGCTAGGCCGCATCGATGTCGTAGTCCACGGTGTACGGTGCGTGATCGGAAAATCGTGGCGAAGGCGCGATCGCACAAGTCGTGATTGCCCCCTGCAACGATGGGGTCGCGATCTGGTAGTCGATGCGCCAACCGACGTTGTTCGCACGCGCGGCGCCGCGGTTGGACCACCAGCTGTACTCGACAGCCTCGGGTTTTACAACGCGGAAGGTGTCGACCCAGCCGTGCTTGGGTGCCGGCGTTTCGTCGCCGAACGCGTCGGCGATCATGCCGTTGAGCCAGGCCCGTTCGATCGGCAGGCAGCCGGAGTTCTTCTGGTTGGAAGTCCAGTTCCTGATGTCGTTGCGTGATCGCACGATGTTCCAGTCGCCGCACAGCACGTAGTCGCGCCCGCTGCCGAGCCACTTGTCGAAGATCGGCTTGAGTCGTTTCATCGCCGCGAACTTGAACTGCTGGCGCTCTTCCCCGGACGAGCCCGACGGCACGTACAGCGAGACCACGCTGAGGTTGCCGAAACGCGCTTCGATGTAGCGTCCTTCGTCGTCGAACGCGGGCCAGCCGAGCGCCGTGCGCACTTCGTCGGGTTCGCGCCGCGCGTAGATGGCCACGCCGCTGTAACCCTTCTTCGTCGTTGCGTCGCGGTAGAAGCAGTGATGCCCGTCGGGACGAAACATCGGATCGACCAGCTGGTCTTCCTGCGCCTTGGTCTCCTGCAGGCAGACGACGTCGGCGCTCTGCTGCTTCAGCCAGTCGAAGAATCCCTTGTTGGCGGCGGAGCGAACGCCATTCGCGTTGAAGCTGATGATGCGCATTGGAAGCTGAGGGCTGAGAGCTGAGAGCTGAGAGCCTAGCCGATTTGCCGTGGCCTTGCGTATCCGTGAAAGCCGGGATTGCACACGGCACCGCGATTCGGCAACCTAGCCCTCAGCCCTCAGCCCTCAGCCCTCAGCCCTCAGCCCGCAGCGCTCACATGCAGGACTACCAGCGCGACTTCATCGAACTGGCCATTGCGCGCAACGCCTTGCGCTTCGGCCAATTCACGCTCAAGTCCGGTCGGATCAGTCCGTACTTCTTCAATGCCGGCCTGTTCGACTCGGGCGCGGCGCTGCTCACGCTGGGCCGGGCGTACGCACGCGCGGCAGTCGAGTCGAACGTGCCTTTCGACATGCTGTTCGGGCCGGCCTACAAGGGTATCGCGCTGGCGGCCGCGACGGCCATGTCCCTGGCCGGGCAGCACGGCCGCGACGTACCGGTCGCCTACAATCGCAAGGAAGCCAAGAGCCATGGCGAGGGCGGCGTCCTGATCGGTGCGCCGCTCGGCGGGCGCGTGCTGATCGTCGATGACGTCATCACGGCGGGAACGGCGATCCGCGAATCGATCGGCCTGATCCGCGCCGGTGGTGCGACGTGCGCCGGCGTACTGATTGCCCTGGATCGGCAGGAGCGTGGCAACGGCGCGCTTTCCGCCGCGCTCGAGGTCGAAAAGGAATTCGGGATCCGGGTCATCGCCATCGCGCGCCTTGACGATTTGCTCACATTTTCGCGTGAGCGCGCCGAACTGCATGCGACGCGTGAGGCGCTGCTGGCCTATCGCCGCGCATACGGCGTGGGCGCGGCGTAAGTCCCGCCGGCGGGCTGCGTAACGCGCCGCCCGCGGTGGTCCCGGCTATACTGGCGATCCGACTGGATGGGGTTTGGTCATGCGTTGGACTACTGCGATTGCGTTCGTGCTGCTGCTGGCGTTCGTGCCGGATGCGCTGGCGGCCGCACCCTCGTCTGCGCGTTCGCACTTTCGCTGGAAAGATGCCGCGGGCATCCCGCACTACACCGATATGCTGACGCCCGAAGCGCTGCAGTTCGGCTATGACATCCTCAACGCCAAGGGCGTGGTGGTCAAGCACGTCGAGCGCCAGCGCACGCCCGAAGAATTGTTCGCCGAGGAGGCTGCAGCCCAGGCGGCGGCGGCGGCCAAGCGCGAGGCGGATCAGCAGGCTATTACCGACCGGCGCATGCTGGCCGCCTACCCGAGCGAAAAAGACCTCGTCAGCGCGCGCCAGGCGCAGATCGACAGCATCGATCAGAACATCCGTGCCGCGACCAACAGCCTCGGCGTGCAGGAGCGCGGCCTCAGCGACGCGCTGGCCAGCGCCGCGAGTTTCGATCACGACAACAAGCCGGTGCCGGAGATCCAGAAGAAGCAGATCGAATCACTGCGCAAGAGTGTCGACGCGTTGCGCGCCTACATCGGGCGGCGGCAGAACGAGAAAGTCGAAGCGGCCAGGAAATTCGACATCGATCTGGCGCACTACCGCGAGGCGAAGGAGCATGCCCGCGAGACGCAGCCATGACGCCGGCACGGCCTGCCGGCGGTAATGCCTGCTGAACCCGCCCGCGACCGCATCCGCGTCACGGCAAACGCTGCAGGCTGCTAGAACGGCAATTGCAGTTTCGGATTGAGCTGCAGCAGCTGGCCGCGAAACACCGTCTGGATGCGGTGCAGCGCCTTTTCGTTGTCGGCGTCGAAGCGCAGCACCAGCACCGGCGTCGTGTTCGACGCACGCACCAGGCCCCAGCCATCCGGCCAGTCGGCGCGCATGCCGTCGATCGTCGTGATCCGCGCGCCCTCGAATTTCGCCTTCTGCTGAAAGGCCTGCACGAAGCGGTAGTGTTCGCCTTCCTCCATCGGAATCTTCAATTCGGGCGTGCTGACGCCTTTGGGGAGGCTGGCGAAAACCTCGGTCGGCGTGCGCCCTGCCAGGTCCGCCGCAAGGATTTCGAGGAGCCGCGCCGCGGCGTAGATGGCGTCGTCGAAGCCGTACCAGCGTTCCTTGAAGAAGAAATGCCCGCTCATTTCGCCGGCCAGCTCGGCGTTCGTCTCGCGCATCTTCGCCTTGATCAGGGAATGCCCGGTGCGCCACATGATCGGGCTGCCGCCGGCTTCGAGGATCATCGGTTGCAGCTTGCCGGTGCACTTGACGTCGTAGATGATCGTCGCGCCGGGGTTGCGCGAGAGCACGTCGCGTGAAAACAGCATCAGCAGGCGATCGGCGTAGACCGATTCGCCATCGGTCGTGACGACGCCGAGCCGATCGCCATCGCCATCGAACGCGATGCCGACATCGGCCTTGATCTGTTTCACGGTCAGCGCCAGGTCCTGCAGGTTGTGCGGGTCGGACGGATCCGGATGGTGGTTCGGGAAGCGGCCGTCGACTTCGCAGAACAGCGGCACCACCTCGCAGCCGATCGCCTCGAGCACCGCCGGTGCCGTTGCGCCGGCGATGCCGTTGCCGCAATCAACGACGACCTTGAGCCGGCGCTCGACCTGGACGTCGTTGCTGATGCGGTCGAGGTAGTCGTGCTGCAGGTTCATGCTCTGCAAGCCGCCGGTGCCGGCCACGAAATTGCTCTCGCTGATGCGCGCGTAGAGGTTCTGGATCGCGTCTTCGGCCAGTGTTTCCCCGCCGAGCACGATCTTGAAGCCGTTGTAGTCGGGCGGGTTGTGGCTGCCGGTCACCATCACGCCGGAACCGGTGTTGAGGTGGAACGTGGCGAAATACAGCAGTGGGGTCGGCGCCGCGCCGATGTCGATGACGTCGCAACCGGTGCTGCGCAACCCTTCGATCAACGATGCCATAAGGTCGGGCCCGGACAGGCGCCCGTCGCGCGCGACGACGATTTCCTTCAGTCCGCGCTGCTGTGCTTCGCTGCCGATCGCTCGGCCGATCAGGCGCGCGACGCCGCGCGTCAGGGTCTTGCCGACGATGCCGCGGATGTCGTAGGCCCGGAAGATGTTGCGCTCGACCTGTGCGCGATCGCCGGCGTCGGCAGCCGGGTCGCCGCCGGCGACTGCCGCCGCCGCGGCCTTGCCGCCTGCACCGCCGGCCGGAGCAGGTCGCGCCGGTTCGTCGGCATCGTCGGCATCGAAGGCGGCCGCCGCGCGGCGCCGGCGCCCCGGCAACAGCGTGAGCGCGCGCTCCCAGCCGACGAAGCTGGCGTAGGCGAGGAAGACTCCCGGAATCGCCGCCAGGACCGCCAGCAGGAGCATGACCCAGGTTCGCCTGGAGAACAGTATCGGCGTCTCGACCGGCGCGCTGGCGATTCGGAAATAACTGTCCGGCACCGGCACGCCCGGAACGTAGGCCGTGGACACCCGCGTGCTGCCGACCGTGTCGAGCAGCACGTCGCCGCGACCGTCGCCCTGGCGCAGGTCCAGGCGCGCGCCGGACAGGTCCTGGCGCTGAAACGTCTCCAGCAGCGCCTCCATCGGAATCTGCACGTAGGCGTAAGCCACGGCGAGGCCGTCGCGGATCGCGGGCAATGCCATCACCAGCACGCGTTTGCCTTTCGCTCCGATTTGCGACTGCAGCGGAGCGGCGGCCTGCGTGTGGTGCGCCTGGATCAGCAACGATGCCTTGGCATAACCGAACTTGGAAAAATTGCTGGTCAGCACCTCGTTCAGGTCGGCGCGGAAAAATTCCACCGAAACCAGTTCCGGCAGCCATTGCTTCAATACGACCGCGGCATTGCGTCGCGCATCATCGCCCGGCGCGATCAGCGCCGCAGTGACGGTGGCGCTGTTGACCGCCTGCTGCACGCGCTGGCGGATGGTCGAAACCTGTTCGCCCAGCTCGTGCACTTCCCATTTGGTGACCTGGTCGATCCTCCCGGTGACGCGGCCGCGGTCGAAAATCACCCATGCCTGCCACGCGAAAAACGCGGCGAGCAGCAGCAGACCGAGCGCGCCGAGGATGTCGCGCCAGCGTTCGCCCAGATCGGCGACGCGCCCCACCCCGGTGCGTACCGCCGGCTTGCGCGTGCCGGGCGGGCCTATCTTGACGCCGGGTCGCTTCACACTTGCCATGACGAGGTCGCTGCCGATTGCATGCTTCAAATCCCGATTATGCGAGTCCGGAATGGCCAAACCCGCCGCTGCCGCGCTGACTGGCGGCGAATTGTTCGACCACGCGGAATTGTGCGTGAGCGATCGGCAGGAACAACAATTGCGCGATCCTGTCTCCCGCAGCAATGGTATAAGGCGTGCTACCGCGGTTCCAGCAGGAGATCATCAACGGTCCCTGGTAATCCGCATCGATCAGGCCAACCAGATTGCCGAGCACGATGCCCTGTTTGTGGCCCAGCCCCGAGCGCGGCAGGATCACCGCGCAGTAACCCGGGTCGCCGATATGGATCGCAAGGCCGGTGGAAATCAGCTGCGACTGTCCCGGTTGCAGCGTCAAGGGAGCGTCAATGACGGCGCGCAGGTCCATGCCGGCCGAAGCCGCCGTCGCCGGTTGCGGCAGCGGAATCTCGCGGCCGACGCGCGGATCGAGGATCTTCAGTTCGACCTCGATCACTTCATGCTCCGGCGCACCGGCTTCGCCTTGCGCGCGGCGTGGAACGCCGCAATGCGCGCGATCAGCCGCCGCGCCAGCACGGTCTTGCCGGCGTGCCCGAGATCTTCGGATCCGTCCGCCCAGAACAGCGTCAACGCATTGTCGTCGCAGTCGAAGCCCTTGTCGGCACCGACCTGGTTCGCGGCGATCAGGTCGAGGTTCTTGCGCTTGAGCTTGGCGCGCGCATAGGCCTCGACGTTTTCGGTCTCGGCGGCGAAGCCGACCAGCAGCGGCCGCTTCGGCAGGCCGGCGATCTCGGCCAGGATGTCCGGGTTTTCATCGAGCGTCAGGGTCAGCGCCGCGCCGCGTTTCTTCAGCTTGTGCGCGGCGACCTCGCCTGGCCGGTAATCGCCGACCGCCGCAGCCGATATGAAAATGTCGCTTTGTGGAATTTGTCGCAACACGGCCACGCGCATGTCGCGCGCGCTGCGCACGTCGCTGCGTTCGACGCCGGGCGGCGTCGGCAGGTGCACCGGTCCGGCCACCAGGTGCACGATCGCGCCCTGCTCGACCGCCGCCCGCGCCACGGCAAACCCCATGCGGCCGGAGCTGCGGTTGCCGATGAAGCGCACCGGGTCGATATCCTCGTAGGTCGGCCCGGCGCTGACCAGAACGCGCGTGCCGGCCAGCAATTTCGGGCCATGCAGCGCGGCGATTTCGGCAACGATCGTGTCGGCCTCGAGCAGGCGGCCGGGTCCGAATTCGCCGCACGCCTGGTCGCCTGCGGCCGGGCCGAGCAGGTCGACACCGCGCTGCCGCAAGGCGGCAACGTTCGCCTGCGTCGCCGCGTGCGCCCACATCTGCTGGTTCATCGCCGGTGCGACCGCCAGGGGGGCCGCACTCGCCAGGCACAGCGTGGTCAGCAGGTCGTCGGCGAAGCCGTGTGCCAGCCGCGCGATCAGGTCGGCGCTCGCCGGAGCGATGACGATGCGCTGCGCCCAGCGCGCCAGCTCGATGTGCCCCATCGCCGCCTCCGCCGCCTCGTCCCACAGGCCGCTGCGGACCGGCTGGCCCGACAGGGCCTGGAAGGTCAGCGGCGAAACGAAACGCGCGGCATTCTCGGTCAGCACGACGCGCACCTCCGCCCCGGCGTCGCGCAGGC
>Ga0207695_10009151_pt1 | contig 12291 bp, 8 predicted proteins | sample KBSC54metaG_FD_184354 | JGI IMG/M metagenome (GOLD analysis project Ga0207695, IMG submission 184354) | Corn rhizosphere microbial communities from Kellogg Biological Station, Michigan, USA - KBS C5-4 metaG (SPAdes) (version 2) | ecosystem: Host-associated > Plants > Roots > Rhizosphere > Soil...
CGCGCGACCGCTTCGAAGACGTCGCCGAGTTCGCGTCGCGCCTGCGCCAGGCGGCGGCGCACGCGCCCATCACGGTGCCGCTGGCGGCGCTGCCCGCGCTGGCCGTGCCCCATACGCCCAGAAACGGCGAACGCAACGGCGCCCGAAGGTCGGTTGCGCCGTCGCCGATGCCCGCCGCGCTGCCGACGTTGCCGGCGGCGACCGACGAGATCACCGAGGAGATGGACAGCCACACGCTGTGGCCGCTGGTCGCCAAGGCCGACAGCGGCGGCACGATCAGCTCGCGCATCGAGCGCGAGGACTCGCTGGACATCGACCTGCTGGGACACGTGGCCCGGGAGAAGGGCTACGGCTCGGACGTCGAGCTGGACATCGACGTCGGGTCCAGCGACACGGCGCACGCGCTGTCGGGCAGCCGGCCGTATCCGGTCGACGCCGCGGCGATCGCCGAGATGCTCGATTCGAAGCCGACGCCGCCGCCGGAGGTGGCCACGCTGGTCCAGCAGTCGCCGTTCATCTTGCCCGCCGTGCAAACCGAAGCGGTGACGCCGCCGCCGGTGACGCCGCCGCTGCAGGCCGCGATCCCCGGCGCGTTGCCCCGGCGCGCCTCGGCGCCGTACAGCACCGTGCCCGCCCAGCTGCCGCGCCGCCCCTCGGCGCCGTACGACGTCGTCCCCGCCGAGCTGCCCCGGCGGCCTTCCCAGCCTCACACCGCCGTGCCCCCCGAGCTGCCCCGGCGGCCTTCCCAGCCCCACACCGCCGTGCCCCCCGAGCTGCCTCGCCGCGCCTCCCAGCCGTACAACACCGTCCCCGCCGAGCTCCCCCGCCGCCCCTCCCAGCCGCACGCCGCCGTTCCCGGCGAGCTGCCGCGCCGCCCCTCGGCGCCGTACAACACTGTCCCCGCCGAGCTGCCTCGCCGCCCTTCCCAGCCGCACGCCGCCGTTCCCGGCGAGCTGCCTCGCCGGCCGTCCGCGCCTCACGCCACCGTCCCCGCCCCGCTGCCCCGGCGTCCTTCGCAGCCGCACCCGACGCTCGCCATCGAGCCGGAGACGCCCCCGCCCTTGGCGTGGACCGCTGCGGTGGCTCCGGGCCCCATGCCCTACCAGCCCGTCGAGGCGCCTCAGGATCGATACTTCGTTCAGCCGGTGGAGATAAACCTAGGTCTGCCTCCGCCCCCGCCAGCCATGCCTCCCCCGGCGCGGCTGCGCACCCTGGGATACGGCGCGCCCCGCCCCGCGCCCCAGCAGCTGTTCCGGGCGTACGAAGCGCCCTTGCGGCCGTTCACCAGCGACGCCGCCGACTTCGCGGCGCCGGTCCGCACCTCCGGAAGGTGGAAGACCGTCCTGGCGGCAGCGGCCCTCGTGGTCGCCGTGGGCGCCGCCTTCGTCATGAAAGGCCGGTTGCCGCTGGCGCAGGAGCGCATCGCCCCCGCCCCCTCGCCGATCGCGACGGCGCCGGCCGAGAACAGCATCTTCGCGGGCGCGCCCTCGGCCATCATCGCCCCGGTAGAGCCCCAGACCGTCGACCCGGCCTCGAACGGTCAGGGCGATTGCGCCGTGCGCATCACCTCGAACCCGGCCGCCGTGGTCCTGATCGACGGCAAGGACACCGGCCACAGCACGCCCCTGCTCGGCTTCCGCGTCACCTGCGGCCTGCACCGGTTGCTGCTGCGCCACCCCGACACCGGCCTGCAGCGGGGCGACATCATGAAGGTCGTGCCGGGCCGACCCTACACCGCGAACTACACGTTCGGGACCGGCACCCTCGCCCCGCCATCCGACGGCGCGGTCGACGGCGTCCCGTCCCGGCTGGCCGGGAAGCACGCCGCCGCTCGCCGGCACACCCACCGGAAGCACCGCAAGGCGCGCCCGGTTCTCCAGTACGTCGACGAGTTCGAATGAAACGCAAACGCACGCGCGCCCGGCGTGCTGACCATCGCGCCGGCGAGGGAGCGTCGCGGTCTACCCGCCGCTCGCCTCGCCTTCGCTCGGTCTGACCAGGCCAGCGCCGGCCAGACGCTGGCTCAGCTGGCCGGCAACGTCACGAACCGCGCCCCGGCGGCGCCGCGGACGCGCAGCAGGTGTCCCCCCGCCCGCGCCGCCTTCAGCGCCGCCACCGCCTCTTCGCTCGAGGCGATCGCCTTGCGATCCACCTCGACGATGACCTCGCCCTCTTTCAGACCGGCGCGCTCGGCCGGGCTGCCAGCCGCCACGTCCGAGATGACCGCCCCCTTCATCGCCTTGGGCAGCCCCAGCGAATCGGCGATGTCCGGCGTCAACGTCTGCAGGCCGAGGCCGATCTTGCCCGAGTCGGCCACGACCGCCTCCTCGGCGCCGGGAAGCTCGCCCAGCGTGACCGTCGAGTTCATCGCCTTGCCGTTGCGCAGGTGCGTCAGCTTGACCTTGGTGCCGATGTTCAGCGACGACACGTAGTCCACCACGTCCGCGCCGTAATCGATCTTGTGGCCGTCGATCTGCGTGATCACGTCCCCCGCCTGAATCCCGGCCTTGGCGGCCGGCCCGCCCGCCGACACCTCGCTGACGTAGGCCGCGTGCTCGGGCAGCCCACTGCCCAGCGTCGAGCGCTTCGCCGGCTCCAGGTCGGAGATGTCGCCGACCATCACGCCCAGGTACGGGTAGCGCACCCGTCCGTCCCTCAACAGCACCTGGCTCACGCGACGGACCTCGTTGATCGGGATCGCGAACCCGTAGGCGCCGCCCGGCCCGGCGTTGATCAGCGTGTTGATGCCGACCACCTCGGCGTCCAGGTTCACCAGAGGGCCACCCGAGTTGCCGGGGTTGATCTTGGCGTCGGTCTGGATGTAGCTGCGCACGCGATCGCCCGACATGTGCACGCGCCGGCCGGCGCGGCCCTTGCCGCTGACGATGCCGGCGGTGACGGTCTGTTCCAGGCCCAGCGGGCTGCCGATGGCCAGCACCCATTCGCCGACCTCCAGCTTCTCGGAGTCACCCAGCCGCGCCGCGGTCAGGTTGCGCGGCACCTTCTCGAGACGCACCACCGCCACGTCGGTGCGCGGATCGGCGCCCACCACCTTGGCGGGGATCTCCGTGCCGTCCCACAGCGTGACCGTCACCTTCGAGGCGTCCTCGACCACGTGACGGTTCGTCACGATGTCTCCCGCCTGATCGATGATGATGCCCGAGCCGGTGCCGTGTCGCGCCCCGCCCCCCGGCGGCATCCCTGGGCCGTCGCCGGGATCCATGTCGAAGAAGCGGCGGAAGATGTCCGGCAGATCATCGGGCACGTTCTGCTGCCGCCGTCGTTCACCGCGCGCCACCCGGGGCGGACCGGACTCGACGTCGATGCGCACCACGCTGGGCCGCAACGCCTTGGCCGTGCCGGCGAACGCCGACGACAGCACGCGCGCCTCGGCGGGCTTCTCCATCTTCGGCGTGACGGCGGCCGGCTGGGGGGGCGCCGGCGAGGGCGCGGCGCTGGCAGCCGTGCAGCCGGCCCCGGCGAACAACGCCAGCAACGTGCCCACCCGCGAAAAACGTCCGAACGGATTTTCAGTCAATGTCGGTCCCTCGTGTCTCGTCATGCTGCCCTTTCCATCCCCTCCAACCCGACCCCGCCCGGTTTTATTCGCACCCGACCAATAGACCCACCCTGCCGCCAATCCAGATGCCCAACAATTTCGCCAGCATGAAAAATCACGCGGCCGGCAGGCAGGGCGGTCGGATCCCGGCGTGCGCGATGGGACAGGGGGCAGGTTCAGCCATGACCGAACCGCCGCGCCCGCCCCCTCGCGACGACTGAGCTCGTCCGGGCGATCGGCGGTCGTACCTCGTTCAGTGCCGGCCGCGGAAGGTCGGGGCGACCCGGCCACGCGAACCGCCCACGTAACCGCCGTGGCGCGGGCCGTAGTACCCGCGCACGCCGACGCCCACGCCCACGCGTGGGCCATAGCCGTAATACGGCCAGTATCCGTACGCCCACGGCCCGTACGGCCCCCAGAACGGCGGACCGTACCAGCCGACCCACCAGGGCGGTACCACGCCCACCGCGACGTAGCGCTGATTCTCGGATTCGTACTCCTGGTACGGCTCCCGCAGGAACGGCGTGCGCTCGCTGACGAGCGTGTTGCCCGCGTTCACCTGCCACACCAGATCGAACGACGGCACCGCGCGCGCGTCCGGCGCGCCCCCCGGCATGCGGTAGTAGAGGTCCAGCACCTTGTGGGTGCCGCGCGGGATCTCGGTGGTGCCGTTCTGGCGACCGTCGATCTCCATGAAGTCGGGCTTCTGGGGCGGGCGGTTCCCCGCCACCAGCGTCAACTGCGCCGGATCGACGGACCAGGGGCCGGCCCCCGCGTCATTGGCAACGGCGAGGCGCACGTGAATCAATTGCGCCCCGCCCACCCCCTGCTCGATCTCACGCGTCCCGAACGAGGTCACGAAGACCTCGCCCTGCGGCGCGCCGGAGGGAATCTGGTAGTGCGCGGCCGGAAAGCCCTGCTCGTTGGAGGCCACGTTGGCGGTGGGACGAAACCCGTACCGCTGCGTTCCACAACCTACGGCCGCCAGGGCGAATCCGCAGGCGGCCAGAACGATGATCCTCTGCATGATTTTCAGTTGGGATCACAAACGGGACCGCGTCAACAGCAGAACGTGCGCCGCCCCTCGCTCCGGTGCGCTGGATCACCGAACGCGCGCGGGCCTCGCGCCCGCCGCGATGGCGCCGTGTGACGGGCCGCTCAGGCGGGCTTCCGCAGGTGCCACGCCTTCGGCTGCAAGAACGTGCGGATGCCGTGGGTGGACAACGTAGAGCCGATGCCCGAGTGCTTGCGCCCCGTCCAGGGCAGCCGGGGGCTGACCCGATCGCAGCAGTTCCAGTACACGCTGCCCGCCTCGACGCGGGCCAGGATGGCGCGCGCCCGCTCCCGGCTGGCCGAGTACACGCCCGCGGTCAGGCCGTAGTCGTTGTCGTTCATCCGCCGCACCGCCTCGTCGTCGCCGTCGACCGGCGCGATGCCGATGACCGGGCCGAAGCTCTCCTCGCGCATCAGGGACATGTCGTCGGTGGCGTCCGCGACGACCGTCGGCAAGAACGCGCCGCCCCCGGGCGTGGCCCGCTTGCCGCCCGCCAGCACCCGGCCGCCCTTCGCCACCGCGTCGGCCACCTGCGCCTCCAGCACGGCCAGCTGGTCGCGCCGCGCCAGCGGGCTGATGTACGTGTTCGGGTCCTCGGGTTCGCCCACCGCGAAGCCGCGCACCGTGTTCACGAACGCGTCCAGAAAGGCCGGATAGATCCCGCGCTGCACGTAGATGCGCTCGACCGAACAGCAGCTCTGACCGTTGTTGTACATGGCGCCGTCCGCCAGGCTCTCCGCCGCCGCCTGCACGTTCACGTCGTCGCAGACGTAGGTCGGATCCTTGCCGCCCAGCTCGAGCTGCAGCTTGATCATCCGTCCCGCCACCGCCTGGGCGATGCGCTTGCCGGTGGCGAAGCTGCCGGTGAAGAACACCCCGTCCACGTCACCGGCCACCAGCGCAGCGCCCGTCGCGCCGCCACCGACCACGGCGATCATCACATCGGTGGGGATCCCCGCCTGATGCAACAGCTCGACGATGCGCAGGCCCGTCAAGGTGGTCAGCTCGGACGGCTTGTACAGCACCGCGTTGCCCGTCAGCAGCGCGGGCACGAACACGTTCGAGCCCACGAAGTACGGATAGTTCCAGGCCGAGACGTTCGCCACCACGCCCAGCGGCTCGAACGCCACGATCTCCTGCAGCGCCGGCGCGCCCGGCTCGCCCTCGACCAGCACCGATTCGTCGGCCAGCACCTCGGGCGTCTTGCGCAGGAAGAAGTCGATGCGGGCCGGCAACGCCGCCAGCTCGTTGCGCGCCTGGGCGATGGGCTTGCCCATCTCGCGCGTCAGCAACAGCGCCAGCTCTTCCTTGCCGGCCACCACCGCGTCGCGAAAGCGCGTGATGGCCGCCAGCCGCGTCTCGAGCGGCGCCGCCGCCCAGCCAGGCTGCGCGGCGCGGGCGCGCGCGATCTTGGCGGCGACGACGGCCGCGCTGTCCTCCGAGACTTCCTTCAGCACGGTGCCGGTGGCGGGATTGACGATCTTCACGGCTTCTTCCTCCTGCGAACCTCGTTCAGAAACGCGCGCAACAAGACGCCCGGATCCAGCATGCCCGGATCCGCCAGCGTCGCCAGGAACTCCGGGTGCCACTGCACGCCGTAGGCGAAGGGCCCGCCCTCCAGACGCACCGCCTCGACCAGGCCATCGGGCACCGAGCGGGCCTCGACGATCAGCTCGCGGCCCAGCTCGCGCAGGCCCTGGTGGTGCACGCTGTTGATGCGACCGGCGCGCGCGCCGCCGTACCAGGCCGACAGCTGCGAGTCCGCCTCGATCTCGACGTCGTGGGCGTGCCGATCGTAGACGTCCCAGTCGCGGTGCACGCGCCCCTGCGGGTGCTGCGTGGCGATGTCCTGCCACAGCGTCCCGCCCAGCGCGACGTTCAGCACCTGCGCGCCCCGGCAGACCCCCAGCACGGGCTTGTCGGCCTTCAGGCACAGGTCGATCAGCTCCATCTCGTAGATGTCGCGCGCCCGATCCCCCGACCACTCGGGCCGCGCCGGCGTCTCGCCGTAGCTCTCGGGCGCCATGTCCGCGCCGCCTTGCAGGATCAGGCCGTCGATGCCCAGCCCCTCCACGAGATCCTTCGCCCACAGGGCGCCGCTGGCGCGGGGCAGCAGGACGGGCAACGCCCCCTCCGCCATCAGCCACTGCAGCATCGACTCTTCCGCGTACAGCAGCGTCTTGCCCTTGAAGAGGTTGCGCGTCGGATCCGCGTGCATGATGCACGCCGAGACGCCGATCCGGACGGGGGCGCCGGGCGACTTGCTGTCCTGCCCCGCCGTCATGTCCCCGCGAGCGCGCTCTCGAACAGGCGCCGGAAGTCCCGCTCGACCACCGGCTTCGGGTTGTTGGGGTGGCAGACGTCCGCCACCGCGATGCCCACCAGGCGGTCCAGGTGCTCGCGCTTCACGCCCACGTCGGCCAGCGTCCGGGGGATGCCCACCGCGACCTTCAGCTCGTCCAGCCAGCCGATGAAGCCCTCGGCGCTCTGGGCCTCGGCCCCCGCCGCGTGCGCCAGCTCGGCCAGCCGCTCGCCGGCCACGTCGATGTTGAAGCTCATCGCGTAGGGCAGACAGATGCCGTTCACCAGGCCGTGGTGCAGGTCGCACACCGTCGACAGCGCGTGCGCCAGCGAGTGCGTCACGCCCAGCCCCTTCTGGAACGCCACCCCGCCCATCAAGGCCGCGTTCAGCATGCCGGCGCGCGCCTGCCGGTGCTCCGCATCCTCCAGCAACCCGCGCTCGCCCTTCTCGATGCGGCGCGCGAACTCCACGGCCGGACGCAGGCTGCGCGCCAGGATGCGCGTGCCCTCGTAGGCGATGCCGTCGCACAGGGGCTGGAAGCCCTTGGCCAGGTACGACTCGACCAGGTGGGTCAGCGCGTCCATGCCGGTCGCGGCCGTCACCGCCGCGGGCAGCGCCAGCGTCAGGTCGGGATCGGCGAACACCCGCACCGCCATCAGCCGCGGCGAGAAGATGATCTTCTTCACGTGCGTCTGGTCGTCGGAGATGACCGTGCTGCGTCCCACCTCGCTGCCCGTCCCCGCCGTGGTGGGGATGGCGACGTAGACGGGGATCTTCTGATCGATGGGCCGGGCGCCCGGCTTGTCGTCCTCGTAGTCGAACAGATCTCCCGGGTGGTGGATCATCACGGCGATCGCCTTGGCCACGTCGATGGCCGCGCCGCCGCCCAGCGCCACGATCGCGTCGGCCTTGTGCGCGTTGTAGGCGTCCACGCCCGCGGTCACCTGCGACTTCACCGGGTTGCCCCAGATCCCCGCGAACACCTCGGCCGCCAGACCGGCCTGCAGCAGCAGGTCACGCGTGCCCGTCACGGGGGGCAGCGGCGCCAGCATCCGGTCGGTCACGATCAACGGGCGGGCCACGCCCAGCTCCTTCAGCGCGGCGGGCAGCAGCTTGATGGCGCCCGAACCGAAGTGGACCCTGGTGGGGAAGTTGTACTGATGAATGGCCATGTCGCTCGCTCCTCGTGGTGGCGCCGCCGGGCGCCTCAGATGATCTCGAAGTACCGCCGTCGTTCCCAGTCGGTCACGGCCTTGCTGAACTGCCGCCACTCCCAGCGCCGCGACGTCGCGAAGTGGTCCACGAACGCGTCACCGAACAGCTCGCGCGCCACCGCCGACGACGCGAAGCGCTCGGTCGCCTCGGCCAGGTTCCGCGGAAGCGCGGGCGCGGCGGCGTCGGCGTAGCCGCTGCCCGACACCGGGGCCGCGTCCAGCTTCAGCTTCTGCTCGATCCCCCACAGCCCGCTGCCGATCGCGGCGGCCAGCGCCAGGTACGGGTTGGCGTCCGAGCCGCCCACGCGCGTCTCGACCCGGGTCGCCTTGGCGCCGCCCGGGATCACGCGCAGCGCGGTGGTGCGGTTGTCGACGCCCCAGTTCGCGCGGGTGGGCGCCCAGGCCCCCTCGACCAGCCGCTTGTAGCTGTTCACCGTCGGCGCGTAGAGCGGCAGCAGCTCGGGCAGCGCGCGCAGCTGGCCGGCCAGGTAGCTCCTGAACAGCCGGCTCATCTGCGCCGGATCGCGCGCGTCGTGAAACAGGTTCTTCTTGCCGCCGGCATCCCACAGGCTCTGGTGGATGTGCCCGCTGCAGCCGGGCAGCTCGGCGTTCCACTTCGCCATGAACGACGGCAGGATTCCGAAGCGGTGGCCGATCTCCTTGGCGCCGCTCTTGAACAGGACGGCGCGATCGGCCGAGGTGAGCGCGGGGCTGTAGAGGATGGCCGCCTCCATCACGCCCGGTCCCGTCTCGGTGTGCAGGCCCTCGATGGGGACGTCGAACGCGGCCATCTCGTCGAACAGCGCGTTCACGTAGTCGCGGCTTTGCCCCAGGCGCAGCAGCGAGTAACCGAACATCCCGGGCGACAGCGGCGCCGGCGCGGCGTAGCCCTTGTCGGCCAGCGACTGCGGCGTCTCGCGGAAATGAAAGAACTCGTACTCCAGCGACGTGAACGCCGCGAAGCCGGCGCGGGTGGCGCGCGCCAGCACGCGCTTCAACGTCTGGCGGGGGCAGATCCCCAGGGGCTGCCCGGCGTCGTCGACGAAATCGCCCAGCAGAAACGGCACCTGGCCGTCCCACGGCACCTCGCGGTACGTGCCCAGGTCCAGCCGCGCGTGGGCGTCGGGGTAGCCGCTGTGCCAGCCGGTGTAGGCGGCGTCGTCGTAGCAGACGTCGGCGGCGTCCCAGCCGAAGATGACGTTGCAGAACCCGAACCCGGCGTCCCCTTCCAGCGCCGACTCGAACTTCTGCTTGTTGATGTACTTGCCGCGCAGGATGCCGTCGATGTCGGTGATGGCGACCTTCACCTTGCCGGCCTTCGAGGCGGCGATCCGCGAGCGGACTGTCCGAGGCAGGTCAGCCGAGGAGATCGCCTTTGCCATGCGCTCGACAGTATCGGGCATATCGCGCCACGACGGAAGGGGCGCACCGATTTGTCACACGCCTCGACGACGCTGCGGCGCTCCGCCCTCGGCGGGCGTCGGGCCGAAACTCGTTTAAGATGTCCGCCTCTCCCCCGCCCCCGTTCTCCCCCGCGCCAAAGGCGACTCACATGACGGGAATGACGTTCCGTGCGTTCTCACGCTCCAGGTCGCATCATGCGCCCCGTCCCGGGGCCTCCTCGTCGTTTCACGCCGTGCTGGCGCTCGCGTGCGCCGGCCTGCTCGCTTGCGGTTCCGCGGGTGGCGAGCCGGGCCGCGACGGCGCGGTCGGTTCCGGGGGAACGGAGGCAGCGTCGGGAGGCAACTCGGGTTCGGGCGGCATCACAGGCTCGGGTGGCACGGTCGGTTCAGGCGGCGCCGTCGGTTCGGGCGGCGCCGTCGGTTCGGGCGGCGCCGTCGGCACCGGTGGCCGTCCGATGCAAGGCGGCTCGGGCGGCGTCGCGTCGTCAGGTGGTGCGGTCGGCTCGGGCGGGACCTCCTCGGGCGGCTCGATCGGCGCGGGCGGGGCACGGGCCCCCGGGGGAAGCGGCGGCGCAGCCGGGCGAGGTGGCGGGAGAGGCGGCGCGCACGCCGCCGGCATTGGCGGAGCCAGCGGCTCCGGTGCCACGGGCAGCGGCGGCATGACGGGCACCGGGGGAGCGAGGTCGGGGAGCGGCGGCAGCGCCGGCCTGGGCGGCGCGGGGGGCGTCGCCGCGGCGTTCGCGAACTGCCCCATGACCGGGCACGTGACGTACACGCTGACCCGCTCGGCGCAGCCCACCGCCGCCGAGACTGCCGCCTACGACAAGATCGTCCCGGCGATGGACATGGCCGTCGCCTACTACAACTGCTTCACCGGCATCACGAAGGCCGACACCGTCACCTACAACTCCTCGGTCGCCACCGCGGACGGCAACGTGAACGGCTCGATCCGTTTCGGCTCGGCCGACTCGATGAACTACATCACCGCCATGCACGAGATCTCGCACACCGTCGGCATCGGCAGCACCCAGTTCGACGCGCTGGTCGTCGACGGCATCTTCACCGGCACGAACGCCACCAGTCAGCTTCGCGCCATCACCGGCAACGCCATGGATCAGGTGCACGCCGACACCCAGCACTTCTGGCCGAACGGCTTGAACTACACGACCGAGGTGACGTCGGTCCCGCAGGATCTGATCAACCACTGCCTGATGGTGACCGCGATCCGCAAAGACCTGGGGATGTCCCCCTGACCAAGCGTCGCCCCGTCGTCACGACGCCGTTCACGGGACGCGACCGAACGCGAACAGGGGGACCTCCTTGCGGGGCTCGACGCGATCACTGCTATGCAGCACCAGGGTGCCGGTGGCGCCGCGCTCACCAGCCGGAAACTTCTCGGCGACCACGGTGACGCGCACCAGGTAGACACCGCCGGCGGGGTCGCGCTCGATGGTGGCCGCGAACGGCCCCTTCGTCACCTCGGCCGCGGTCAGCACGAAGCCGGGCTGGGCGTCGCGCACCGTGAGCACCGCCGCGGGCTCCGCCGCGCGCAGATCGACGAGCGGGTTCGTGGGCACCACGGTCAGCGTGCCCCGGACGCGCAGCGCGTACAGCAAGGGGATGGGACGGCCCGGGCCGGGTCGGGGCACCACCTGCAGGGTCCCCGCGCGCACGCCCACGCGGCGACCGGCGGCGTGGACCCGCAGCCCCGGTCCCGTGCCCGGCCGCGGCGGCAGCGGCTCGACCCGCAGGTCGGGATCGACGGTCCCCTCCACCACCAGCGACTGCGCCCAGCCCGGCACCGCTTCGCCCTTCGTACCGGCGGTCAGCCAGAAGTCCTCGCTGACCTCGCCGCCGAAGGGCACCTCGAAAGCCCCTGATTGCGGCTGGAATCCAAGGTGAACCACCGCCGCAGGCGGTCCGCGGTCGCACGCCGCCAGCGGCGCGCCGCTGATCAGCGACACCAGCGCCACGGCCGCCCGCCGCGGCGTCACGGACAGACGCGCGGCGCGCTCAGCTGCGCGCGAATTCCGGCGATGGTGGTTCCCCAGCTGGACGCGGGATTGTACTGGCTGATCGACACGACGCCGTCGGTGATCCGCGCGTTGATGTTCGCGGGCGTGTCCCACGCCGGATCGGGACCGGCCGAGCTGCCGTTCACGCCGTAGCCGGTGTCGGCCATGATCGGCTTGCCGGTCACCTTGCTGACGCCCGCCCAGGTCATCATGTCGCCCCGGATGCGCGCGTTGTCCGCCTGCGTGGAGCCGCCGGACGTGTTGATGAACGTGAACTGGGTCATGTCGAAGTGGCTGTACCACTGCTGACCGTTGTCCGAGCCGTCGTTGGGCGCCACCCAGGGCGAGATGTCCATCGAGAACACGGCGTTCGGCAGGTGCTTGCGGAGCGCGCCCACGAACATGCTCATGATCATGCCCGCGGTGTCGGCGGTCCACGGCCGCTGCTGGTTGCTGATCGTGTACTGATAGAAGTCCGGCTCCATCAAGAAGATGATGGGCCGGGTGGTGCCGTAGCACGCGGCGAAGCCGGCCCCGTAGCTCTCGTAGGTGGCGACGATCTTGGCCAGGTTGTCGGTGATGAACCCCGCCCCCACCGTGCACAGGTCCTGCTGCGAGCCGGAGGCGTTGCAGTCCTTCAGATTGTCGTGGCGCTTGGCGTAGAACGCCGCCACGTAGGCGACGATGACCGGGACCTGCGCCGCGAACGTCGCGCCCGCCTTCGCCTCGTCGCAGACGTACTGC
>Ga0207695_10009155_pt1 | contig 12286 bp, 8 predicted proteins | sample KBSC54metaG_FD_184354 | JGI IMG/M metagenome (GOLD analysis project Ga0207695, IMG submission 184354) | Corn rhizosphere microbial communities from Kellogg Biological Station, Michigan, USA - KBS C5-4 metaG (SPAdes) (version 2) | ecosystem: Host-associated > Plants > Roots > Rhizosphere > Soil...
AGGCCCGGCGCGAAATAATGCAGCTCGGCGGCCGCATTGATCATCGCGGTGATCATCTGGGCGGCGACGTTGACGTCGATCGGGCGGATCGAGCCGTCGCCGATGCCGTCGGAGATGATCGCGGCGAAGCGGTGCGAGATGCGATCGAACTTCGCCATCAGCTCCGGCTGCAGCGCCTCCGGCGCCGTCGTCATGGCCGAAGCGCGCAGGAGCGGCGCGGCCCCGCGGAGCTGGTACTCGACGAGCGCGGAGGACAGCGACACCAGCACCTCCAGGGCCGAGCCGCCCGCCGCCTCGGCCGCCCGGATCGCCCGCCACATGATGTCGAAGGCCCGCTGGAAGCAGGCCATGACCAGCTCGTCCTTGGTCTCGTTGTGATGGTAGAACGCGCCCTTCGAGACCTTCAGCCGGGCGGAGATCCGCTCGACGGAGGCGCCGTGGTAGCCCTCGGCGTTGATCAGCTCGGTGGCGGCCCGCAAGAACAGCTCGGAGGACGCCTGCGCGGACGGGTCGTCGGCGTGGGTGAGATCGAGCGGCCGGCGCTGCGGCCAGGGCTGGCCGGGGGCCGCCAAGCCCTCGGTGATGATCGCCGTCATGCGTGCGGCGGCGCGGCCGTAGTCCGCGAACTCGAAATCCTTCAGCCAGGCCACCGCCCAGAAGATCTCCGACAGCAGGAGGTGCGTGCGGGCGTTCCGGTGCAGCCTAGGCAGCGATGCGCGATCGGCGTCGTCCAGCAGCTCGCGCGCGTGGCGGAACAAGGCTTCATAGGTCCCGTTCACCGCCGCCGAATTGAGCGCGCGCATGTCGTTGAAGACCGCGATCCGCTCGGCCTCGCCCGCCTCGCAGGCCTGCTTGAACGCGAAGAAGGCGCCCACGAAGGCGGCGATCCGCTCGCGCGCCCTGGGCTGCGCCAGGCCCGCCGCGATCAGCGCCTCGAAGCGCGCGATCGCCTGCAGGAAGCAGGCGGCGGCCAGCTCCTCCTTGTTGCGGAAATAGTAGATGACGGCCGTCGGGACGAGATCGAGCTTGGCGGCCACTTCGCCGAGCGTCATGCCGCGCAGCCCCTTGCGGTTCAGCTCCTCCACGGCCGAGGCCAGGATCGCCTTGCGCCGAGCCTCGTAGCGGCGCGTGGGCGTCCGCGCAGCCGCCGGCAGGGTGGCGGCCTCGCCATCGGCTGCTGCGATCATGGAGCCTCCCCACTTCAAGCCGCCGGCTGCGGCCGCCGCCACGCCCCGCGTCCACTCTAGAGCGAGGTCCTGCCCTCACGGAAGCCCCAAGCGATCCCTTGAGTCCGCGCGCTGGCCCGCGCCGCCTCGATTTGAAATGACGGTCTGGACTCCGAGGGCCGCCGCTACGCCGCCTCGACCGCGCGCACGTTGGCGATCCCGGCCGCGTTCAGGACGCCGATCAACTCGACGACCGTGGCCTCCACCTCGGCGGCGTCGCGGCCCCGGAGCACCAGGTTGGAGCCGTAGCCGTCCTGGCCGTAGAACGGGTAGCTGCCAAGCGACATGGCGGGGTGCGCCTTGGCCACGGCCTCCAGGGGCGCGGCGATGACGCCCTCGCCGGATCCCTCGACGCGCACCGTGCGGGAGATGGTGACTGCGCCCGGCCGCATGCGTGGGCCCACGTCCTCGAGCATGCCGCGCATCACCATCGGCACGCCCGCCAGCACGAACACGTTGCCGATGGTGAAGCCGGGCGGCCCCTGGATCGGGTTCTTCACCAGGCTTCCGCCCACCGGCACCCGCGCCATCCGCCGCCTGGCCGGCGTAAGCTCGCCGCCCCAGCGGGCCTGCATCATGGCCAGAATCTCCGGGTGCTCCGCGAGCTCGACCTCGAAGGCGGCGGCGACCGCCTCGGCGGTGATGTCATCGTGGGTGGGCCCGATGCCGCCGGTGGTGACCACATAGTCGTAGCGGGTGCGAAGGGCGTTCAGCGCCGCCACGATCTCCGCGTGGATATCGGGGACCACCCGCGCCTCGGCGAGGTCGACGCCGAACGTCCCGAGATAACGGGCGATGTCGCGCAGATTGGTGTCCTGGGTGCGGCCGGAGAGGATCTCGTCGCCGATGATCAGCACTGCGGCCGTGACCCGCTCAGCTGCGCCGCTCGCCATCCCGCACCGCCTCGTCTGCGCCTGCCCGATCCTCCCCGACCGAGTAACGCCGCACGCCGATGCTCTGCAACCGCCACGCGGCCGATGGCGCCGCGGCTGCAAGATGATGAAGACAAGCGCGGCCCCGCCCGGCATGCTCACGCCGAGGATCGTTCGTGGGGGAATGCATGCGCAGGTCGAGCTGGCTCGGGGTGGCCCTGGCGATGTCGCTGGCGGCCGGGGGCGTCAAGGCGGCGAGCGCGCCAGCGGCAGGGACGACGGGCATCGACCCGGGCAACATCGACCACAACGTGCGGCCGGGCGACGACTTCTGGGGCTATGTGAACGGCGGCTGGGCGCGGGGCCAGGCGATCCCGCCCGATCGCTCCTACTGGGGCGACGCCGCGCGGCTGAGGGAGCAGAGCGCCGCGCGCGTGCGGGGCATCCTCGAGGGCGCCAAGGCCGCCACCCCTGAGGCGCGCAAGATGGGCGCGTTCTACGCCGCCTACATGGACGAGGCCGCCATAGAGGCGAAGGGGATCGCGCCGCTGCGCCCGGACCTGGCGCGCATCGCGGCGCTGAGAACCCCGGCCGACATCGCGCGGTTCATGGCGGACTTCGAACGGCGGCAGCCGCTGACCGCAGCGATCGGCGCCCAGTCGGTGTTCCCGATCTCACCGGGCGTCGGCGCCGACCTGAAGGACCCGACCCGGAACACCTTCGGCCTCAGCCAGGGGGGGCTCGGCCTGCCGGACCGTGACTACTACCTCTCCACCGACCCCAAAATGGCGGCCGCGCGCGAGGCCTACCGAGTCTACCTGGCCCGCCTGTTCACCCTGACCGGCTTCGGCCAGCCGCAGGCGCGCGCCGACCGGGTGATGGCGTTCGAGGCCGACCTCGCCAAGGGCCACTGGGCCCGGGCCGACCTGCGGGATTTCGACAAGACGTACAACCCGATGACCGAGGCGCGGCTCGCGGCCAGCGCGCCCGGCTTCGACTGGTCCGGCTACCTCCTGAAGTTGGGCGTGCCGGGAATCAATCCGATCATCGTCGGTCAGCCGACGGCCATGACCGCCTTCGCCAAGCTGGCCGCGGCCACTCCCGTCCAGACCTGGCGGGACTATCTCGTCGCCCACGTCGCGAACGCCGAGGCGCCCTATCTGACGAAGGCGTTCGTCGATGCGGACTTCGAGTTCCACGGCAAGGCGCTGTCCGGCGTGCCCGAGCTGCGCGCGCGCTGGAAGCGGGCGGTCGACCTGATGAACCTCTGCATGGGAGACGCGATCGGCCGGGAGTATGTCCGCCGCTATTTCCCGCCGCAGGCCAAGGCCCAGATCGAGGCCATGATCGGCGAGATCAAGACGGCGTTCGCCCACCGGATCGACCGGCTCACCTGGATGGCGCCGGAGACCAAGCTGCGGGCCATGGCCAAGCTCGCCGCCTTGAAGGTGGAGGTGGGCTATCCGGACAAGTGGCGCAGCTACGCCGGACTGCAGATCCTGCCGGGGGACCTGTACGGCGACGTGAGCCGGTCGGGCGCCTTCGAGCAGGCCTACCAGTTCGGCAAGCTGAAGCACCCGGTGGACCGCTCGGAGTGGGGCTTCACGACCGAGCCGCAGACCGTCAACGCCTTCAACTACGGCAACCTCCTGAAGCTGGCCTTCCCGGCCGGCTATCTGGCGCCGCCATACTTCGATCCCGCGGCCGACCCCGCCGTGAACTATGGCGGCATCGGCTCGACCATCGGCCATGAGATCAGCCACAGTTTCGACGACCAGGGGGCCAAGCTCGATGAGCGCGGGCGGCTGATCACCTGGTGGACGCCCGCCGACGCCGCGGCGTTCAAAGCCTCCACCACCGCCCTCGCCGACCAGTTCAGCGCCTACGAGCCGCTGGCCGGCGTGCACGAGAATGGCCGCCTGACGCTGGGCGAGAACACCGGCGATCTCGGGGGGCTGGTGGCGGCGCTCGACGCCTACCACGCTTCGCTCAAGGGCCGGACCGCCCCGGTGATCGACGGACTGACCGGGGACCAGAGGTTCTTCATCGCCTACGCCCAGGCGCACCGCTGGATCTATCGCGAGAACTTCCTGCGCCAGGTGCTCGCCACCGACCCGCACGGCGCCGATCCCTACCGCGCCGACACCGTGCGCAACGTCGACGCCTGGTACGCGGCGTTCGACGTGAAGCCTGGAGACAAGCTCTACCTGGCGCCCGATCAGCGCGTGCGGATCTGGTGAGCCGCTCGCCGCGACGTTGCGGAGCGCCTCGGTGAGCCGCTAATCGGCGCATGGACTTCCCTTCGCCGCTGCTGCCCGGCCGCCTGCTCCGCCGCTACAAGCGCTTCCTGGCCGACGTGGAGCTGGACGGCGGCGAGGTGGTCACGGCCCACTGCCCCAACCCCGGCGCGATGATCGGGCTGAACATGCCCGGACTGACATGCTGGCTGTCCAAGTCACCCGATCCGAAGCGCAAGCTGCCCTACACATGGGAACTGGTGGAGGTTCCGAACGAGATTTCGGGCGGTTTTGTAACCTGTGGCTTGAACACCCTGCATCCCAACCGGCTGGTCGCAGAGGCGCTGGCGGCGGCTGCGATCCCGGAGCTCGCCGGCTACGCCAATCACCGGCGCGAGGTGCGTTACGGGACCAACTCTCGGGTCGACTTCCTGCTCACCGATCCCGAGCGGTCCGCCTGCTGGCTGGAGGTCAAGAACGTCCATCTGCGCCGGCAGGGCGCGCTGGCGGAGTTCCCGGACTGTGTGGCGGCGCGCTCCACCAGGCACCTGCGGGAGCTTGTTGCCCGGGCCGAGGCCGGCGAGCGGGCGGTGGTGCTGTTCGTCGTGCAACGGACCGACTGCGAGGCGTTCGCCGCGGCCGCCGACTGCGATGCCGCCTTCGCCGCCGCGCTGGCCGATGTCGCGGCTCGCGGGGTGGAGGTCCTGGTCTACGGCTGCGAAATCACGCCCGAGCGGGTGCGCATCGCCCGGCCACTGCCATGGATCGACCCGGGCGCGGGCCTGCGGCGTTGAACTCTCGGGCAACCGTTGTCACATAGGCTCTCACCAGGAGCGGGCCGGCGCGGACCCGCGGAGCAGGTCATGGCTTCCACCGACATCCTCGACGCCGAGCACCGCACCGGCCGCATCAAGGTCCACAAGCCCGAGGACTTCGAGGGCATGCGGCGCGCGGGCCGCCTGGCGGCCGAGTGCCTCGACATGCTGGTCCCGCACGTGGTTCCAGGCGCCGTCACCGACGATCTGGACCGCATGGCGCGGGAGTTCATCCTGGACCACGGCGCGCTGCCCGCCTGCCTCGGCTACCGCGGCTACACCAAGACGCTCTGCATCAGCCCCAACCACATCGTCTGCCACGGCATCCCGGGCGAGCGGAGCTTGCGCGAAGGCGACATCGCCAACATCGACGTCACGGTGATCGTCGACGGATGGCACGGCGACACCTCGCGCATGTACGGCGTCGGCCAGATCGCGCCGCGCGCCAAGCGGCTGGTCGAGGTCACCTATGAGGCGCTCGAGCGCGGCCTGGCTGCGGTGAAGCCCGGCGCCACGACCGGCGACATCGGTCACGCCATCCAATCCTACGTCGAGAGCATGCGCTGCTCGGTGGTGCGCGACTTCTGCGGCCATGGGGTCGGGCGGGTGTTCCACGACGCCCCCAACATCCTGCACTTCGGCCAGCGGGGAACCGGCGAGGTGCTGAAGCCCGGCATGTTCTTCACCATCGAGCCGATGGTGAACCTGGGCAAGCATCCGGTGAAGCTGCTGGCCGACGGCTGGACCGCGGTCACCCGCGACAAGTCGCTGTCGGCGCAATGCGAACACTCGGTGGGCGTGACGGAGGCGGCCTACGAGGTCTTCACCGTCTCGCCCGCAGGCCTCTTCAAGCCGCCGCTGCAGTCAGCGTAAGCTCGCGCCCTCGCCGTCCGCGAGGGGACGCATGTTCGAGCACTGGGACAGCTTCTACCTGCTGACCGGCGGCGCGGCCGGCGGGCTGATCGGCCTGCTGTTCATCGTCGCCACCCTGACCAAGGGCGCGCAGGACGCCGACAGCGCGCTCCGCGGCGCCTCGATCTTCATGACCCCGATCGTGGTCAACCTCGCCGTCGTGCTGGCGGTGAGCGGCGTGGCGGCGGCCCCCGGCCTCACGCGAGCGGAGAACGGCGCTCTCCTGGCGCTCGCCGCGGCCATCGGCGTCTTCGCTTCGGGCTGGGTGATCTTCCATATCGGGGTGAACCGCACGCTTCGGGCGGCGCATTGGACGGACATCTGGTGCTATGGCGCGATGCCGCTCGGGGCCCACGCCCTGCTCGCGGCCGCGACGGCGGCGATCTGGCTCCGGCCCGACTGGACCGCGCGGGGCGTGGCCGTCAGCCTGATGGCGGTGCTGCTGATCGCCATCCGCAACGCCTGGGACCTGGTGACCTGGATCTCGGCCAAGGCGCCCGGCCGGCCCGCCGGCGAGACCAGCTAGGGCCTTCTCAGCGCTGGTTACGTTTTCCTCACTTGCCAGCGTCGCCGGAAACGGCTCACCTCTCCGCAACCTGGGGTGGGACGGCCGATGCTTTCAATTCGCGACCTGACGCACGTCTATGCCAACGGCACGCGCGCGCTCGACAACGTGACCCTGGAGATCGGGGCCGGGATGTTCGGCCTGCTCGGCCCCAACGGCGCCGGCAAATCCACCCTGATGCGCGCCGTGGCCACCCTGCAGACCCCCACCTCGGGACAGATCCGCTTCGGCGACATCGACGTGATCGCCGAGCCCGAGAAGCTTCGCCGCACGCTGGGCTACCTGCCGCAGGACTTCGGCGTCTATCCGCGGGTGTCGGCGTACGACCTGCTCGACCACATGGCGGTGCTTAAGGGGGTCGCCTCGCGCGGCGAACGGAAGGAAACCGTCGAGTCGCTGCTGCAGCAGGTGAACCTCTGGAGCGTCCGCAAGAAGGCCGTCGCGGGCTACTCGGGCGGCATGCGCCAGCGGTTCGGCATCGCCCAGGCGCTGATCGGCCGCCCCAGCCTGATCATCGTCGACGAACCCACGGCGGGTCTCGACCCGGAGGAACGCAACCGGTTCCTGAACCTGCTCGCGGAGATCGGCGAGAACGTCGTGGTCATCCTTTCGACCCATATCGTCGAGGACGTCTCCGACCTCTGCCCGAGGATGGCGATCATCGCCGACGGCAGGATCGTGCGCGAGGGCTCCCCCGCCGAGCTGATCGAATCCCTGCGCGGCCGCATCTGGACCAAGACCATCGACAAGGCGGAGCTGGACCCCATGCGCGCCGCCCATCGGGTGATCTCCACACGGCTGTTCGCCGGCCGCACCGTGGTCCACGTGCTCGCCGACGCCTCCCCGGGAGCGGGCTTCACCGCCGTCTCCGGCGGGCTGGAGGACGTCTACTTCTCCACCCTTGCCGCCCGCCAGGCGGCCTGAGACTCGAGCTCGGCCATGTTCTTCAAGATCGCGGGCTTCGAGTTCCGCTACCAGACGCGCAACCCGGTCTTCTGGGTGGCCGTCGTGCTCTTCACCCTGCTCTCGTTCGGCGCGGTCGCCTCCGACAACGTGCAGATCGGAAATACGGCCAACATCCACAAGAACGCGCCGTGGGTGATCGCCCAAACGAGCCTGATCTTCGCGGTGATCTACATGTTCGTGACCACCGCGTTCGTGGCCAATGTGGTGATCCGCGACGACGAGACCGGCTTCGGGCCCATGGTGCGCGCCACGCGGGTCTCGAAGTTCGACTACCTGTTCGGCCGCTTCACCGGCGCCTATCTGGCCGCCACGCTGTCCTTCGCAGCGGTGCCGCTCGGCATGTGGCTGGGCTCGCTGATGCCGTGGGTCGACCGCGAGACGCTGGGGCCGACGATGCCCGGCGCCTACCTTTACGCCTTCGCCTGGTCGGCCAGCGTGCTGTTCCTCTCGTCGGCGATCTTCTTCGCGCTCGCCACCGTCACGCGCTCGATGATGTGGACCTATGTCGGCGTGGTCGCTTTCATCGTGCTGCGCTCGATCTTCGGGCTCCTGCTGTCGCGCCAGGGCTTCGAACAGACCGCGGCGCTCTGGGAGCCGAACGGGGTCTCGGCCTTCGGGCTCGCCACCCGCTACTGGACCGCCAGCGAGCGCAACGCCCTGCTTCCGGCGATCCAGGGGCTGATCCTCTGGAACCGCATCATATGGACCGTCATCGGCGTGGGATTCCTGGGCCTCGCCTACGTCCTGTTCCACTTCGAGACCGGCCGCGCCTCGAAGCGTCAGCGGCGGGAGGCGAAGCTCGCCGCGGGCGCCGCCGAAGTCGCCGCCGCGCCGCAGGCGGGGGCCCTTCCCTCGCCGCGCTTCAATGCCGCCACCGCCTGGGCGCAGCTCTGGGCGCGGACTCGCCTCGACATGGGCCAGGTGTTCAAGAGCCCGGCTTATTTCGTGCTGCTGGCGCTGGCGGCCCTGCTCTCGGTCGTCAACCTGTGGCTCTCCACGGACGTGAGCCTTTACGGCGGACGCACCTACCCCGTGACGCGCGTCATGATCACGGCGCTCAACGGCATCTTCTCGGCCATGGTGCTGATCATCGCCATCTACTATGCGGGCGAGCTGGTCTGGCGTGAGCGCGAGCGGCGGACGGCGGAGATCATCGACGCGACGGCGACGCCGGACTGGGCGTTCGTCGTCCCCAAGACGCTGGCGATCTCGCTGGTCCTGATCTCCACCTTCGCGATCAGCGTGGTGGTCGCTGTGATCATCCAGCTGATCAAGGGCTTCGGCGACCTCCAGCTCGGCGAATATCTGCTCTGGTGGCTGATCCCGCAGTCGATCGATGCGATCCTGCTCGCGGCCCTGGCGATCTTCATCCAGGCCCTAAGCCCCAACAAGTTCATCGGCTGGGGCGTGATGGTGGTCTATCTGATCTCCAACATCGTGATGACCAGCCTGGGGCTGGAGCACAATCTCTACACCTATGGCAGCGGCCCGAACGTGCCGCTCTCCGACATGAACGGCCAGGGCCGCTTCTGGCAGGGCGCCTACTGGTTCCGGCTCTACTGGTCGGCGTTCGCGCTGATCCTGCTGAGCCTCGCCTACGGCCTCTGGCGACGCGGCACGGAGCCTCGGCTCGGGCCGCGGCTGCGCCGCCTGCCCGCCAGGCTGAAGGGCGGCGCGGGCGTCCTGCTGGGCGGGGCCGTCCTGGTGTTCGCGGCGAGCGGCGTCTTCATCTTCATCAACACCGACGTCTGGAATCCCTACCGCACCCATCTGGACGCCGAGCGCTTCCAGGCCGACGCGGAGAAGGCGTTGTGGCGCTACGCCGCCACGCCCGAGCCGACGATCACCGGCGTCAAGCTCGACGTGCAGCTCTTCCCGCGCGGCCCCAAGGTGGAGACCACGGGAAGCTATGTGATCGAGAACCGCACCGGCGCCCCGCTCTCCGAGGCGCATATCGGCTTCGGCGACCGCGACCTGGAGGTGAGGTCGCTCACGATCGAGGGCGCCCATGCGGTCCGGCAGGTGAAGCCGTTCAGCTTCTGGATCTTCGCCTTCAACCAACCCATGCAGCCTGGCGAGCGGCGCACGGTGAGGTTCCAAACGGTCCGCGAGCAGCGCGGATTCGCCAACCGCGCCAACCTGACGCGGATCGTCCGCAACGGCTCGTTCATCAACGACACCGAAGTGACGCCCGGCTTCGGCTTCGACCGCAATGCGGTGCTCACCGACCGAACCAAGCGGCGCAAGTATGGCCTGCCGCCGGAGCGACGGATGCCGAAGCTCGGCGACCCTGCGGCGACCCGGTTCAGCTTCATCCGACACGATTCCGACTGGGTGACCTCGGATATCACGCTGACCACCGACGCCGACCAGGTTCCGATCGCGCCGGGCTACAAGGTCTCCGAGACGACCGCGAACGGCCGCCGCACGGCCCGCTTCGTGACCGAGACGCCGATCCTGCACTTCTTCTCGATGCAGTCGGCCCGCTATGCGGTGAAGACGGTGACCTACAAGGGCGTGGCGATCAGCGTCTATTACGATCCCAAGCATGCCTGGAACGTCGACCGGATGATCAAGACCGGCGAGGCCGGCCTCGACTATTACCAGGCGAACTTCAGCCCCTACCAGTTCCGCCAGCTCCGGTTCCTGGAGTTCCCGGCCTTCCAAGGCAGCTTCGCCCAGTCGTTCGCGGGCACCGTGCCGTGGTCGGAGGGACTGGTGTTCATCGCCGACGCGCGCGATCCCGAGAAGATCGACATGGTGACCTACGTCGGCGCCCACGAGCTCGGCCACCAGTGGTGGGCGCACCAGGTGATCGGGGCCGACGAGCAGGGTGCGACCATGCTCGACGAGACGCTGGCCCAGTACTCGGCGCTGATGGTCATGAAGCACATGTACGGGCCGGACATGATCCGGAAGTTCCTGAAGTACGAGCTCGACAGCTACCTCAAGTCACGGGGCGGCGAGGTGGTCGAGGAGCTGCCGCTCGAGCGGGTGGAGAACCAGCCCTACATCCATTACCGCAAGGGCTCGCTAGTCATGTACCTGCTGCAGGACAGGATCGGCGAGGAGGCGGTGAACCGGGCGCTCAGGAAGTTCCTGCACGACCACGCCTTCAAGGCCGCGCCATATCCGACGTCGGCCGAGCTCGTGGCGGACTTCCGCGCCGAGGCGCCGGCCGACAAGCAGCAGCTGATCACCGACCTCTTCGAGCGGATCACGCTCTATGACCTGAAGGCCAAGTCGGCGAGCTACAAGAAGCGCCCCGACGGCCGCTATGACGTGACCCTGACGCTGCAGGCCAGGAAGATGTACGCCAACGGCCAGGGCAAGGAGACCGAGGCGCCCTTGAAGGACGAGCTGTTCGACATCGGCGTGTTCACCGCCGAGCCCGGCAAGAAGGGCTTCACCCCCAAGGACGTGCTGGCGTTCCAGACCGTGCCTGTGCGCTCGGGCCAGCAGACCGTGACGCTGACGGTCGCCAGGCCGCCGAAGTTCGCCGGCATCGATCCCTACAACAAGGAGATCGACCGCAACTCCGAAGACAACGTGGTGAAGGTGACCGGCGCCTAAGCGGCGCCCTCAGGCGCGCGCCATGAACTCGCCGCTCGCGGCGTCGACCATCCCACCCAGGTGCTGCAGCTGCCAGCGCATGAACAGCCGCCCCAGGTGCAGGCCGAACAGCACCAGCATCGCCGCGTTGCCGGAAAATGTGAGCCACAGATGGGACGGCAGGCTCCTGGCGCTGACGTGCTCGGCGAACTGGCTGATAATCATCAGCGTCATGCCGCCGAACAATACGACCTGGCTGGCGATCTCGGCGCTGCTTTCGAGGCGCTGGACGGGGCTTCCGGGCGGGCTGGCGCGCCTCTGGCGCAGGCGTCGCGCCATCAGGTGAAAGGTCATCCCGGCGCCGCCGAGGATGATCAGGAATCCGATCCAGTTCGTCACTTCCATCCAGGGCATTCGCCGTCTCCTCCGCGAACGAGGGTTCGAACGGATCGCGCGTTTCGCTTAATTTACTCGGACAGAACACTGCAAACACCCATTAACCCTGCCGGGCGCTTCGCAAGTGCGCGCTCGATGGTCGGCGCTGAAATTCTGAGGGCGGCAGGATCCGAGATTGAACTGGACATGACGGAACGCATGGGGAACATTGGCTCTCCATGATCCGCCGTCTCGCCGTCGAGGACGCCGCCGGCCAGCCCGAGCTCTGGGCCGCCGTCAGTCCCGCCCCAAAGCGCGCGCCGCACTACCTGGGGCACCGCGATCGGCTGCGGGATCGCGCGCTGGCGGGCGGGCTTTCCGCGCTGCCCGACTACGAGCTGCTGGAGCTCCTGCTGTTCCGGGCGATCCCGCGCGGCGACGTGAAGCCGCTGGCGAAAGGCCTGCTGGCGCGGTTCGGCTCGCTGGCGGCCGTGCTCGGCGCGAGCGCCGATGAGCTGAAGACCGTCAGCGGCGTCGGCGACGCCGCGGCGCTGGAGCTCAAGCTCGTCCAGGAGGCGGCGCTGCGGGCGGCCAAGACGCCGCTCGCCAAACGCCCGGTGATCTCCTCCTGGTCGGCGCTCCTGGCCTATGTGAAGCAGGCGCTGGCGCACGAAGCGCGCGAGCAGTTCCGGGTGCTGTTCCTCGACAAGAAGAACCAGCTGATCGCCGACGAGGTGATGAACCGCGGCACCGTCGATCACGCCCC
>Ga0207695_10009156_pt1 | contig 12286 bp, 7 predicted proteins | sample KBSC54metaG_FD_184354 | JGI IMG/M metagenome (GOLD analysis project Ga0207695, IMG submission 184354) | Corn rhizosphere microbial communities from Kellogg Biological Station, Michigan, USA - KBS C5-4 metaG (SPAdes) (version 2) | ecosystem: Host-associated > Plants > Roots > Rhizosphere > Soil...
GTGCCTGTTGTTCAAGGACCCGCTTCGCGGCGATCCGAATATCGTAGTTATTCTCGAGAGCGGTGCGGATCAGCTGCTGCAGCTCGGGCTCACGAAACACCTTTGCAAAATCCTGATCGCCCAGAGATTCTGGATCGGCGCTCGAGATGGCGGCGTTATCGGCTCCGCGATATGTGGGCGGGGCCGTCACCTGCGGCCGAACATAATTCGGGCCGACCTTGCATCCAGCAAGAAGCAACGCGAAGACGAAGGACAAAGTGAGAACCTGATGAGTTTTTACTGTGGGCGCTGTCATGCCTGTCCCTCCTGCGCGTCGCGTGCCAACGCTGGAGCGCGATGCTCTTGCGTCTCCGGCGGATGAGTTGAATCCATGGTGGTATCAGCCCCGCCAGTGCGCCAGCGGTGCGAGAGGTACTCGACAACCGCGAACGTAACCGGCACCATGAGGATTCCAATCGCTGTCGCCAGGGTCATTCCACCGATGACGACTGTTCCAAGGATGCGGCGAGAGACGGCTCCGGAACCGGATGCTGTCCAGAGCGGCAAGCAGCCGAAGATGAAGGCGAAGGCCGTCATCACGATCGGCCGGAAACGCAAACGGGCAGCATGTAAGGCAGATTCGGCAATACTCTGACCCTTGCGATAATTCACGACGGCAAACTCGACGATCAAGATGGCGTTCTTCGCTGAAAGGCCGATCAGCATGATCAGGCCGACGGTGGCAAAGATATCATTCTCGAGAGAACGCATCGTGAGTGCGAGATAGGCGCCGAGAATCGCGACTGGAGTGCTGAGCAAGACACTGAATGGCAGCGTCCAGCTCTCATACAGCGCCGCGAGGATCAGGAACACGAAGAGCAGAGACAGGCCGAAGACCATCCACGCGGGAACACCCTCGGCAGCGCGCTGTTCCTGGTAGCTCATGCCCTGGTATGAGAAGCCCATCCCGGCAGGCATGCTTTGTTTGAACGCGTCTTCCAATGCCGCGCGGACCTGGCCCGAGCTGTAGCCCGGTGCGCCGGAGATGTTGATCTGCGCCGCGTTGTATTCATTGAAACGCAGGATAAACTCCGGTCCGGTGATCTGCTTTACGTGTACGAGTGAACCGAGGGGGACCTGACTCCCATTCGCGCTTCGGACATAAAACTGGTTGATGTTCTGAATATTGGTGCGCGAGTCACCTTCCGCCTCGACGAATGTCTGCCACTGACGGCCGAAACGATTGAAGTAGTTGACCAGATAGCCGCCCATGAAAGTCTGGAGCGTTGTATAGATCGAGCTCAGCTCCACCTGCTGCTGCGAAGCTTTGTCGCGATCGACATCGGCATAGAGTTGCGGCACTGCAGGCAAATAGGACGGCACGGCTGCGGCGATCTCCGGACGTTTCGATACTGCTCCGAGAAATGCAAATACATTCTTCGTGAGAAAAGTCGGATCGTCGTTGCCAGAACGGTCCTGGAGAATCATGGTGACGCCCCCCGATGTGCCGATGCCAGGGATCTGCGGCGGTGGGAATGAGAAGGCCAATCCCTCGCTCACGCCAGCGAGCTTTTGTTGCACGCTCGCCTGAATCGCTTCGATCTGCTCGGCACGGGTTTTACGGACCTCCCATGGTTTCAGCGAGACGAAGAAGAACGCGGAGTTCGTGCTCTGCGTTTGGGTGAGAAGGCTGAAGCCGTCAACGCCGACCACGCCGGAGATTCCCGGTGTTTCCAGCAGCGCCTTCGTGACGCGCTGCACGGCGGAGTCAGTTCGCTGCAGAGAAGCTGCATCCGGCAGCTGCATTGCAACGAATAGGTAACCCTGGTCTTCCTGCGGAAGGAATCCTGTTGGCAGGCGTCCACCGACGAAGACAGCCAGGATGGCAACGCCGAGTAGAGCCAGCATGGTGATGCCGGATTTGTGAATCAGCACTCCGGATGTGGACACGTACGTTTCAGTCGTTCGACCGAAGAGGCGATTGAACCAGTTGAAGAAGCGCTGCAATGGGCCCGCGCGTCGCGTTGGATCTTTCGGTTTCAGCAGAACGGCAGCAAGTGCCGGGCTGAGCGTGAGCGCATTGAACGCCGAAATCAAAACTGAAATTGCGATGGTGATGGCGAATTGCTGATAAAGGCGTCCGGTTATGCCCGGGATCGCAGCCGTGGGGATAAATACGGCAGCGAGAATGAGCGCAATCGCCACGACGGGTCCGCCGACTTCCTCCATCGCTTTGAACGCTGCATCGCGTGGGGTCATGCCTTCGTCGATGTGGTGCTCGACGGCCTCGACCACGATGATGGCGTCGTCGACCACCAGACCGATTGCGAGAACGAGCCCGAAGAGCGACAGCGTGTTAATAGAAAAGCCGAGAAGGGGAAAGATGGTGAAGGTGCCGATGAGCGAGACTGGAACGGCCATTAGCGGGATCAGCGTTGCGCGCCAGCCCTGCAGGAAGATGTAAACGACGAGGATAACGAGCGCCAGCGCGATCAGCAGCGTAACGACGATCTCGTGAATGCCGGCTGTAACCGCCTTTGTGGTGTCCAGTGGAATGTCGTAGCGCATTCCCGCTGGAAATGTTGCGGACAACTCGTGCAGACGTTTAGTGACGGCAGCGGCTGTCTTCACGGCATTGGATCCGGGAAGCTGATAGACGGCCATGATGCCGGCAGGTGCGTTGTTATAGCGTGCTGTCAGATTGTAGGTCTGGGTGCCCAGTTCGACGCGCGCAACGTCGCGCAAATGCAGGATCGAACCGTCAGGGTTGGCGCGGATGACGATGTTGCCAAACTCTTCCGGCGTGACAAGGCGGCCCTGGGTGCGCACCGTGAACGTGAACTGCTGGCCATTCGGAACGGGTTCACCGCCGATCTGGCCCGCAGGGTTGACATTGTTCTGAACCTGAAGAGCATTGATGACGTCTGTTGCAGTGACGCCAAGCTTCGCAAGCTGATCCGGCTTCACCCATACGCGCAGCGCGTACTGTCCGCCGAAGACCTGGATGCGAGCGACGCCTGGGACGCGCGTCAGTTCATCCTGCAGGTTGATGATTTCGTAGTTGGTCAGGAAATCGACACTGTATTTGTTGTCGGCCGATGACAGTCCGATCAGCATCAACGGCGAGGTCAGCGATTTTTGCACCGTCACTCCCGCCGTGTTTACCTGGGCGGGTAACTGCGCCTGTGCCTGCGAAACGCGAAGCTGGGAAAGCACCTGGTCGGTGTCGGGGTTCGTCTTGACGTCGAAATCGACGTACACCGTTGCCTGGCCATTGTTGGCGTTCACCGAGTACATGTACAGCATGTTGTCCACGCCGTTCATCTGCTGCTCGATTGGCGTGGCTACGGCCTGCGTCAGCGTTCGCGAATCGGCTCCGGGATAGGTGGCCTGCACCATGATTTCCGGCGGCACGATGTCGGGATATTGAGAGGTGGGCAACGTCAGCATCGCGACAACTCCGATGATGACCGTGAGAATGGCGATGACGATCGCCACGATCGGGCGACGAATGAAAAACTTGGACACGGGTTACCTCCCGCCGGTTGGGTTGGAGGTCAGGACTGCAGCTTCCGCCGAAACCTCGTGTGGGCTGATGGGAGCGCCATCTCTGAGTTTTTGCACGTTATCGGTGACCACGCGATCGCCCGGCTTGAGGCCGCTCTCGATGATCCAGTCGCTGCCCGACTGCGGTCCTAGCTTCACGTTGACGACATGCACGTGATTGTCTGGACCGGCCACGTAAATCTGCTCAAGTCCCTGTAATTCCTGGACGGCAGCCTGGGGTACCAGAAGTGCACTGTGTCGAATTTCGGTCGAAGCTGATACTCGCCCGAATTGTCCGGGACGAAGCAGGTTATTTGGATTCGGAAAAGAAGCCGCGATGCGGATTGCGCCTGTCTGCTGATTCATCTGGCGGTCGACGAACGCGATGCGTCCCTTGCGTGGATACGGTGTACCGTCTGCGAGCGTGAGCGTCAGTGGGATATCGGATTTGCTGCTGAGCAGATCGCCCCCAACCTGGCGCACGCGCGAGGTTAGCGCGAGATACTCCGCATCACTGATTGAAAAATAGACTTTGATCGGATCGAGTTGCGAAACCGAAGTGAGGACAGATTGCGGACTCACGAGGTTCCCGACTTGCGTCGTTGCTTGTCCAGCCACGCCGCCGATCAAGGAGCGGACTTGAGTGAATCCCAGATTCAGTTTCGTGGTCGTGAGTGCGGCCTCGGCGGACCCTACCGCGGCCTTGGCTGCAGCAACAGCGGCGTCGGCTTGTGCGGCCTGCTGCTTGTCGTTGTCAAGCTGGCTCTGGGCAATGGCTCTCGCCTGGGCGAGTGGAGTGTCGCGCTTCAAATTGATTTGCGTGAGGCCCTGCTGCGCTTCTGCCTGGGCAAGTTGCCCCTTTGCACGCCCGACCTCCGCCTGGGCCTGGTCTACTGCGGCCTGAAACGGACGAGGATCTATCTGAAAAAGAACCTCATTTTTTCCAACCGTAGTGCCCTCGCGATAATTCTGCCGGACCAGGTATCCGCTAACCTGAGGCTGAATCTGCGCGTTGACGTAGCCATCGAGTGTGCCGACCCATTCGCCTGTCAGAGGCACATCAGACTGCCGGACTTTGACCACTGAAACCGGCATCGCCGCGGGTTTGGCATCCCCCGTGCTCGCCTGCGTGGTGGCGCAACCTGTGACGAATGGTACTGCGAGAACGAATGCGCTGAAAGCCGCAAATGAGAACCAAGACCGGTAAGTATGTTGCTGTCGGGGAATGGCGCGCTGCATCAAGATGACCTCCGCGTCCTTTTCAGGAAATCTGTACAGAAAAGATACAGACCTGTATATTTCTCAACAGACGCGCCAGGGTTCGTTGCCGATTCAATAAAATCTTGCGCCGACGGGTTTTACGTTGAAGTCCTTAGCCCATAAGCAAGAACGTGCACTAGTTACGCGCCAGCAGCTCATGAAGGCCGCCAGGGAGATTTTCACGCAGAATGGATTCGAGTCCACCCGGATCGAGGACATCGCTGAGAGGGCAGGGAAGACCCGCGGTGCTTTCTACGACAATTTTCGGGATAAAGAAGACGTATTCTTCGCGATTTTCGAGGAGGATATTGCACGGGATCAGGAAAGGGTTATTGAAGAGCTGGCGGGAGCCGCCGACCTCGATGCGAGAATCGATGTTCTTGCCGAGCATTTGGAAGAGCTTCTCCGCGACAGGCAGCGCGTCCTTCTGAATCTCGAATTCAAGATCTACGTGATCCGGCATCCTCAGAAGAGAAAGCGCCTGAGTCAGCTTCACGCGGAAATGTCCCTGCGCTGCTCGATGACCAAGATCAATACGCTGTTTCCCGAACTGGTTGGAGCCGTAATTGACAAGCGCCGCCAGTTGACGATGGAAGTTGGCGCCATCATCGATGGCCTCGCCCTGAATTCCTTGTTCAATCCGGAGGCATTGACGGTCGGACAACGAAAGCGCTACCTGCGAATTGCCGCCAAGGAAGCGTTGCAGGCCGCCCGCGAAAAATGACCGCGACTGAGTAATTTCTCCGCACGTGTTCTTCGGTGCGTATAGCGACTCCGGGAGTGTTTTTGGGTGGACCTCCCGGGCAATAGGATCCCGGATTCCTAATCTTCCACATGCTAAACTTGCGGAATATGAAATGTCAGCGCTCTGGCATGGCAGCCGGAGCCGATGCGGTTGGCAAGTTCCACATCGGCGGCGTTTTGCGTACGGTCGTGTTCAGACATGTCGGTCTTCTTCTCCTCGGTGCACTTCTGGCATCCCTCTCAGGCGCCCAGCAGGTTCCCGGCAGCAGTACTGATAACCAGCAGCCCCGAAACGGTGTCGATTGCACCGATCCTTTTGAAGCCGCCTCCTCTCCGGAGTGTTCGAGCCAGAATCAAGGGAGCATGCTGCCGAACGGTCAGCAACAACGACCCTCGTTTCCCGGATCGAGCGTCGATCAGACGCATGGGGGCGTTCCGACCTACTCGGAGATAGAGCCCCAGTCGACGTCTCAGACCAACCGGAATTCTCAAACAACGCCCTTCGTTTCTGAGCCTCCTCTGCGTGAGCCGCTCACCGAATTTCAAAAGTTCATTGCAACCACAACCAGTCAGATTTTGCCAATATACGGAGCCAACCTCTTTCGGCGCGTCCCCACGACCTTCGCGCCCCTCGATTTGACGCCAGTGCCTCCCGATTACGTGATAGGACCGGGGGATGAACTCCGAATCCGCGTCTGGGGCCAGGTGAACTTTCAGGCAAATGCACGGGTGGATCGCTCCGGGGAAGTGTACATTCCGCTATCTCAGGTAGGCCCAGTTCACGTCGCGGGGATACCCTACTCGGAACTCAATGATCGACTTCGGGCGGCGATCGGCCGGGTATACAAAAACTTCGATGTGGTGGGGGATATAGGGCGAATCCGGGCAATTCAGGTCTACGTTGCTGGAGAGGCCCGGCGCCCCGGTGTTTACACCATCAGTTCATTAAGCACTCTGGTTGACGCGGTATTTGCAAGTGGCGGACCATCCGTGCAGGGCTCGCTTCGCCACATCCAACTTCGCCGCGGGTCGGAGACAGTCGCAGATCTAGATCTGTACGCATTCCTGATTCACGGGGATAAATCGAAGGACGAGAAGCTTCTCGCCGGGGATGTCATCTACATACCCTCGGTTGGCCCCCAGGCCGCCGCGACCGGAAACGTCCGGAACCCCGCGATTTACGAGCTGCGCGAGAATGAGTCTTTGTCGGACCTGCTGGCAGATGCCGGCGGAGTTTCGGCAACCGCCGCTCAAGCGCGCGTATCGATCGAACGGATTCACGAGCACCGCGAACGGCACGCGATGGAGGTTGCATACGACCAAAGCGGGCTATCAACTCCTTTAACGGATGGGGACCTGGTTCGGGTCTTCTCGATTGTGCCAACGTACAACCAGACCGTCACGTTGCGGGGCAGCGTCGCAAATCCAGGGCACTTTGCGTGGCATCCCGGCATGCGGTTGAGTGAACTGATTCCTGACAAGGAATCCCTCGTCACACGCGACTATTGGTGGAAGCGGGCGCAACTCGGTTTCCCTTCGGCCGAGTTTGAGCCCACACCTGGTTTCTCGACCATGAGGCAGCCGCTCGGCAACGAGCCTCGTTCGATCCGGGATCAGATCAACCGGACGAATCAGATCAATCAATTGAACCAGTTGAACCAGACAGAACAAACGAATACCACGGATCAGTTCAATCAGATGGATCAGGGTCCGCAACAACAAACGAATCGAGATGATTTTCAGAACCGCGATTCATACGATCAAAGGCAGGATAGACAAAGGCTGCCCGCTGAGCAGCGTGGCTCGAGCAGTTCGCTGGGCGCGCAACAGCCGATGAATCGGCAACAACGGGGTGCCGGTCGCGTGGAAGTCTTAAGGCCGATACCGGAGATCGATTGGGACTACGCTGACATCTTAAGACTCGATCCCAAGACATTAAAGACGAGCGTCATCCCATTTGATTTGGGCAAGCTCGTTATGGATCACGACGCAAGTCAGGATCTGGAACTGCAGACCGGCGATATCGTTTCCATTTTTTCTGAAGCTGATATACGTCTCCCAATTGCGCAGCAGACGAAATTTGTGAAGTTGGACGGGGAGTTTGTGCATTCCGGTATTTATTCCGTGCACCCCGGAGAGACTCTTCAGGATATTGTGGCGCGCGCGGGCGGCATTACTCCGAACGCCTATCTCTATGGCGCCGAATTTACGCGCGAATCGACACGGGTGCTCCAGCAGGTTCGGATCGACGAGTATGTGCAAAGCCTGGATCTGAGAATCCAGCGGGGTTCGCTGGCGGCAGCAGCAGTTTCGCCCACTGGTGCGGGCCAGGATCTGGCGAGCGTCACTGCGGCACAGAACAGCGAACGGGAGTTGCTGTCACGATTGAGGCAGATCAGAGCCTCTGGTCGAGTTGTTCTCGAATTCAAGCCTGCCAGCACCGGGATTGCAGAAATCCCGAAGCTCGCTCTCGAAGATGGCGATCGGTTGATCATTCCCTCTGTGCCGGGAACCGTGAATGTAGTGGGTGCCGTGAACAATCAGAACTCATTCCTCTATTCGCATACCAATCGTGACATTGTGGCGGCGTACCTGAAAAAGGCGGGAGGCGTGACCAGGGACGCGGACCGCAAGCGCGCGTTTGTTATTCGAGCCAGCGGCGAAGTTGTCGGTTATGACTCGACGAGATCTGCCTGGAGAAGTGACTTCGATAGCCTGAGAATCTATCCCGGTGACACGATTGTGATCCCAGAGAAGACCTTTCACCCATCGGCCTTGCGCGGTGTGATGGAATGGTCTCAAATGTTCTCGCAATTTGCTATTGGAGCCGCCTCGATCGCCGTGATTCGTTGAAAACTTGACGGGTTTGGCTTGAACTTCGCGAGAGATAAGTCTCCGAGATTCTGATAGTTGAAACCGAATCTCTCTGCTAGCCCCCTTGCGGATATCGCGTCTCAATATGCAGTACGCCTCTCATTGGCCGTCATTCCTCGGCCCCCCTCGCAGCAGACATTCTGGCTTGTCGTGATTTGGATCGGATTCGTCCAGATCGGCCCGGTAATTGACACCAATCTTTGATGTTAATTCAGAATCAGCAATGGCGTTACCTGTTTGCCGTACCGCCTGAACATTCTAAATAACTTAGCCAGATGCGCTGCCCGTTTCCATGGTTGAGAACTAGTTACCTCAATCCAGAAACTCTCAGTTACTTTTCTTCAACCTCTGGTATCCTTTCTTGCAGTAACTCGTTTCAGCAATCTCTTCTGAAAGTCCGTAAGAAATGCTCGCCCGTAGCGGTACGTTTCAGTTGGACATTTCGAACCTTGTGACCATCTTTGGTCATAGGGAGTCGGATACAGGATGGTTACGGATCGTTTTTACTCGCAAGTTTTTCAGCAAGTGCATGTTGAAGTACATCAGCAGTTTGAAGTTCACTCATCAGAACCTCGAACCATCCGCGGTGTGAGTAGGCACTGGTTTCTATTGCGAACTCAAGTCCGGTCGAATCAGAAGGGATTTGCCTAGATGCACAGGAAGACGAATACAGCGGTTGTTCCCCAGGCCACTGATTCATTTACTTCAATCAGTATCAGCCAAACCAGCCGCGAGTTGTTTGAGGTGCCTAGGCGTTTCAGAAAGCGTACCGACAAGAGCCTACTTGATGCGAACTGCTGGAGTCTTTCAGTAGCAAAACGTGTTCTGGATTTTCTCGTTGCGGTTCTGGTGCTCAGCGTCTTCGCAATTCCGATGCTTTTAATCGCTATCCTGATCCGGCTGAATTCTGACGGACCGGCTTTGTTTATCCAGGAGCGCGTTGGCTTCAAGGGCCGCCGGTTTCGGATCTATAAGTTCCGTAGCATGACCGTGAGTTCCGGGAAATGCGCCAGCCTCACTCGGGATGGCGATTATCGCATCACCGGCGTAGGTCGCTGGCTGCGCAAATTCAAGCTCGACGAGCTACCGCAGTTCTATAACGTTCTGCGAGGAGACATGAGCCTTGTCGGACCCCGACCGAAGCTTCCGCAGTATGCTGAGCGGCTAAGCACTCAGTTCAGGCCAGGAATTACGGGGGCAGCAACGATCGCGTTCCGATGCGAGGAAGAAATCCTCAAGCAGGTGCATCCAAGCGACCTCGATAAATTTTACCTCCGCCGCATTAAGCCCCTGAAAGAGCGGATTGACGTGCGCTACATGCGCAATGCAACTCTTTGGAGCGACCTGGGACTCATTTTCACGACCTTCCGAGTGTCGCTCGTTCCATCGCGTCTCCCGGGTTCCTTCAGCAAGATCGAGTATCCGCACTTTGTGGCGACGACAACGATCAGGCTCAAGACCGTTACCGAACGAGCCGAGGATCAGCCATCGCAGGATTCCTTTACCGACCAAGATTGCAACCTGGCGGTCGGGGATTAGAGCAGGTTTTTTCGCTCATCCAAGAAACCTCTAGACATCTCTCTCGGGACACCACGCCCCGACTTCCCGAAATCAAATTATGCGATCGGTTGCGCAGCGCATGGTTGTTGCTATTCGTCGAGAGGCGATTTCAACATCGCTCCGTTGCGAGAGGGAGGATTCGATGCTAGGCTGTGCGATCATTGGATCGTAGTACGGTCGGCCTTGTCGCCGGCGATCGCTGGCGGGATTGACGCGACTCTGGGATCTTAGCGAATGCAAGTTGTGTAATCCATGGCCAGTTGGAGGGGCCAAGATGAAGATTCCGAGAGCCGTACTAGTTTTTATAGCTTCGATTCCATTTTCATTCGATACCTCGACTCTTTGCCAGACCGGTCACTTAGAATCGGCGCAGACTCTTCGTTCTATGTCCTCTCAAGGAACGGTGGACGCATCGATCGAGCCAGGCTCAACGGCCGATGCAAAGATAATGGCGGCGTGTGCCGCCCTACCCCCGGCAGGCGGCACCGTAGAGACGTGTGGATTCGGCGCAACAGTGCAGACCATTGCCTCGCCGGTGAGTTGCGGTGGAACTTCTCGTCCCGTGGCCATACACTCTTGTGCCGCAACCACCTTCGTGCCGATTTCTGCTGACACACAAATGTTCTTGCTTGTCGATGGAATGTCAATGGAGGGTACGCTCAGTGCGGACGTGACCGGAGTTCCCGGATGGAATGGCGCTGTTATTACAAATGTCCCCACCGCACGCATACCTGAGAACGGCACGACGAAGACTCGAATCGGATTTGTTCATTGCTGGGGCAGAGGCACGAGCACGGGTGACTGCATTCGTCTTCGGGCAGAGAGCGGAGGGCGAGTGACGTACGTCAGCGTTGCCGGCATGCAGGTGGACGGGATGGCGAGCGGCGTCCATCTCGATGCCGAAGAGACAAGCGCGGGAAATGCAGGATGGGTGAACGGCAACTGGTTTTACAACATTCTTTGCAACGGAACTCAGAAGTGCATGCACCTCGAGGCAAACGGAACTGTTTCCTCCACTCAGGTAAGTCAGAACCACTTCATTGCGCCGCAAGTGGAACTGCTGGGTATCTCCGGCCTTCGCGCAATTGATGCGTCGGCGACAGGTGGTGCAGTCATCTACTTTGATGACTTCGAAGGCCTGACCCCATTCGACGCCGCTACAGGGACAAATATCATTTCGCTGGGCTCCAACACTCAGGGCCTCCAGGTTAAGGGGTTTCTCTGCCTCTATTCCTGTGGCGGCGGGACTGCCAGCGATATCGGATCTCGCAATGTCACTACTGACTGGTATGTTGGCCAATTGAATACTGACATTCCAATCATGAATTCCGACGGAACACGGCAAGCCTATATAGCTACGGGCAATACCGGCGCTGAATTCGACCTGTCGGGTGGTAACGATCTTCGGATTTACTCGGGAAACAGTGGGCTAGGCATACTTGGCGGGAGCGGTTCTGACCACAATCTATATCTCAACAGCCTCGATTCGTCAGGCAGCGGAAAGGCAGTCTTCAATTCGCCGGTGAATGTGGGCAACGGCGTGGGGAGCGTGCAGCTCAACCCGGGTGATGACGGGCATACCGGACGCATAGCCTTTCTGGATTCGCGCGGAGAGGAACGTGGATCGATTGGTGGAAACGCCGTCAGCCAGAACTATCTGGACATCTATTCGCCCACAACCACAAGACACTATGGCAATTTCTCAGTGAATAACGGGAGCTTCGAACTTAACGGCGTGGGGGGAACGATTTTGACTCAGGGAACCCCTGCGTCTTCCAGGGCAGCCTGTGTCCCGCCAGCCGCCATGTACGACAAAACCTATATCTACATCTGTGTCGCGTCGAACGTTTGGCGCCGGACAGCCATGAGTTCGTTCTGACGCCATGCACGGGCTGCAAGTAGGCGAATGAACCGGCGGGATGTGAATGTTGCTAATAATTCGTGTCTTTTAGATGAGCATCAGAAGCAAGGTGTGAGGGCATTCTCCTGCGTAAACAATGCGAGGCTAGCAGGGTCCGTGCACGGGTGTCTTGGGTCCCTGTAAAATACAATCAGGATCTTCTACAAGTGAGGCTCACCTCATTTCATGCTAACTGACACCACATCTACCGGCGCAACATCTTTGGCGCCGGGCCCAGGATCGGTCGGTTCCCAGTCTGATGACATCTCTGCAACGGATTTTCTGATTGTTCTTGCAGAGCGGAGGAGAACGGTTTTGGGGGTGGCCTTTTGCATAGTCGTCATTGGCCTCCTGCTCTGCTTCATCTTGCCCAAAAGGTATACGGCTACGGTTATCCTGTTGCCCCCGCAACAAAGCTCTTCG
>Ga0207695_10009158_pt1 | contig 12285 bp, 9 predicted proteins | sample KBSC54metaG_FD_184354 | JGI IMG/M metagenome (GOLD analysis project Ga0207695, IMG submission 184354) | Corn rhizosphere microbial communities from Kellogg Biological Station, Michigan, USA - KBS C5-4 metaG (SPAdes) (version 2) | ecosystem: Host-associated > Plants > Roots > Rhizosphere > Soil...
CGGTGACGTTCGTGTCCAGCCACGACTCGATCGGGCTGGGACAGGACGGTCCGACCCACCAGCCGGTGGAGCAGCTGGCGGGGCTGCGGGCGATCCCGGGCATGGTGGTGCTGCGGCCCGGCGACGCCAACGAGACCGTCGAGGCCTGGCGGGCGATCGTGAACCGGCGCGAAGGACCATCGTGCCTGGTGCTCTCACGCCAGGCGCTGCCGACCCTCGACCGGACGCGGTACGCGGCGGCCGACGGGACCGCCAAGGGCGCGTATGTGCTGGCGGACGCGGAAGGCGGGGCCCCGGACGTGATCCTGATCGGCACGGGCAGCGAGGTGTCGCTGTGCGTGACGGCCTACGAGAAACTCACCGCCGAGGGCGTCAAAGTGCGGCTGGTGTCGATGCCGTCGTGGGAGCTGTTCGAGGCGCAGGGCGAGGTCTACCGCGAGCGCGTGCTGCCGGCGAAGGTGCGCGCCCGGGTGTCCGTGGAGGCCGGCTCGCCGCTGGGCTGGGATCGTTACGTAGGCGCCAGAGGCGAGATTATCGCCATGCGCAGCTTTGGCGCGTCGGCGCCGGCCGGCGACCTGGCGACGAGGTTCGGCTTCACCGCCGAGCGGGTGTATGAGGCGGCCAAGGCGCAGCTCGAAGCGGCGGGAAGGCTGACACCATGACGAACCCCCTGCGGCGGCTGGAAGCGGCGGGCCAGTCGATCTGGCTCGACTACCTGCACCGCAAGATCCTGGAAGACGGCGAACTGAAGCGGCTGATCGACGAGGACGGGCTGAAGGGCCTGACCTCGAACCCGTCGATCTTCGAGAAGGCGATCGCCGACAGCGACGCCTACGAGGGGGCGCTGAAAGCCTTCCTCGCCGAGGGCGACCGGTCGGTGCAGGAGATTTACGAACACCTGGCGATCGCCGACGTGCGCGGCGCCACCGACATCCTGCGGCCGGTGTATGACGCGACGGGCGGGGCGGACGGCTTCGCCAGCCTGGAATGCTCGCCCTACCTGGCTGACGACACCGAAGCGACGATCGCCGAGGCCGAGCGCCTCTGGGCGGCGGTCGACCGGCCGAACCTGATGATCAAGGTCCCGGCCACGCCCGCGGGCCTGCCGGCCATCCGGGACCTCATCGCCCGGGGCCTCAACGTCAACATCACTCTGCTGTTCGCGGTGGAGGTCTACGAACAGGTGGCCGAGGCCTACATCTCCGGGCTGGAGGCGCTGGCGGCCAAGGGCGGCGACGTGTCGAGGGTCGCCAGCGTGGCCAGCTTCTTCGTCAGCCGCATCGACAGCGCGGTGGAGAAGAAGCTGCAGGCGCTCGGCGATGCGGCCGCGACGGACCGGCTCGACGGCAAGGTGGCGATCGCCAACGCCAAGCTCGCCTATTCGCGGTACAAGGCGATCTTCTCGGGACCGCGCTGGCAGGCCCTGGCCGCAAAGGGCGCGCGCACCCAGCGGGTGCTGTGGGCCTCGACCAGCACCAAGAACAAGGCCTTCCCAGACACGCTCTACGTCGAGTCCCTGGTCGGCAGGGACACCATCGACACCCTGCCGCCCGCGACGCTGGACGCGTTCCGCGACCACGGGCGGGTGACGCCGGACGCCGTGGAGCACGACCTGGTCGCCGCCCGCGAGACGCTGGCGGAGCTGGAGGCCAAGGGGATTTCGCTGAAGGCGATCACCGACGACCTGACGGTCGACGGCGTGAAGCAGTTCGCCGACGCCTTCGACCGACTGTTCGCGGCGATCGCGAAGAAGCGGCGCGGGTCGGCCCCCGGCCTCGCCTTCGCGGCCGGCGATGGGGCGCTGAGAGACGCCTGGGAAGCCGAGCTGGAGGCCTGGCGAAGGGACGGGCGGGTGCGGCGGCTGTGGGCCGGCGACGCCAAGGTCTGGACGGACGCGGACGAGGCCAAGTGGCTGGGCTGGCTGTCGATCGTCGAGCGGGAGCTGGACGATGTCGGGCGGCTGGAGGCTTTCGCCGAGACGGTGAAGCAGCGCGGTTTCTCCGACGTGGTGCTGATCGGGATGGGCGGCTCCAGCCTCGGACCCGAGGTGCTGGCCGGGACGCTCGGGCCGCAGGCCGGCTGGCCGCAGTTCCACATGATCGACAGCACAGATCCGTCGCAGGTGCGCGCGCTGGAAGCCGCGATCGACATTGCACGGACGCTGTTCATCGTCTCGTCCAAGTCGGGCGGGACGCTGGAGCCCAACATCCTGCTCGACTACTTCCTCGACCGCGCCACGGCCGCCAGTCCGGACGCGGCCAAGCGGCAGTTCGTGGCCATCACCGACCCGGGCTCGTCGCTGCAGCGGCGCGCCAACGAGGCGGACTTCGCGCACATCTTCCTGGGCGATCCCGCCATTGGCGGTCGCTACTCGGTGCTGTCTCGGTTCGGCCTGGCGCCGGCGGCGTCGATCGGCCTGGACGTGCGCCGGCTGCTGGAGGCCGCGCGGTCGATGCAGCGCGACTGCGGGCCGGATGTTCCGCCTGCGGAGAATCCTGGCGTGCAGCTGGGCGTGGCGCTGGGCGTGGCGGCGGCGAAGTTCGGCCGCGACAAGGTCACCATCCTCGCCTCGCCCGGGATCGCCAGCCTGGGCGCCTGGCTGGAGCAGCTCCTGGCCGAAAGCACCGGCAAGCACGGGCGCGGGCTGATCCCGGTCGACGCCGAGCCGCTGCTGGCCCCCGAGCGCTATGGGCGGGACCGCCTGTTCGCCTGCCTGGAGCTGGCCGGCCACGCCGATCCGGACCAGCACGCCCTCGCCGACGCTCTGGAGCGGCTCGGCCACCCGGTGGTGCGGATCGCGCTGAAGGACCGCTTCGCGATCGCCGGCGAATTCTTCCGCTGGGAGATCGCCACGGCCGTGGCCGGCGCGATCCTGGACCTCAACCCGTTCGACCAGCCGGACGTCGAGGCGAGCAAGCAGAAGACCAAGGCGCTGACCGACGCCTATGAGGCCTCGCACGCGCTGCCGGAGGAGACCCCGGTGTTCCGCGAGAACGGCGTCGCCCTCTACGCCGACCCGCGCAACGCCGCCGAGCTCGGCCGCCACAACACGCTGCCCGGCTACCTGAAGCAGCACTTCGGGCGGCTTGGGGCGGGGGACTATGCGGCGCTGCTGGCCTACGTGGAGCGCAATGCGCCGCATACGGAGGTTCTTACCGGCATCCGGCGGCGGATCGGCGAGGCGACGGGCGCCGCGACCTGCCTGGGCTTCGGTCCGCGATTCCAGCATTCCAGCGGCCAGGCCTACAAGGGCGGGCCGAACAGCGGCGTCGTCCTGCAGATCACCTGCGATCACGCCGCGGATGTCGACGTGCCCGGCCACGGCTACAGCTTCGGCGTGGTCGAGGCGGCGCAGGCGCGCGGCGACCTGGAGGTGCTGGTCGAACGCGGACGGCGGGCGCTCAGGGTGCACCTGCACGACGTGGACACGGGCCTGAAGGACCTGGCCCGGGCCATGGACGAGGCGCTGCAGTAGACGAGGGTTCGTTGCGGCGGCGAGAGCCCCCTCCACCGCGCCGCGGTGGCTGAGTTCAACCCGCCGATGGCGGACGGAAGCAGGGAGAGCGCCGATGCGGATCGGGATGATTGGGCTTGGCCGCATGGGCGGCAATATCGTCCGTCGACTGATGAAGGCCGGCCACGAGGCGGTCGTCTATGACGCGCAGGCCGCGCCGCGCGACGCCCTGGCCAGGGACGGAGCGGTCGCGGCCGAGTCGATCGACGACATGGTCGCCAAGCTGGGCGAGACTCCGCGGATCGCCTGGTCGATGCTGCCGGCCGGCGCGCCGACCGAGGAGACGGTGGCCCGGCTCGGCGAGCGGATGGGCCAGGGCGACATCATCATCGACGGCGGCAACGCCTTCTACAAGGACGACATCAGGCGGGCGAAGGCGCTGGCCCAGAAGGGGATCGCGTACGTGGACTGCGGCACCTCGGGCGGGGTCTGGGGCCTGGAGCGCGGCTACTGCATGATGATCGGCGGCCCGGACGCGGCGGTGGCGCATCTTGACCCGATCTTCTCCGCCCTGGCGCCAGGCGCGGGCGCGATACCACGCACGCCGGGCCTGGAAGGCGAGCCGTCTCAGGCCGAGCGCGGCTACGTCCACGCCGGACCGTCCGGAGCCGGACATTTCGTGAAGATGGTCCACAACGGCATCGAGTACGGCCTGATGCAGGCCTATGCCGAGGGCTTCGACATCCTGCGGCACAAGTCGTCCGAACTGCTGCCCGAGGACGAGCGGTTCGACATCAACGTGGCCGAGGTCGCCGAGGTCTGGCGCCGGGGCAGCGTGATCACCTCCTGGCTGCTGGATCTCGGGGCGGCGGCGCTGGCCAAGGATCCCGAACTGTCGAGCTACACCGGCTTCGTGGAGGATTCCGGCGAAGGCCGCTGGACCATCCAGGCGGCGATCGAGGAAGCCGTCCCGGCCGACGTGCTGACCAACGCCCTCTTCGCCCGCTTCCGTTCGCGCCAGAAACACACCTTCGGCGAGAAGCTGCTGTCGGCGATGCGGTTCGGTTTCGGCGGCCACATCGAGGAGCGCGAGCCGGTGGAGCCCGGCCCGCGGTGAGCGGCGCTTGATCGCGGTGGTCATGGGGGTGGCCGGGGTGGGAAAGACCACCGTCGGCCGGGCGCTGGCGGCGGCGATGGGTTGCGACTTCGTCGACGGCGACGACCTGCACCCGGCCTCGAACGTGGCCAAGATGAGCGCCGGCGAGCCTTTGACCGACGCCGACCGGGCGCCGTGGCTGGCGGCGGTGGCCGCGCAGGTCGACGCGTGGTGGGCGGCGGGCGACTGCGGGGTGGTGACCTGCTCGGCGCTGAAACGGGCCTATCAGGCTGTGGTCGTCGGGGCGCGGTCGGACGTGCGGCTGGTCTATCTGGCGGCGTCGCCCGTGCTGGTGCGGGCGCGGATGGAGGGCCGGCGCGGCCACTTCATGCCGGTGAGCCTGCTGGAGAGCCAGTTCGCGGACCTGGAGCCGCCGGGGGCGGACGAACGGCCGATCGTGGTGGATGCGAGCCGGCCGGTGGCGGAGATCGTTGCGGCGGTCGCGGCGGCGCTGGGACCCCCCACGGCCCCGCCTGTTCGATGAACGGCGCCTAACGAGCGTGCTCCGAGCCCGTTCAGGATGGGGGTCTTACTCTCCAGATCATCGAGGACAGAACGGACATGGGGTCCGGCATCCTCGCAAACGGTTTCCGGGGCTTCGGTCCCGGTCGGATCTGAAGGAGATCTGTCATGAAGAAGTTTCTCATCGGCGCGGCCGCCCTGGCGACAGCTGCGGCTCCCCTGGCGGCCTCGGCCCAGCCCAGCTGGCAAGGCCACGGCGCCCCCGCGGCGGAGCGTTACGACCATCGCGGCGGCGGCGGCGACCGGGCCGGCGCGGCTCTGGCGGCCGGCCTGTTCGGCTTCATCCTGGGCGCTGCGATCACCTCGAGCGCGCACGACAACGACTACAATTACGGCTACCGCGATGCCGACTATGGCTACGGCAATGGCTACGGCTACACCGAGCGGTGCCGCTGGGAAACCCAGGCGGTGCGCGGACCCTGGGGCCGGACGCACTACGAGCAGGTGCAGGTCTGCCGCTAGTCTGACCCGGGTAGCGTCCCTCCTCGCGATTGGGAGGGACGCCCCTCCTTCCGCGCAAGCGGAAGCAAAGATTCCAACGCAGAGGGCGCAGAGGAGGCGCGGAGGCGGGCGGCTCTGCTCCCTCTGCGTTAAAGTCTCTCTTGCCGCTTCGCGACCTTCCAGGAGGAAAGTCAGCGCGTCGCCGCTTGGATGGCGTCGGTCAGCGCCAGGACGGCGCGGAGGTCGGCGGCCATGCGGTCCGCGCGGATGCGTTCGTCGATTCGCTCGAACATGCTGAGGCCCGCGAAGCGCAGCCCGCCCTCGATCACGGCGATGAACTCGCCCTCCCAGAACGCGCAGCGAAGGTGGCGGCCGGCGAACGCGGTCTCCAGCGCCGCCAGCTGTTCCATGAACGTCGGGGTCAGCAGGGCGCGGGCCGCGACCTGGTCGTCCGAGAAGACGGCGAAGGCGGTCTCGAAGCGCGAGGCCTCCAGGCCCACCGGTTCGAGGCCCTTGGGCGCCTCGAACTGGACGCGCCAGCCGTCCTCGCGAAGCACGATGGTGGTCCCCTCGAACCGGCGCGGGAAGGCGATGGCAAAGATCTGGCCGACGAAGTCGCTGCGCTGGGCCGTGCCGACCGCCGCGGCGGTGAACTGGGCGGTGCAGACGGAGAATTGCGCCCCGCCGCGCCTGCCCTGCAGCAGGTCGAGGAAGGCCACCGCCTTTTCCTTGGGCAGGAGACCCAGTTGTTGCAAGCGGGCAAAGGCCGGCAGGGTCGCGGGCTTGGCGGTGTAGGCGACCCCCATCGGCGCAGTCAGGGACTCCAGCAGCCGGGCGCGGGTGGCGAGGGCCACGCGGTTCAGCGGCATCAGGCCCACCAGAAAACCGACGGCCAGCGTGGGATAGAGGACCCAGTCGCTCGGCTTCCAGTCCCGGCCGTCCGACAACCAGCCGGTGAGCGCCGCCTCCACGCCGATCAGGAGCAGGAAGCCGAACCAGATCAGCAGGGCGCCGCGCATCGCCCGCTTGCGATCCGCCTCCAGAAGCTTGAGCTTCGGGGCGATCTGGTCGGTCCACAGCGTCTCGAACGCTGGGCCGCTGAGGGGGTCGATGGGCGTATCGGTCACGATCAGGGAGCCTAGCCATTGCGCGGCCGAAGGGAAGCCGGGCCGTGGGCGACGGGCGCCGTGAGCCTCGCCCTGGCCCAGACCGCGCTGGCGTTCTGGCGCACGCGCCGCCTGGCGCGGCGCCTTCGCACGCCGGACGATGTGCAGCGCTGGCAGGCGGCGCAGCTGGCGCGGTTCCTGGCGCGCACGGCGCCGAGGGTGGGCTTCTACGCCGGCCTGGGCGCGCGGACGCTGGCCGAGCTGCCGGTGATGGACAAGGGGGCGGTGCTGGCCAGTTTCGCGCGGCTGAACGTGAGGGGCGTGACCCTGGCCGAGGCGCGCGCGGCGCTGGACTCAGGAGCCGACCGCGCCCGCGGGCTGATGGTCGGCCAGAGCACCGGCACCAGCGGCAACCGCGGGGTGTTCGTGATCAGCGAGGCCGAGCGGTTCGCCTGGCTGGGGGTGATCCTGGCCAAGGCGCTGCCGGACTTCCCGCGGGAGAGACACCGGGTGGCGCTGGCCCTGCCCGCCTACAGCCGGCTCTACGCCTCGGCGGGCGAGACCGGGCGGCTGGCGGTGCGGTTCTTCGACCTGGCGCGGGGAGTGGACGCGTGGCGGGACGAGATGGCCGCCTTCGCGCCCGACACCCTGGTGGCGCCGCCGAAGGTGCTGCGGGCGCTGGCCGAGTGGCGCGGGATCGCGCCGCGGCATGTGTTCTCCGGCGCGGAGGTGCTGGACCCGCTCGACCGGCGGGTGATCGAGGCGGGGTTCGGGACGGTGGTGCGGGAGATCTACATGGCCACCGAGGGCCTGCTCGGGGTGGCCTGCCCGCACGGGACACTGCACCTGGCGCAGGACGCGGTCGCGTTCGAGTGGGAGGACGCGGGCGCGGGGCTGGTCTCGCCCCTGGTCACCGACTTCACGCGCCGCACGCAGGTGATGGCGCGCTACCGGATGAACGACCTGCTGCGCCTCAGCGATGCGCCCTGCCCTTGCGGCTCGCCGCTGCAGGCGGTGGCGGCCGTGGAGGGGCGACAGGACGACGTGTTCCTGCTGCCGGCCGCGGCGGGGACGGGGCGGGTGATGGTGACGCCGGACGTGCTGCGCAATGCGGTCGTGGACGCGGACCGGCGGATCGAGGATTTCCGCATCGTGCAGACCGGGGCCGCGGAGATCGAGCTTGCTTTGGCGACGGGGCTGCCGGCGGAGGCGGCGCAAGCTGCGGCGGCGGCGCTGGGCGCAGCGGTTTCCCGGGCCGGGAGCGGGGCGGTCGAGGTGCGGCTGATGTCGGGGATCGAGGTCCCCTTCGACCGCAAGCTGCGGCGAGTGCGGCGGGACTGGGGGCCGGAGGCGCCGGGATGACAGGGAGGAATGGTTCAGAGCTGAACCACCACCGTCGTCTCGGTCGCTGGCGGCGCATCGCCGTCGGCGAGGGCCTGGATCGCGGGGCGCAGGAAATCCAGCGGGCCCTGGGCGTAGCGGGGGGCGCCGAAGGGTTCGATCGAGGCGCTCTGGCGGGCCAGGGCGGCGCTGTCCTGGGCCAGGACCGGCGCGTTGAAGAGACGCAGCGCCGCCTCCTTCATGAAGGCGGGGACGCGGCCAGGGGGCGTGGCGAAGTGGGCGAACGGCCGGACCAGGTCGGAGGCCTCGGGGGTGAAGTAGACGGTGACCACGAGACGGGGGCCGGTGTCGGCCTCGAACGCGATCTGGCCGATCGTGGGCGGCAGGTAGCGGCCGACGCTGCGGGCGCGCTTGCCCTCGAGCATCCGGGGCATCCAGGCCGCGGCGCGGGCGTTCTCGACGTAGATCGCCTCCGCCAGGCCGGGCCCGACGCGGACGGTGACCTCCACCGGGCGGCGCACGGTCGCGGACCGGACGATGCCGGCGTGCAGGAAGTGCGGATGCGCCGGGTCCAGCAGGTTCTCGATCGCGTCGACCAGGGGCGCGCGGGAGGCGCGGACCGGCCACAGAAACGTATCGAAGCCCTCGGCCTCGAGTGGGAACGGCAGGGCGGGGAACGGCGCCGGGTCGCGGGCCAGGGTGGTCCAGACCAGGCCGGCGCGCTCGACGGCGGGAAGACGCTCGGCCGCGACCGACGCGGGCTGCGCGGCGCCGGGGGTCAGGGTGCAGCGGCCGGCCACATCGAAGCGCCAGCCATGATACGGGCACTCGATCTGGCCGTCGCGGCCGCGGCCGAGCGACAGGGCCATGTTGCGATGTGGGCAGCGGTCGGCGAACACCGCCGCGCCGCCGTCGCCGCGGAACACCACCAGCGGCTTGCCCATCAGGCGGCGGGACAACGGGCGGCCGCGAACCTGGCGCGACGCGGCGATCGGATGCCAGCCGTCGGCCACGGCTTTCGGCCAGGCGCTCACAGGCCCCGTTCCCTCATGAGGGGCACGGCGACCTTGTCGAGAACGCCCTGCAGGCCGGCGATCAGGGCGCGGCGGGGCGCGGGCAGGTGGCGGGACCAGACGGCGGTGTACTCGACCTGCGCCCGAGCGCCCCGGTTGCGCTTGAAATCGGCGGCGCCGGCGGAGCCGTTGAGGCGCGCGCCGCGTTCGGCGGCCATCCGGGCGAACAGCACGCTGGCCAGACGGTAGAGACCGCAGGCCTGCGGCCGCGCGGTGTCGTGGCCGACCACCGGCGTGGTCAGGACGCCGTCGCGGACCAGGCAGCCCACGACCGCGTCGAGCACGCCGTCCCGACCGCGAAGGCCGGCGTACTGCAGGAAGCCGCTGCGGTGGGTCATCTCGACAAAGGCCGGGGTGAAGGCGGGGTTCAGGGTGGAATAGCGGCCACGGTAGAGCAGGTCGTAAAGAAGCGCGATGCGCTCGGAGTCGCCCGGCTGCAGCGTTTCCAGCGGGTCGAAGCGATAGGACGTGCGGTCGAAAAGGGCGAGGTCGCGGCGGGTGTCGCGCCGGGGCGCCCAGTCGCGGTCGAGGTCGTCGGTGACCCAGACCTGGCGGGCCGGCAGCAGCCGCCAGCCGTCGGCGCGGAAGGCCTCGCAGAGCGCCGGGTCCGACCAGCGGTTCAGCGAGCGGACGGCGATCAGGTGGTCCGGGAAAGCCACCGTGACCGCCTCGCGGATGGCAGGGATCTCCCCGCCGCGCCAGCCGCCATGGAGGTTGGTCGACAGCATCCAGTTGCCTACGTGGACGATCCGGTTGATCCGCCCGGCCCGCATCACCGCGCCGGCGGCGTCGGCCAGGACCCCGAGCGCGGGCGCCCAGGGACCAGCGTCGACGATGCCGAGCTCTGCCTTGGCGTAGAGGGCGTAGGCGCTGTGGGGCAGGCAGACGTAGGCGTCGCCGTACTCGGCGTCGTTGACCGTGACGGGGAGGACGCGGTCGCCGGTCGCGAGTCCAAGGACACGGGTGCGGAGGTTGGCGATCAGGGCGGTCGAGCCGTGGGCGGCGAAGGCTTCCAGGTAGGCGCGGTCGGGGTCGCTGCCGGCAGGCCAGCCGCCGTGGGGGCCGGCGACCGGGTCGAAGAACTGGACCTCCCTCGCCTTCATGGGGAGGGACAGTGACGCGCAGCGTCGCAGGGTGGGGGAGTCTGGTGCGCGAACGATTGTCGATGGGTTCGGCGCCTGTCTCCAGACTCCCCCACCCTGACCGCTTCGCGGTCGTCCCTCCCCATGAAGGGGAGAGAAGATCGGAGCGGGGCGTCAGGGCTCATGCGATCGGCCCGCCGTTCCACTCGATGTCGTCGGTGCTTTGCCCGGACGCGGAGCGGCCGCGGCTGAGGCCGATCAGGGTGAAGCGCCCGGCGTCGAGCAGGGCGCCGAGGCCGAGCCAGGGCTCGCCGGAAAGGCTGAGGACGTCGCGGCCGCGGGCGAGGTCGCGGCGGAACTGGGGCCAGCGGCCGGCCACAGCGGCCTGGGGCGCGCCCAGCAGCCACATGGCGGGCGCGAGGCAGCGGACCTGGGCGGCGGGCGCCGCCGGCGGGCCTTCGCCGAGGACCGCGCGAGCCAGCGCCGGGTCGGCGTCGAACAGGTGGATGCCGCTGACGCCGCGGGGATTGCACTCCAGCGGAACCACCGTCCCATCGGGGCGCCGGATCACGTCGAAGGAAAGCTGGCCGGTCGCCCCGGTCGCGTGGGCGATACGTTGGGCGAACTCCGGCAGCGCGGGGTCGTCGTCGGCCTCGAAGCAGAAGCTGGCCGAACGTCCGGCCCGCCAGAGCGGGCGATAGGCGGCGAACGCCACCACCTCGCCGGCCCGGGCAGCGGACCACAGGCAGAGTTCCTCGCCTTCCACGAAATCCTGCACGGCCCACGGGGCGTCTGGCGTGGGGCGTAGACGATCCACCTGGGCGGGCGTGGGGCGGACCAGGGCGTGGGAGGCGAAGCGGGAGAACTCAGGCTTGAACACCAGCTCGCCGGCCCGGCCGCGATAGCGGGCCAGGGCGTCCGGGTCGGTGACGCGACGGGTGCGGGGCGCCGCGGTCCCGGCCGCGCAGGCAAGGGCGGCGAACTCGACCTTGGAATGCAGCCGCGCCAGCATCGCGAGCGGCGGGGCAAAGATGCGGTGGCCCTCGCCAATCCGCTCGGCGGCGGCGGCGACGTAGAACACCTCCTCGCAGGTCGGCACGATCAGGGCCGGGTCGAGGCGACGGATCAGGGTGGCCAGGGCCTCGGTGAAGGCGTCGAAGGCGAAGCGGGGCGGCGGCAGGCGGTGCAGGCGGCCGCGGGCGGCGCGCGACAGGCGGGCGCTCCAGGGGCGGATCGAGTCGGCCAGATGGGCGTCGTGGCCGGCGGCGGCGAAGCTGCGCGCCAGGTCCAGAGCGATCGGGGCGCGCGCACCGGTGACGAGGATGGTGCTCACGGCGCCGGGACGGCCCGGATCGCCGCCGCCCGCTCGCCGCAGTGGGCCGGGGTGATCAGCACCTCGGGCGCGGCGCCGTGCATCTGGTGCAGCCGCGCCAGGGTCTCGCGGTAGGGCCCGGTGCGGCCGAGCAGGGCCGTGGTCAGGGCCGGCGGCGGCCGGTTCTCGCGGATCGCGCGGCTGGACCACGCGGCGTCGGCGGCGAGGAAGTGCAGCCGGTCGTCCTCGCCCTTGGCGACGAGCCCCCAGTGGCCCGGGCAGTGGCCAGGCAGCTCCACCGCCAGCAGCGCGCCGTCGCCGAACAGGTCGGCGCCGGTGTCGAAGGGGGCGAAGGCGCCCGGCAGCGGCGCGGGCGGCAGGTCCTCGAAGCAGACCAGGCGCGCGTCGATGTCGGCGGGGATCAGGGCGCGCAGCACGCCGCTGCGCAGCGCCCGCCAGGCGCTGCCGGCGCGCGCATCCTCCAGCCCGCGGCGCGAGCAGGCGATGCGGGCGGCGGGGAAGGCGTGCAGGCCGGCGATATGGTCGCCGTGAAAGTGGGAGAGCACCACCCAGCGCACGTCCGCCGGGGTCAGGCCGAGGCGGCCGAGCTGGGCGGCGGGGCTGGTCTCGGCGGAGATCGAGGGCGGGGTCAGCCAGCGGTAGAGGCGCTCGGGAAACGGCCGGGTGGCGGCCAGGAAAGCCGGGTCGTAGCCGGTGTCGAACAGCACCGGTCCCTCGTCGGGGTGCAGGAAGACGCCCACCAGGGCCGGGAACACCACCGACGTCAGCCTGCCGCCG
>Ga0207695_10009163_pt1 | contig 12280 bp, 5 predicted proteins | sample KBSC54metaG_FD_184354 | JGI IMG/M metagenome (GOLD analysis project Ga0207695, IMG submission 184354) | Corn rhizosphere microbial communities from Kellogg Biological Station, Michigan, USA - KBS C5-4 metaG (SPAdes) (version 2) | ecosystem: Host-associated > Plants > Roots > Rhizosphere > Soil...
CGGCCGGGCGACGGCGAACTCGCTGGTGAAGATCTACGCGAACGGCGCGCTGGTCGCATCGGTGGTGGCGGGCGCGGACGGCATGTGGACGGTCAAGGTCGGCACGGCGCTGACGGACGGCACCTACAACATCACCGCGACGACGACAACGGGCGGTGAAACCGTGACGACGGCGCCATTTACGCTGACGGTCGACCTGACGCCGCCCGGCAAGCCGACGATCGATACGGCGACCGACGACGTTGGCACGATCCAGGGCCCGGCCGCGTCCGGAAGCCGTATCGACGACAAGACGCCGGGGTTCTCGGGTCATGCCGAAGCCGGCTCGGTCGTGACGATCTACGACGGCGACACCGTGCTCGGCTCGACGGTCGCGGATGCGACCGGCAAGTGGTCGTTCACATCGCTCGTTCGCCTGTTCGACGGCGAACACGTCTTTACGGTCGTCGCGCGGGACGCGGCAGGCAACGCGAGCCCGCGGAGCGACGGCTACACGCTGATCGTCGACACCGAAGCGCCGCAGCCGCCTGTCATCACCAAGGTGATGGACGACGTCGGCTCACTTGTCGGCAATATGATCGAGGCCGGCATCACGGACGATTCGAAGCCGATGTTCGGTGGCACGTCCGAGCCCTTCGCGCTGGTAACGCTGTATGCGGAGTGCGATGGCACGACGAAAGTGCTCGGTTCCGTGCAGGCGGACGAGCACGGTAACTGGGCGCTCGTGCCGGATAACGACATGGACGATGGCGTCTACCACGTGAGCGCATCGGCTACCGACGTTGCCGGCAACGTGAGCGATAAGTCCGAGCCTTATACGCTGCAGATCGACACCACTTTGCCGCGCGCGCCGTCGATTACCGACGTGATCGACGACGTCGGCTCGGTGACGGGGCCGCTCAATCACGACGGCACGAGCGTGACGGACGATGCGCATCCGACGATCAAGGGCACGGCAGATGCATATGCGCTGGTGTACATCTACGACAAGACAGCCAAGGAGCCGGCCCTGATCGGTAGCACGAAGGCGGATGCCAACGGCAAATGGCAGTTCGAGCCGGACGGCGATCTGATCGACGGAAAGCATGAGATAACGGCACGCGTGAGCGGGGTGACAGGCGCATTGAGCGATCCGAGCGACGCGTTCGGATTCAAGGTCGAAACGACCGTGCCGCCGACGCCGGGTACGCCGGAAATCACCGCTGTCCACGACGGCGTCAATCAGATCGATCCGAACGGAACGACGGAGGTGACGCGGCCGTGGATTGTCGGGACGGCCGCGCCGGGCTTCACGATCTACATCTACGAGAACGTGCAGGACCTGATCGGCTCAACGGTGGCGGACCAGCGTGGCGCCTGGTCGTTCCGGCCGGAGGACGATCTCGACGACGGGGAGCACGCGTTTTCCGTGATATCCGAGGGGCCAGACGGCGAAACCTACGGCCCGAGCAACATCTACGTGATCGAAATCGAGAGCGCGTGGTATCGGCTGGATACGCTTTTCGCCGCGCCGGCCGACGGCGAAGGCGCGGCGGAGGCTGCGCAACATGCGGCATCCCGTGACGTGGCGGACCCGCCGGACACCCGGCACGCCGCGCGCACGGCGGGCGCCGGGGACGATGCGCGACATCCTGGGATGCGCGACGCGAATGTGCCGCGTCACACTGACGAGCAGACGCAGACGCAGACGCAGACGCAGACGCAGACGCAGACGCAGACGCAGACGCAGACGCAGACGCAGACGCAGACGCAGACGCAGACGCAGACGCAGACGCATCGCGACAGCGACAGCAATACACCCGTCGATGCACGCAACAGCAAATGCGACAGCCATGCAGACGGCATGTCGGCCGAGCCGGCTGCGGACACGCCAACCCCGGCCGCCCCGCAGCATGACGGCGATGCCGCGCGCGTGCCAGCCGGTTTCACACGCGACGACGCACCAGGCAACCTGCCGGTGCAGAGCGGCACGCATCGGATCGACTCGTCGGACAGGAGCGCGTCGCATCACGCACCCGATTCGGGCGTGCTGACCATCGGCGACGCAGGTGCGCTGAAGTTATCGCTGTCCGATGTGCTGCAGGACGGCGCGCGGGACCTGTTCGTCGACGACGGTCACACGCAACTGCGGGTCAAGGGCGAGGTGGGCGACGTGCTCGATCTGTCGGGCCTGGACAGCGGCGCGCACGACTGGATCGCACACGGTGACGCAGTGATCGACGGCGTTGCGTATACGGTCTACGAGAACGGGGCGCAACATGCGGAGTTGCTCGTTCAGCACGGTATCGACACGCATTTCGCATGATTTCGATTCGCACCCGCATGGTCGCGCGCGGGTGTTGCCGGCGATGCCCGATCGCGCCGTCGTGTCATGCACGACCGGCGCGACCGGTGCAGCCAGCGCACGCAGTGCTGAGCTCGGGCGCGATATGCCGATCCCCGGCATGCCGCGATTTTTGACCCGTCGTCGCCGACGACGGACATCCTGGACTGAATGGCTATGTCACCTGTTCGATTCCCTGCCCGCGCCGCACGTCCGCGCGGCGGGCCCACCGCGCTTTTCCAGGCCGCCATGCGGCATCTGGAGACCGGCGACGCCGCAGGCGCTGAGGGCCTGTTCCGCCTGGTGCTCGCGCGTGAACCGCGTCATGCGGATGCACTGCACATGCTGGGTGTCGCGTGCTATCTGCGCGGAAACCACTGCGACGCCGTGGACAACATACGCGCCGCGCTGCGCATCCGCCGCACGGCTGCCTTTCTGGCCGACCTTGCGCTTGCGCTCGGCGCGCTCGGTCGCGATTCTGAAGCCGTGCAGGCCTACAGTGACGCAATCGGCATGGGTTTGCGGCAGGCGCGCCTTCACAACAACCTCGGCAATCTGCTGAATCGGATGCACGATCGCCAGGGGGCGATCGTGCAATACCGGCTCGCGATCGACGTCGATTCGCGCTATGCGCTCGCGCACAAGAATCTCGCGATCGTGCTTGCCGAGACCGGGGCGCACGACGACGCGCTTGCCGCGTTCGAGCGTGCGCTGCACCTCGACGGCGCATCGGCCGACACATGGCTTGGCTACGGCAGCCTGCTCGAACGGCTGAATCGGCTCCCCGAAGCGGAGCGTGCCTATCGCGGGGCGCGGCGCTGGGAGTCGGTACGCCATGTGCACCGCCAGCTCGCGCGCTGGGATGATCTGGCGGCGCTCGATGCGGCCGTGACGACAGCGCTTGCGGACGCGCGCGCACCGGCGATGACGCCATGGGTGCTGCTGAATCATCCGGGGCTTTCGGCTGCCGGCCAGCGCGATGCGGCGCGGCGGTTTGCCGCGAGTCGCTGGGCGAAAGAGCTGGCGGCTGCGCCGGTCGTGCCGCGCGGCAGCGCCCGCGCCGATGCCGGCGCGCAACGTTTGCGTATCGGTTACCTGTCGGCGGACTTCAAGGATCACGCGACGATGCACTTGTTGGCTGGCGTGCTCGAGCGACACGACGCCGCCCGCGTCGACGTGCATTTGTACTCGTACGGGCCGGCCGTCGACGATGCCTACCGCGCGCGCATTGCGCGGATGCCGGCGGAATATCACGAGATTCGCGCGCTGTCCGATGCGGAGGCGGCCGATCGGGTCGCCCGCGACGCCATCCAGATCCTTGTCGACCTGAAGGGGTATACGACGGGCGCGCGGCCGGGTATCGCAGCTTTGCGGCCCGCGCCTGTGATCGTCAATTGGCTTGGCTATCCCGGCTCGCTCGGCGAGCCACGGTTGGCTGACTATCTGATTGGCGACGCGGTCGTGACGCCGCCCGACGCCCGCGCGGCATACAGCGAGACGCTCGCGCTGATGCCGGACTGTTATCAGCCGAACGACGCGCTGGAGCCGGACAGCGCACCGCCGTCGCGCGCCGAAGCGGGGCTGCCGGCGCACGGCTTCGTGTTCTGCAGCTTCAATCAGACGTTCAAGTTGGACCCGGACCTGTTCGCCGTCTGGTGCGATCTCCTGAACGCGGTGCCCGGCAGCGTGCTCTGGCTTGCGCGGCCGGGCGACGCGGAGGCGGAGACGCGTCTGCGCCGCGTCGCTGCCGCGCATGGGGTCGATCCGTCACGGATGATCTTCGCCGCGCGTTTGCCGCGCGATGCTCATCTCGCGCGGCTGCGTCTTGCCGATCTCGCGCTCGATACGTTTCCCGTCGGCTCGCATACGACGGCGAGCGATGCACTGCGCACGGGCGTGCCGATGGTGACGCTCATCGGCGATACGTTTGCGAGCCGCGTCGGCGCGAGCCTGCTCCGTTGCGTCGGGCTCGATGCACTTGTGACGGCCGATCGGGATGCCTATCGCGACGTCGCGCGCGCGCTCGCGACCGATCCGGATCAACTCGCACAGGTGCGTGCGATGCTTGCCGAGCGGCGGCGCAGCGGGCCACTGTTCGATCCGGCACGCTTCGCGCACCAGCTCGAGCGGCTGTATCGCGCGATCTGGACGCGCGAGACGCTGGGTGTGCCGTCGGACGGCGAGCCCGTCGTGCTCGACGCGTCGATGGATTGACGCGACCCGTCAACGGTGCCCGTCGGTGCGCCGTCCGCACGGACGGCGCAAGGCACCGGCTCGCTGCCGCGTGTGTGCTCGCCGTTGCATCCCGGCCGACGATCGCGCGTGGCTGTGCGGATTGTCGTCCAGCGATGCTTTCCATCCTGATTCGCCGGAACGCGACGGACTCATTTTTCTGACTGGTCAACTTTCAACTTCCGGACATTTTCTTCAGAATCCTCCGATTGGTTTCCGGGCAATCAGGAATATTTGAGATAAACGCCGGCAGAAAGGCGACAGACATAAGTGTGTCGCCACGCACCGGTTTCGACGCGGGCTGCGTTCGTTGCGCGCGTCTTGCACGTCGCGAGCGGTCAGCGCACCTCTCCGATGCATTCCACGTCAGTAGGAAAACGAATCATGGGTGCAAGCACCAAATCCGACCAGACAGACCAGACCGACGTCGCCCGGAAGGGCGGCGAAACGACATACCAGGACAGCCTGATGGACTGCGTGACGTGGATGTGCGAGCACTACGGCTTCGGCAAGAGCCGCGACGCGATGACGGCCGGGCTGCCCAAGTTCGGCTTCCTGTCGCCGACGATGGCGCTCGATGCATTCGCGAACGCCGGTATGCAGGCGGGGCTCGTCGAACGCGAGCTGCGGATGTTGCCCGGCCATCTGATGCCGATGTTGCTGATCCGCAAGGACAAAGGCGGCTGCATCTTGCTGGGCGTGCGGCGCGACCCGGATGCGGAGCGGCGGGGTGCGCTGCTGTGTCAGGTGTGGATGCCCGAGATCGCGGGTGGACCAGTCGAATACAGCGACGAACAACTGATCGAGATCTACGGCGGTTTTGCGATTCTCGTGAAACCGGCCGCGAAAGTCGACATGCGCGCTGGCGAGGTGACGCCCGAACCGATCGGCCACTGGCTGTTCAAGACCGTATGGCGTTATCGCCACTTCTACTACAGTGCGGCTATCGGCGCGGTGCTGATCAACGTGCTCGGTCTTGCGTCCATTTTCTTCACGATGAACGTGTATGACCGTGTCGTGCCGAACCAGGCATTCGTCACGCTCTGGTCGCTCGCGATCGGTGTCGCGATTGCGATGGTGTTCGAGGGCATCTCGCGCTATACGCGCTCGCACCTGATCGATGCCGCCGGCAAGAAGGCCGATCTGGTGATGGGAACGATCCTGTTCCGCAAGGCGCTGTCGATCCAGATGGAGCACAAGCCGCAGTCGTCCGGCTCGTTTGCGAACCAGTTGCGTGAGTTCGAATCGGTGCGCGATTTCGCGACGTCGGCGACGCTGTCGGCCGTGACCGACCTGCCGTTCGTGCTGCTATTCGCAGGCGTGATCTTCGCGGTAGGCGGGCCTCTCGGCTGGATTCCCGCGTTGATGATTCCGATTATCGTCGGCATTAGCGTGGCGATCCAGTGGCCGCTCGCGCGCGCAATGAAGGAAAACCTGCGTGAAGCATCGCTCAAGCAGGGTGTGTTGATCGAGTCGATCGAGGGCCTCGAGACGCTGAAGGCTGTTGGTGGAGAAGGCTATATGCAGAAGCGCTGGGAAACTTTCAGTGCGATGCAGTCGGCGACGTCACAGCGCACGAAGACGTTATCCTCGCGCGCGATGACGATCGTGCAATTTTTGCAGCAGGTGCAAACGGTCGTGCTCGTTGTCACGGGCGTCTACCTGATTACCGAGGGCCGGCTGACGCAGGGATCGCTGATTGCGTCGGTGATGCTTGCCGGACGCGCGACTGCGCCGCTCAACGCTGTGATGGGACTCGCGTTGCGTTTCCAGCAGGCGAAGGCCGCGTTCGAATCGCTGAACCGACTGATGGAGATGCCGTCCGAGCGCGATCCGAGCCGCGAATACCTGACGAATCCACCGCTCTCGGGACGCGTCGAACTGAAGGACGTGCGTTTCTCGTATCCGGCGCCGCCGATGCAGCCGAACCCGGAGGTGCTAAAGGGTGCCCATCTCGCAATCGAGCCGGGCGAGCGCGTGGCTGTGCTCGGCCGGATCGGCAGCGGTAAATCGACGTTGCTGCGCGTGATGGGACGCATGTACATGCCGACGCAAGGCGCGATGTTTCTGGGCGGGCTCGCCGTCGAACAGATCGATCCGGCCGACTGGCGGCGCGCGGTCGGCTATGTCGGGCAGGATGGGCGGCTGTTCTATGGCTCGTTGCGTCAGAACGTGATGATCGCGCGGCCTGACGCAACGACCGACGAGCTGCTGCGCGTGCTGAAGCTGACGGGACTCGATCACGTCGCCGCACGGCATCCGATGGGCGTGAACTTGCCGATCGGCGAGGGCGGCTCGGGATTGTCCGGTGGGCAGCGGCAGCTTGTCGCGCTCGCGCGCACGCTGCTCATGCGCCCGCAACTGCTGCTGCTCGACGAGCCGACGAGCGCGATGGATACGCAGACCGAAAGCGCGTTCATCGAACATCTCGCGCGCGCGACTGCCGGGCAGACACTCGTTATCGTCACGCATCGGCCGTCGCTGCTTGCGCTCGTCGAGCGCATCGTCGTCGTCGAGGACGGCCGCATTGTCGCGGACGGGCCGAAGGACACGATTCTGGCGCGGCTCGCCGGCCAGGGCGAGGAGGGCGCGCAGGATGCCGTGCGCGCGCGGCCCGCGCGCACGGTACGGATGCAGCCCGCGCGTCAGGACGAAACGCCGCGCGCAGCGCCCGAAGGCGCCAACGACCGGATGGAGAGCCGCGCATGATCGCGAAGCTACGCGCGCGGCTGCCCGGCCGCAAGCCGCCGATGCGCAAGGCCGAACGCGAATACATGAGCGACATGCGTGAGGCCTTGCTCACACAGTCGTCGCCGGGCTCGAAGGTGATTCTGTACGTGATCGCAGCGCTACTCGTGGTGTTTGTGATCTGGGCAAAGATCGCGCGCGTCGAGGAAATCACGCAGGGCGAGGCGACTGTCATCTCACGCAGTCGCGAACAGGTGATCCAGAGTCTCGAGGGCGGGATTCTCGAAGAGATGAACGTGCGCGAAGGCGACATCGTCAAGAAGGGGCAGGTGCTGCTGAAGATCGATCCGACGCGCGCGCAGACGAGTTACCGGGAAGCCTATTCGAAGGCGACCGGCCTGAAGGCGACGCTCGCGCGCCTGCGCGCGGAGGCATTCTCGCAACCGCTCGTGTTTCCGCCAGAAGTGCGGGGCGAGACGGATGTCGTGCAGATGGAGACGAAGGCGTACAACGCGCGCCGGCACGCGCTCGACGAATCCATCGCGGCGCTCGAGCGCAGCTATGCGCTACAGCAAAAGGAAATCGCGCTCGCCGAGCCGCTTGCCGAGAAAGGCCTGATGTCCGACGTCGAGCTGCTGCGGATGAAGCGTGCGGCGAACGAACTGAAGTCTCAAATGGTCGAGCGGCGCAACCGTTACCAGGCCGACGCGAACTCGGAGCTGACGAAACTCGAGCTGGAACTCGCGCAGACCAACGAGTCGCTGGTCGGTCGCCGCGACGTGCTCTCGCGCACGACGATCGTCGCCCCCGTATACGGCACCGTGAAGAACGTGCGCGTGAATACGATCGGCGGCGTGATCCAGCCTGGCGAACACATTCTCGAAATCGTGCCGCTTGAAGACCAACTGCTCGTTGAAGGGAAGATCAAGCCGTCGGATGTGGCGTTCCTGCGGCCCGGACAGCCGGCGATGGTAAAAATTACCGCGTACGATTTCGGGATTTACGGCGGACTGAAGGGCAAGGTGCAGTACATCAGTCCGGATACGCTGAAGGACGATGCGAAGGCCGCGACCGGCAAGGATGCGACCTTCTATCGCGTGCAGGTGCTGACCGACAGGGCGTATCTCGATGCCGGCGGCAAGCATCTGCCGATCTTGCCGGGGATGATCGCGCATGTCGAGATCCGCACCGGCGAAAAGACTATTCTCGATTTCCTGCTCAAGCCGATTTTCAAGGCGCGGGAAGCATTCCGGGAGCGATAAGCCATGTCACCCACTCCCCTGTGCGCCGATGCAACTGCGTGTGGCAGTGTTCTCTCCGATCTGCCGTTCCGCCGCACGACGCTGTCGCTGCTGTTTGCAACCGGCGTGTTCGCCAGTTGGCATTCGGCATCTGCCGCGGAAGTCCATCCGACGAGCGTTACAGGCCCAGATGTCGGCGGTACCTTGAATCAGTCCGATCAAGCAGACGGCGTTGTAACGATATCGTTATCCGAAGAAGACGACACCGCCCGGACCTTGACTGGCCCGGCGCGAGCGGAGCGCATGCGGCGGCTCGAAGCGCGCAAGGTCAGGCGCACCGCGCGCGCCTTGCGTATTGCGTCGATGCTACAGGCGGTTCAAGCCGCAAGGACCAGCGGGCAGGCGTTGCCCGTAAGCCCAGGCGGTCCTAACGAGCACCCGGTGCGCACCGGTGGTCGACTGCCGCCGCACGAAGGCGCGTGGGCGCCGGTCACCCAACCTGTGGCACCTGTGGATGCCTCGACGCTAGCGGTCATGCCGGCACTGTCGATGCGGTCGGATGTACCAGGGGTGACCGGCGTGGAGGCCGGAGCGAATGCGGGATCGCTGTCGTTCGCCGTTCCGCCGGAGAGGTCAGTCACGCGGGCACGCACGGTCGTGAGCGCAAAGGCGGCGACGCTGTCGCCAGTTGCACAGGCGGAGGCGCCACCGGCGCGCACTACGCAAGTTGATCCGACGCGGGATCGAGCGTCGGGGAACGCCGTTGACCTCACCTATCCGCACGAACGGAATCGCCTGACCGAAGCGGATCCGCACGCGATTCCGGCCACGGATACGCGGCGACCAGGAACGAACGCGCCATATATGCGCCAGGCGGTAGCGCCGGTCGCGTACCGCGCGGGACCGCTTGCGTTGCCGGCGGACCTGGCCGACGCCCACGTTTCACCGGTCGAGACAGGCTGGGACGTGGCGACCAGGCAGGCGGTGGTTCAGATGCGCGCTCGGACGCTCGCGGCCCGAGTGAGCGCGCCATCGCCCCTGATGTCGGACGGTGGCGCGTCGCTGGCGTCGGCAGCAACCGGGCGCGTCACACTCGGGGAACTGATCGACACCGAGCGCCCCGCGCGCGTTTTTCCGAGGCCGCTCGACCACCATCTACACCTGACGGGCTCGTCCGCTGTGCCGTGGCCGCGCACGCAGGCGGCGCTCGCGACGGACTGGATGGCGGAGCCGGCCGATGCAACCGCCGCCGGAAACCTGTCGCCGCAAGGCGACCTGCGGCCCGTTTTTCTCGCGGCAGTCGAAGCCGCATTCGACCGCAGTCCGCAGGTTCAGCTCGCGTATGCGTCGTATCGAGCGCAAGTTGCCGACGTGGACGAAGTCAAGGGCCGACGCTGGCCGCAATTGCAGTTTACCTCGCGTTCGAAGGCGGTCGAATTCGGTGGCGCAGCTCGCAATACGGCGGGGCGAGGCACGGCGATCACGGCAAACGTGACGACGACGGTCTTTGACTGGGGCTATCTGTCGAAGACGATCAAGAGCCGTCAGCAGACTGCCGACGCAGGCAAGGATTACTATGATGCTCAGCTTGAGAATTCCGCGTACACGGTGACAACGGCGATGGCCGAGCTGGCCAAGCAGCGGCTGCTGATCAAGATCAGCCAGCAATTCGTGGACAGGATGCAGACGCTTGTGACGATGCTTGGTCAGATTGTCGCGGTCGATCGCGGGCGCGCGAGCGAGCTGACGCAAGCAAAGGCGCGGTTGTTGCAGGCACAGGCGTCGCACGATGCGGTAGCGGCGAAAGCGCGCGATACCGAGCTGACGCTGAGAAAGCTGATCGGGGAAAGACCGCTGGATTTGCCGTCACTGTCCGCATGGAATATCGAGCCGGCTTCGCTCGACCTGTTGCTGTCGAGCATGGGTACGCATCCGCAGATCCGCCAGGCACGCGCCGAGGCGCTGGCGGCGCGGCTCCAGGCAGACGCGGTACGGGTGTCGTCGCGGCCGTCGATCAACTGGATAGTGAGCAAGACAACCGGCCGCGACGAGATTGATCGTAGGCAACCATTCCAGACGATGCTGACACTCAATTGGAACGCATTTCAGGGCGGATCGGCAAAGGCCGCGGAACTCGCCGCGTTGGAACGCGCGCGCGCCAGTGAGCAAAAGATCGACCAGGCACGGCTGGACCTCGAATACGCGCTCCGCGCCGCCGACGAGGACGCCCGCAACTTGCTCAAGCGGGCTAGTCTCTACGGGGATCTCGTCGGCGAGACCGACCGAGTGCGCAAGGCGTTTTTCGATCAGTGGTATCACCTCGGCAAGCGCACGTTGCTCGACGTGCTGCAGGCCGAGAACGATCACTACGGCAATCGCGTGAACGAGATCACGACGCGCTTTGACGGCTATCAGGCAGTGTTTCGCGAGCTAAGCAGCGCGGGTGAGCTGATTCGCTGGTTGAGGGGGGCCGTATGAGCGCCTCGACGCACGATACGCCGCTGTGCATCGCGTTGCTCGATTCCCACGAACTTGTGCGCTACGCCTTGCGTACAAGGATCGAGCAGGAGCCGGCGTGGACGGTGACGGGCGTGTTCGAGCATCCTGGTGAGATGCTCGATGCGCTCGCGCATGGCGCAAGTTTCGATCTCGTCGTCATGAATCATGTGCTCGACACGCACAATGGGGTCGATCTTGTGTGCACACTGCGTGCGAACTTTCCTGCGATTCGCATTCTGGTCTGTTCCGAGTACGAGCGCGCGGACACGATCGCGCGGCTGTTCAGGCTGGGCGTCAACGGCTTTATCGGCCGAACACAATCGCTCGACGACCACGTCGAGGCCGTGCGCAAGGTCGCAACCGGCAACACGTACTTCAGTGCGCGAGTCATGGGCATAAAGCCGACGGCCGACGTGTTCGCGCCCCAGCCGCGCGGCCCCGGTGCCGCGCCCGCGCTCGTCGCGCATCCCGATCTCACTGCGCGAGAACGGGTCGTGCTAGAACACTGTTTGCAGGGTTTGTCGATCGCGCAAATCGCTGACCAAATGGCGCGTAGCTACAAGACAATCAGTTCGCAGAAGCAGTCCGCATATCGCAAGCTCGGCGTGCGCAACGACGCGGAACTGATCGCGATGCTGTCGCGCAACGACCGTGCCTTGCTTGACCGATATTGACCGCGGGAGCGATGCGAACGCCAGGAGATCGCTTTGCCAATGTTGCTATATCGAGCAATCCATAAATCGATGACACCAAGGTACGATCCGGCAGCCACTGGTTGGTAGGCTCTGATCGCATTCTCATCAGCAGCGCCAACGGCGCAGGCAAGCCTTCGTGAAGGCGGGGTAGTTGCTCACGAGCATGTCGCAATGTAGTGGCACGATCTACGTTGCGAACAAATGGGCAGGGAGATGCCGGTGATTTCAATCGGGGATATCTACGACAAGGATCTAAACTTCCTCTTCGGATCAGGGGCGTCCATTGGCCTGAGGTCGGACGGAATTCGTGGAGGCCAACGGGTTAAGCAGCGATCTGATTCAGATAGAAGCGCTGCGTGAACGCGACCGGTGATTGGTAGTTCAGACGCGCCTGCGTGCGTTGCCGGTTGTAGAAGATTTCGATGTATTCGCTGATCGAGTGCCGCGCCTGCTCACGGGTGGCGAAGCGTTGATGTGCGGTGGACTAGACTAAATCTGACAGTGGTTGGTTTTTCATGCTGGCGCGCATTGGCGCGGAGGGCGTAGCCCGTAGCGGCAATGCGCGCCGCGAACAGCAAGGAGTCCGCCATGACTCAGGAGCA
>Ga0207695_10009164_pt1 | contig 12279 bp, 8 predicted proteins | sample KBSC54metaG_FD_184354 | JGI IMG/M metagenome (GOLD analysis project Ga0207695, IMG submission 184354) | Corn rhizosphere microbial communities from Kellogg Biological Station, Michigan, USA - KBS C5-4 metaG (SPAdes) (version 2) | ecosystem: Host-associated > Plants > Roots > Rhizosphere > Soil...
GGGCGCCCGCGACGTGCTGCCCGATGGATTGCGCGAGCGCGGCGCCGCCGTGGACGTGCTCCACCTCTACCGCACGGTGCCCGAGCCGGTCGCGGCCGATGCGCTGCGCGGCGCCGACCTGGTGACGTTCACGTCGTCGTCGACGGTGACGAACCTGGCGGCGACCCTGGGCGGCGGCGGCTTCGACGGATTGGCCGCGGCCTCGATCGGCCCGGTGACGAGCGCGACGCTGCGCGAGTGCGGCGTCGAGCCCGCGGTGGAGGCCGATCCGCACGACGTCGGCGGCCTCGTCGACGCCGTGCTGCGCGCGCTCGCGAATGATCGCGAAGTCCCATGATGCTCACGGTGTACGCCCGTGAGGGGTTGGCCGGGCGAACGTGACCTGCAACGTCGCGGGTCAGCGGCTGGATTTGCGACGGCAAGGCTGCCCGTACGCGTTCCGGTGCCCAGCGGGGCAGCCGGAGATGGCTAACCCCCAAGGCGCCGGCGCCAACTGCGAACCCCGCCCGAACGGTAGATCGCCTGATAGAGAGCCCGATGGTCCCGCTGCAGGATGGTGGCGGTCGGAAACTCGCCATACCCGGCGATGAGCCTTCGCAGCTCCTGCTCGATGCGCTCATCCGTCCATGAGGTGGGCCGGCCGGCGCCCGCACGCCGCCTTGGTAGGCGGTAGCGTCCTCCTGCGACCCTGGTGAGCACTCCCGCCGATGTCAGACCCTTGAGGTCGTTACGGGCTGTCCGCTCGGCCGCACCGGTAAGCGACTCGACGTCGGCTCGGCTCAGTGACTGGGCCTCGCCGCCGGTGAGGGCGGTCAGGATCGTTTCTTGGCGTCGGTTGAGCTGGACATGCGACTGTGCGCGCACGGTCAACTGGTTCAACGTCCGCACTCGGAGGGACACCCGTTCGTACTCGTCGGCGAGTCCACCAAGCGCGTATCGAAGCCAGGGCTCGTACTCGTTCGTATTGGCGGGGACCGCTCGCAGAGCCGCGTAGTACGCCTCGCGATCCTCGGCGTAATGGCGCTCGAAGGAGAAGATTCGATGCGGCAGGTAGCCCTCGCGAGCCAAAACAGCCACGGCAAAAGTGCGCGCGAGCCGGCCGTTGCCGTCGGCGAACGGGTGGATATCAGTCAGGCGGTAGTGCGCGACGACTGAAAGCACCGGCCCGGGCCACTCAACAGGGTTCTGCCGTCGTGCCTCGAGGTATTCGCATAGGGCGTTGACCAATCCTTCGACTTGGTCGGGCGGTGGCGCCGTGTGGTAGACGTTGCCTAGCCTGTCGCCAACGACTGCCGTTCCGGGCCGCCAGGCACCCTCATGCTCCGCTCGGAACATCTGCCCCGGTCGGCCGGTGCCCCGCGTCAGCGCACGGTGCAGATCGAGGATGAACTCGGGCGTGTACTCGAGGCGCTTGTCCTTGAACCGACGGTCGACCAGACGCAGCGCCTCGACGTAGTTGACCAGCTCGAGCTCCGCCCGGGTCTGAGGGGCCAGCTCGCCGAGCGCCGCCGCTCGGGCCTCAAGCACCCCCAGGGTATTGCCCTCGATCAACGTCGAGTAGTGGATCGTGCCGACCAGCGCCTCCTTACGGAGTTCGTCCTCCTGGGCCGGCAGGATTGGCAGCGCCTCGATCACTGCGCGTGCCTCGCGGATGCGCGCGATCAGCTCGCCGCACTCGGGTGTGTAGCGGCGAAATGCAGGGTGGTACTCCATACTACGAAAAGAGACCGGCACGGGTTATTTTGGAGCAAACACCCTAACAGACGAGAAATTCGACGAGAACCCGGCATGAATACTACCAAAATACGGCTGCCGGTGATCCGTCTTCGGCCGCCGGGCGGTCCGAGCCTTCTCCTGCGAGCCGTCGATACTACGAAAAGAGCCCGGCACAGCCGATTGTGAAGCAAACACCGTTGTATTGCACGAATTCCCGGAAGGCCGGCGAAAATACTACAAAACTCCGGCGGGCATCTTCGTGGCGGCCGGTGACTGTCGATCAACCGTCCACCTGATCCGCCCGGACGCCTGGTAGCGTTGGCCGACGGTGGCCGAGCGCGAGACGAGCATCCGCCGCGGCATCGAGGCGCTCCTCACGCTGGCGAGCGACGAGGCCGCGGCCGAGGGCGGCCTGGGCGTGACCCGCGTCGCCCGCATGCTCGGGCGGGAGAAGACCCAGGTCTCGCGCACGCTCGCGACCCTGGCCGAGTACGGCCTGGTCGACCGCGACCCGGACACGCGCGCCTACCGGCTCGGCTGGCGCCTCTACGCGATGGCCCAGGTCGCCGGCAGCCGCCACCTGCTCGACTCGGCCCGGCCGTTGCTCTCAGACCTCGTCGCCCGCTTCGGCGAGGGCGCGCACCTGTCGGTGCTCCAGGGCGGCGAGGTCGTCACCGTGCTCTCGGAGCAGTCGCCCCACGCGGTGCGCGCCGTCAACTGGATCGGGCGCAACACCCCGGCCTACTGCACGTCGGCCGGGAAGGCGCTGCTGCTCGACCGCACTCCCGACGAGCTCGCGGCCCTCTTCGACGGACGCGCCTTCGTCGCGTCGGCGCCGGCGACCCCGCGCGACGTGGCCGAGCTGGCGAGGGCGATCGGCGAGGCCCGCGACCGCGGTTACGCCATCGCCGACGAGGAGATGGACGCCGGCCTGACGGCCGCCGCCGCCCCCGTGCGCGACGGCCCCGGCCGGATCGTCGCGGCGATCAACGTGTCCGGCCCGTCGTTTCGGATGCGACCCCGGCTCGCCGACGTCGGCGCGGCCGTCGCCGCCGCCGCGGCCGAGCTCTCCGCCCGGCTGGGTCAGGCAGCGGCGGGCGGCGCCTCGGGCGGGATGCCGAGGTCGAGCGGGGCATCGCCCAGCTCGCGTGTTCGGCGCTCGACGAACTCTTCCAGCTCCTCCCGCACCGCGTCGTCGAGCGGCGGCGGCTCGTAGCGCTCGAGCGCCTCGCGCCACAGCGCCTCCGCCCGCACGGCCGCCGTCGGGCTGCCCTTGCCGCTCCAGCGGTCGAAGTTGTCGGTGGTGGCGAGGAAGGGCCGGTAGAAGCAGTCGCGGAAGTGCGCGAGCGTGTGCTCGCAGCCGAAGAAGTGCCCGCCCGGGCCGACCTCGAGGTGGGCGCCGAACGCGAGGCTGTCCTCGTCGAGCACCGTCGGGGCCATCTGGACGCGCAGCAGCTTCAGGAGCTCCACGTCCATCATGAACTTCTCGAAGCAGGCGACCAGGCCGCCCTCGAGCCACCCGGCCGACTGCCAGACGACGTTCGCGCCTGCCAGGAAGGCCGACATGAGCGTGTTGAACGCCTCGTAGCCGGCCTGCGCGTCGACGGCGGGGCTGGCCGTGAGCGTGCCGCCGCCCGCCCGCCAGGGAAGGCCGATCCGGCGGGCGATCTGGCCGGAGGCGTAGAGGCCGATGGCCGACTCCGGCGTGCCGAACGCGGGCGCGCCCGACTTCATGTCGGTCGAGGACAGGAACGAGCCCATCACGACCGGCGCGCCCGGGCGCACCAGCTGCAGCAGCGCGACGCCGGCCAGCACCTCGGCCGTCTGCTGGGCCAGCGCGGCGCCGATCGACACCGGCGCCATCGCCCCCATGAGCAGGAACGGCGTCACCATCACGGCCTGGTTCGCGGCCGAGAACTCGAGCATCGCCTCGAGCATGCGGACGTCGTAGCGCAGCGGCGAGTTCACGTTCACGTTCGCGAACATCACCGGCCGCTCCTCGATCACGTCGCGGCCGCCGAACAGGATCTCGCCCATCCGCACCGAGTCGGCCGCGGCCACCTCGGACATCGGGACGCCCTCGAACACCTTGTCGCAGAGCAGGATGAGCGACATGTTCATCGCCAGGTGGCGCGAGTCGAGCTCGGTGTCGTTGGGCTCGCAGATGCCGCCGCCGGGCGTATCGAGCTCGGGGAACGACTGGGTGAGCATGATGAAGCGCTGCAGGTCGGCCAGCGTCGCATCGCGGCGGACGCCGCCCATGCGCACGAACGGCGGGCCCTGGGTGGGGGCGAAGATCATCTGCTCGCCGCCGATGTGCAGGTCGTGCTCGGGGTTGCGGGCGCGCATGTCGAACTCGCGCGGGGCCTTGGCCACCTGCTCGAGCAGAAAGTCCGGGTCGAAGCGCACCGTGGCGTCCTCCACCTCACACCCGGCGGCGCGGAAGAGGTCGAGGGCGCGGGGATGGTCGAACTGGATCCCGATCTCGGACACCAGCCGCCGCCAGCCCCGTTCGACCGTCTCGAGCGCCCCCTCGGAGAGGATCTCGAACCGCGGCATCTCGTTGCGGAACACGTGTTGCCTCCAACGTGCCGAATCGCCAACAGGTGTTGCAGATACTATCAGCGGGGCGTAGGATCGCGGCCGTGATCGGGTACGCGTCGAGGCCGGCGTCCGCCGACGATGAGATGGACGCCGCCTCGGCGGGCAGGCTGGCGGCCGCCGTCGGCCGGCGCGAGGTCTCCGCGGCCGAGCTGGCCGCCGCGGCGACCGAGCGGGCGCAGACGCGCGGCGCGGAGCTGAACGCGGTCGCTGTGCCCCTCTACGCCGACGCCTCTGCGGCCGCCGCCCGCATCGATGCCCGCCCGGCCGGCCGCCCGCTCGAGGGTGTGCCGGTGAGCGTGAAGGAGACCCTGTGGGTGCGGAACACGCCCTGCAGCGCCGGCGTCCCGCGGCTGGCCGGGTCGCGCAGCCGCTCGGACGGCGCGGTCGCCCGGGCCCTGCGCCGGGCGGGGGCCGTCATCCTGTGCAAGGGCAACGTGGCCCAGCTCAACTGGTACGCCGAGTCGGACAACCCCGTCTACGGCCGGACGGACAACCCATGGGCGGCGGGCCGCTCGCCCGGCGGGTCGAGCGGCGGCGAGGCCGCGCTCGTGGCCGCGGGCGTCGTCCCGGTCGCCGTCGGCACCGACATCGGCGGCAGCGTCCGCATCCCCGCCGCCTGGTGCGGCGTCTTCGGGATCGCGCCGACGCCCGGGCGGCTGAGCGTCGCCGGCAGCCGCGACGACCAGCTGTTCGCCGGCCAGACGCTCATCCAGAACCGGCCGGGCGTCCTCGCGCGCACCGCCGCCGACCTGCGGCTCGTGGTGTCGGTGCTCGACGTCGGCCGGGCGCCGCGGCGGCCGCGCCGGCAGGTGCGCCGGATCGGCGTCGTGCGCGGGAACGGCGTGCTCACCCCGGCGCCGGCGATCCGCCGCGCCGTCGTCGAGACCGCCGACCGGCTGGCCGGGGACGGCATCGAGGTCGTCGACGCGGAGCTGACGGACGCGCCCGAGGCGCTCGCGCTCTTCGGCGCCGTCTTCGCCGCCGACGGCGGGCGCAACCTGCGCCGGATCCTGCGCAGGGACCCGGCCACGCCGGAGGTGCGGCGCGCGCTTGCGGCGGCCGCAGGCGCCGCCCTCGGCCCGGACGAGCAGCACCGGCTCGCCGCGCGCATCGGCGCGCTCCGGCGCCGGTTCGCCGAGATGCTCGACCGGGCGGGCCTGGACGCCCTGATCGGCCCGGCCCACGCGCTCGCCGCGGTGCCCCACGGTGCTGCGCTCGACGTCGCCGCAGGCCAGAGCTACACCTCGATCTACAACCTCCTCGGCATGCCCGCGGGCGTGGCGCCCGCCGGGCGGGTGGGGCCCGGCGAGGAGTCAGACCGCGCCGGCGGAGACGCCGTCGCAGAGGCCGCGCGGCGCGCGGAGGGCGGCTCGGCCGGGCTTCCGGTGGCCGTCCAGGTGGCCGCCAGGCCGGGGGACGACGAAGTCGTTCTGACTCTTCTCGCGCGTATTTCGTCTCATTGAGTTATGGCCGGACACCGTGATACGTTCAGCGCTCCCAGCGGTACTCGCGGGCCCGGCGCGCGGGAGGGAGCCATCTGAGAAGCCGGGGCGAGGTTTGCATACACCCGTTCGGCCGTTCCTGGACGGAGCGCGATCGGTTAACCAGAACGAATGTGAGGTACAGCTCGTGAAGGATCTCGAATACCACCTCTACGAGGAAGCCCGGTCGGGGCGAATGACGCGCCAGCAGGTGCTCGTCCGCGCGAGCGTCCTCGGAGTCTCGGCATCGGCGCTCGGCACGATCCTCGCCGCCTGCGGCTCGTCGGCCTCCTCGGGGACGTCCTCGGGCGGCGCCTCGTCCGGCGGCGCGATCAAGAAGGGCGGCACCGGCGTCTTCGGCATCACCTCGCCGGCCTCCGACGTCGACCCGGTGACCATGTTCAACACCGGCGCCATCATGACCACGCAGCTCGCCTGCGACTATCTCGTCTTCCCTGATCCGCAGTACAAGCTCATCCCGAAGCTGGCGACGAAGTGGGTCTCCGGCTCGACTCCCGACACGTGGACGTTCACGATCCGCCAGGGCGTCAAGTGGCAGGACGGCAGCCCCCTCACGAACGACGACATCGTCGCCTCGTTCGACCGCATGCTCGACCCGAAGATCGGGTCGGCGGCCCTGTCGGCCTTCTCGGGCGTGCTCTCGCGCGGCAACGTCGAGAGCACCGGCGCGGACACGATCGTGTTCCACCTCGACCGGCCGTACGCGGACTTCCCGTACCTGGTCTCGGCGTTCAACTACAACTCGGTGATCCTGCCGAAGAACTACCAGATCGGCGACTTCACCAAGGGCGGGATCGGGACCGGGCCGTTCGTCCTGAAGACGTTCTCCAAGGACCAGGGTGCGACCTACACGAAGAACCCGCACTACTGGCAGAAGGGCCAGCCGTACCTGGACGCGGTGAACGTCAAGTACTACACCGACACGCCGCCGATCGTGCTGGCGCTCCAGGGCGGGACGATCAACGTGTTCCCGCAGGTGCCGTACCAGGGCTCGCAGGCGCTCTTCTCCGACTCGAACATCTCGGTCTCCGAGACGCCGTCGAGCGAGTACCGCACCCTTCAGATGCGGGTCGACGAGGCCCCGTTCAACGACAAGAATCTGCGCCTCGCGGTCGCCTATGCGCTCGACCGGCCCGGCCTCGTGTCGGGCCTCTTCAACGGCAAGGCTGACCTCGGCAACGACCACGCGTTCGCGCCGATCTATCCCGGCTCGCCCACGACCGACCAGGTGCCGCAGCGGGTCCAGGACATCAACAAGGCCAAGTCGCTCGTCGGTGGCAAGACCGTCAACGTCACGCTCACGACCGAGCAGTTCCTGGAGATCCCGGAGTACGCCCAGTTCGTGAAGCAGATGGTCGCGCCGGCCGGGATCAACGTGAAGCTCGACGTCCAGCCGCAGGGCACGTTCTACGGCACGGGCGCGAACCAGCCCTGGCTGCAGGTGCCGTTCGGCATCACCGACTGGGGCGCCCGCGGCACCGCCGGCCAGACGATCGACCCGGCCTACCTGTGCCGCTCGGTGCCGAACGCCAAGCTCTCGAACTCGGGAGCCTGGAACTCGGCCCACTGGTGCGATCCGAACTTCGACAAGCTCGTCCAGCAGTTCGAGGGCGAGGTCGACCAGCAGAAGCGCCAGGGCCTGGCCGTCCAGGCGGCCAAGATCCAGCAGGCGGAGACGCCGGACGTGATCGCCTACTGGATCAAGGAGCTGCGCGCGACCCGGAACAACGTCCACGGCCTGGCCGTCGGCCCGACCTTCCACCTCGACGCGAGCGCTATGTGGCTCTCGTCGTAAGCCGCCCGACCCGCGGGGGCCGCGCCTGTTCGGGCGGCCCCCGAGGCGGTAGGCTTCCGGCCAGACGATGACCCGGTACATCCTGAAGCGCCTGGGGTTGACCGTGATCACGCTCGTGATCGTGTCGTTCGTCGTCTTCGCGGCCTCGCAGCTCCTGCCCGGCGACGTGGGCCGCACGATTTTGGGGCCGTACGCGTCGCAGCAGCAGGTGGACGCGCTCGACAAGTCGCTCGGCAACGACAAGCCGCTGCCGGTGCGCTACTGGAACTGGGCGTCCGACTTCGTGAAGGGCGACTGGGGCGTCTCGCCCGTGCAGAACGTCGAGGTGCGTCCGCTCGTCCTCGGGCGGCTGAAGAACTCGCTCTACCTGGGCGCGTTCGCGATGGTGCTGATCGTCCCGTTCTCGATCTTCATGGGGATCGTGGCCGCCCTGAACTACGGGAAGACGGCCGACCGCGCCATCTCGATCATCGGACTCTCGTTCATCGCCCTGCCCGAGTTCGTCATCGGCGTGATCCTGATCGTCGTCTTCGCCGTTCAGCTCGGGTGGTTCCCGACCTCGTCGCAGGTGCCGGGCACGAACCCGGTCGACTGGTTCCGGCAGCTGCTCCTGCCCGCGATCCCGATCATGTTCGTCCTGTTCGGCTACATCTCGCGCATGGCCCGCACGGGCACCGTCGACGCGCTCCAGGCGAACTACACGCGCACGGCGATCCTGAAGGGGCTCCCCCGCCGGCACGTCGTCTCGCGCCACGTCGTGCGCAACTCGATGCTCCCGACGATCACGGTCGTGAGCGTGCAGGTCGGCTACCTGGTCGGCGGCCTGCTCGTCGTCGAGACCCTCTTCGCGTACCCCGGCATCGGCCAGCTGACACTCGAGTCCGCGAACGGGCACGACCTGCCCACGCTCGAGGCGTGCGTGCTGATGATCGCGATCATCTACTGCTTCGCGAACCTGATCGCCGACCTGGCGTACGGCATCCTCAACCCGCGCGTGAGGCTCGCCTAGATTGGCCAGCGTCGAGGGCAGCGGCCTCGAGCTCACGCCCGCTCCGCCGGCACCGGTCCTCGACGTGCGTGCGGAGCGGCGCCGCCGCCGCCGTGAGCTCTTCCGCGCGCTCGTGCGGTCGAAGACGTTCGTCGTCGGCGCCGCGATCCTGATCTTCTGGGTGCTCGATGCGATCTTCTGGCGCGCCATCGTGCCGCACGACCCGCTCGGGGTCGACCCGACCGGCACCCTCAAGGCGCCCAGCGGCGCCCACTGGTTCGGCACCGACAACCTCGGCCGCGACGTGTTCTCGCGTGTGCTCGCAGGTGCGGCGACGGTGCTCGTGATCGCGCCCGCCGCGACCGCGCTCGGCCTCTTCGGCGGGACGACGCTCGGCCTCATCACCGGCTTCTACCGGGGCTGGGTCGACGACGCCGTCAGCCGCATCGTCGACGCCTTCCTGGCCATGCCGCTGATCGTCATCACCGTGCTCGTGCTGGCGTCGCTCGGGCGCACCACCCTCAACCTCATCCTCGTCATCGGGATCATCTTCACGCCGCTGATCGCGCGCACGGTGCGCTCCGCCGTCCTGGTCGAGCGCGAGCGCGAGTACGTCGCCGCCGCCCGCCTGCGCGGCGAGCGCGGGATCCGCATCATGGTGTGGGAGATCCTGCCGAACATCACCGGGCCGATCATGGTCGAGGCGACCGTCCGCCTCGCCTACGCGATCTTCACCGCCGCCACGATCTCGTTCCTCGGGCTCGGCCTCCAGGATCCGTCGCCCGACTGGGGCCTCCAGATCGCGAACGGCCGCGCCTACATGCAGGTGGCGTGGTGGATGGTGATCTTCCCGGCCGCCGCTCTGGCCACGCTCGTCGTCGGTGTGAACCTGGTCGCCGACGGCCTGAAGCAGGTGGTGGAGGAGTGAGCGCCGCGCCGCCGGTGCAGACGGGCGCGGTCGAGATCGACGGCCTCACGGTCAGCTACCGCCGCCGCCAGCGCCTCCTGCGCGTGCTCACGGACGTCTCGTTCACGATCAAGCCGGGCGAGGCGTACGGCCTGGTCGGCGAGTCGGGCTGCGGCAAGACGACGGTGGCGATGTCGCTCATGCGCTACCTGCCGCCGAACGCCGTGGTCGAGTCGGGCAGCATCACGTTCGGCGGCGACGACCTGCTCGCCGCGGACGAGCGCACGCTGCGGCGCTGGCGCGGCGACCGGATGGCGATGGTCTACCAGGATCCGGGCACCGCGCTCAACCCGTCGATCCGGGTCGGCGAGCAGATCGCCGAGGTGTTCCGCTTCCACCGCGGGATGGACAAGCAGGAGGCGCGCGAGGCGTCGGCGCACATGGTCTCGACCGTCCAGATCTCCGACGCCGCCCGCGTGCTGCGCCGCTACCCGCACGAGCTCTCCGGCGGCCAGCAGCAGCGGATCATGTTCGCGATGGCGCTTGCCACCGACCCCGACCTGCTGGTGCTGGACGAGCCGACGACGGGGCTCGACGCCACGGTCGAGGCCGAGGTGCTCGACCTGGTCGAGAACCTGCGCGACCAGTTCAACACGTCGATCCTCTTCGTCAGCCATAACCTCGGCATCGTCGCCCGCATGTGCGAGCGCGTCGGCGTGCTCTACGCCGGCCGGCTGATCGAGCAGGGCAACGCCCGCGACGTGTTCCGCGACCCGCGCCACCCCTACACGCTCGCGCTGCTGCGCTGCGTGCCACGTCTCGGCATGCGCAAGGACACCGACCGGCTCGACCCGATCCCGGGGTCGCTGCCGCCGCTCGGGGCCGAGATGCCGGGCTGCGTGTTCGCCGACCGCTGCCCGATCGCGCGCGACCGCTGCGTCGCGTCGCCGCCCGAGCTCATGCCCGTGAGCGAGGGCCACATGGCCCGCTGCTTCTTCCACGAGCAGGTGCCCGAGATCCCGCCGATGGCGGCCGCCACCCAGGAGGACGCCGCGCCGGTGGCCGACGAGGTGCTGCTTGCGGTGTCCGATCTCGTCAAGACCTACAAGTTCTCCGGCACCGAGGTGGTCGCCGTCGGCGGCGTCGACGTCGAGATCAAGCGGGGCGAGGTGTTCGGCCTGGTCGGCGAGTCAGGGAGCGGCAAGACGTCGTTCGCGAAGTGCATCGTGGGCCTGATCGACGTCACCTCGGGCGAGGTCTCGTTCGAGGGGATGGACGTGTCGAAGCCGGCCGGAAAGCGGCCGGGCGAGGCTCGCCGGCGCCTCCAGATGGTGTTCCAGAACCCCGACAACGCCCTCAACCCGACGCACAGCGTGCGCGCCATCCTGCGCCGCTCTCTGCAGCTGCTCGCGGGCGTGCGCGGGCGCGACCAGCAGGACCAGCAGATGACCGACCTGGCCCGGTCGGTGCGGCTCGAGCCCCGCCACCTCGACGTGCGCCCGTCGGCGCTCTCCGGCGGCCTCAAGCAGCGGGTCGCGATCGCCCGCTCCTTCGCCGGCAGCCCGGCGATGGTGCTCTGCGACGAGCCGACGTCGGCACTCGACGTGTCGGTGCAGGCCGCGATCCTGAACCTGCTCGTCGACCTGCAGCGGCGCCAGGGCGTCTCCTACGTCTTCATCTCCCACGACCTCGCGGTCGTCCGCTACGTGTCCGACTCGATCGGCGTCATGTACCTGGGGAAGCTCGTCGACGTCGGCTCCGCGGACCAGGTCTTCTCGTCGCCGCACCACCCCTACACCGAGGCGCTGCTCTCGGCCATCCCGACGTTCGACATCGACGAGAGCCGGCCGAGAATCAAGCTCTCCGGCACCCTCCCGAGCGCAAGCGACGTGCCCAGCGGCTGCCCGTTCCACACCCGCTGCCCGCGGGTGCTGGGCGAGATCTGCCGCACCGAGACGCCGCCCTGGCAGGAGGACGGCGTTCGCCACCGGTACCGCTGCCACATCCCTCCGCCCGAGCTCCAGGAGCTGCAGAAGACGGCTCCCGAGCAGGCCGAGGACGTCGTCGCCTAGTGCTCCGTTCCGGAGGTTCCTTGATGATCGGGCGACGATTTGCAGCCGCCCGAGCGCGAGAGACTTTCGGGACGGAGCACCAGCCTAGGGGCGCGCGTATCCGATGAGCGTGGCGTGCCGGCGAAAGCCGAGCGCGTCGTAGAGCGCGCACGCCGGCTCGGACTGGCAGTAGACGATCGCCTGCCGGCCGCCCTCGTCGTACCACCGCCGCAGGGCGAAGGTGCAGACGGCGCCGCCCAGACCGCGGCGGCGGAACTCCGAGCGGACGCCGACCGGCTCGAGCTCAGCGACGCCGTTCGCATCGTCCGGCCAGGCCAGGCAGTACGCCGCGAACCGGCCGTCCGGCGTCTCGACCACGCAGTCGAGCGACTCCCGGTAGGGCCACTCGGATCGCACGCCGGCGTAGCTCGACTCCGTCACCCGCGACGGCGCCCACACGTCGCGATGGATGGCCACCCGCTCGGGGACGTCCGCCGGGCCGACCGCTCGATACGTGAAGCCCGCAGGTAGGGGAGGCGGCTCGGGCGGCGCCGTCAGGTCGCGCGCGTTGAAGTGCAGCGGCTTCCCGCGCGGCTCCGCGAACCCGTGGGCGGCGAGGGCCGCCCGCCGCTCGGCGTCGTCCTCGAATGCGTAGGCGACCCGGGCCTCGGGCGCGCGCAGGATGTCGTCGAGCAGATGCAGATGGTCCGGGTGGA
>Ga0207695_10009166_pt1 | contig 12278 bp, 14 predicted proteins | sample KBSC54metaG_FD_184354 | JGI IMG/M metagenome (GOLD analysis project Ga0207695, IMG submission 184354) | Corn rhizosphere microbial communities from Kellogg Biological Station, Michigan, USA - KBS C5-4 metaG (SPAdes) (version 2) | ecosystem: Host-associated > Plants > Roots > Rhizosphere > Soil...
CCTCGCTCATCGAGAAACCGAGCCTGGGGAGGAGAATTTCGGTCGCCATATGCCCTCTCGTCTGCGGCCGTCGCGGCCGATAGTGATCTAGCGTATTATACCGGGAAATCGTGACGCGCAACGACTCCCGGGCTTGCCTCGCCGATTATCGTACGCATAACTACTATTTGCCTGCGCGCCAACTCGGAAAGGCGAAGACGGGCGGCAAGGAGAGGCGGATGAGCGACTATGTGCCGATCGTGGAGGCGCGCGCGATGCCGGGGCTGAAGCTGGTGGCGACGCCCGGCATCCCCAATCCGTGGACGGAAGCGGCCAAGGGCATCCTGCACGTCAAGCGGCTGGATCATGTCCGCGTCGCGCAGCTCGCGGGCGAGGCGAACGAGGCGCTGGTGGCGTGGACGGGCATCAACAGCGCCCCGATCCTGATCGACGGGGGCACGCCGCCCAAGGCGGGCTGGATCGAGATCCTGCTGCTGGCCGAGCGGCTGGCGCCCACGCCCGCCTTGATCCCCGCCGACGAGCGCGAGCGCGCGGCGATGTTCGGGATGGCGCACGCGCTCTGCGCGGAGGACGGCTTCGGCTGGAACCGCCGCCTGCTCTTCTTCGCCGATGCCGAGGCGGCGCTCGCCAGGCTCGGGGATTCGGTGGACCGCGGCGGGTTCGACCGGATGAACCGCAAATACGGCCATGGCGGTGACGCCGCGCATGCCCGCGCGCGGCTGGGATCGATCCTGCGGATGCTGAGCGCGCATCTGCTCGCCCGCCGCGCCGAAGGGAGCCGCCACTATTGCGGTGATCGGCTGACCGCGCTCGACATCTATTCGGCCACCTTCATGGCGATGGTCCGCCCGCTGCCGCTGGACCTCTGCCCGATCGCGCCCGATCTCCACGCCAGCTACACCGCGACCGATCCCGCGATCGTCGAGGCGGCGGACGACATCCTCTTCGCGCACCGCGATTTCATCTACGCCGAATATCTGGAACTGCCGGTGCGCCTGTGATCAGCCCGCCGTTTCCTGCCGGAAACATCGCAACACCCCGCCGATATCCTCGCGCCGCCATTCGTTGAGCAGCACCACCAGCAGATGATGCTGCGCGCGGGCGAGGAAGACGTCGCGCAGGCGCGGATCGGTGCGGTCCCGCACGTCGGCGATCTCCGGCACCTCGCGTTCGATGAGCGCCGGCGCGTCCAGCATCCAGGCGACGCCGAGCAGCGCCTGCGAAAGCCTGAGCGATCGCACGAACGCGGACCGGTCCACCGTCGGCCCGCCGAGCGCGCGATATTCGGCGAGCAGCAGTGCGATCAGCTCGTCCTCGTGCGCATCGAGGAAACCGGTCTCCGCCGCGCAGATCATGCCGAAGAAGGATTGGGCGAGGTTCATCTGCGCGACGCTGCCCCAATCGAGCAGGCCGACCTGCAGCGCCCCCTCCCCGTCCCGCCAGAACCAGGCATTGTCGAGGTTCATGTTCCAGTGGCAGAGCGTGATCAGATCGGGTTCGCCGTTCAGGTGGCGGCGGATCGCATCCTGCATCGCCAGCACCGCCATCGCGTCCGCCGCGAAGCGATCGAGGAAGGCGGCATCGCCCAGCCCGTCGGGGAACAGCCCCGGATGCGCGGCGGCGAAATCCTTGAGCGTGGCGAGCTTCGCCGCCAGCTCCTCCGCCGTATAGGGAATGCGGCTGCCCAGATCGGCCCCGCCCGCCTCGAAGGGAAATTGCCGGTCGATCTCCGCGCCGATCCGCCCGCCTTTGTGCGCGGCGGCGAGCCGCGCCATCGCCTGCGTCACCACCCGGTAATGGCCGAGCGGGTCCGCCACCTCGTAATCCAGGCACTTGTCGTACGCGGGCTCCACATTGCCTTCGCCATACGGAACACGCGCGGTGATCAGCAGGCCGCTCTTCGTCGCGGGATCGTAATCGCCGAAGAAGCAGGCCGGCACGGTCAGCGGGAAATCGTCACGCCGGGACAGCAGCGCGAAGCGCACCTCCGGCTCCATCAGCGGCCCGAACAGATCGCGCAGCGGATCGCCGAAATCGCGCGGAAACTTGCAGAACAGCCGCTCCGGCTCGCCCGCATCGGTGCGGACGTCGAGGATCAGCTTGCGGCCCATGCCGCCGCCGAAGAATTCCTGCGTCCGCTCGATCGCGACGATGCGGCGCTCCGCCGGCAGCGCGCCGGTGGCGTGGAAGGCGTGCGTCAGCCACTCCGGCCCCGCTTCCTCCAGCGCGGCGATGCTGGTGGGGAAGGCGACGCCGGTGAAGCGGCCCGGCGCCAGCGCCGGCAGCGCCTCCGCCTCAGGCATCTTCGGCGATCACGGCGCTGATCGCATCGAGGAACATCGGCGTCATCGAATGGCCGACATGGGCCACCTTCAACTCGTGGATGCGCCCCTGCTCATAGGCGTTGCTGCTCAGCTGGCAGGCGGTGAGGTTGCGCAGATGCCCCCAGATGCGGAAGAAGCGCAGCCGCTCCGGCGCGATCTCGATCCCCCCGGTCGCGCGATAGGTCGCCATGAACCGATCCCAGTCGAGCGAACCGCCGGCGGTGTTGCGGGCATAGCCGACATCCTCGGCCGGATCGCCGATGTGCGAGAATTCCCAGTCGACCAGCGCGGAGAGCCGCCCGTCGTCCACGATCATGTTGTGGAAGCCGACATCGCCGTGGAGCAGCACCGCGCGTTCGGGCGCGTGCGGGATGTTGGCGAGCAGATAGCCGTAGAAGGCCAGCACGGCGGGCGACGGCACGCTCATCTCGGCCAGATAGAGATCGCGGATCTGGCGGATGTAGCGCTCGGTCGCCTCGGCGCAGGTGAGGCCCCACAGGTCCGGTGCGATCATCTCGCTCACCGTGCCGAGTTCGGGCATCGCGGGCAGCGCGTGCAGCTTCGCAAGGCTGGAGGCGAGCAGATCGGTGAAATCGCCCGACAGCGCGCCGGATGCCGAGAAGACGTCGCCGCCCGTCGATCCCGGCGCGCGGTTCATCACCAGGAAGTGACCGCCGGGCAGCAGCCGGTGCTCGGTATCCAGCCACAGCGCCTCGGGCGCGGGAAAGCCGTTCTCGTAGGCGGCGCGGATCACGCGATATTCGCGATCGATATGGTGGCAGTCATTGTCCATGGTCGGCAGCAGCCGGTCGCGGCGCATGACGAAGCCGCCGGACAGCTTGGCTCCCTCCACCTCGAACAGGGTCGTCTCCTTGCCGTAGCCGCCGGGCAGCGGCTTGAAGGCGGTGACGACGATCGCCTCGTCCCCGAAGCGATCGCGCAGATAGGCCTGCAGCCGATCGGTGGTGAGCTCGATATCCTCCTCGGTCGGCTTGGGCCGGGCGCCGCCCATCAGCTCGACGGTGCGCTGCCGCTCCGCGCCCGTCACTTCGCGCAGCACGGAAAGGCGCTGGTCGTGCGGCAGCGCCGGCGAGCCGGTGATGCGCTCGGCCAGGTTCGACCAGGCGGAGAGCAGGCGCTGCTCCTCGGCATCGCGCGCCGCCATGTCGGCGGGCTTGCTCGCCAGCACTTCGGCGCGCAGTGTCTGCAGCTCGGCATCGAGCACGGGCTCGGCCTTCGCCAGATCGAGCCGCCGCGAGGTTTCGGCCAGCTGGTCGGCCAGCCGCGTGGTCCACGCCTCGAACAGCATCGGGCCGTAGCATTCGCGCGATTCGACGAGGTTCAGCGTGGCGAGGATCGCCTCCTCGTCGGTGGCATAGCCGATGTCCGGCCCCAGATAGCGCGTCATCACGCTGTTGAGGGTGCCGATGATGCGGGGCGTCTGGGGCAAGGTCCAACTCCTGTCGCGGCCTGTGCGGCCATCGTTCTTGGGCGAGATCTATCCCATCAGGGCCGGCTCTGAACAGAGGATAATCATACGCAGGCTCACTTTATCGGAACAGTTCGTAGCTGCGGTCCCCGGGTTTGCGGCCACCGGGCTGGGCCGTCATGCCGAGCGGCATGTCGGACCAGTCGGCCGAATCCGGATAGCGTCGCCACCAGTCGATCATCACCACCCGGTGCGCGATCCGCCAGATATCCCCGCGCTTCTCGAAGCGATCGAGATAGCGGCCGCCGACGATCAGATCCCACGGGCCGCCGTCGGCCGGGATGCGGTGGAAGCTGTGGAAACCCGATTCGACGCTGGCCCCGTTCCCGTCGATCTCGATCAGGATGTTGCCGAGGCTGTGCATCGTCTGGTCGAGCGGGCGCAGCGCGGGGATGACGAAGGCGACGAATTCGTCGCGCGAGCCGACGAAGCCGGCATGCTCGTCCTGCGCGTCGGGCCAATAGGCGTCGCGCAGCAGATCCTCGTCCAGCCGGTCGATCCCCCGGCAATAGCGATAGAGGCAATCGCGGATCGCTTCCCGATCGGCGAGTTCGGCGGCGAAGCGGGAGACGGTCTGCATCCCGCTACATCCACATCGGCAGGCGGAAATGATCGCGCAGCATCCGCTCGCGGTGCGCGATCAGGATCTCCGGCACCGGATCGCCGAGCATGTCGGCCACCGTCCGTGTCCAGACCCGGTAGAAATCGGGCATCGGGCAGGCGGATGCGTCCATCGGCGCGACCATGTTGGAAAAGACCGTCCAATAGATGTCCGCCGCGCTCAGCGCCTCGCCGACCAGATAGGGACTGCCCGCCTCCAGCCTGCGGGCGAGCATCGCCATGATCGCCCGGCAACGCTGCGTCGCATGATCGAGCGAGGCGCCGCTCGCGAACTTGCGCTTCATGTGATCGACCGGCACGCCACCAGTGGTGCGCTCGATCGCCTCGAAGGTGAGCAGCCGCGCCGACCAGCCGAACCCGTCCTCCCCGCACAGCGCATGGGCGATTCCGAACATCGCGGTGCGATCCTCCTCGCCGGCGGGGATCAGCGGCGGCTCCGGCTGCAGACGCTCGACGAGCATCAGCAGTTCGGACCAGTGCGAGCGCGGCCGCTCGTCGTCCAGGACCGCGACCGGGGCGCTGCTCTGCCCGGTCCACGCCGCCAGTGCCGCATTGGGCTGGCCGCCTTCCTGCACCACCGGCACGAAGGGTACGTCCTTGATCGCGAGGAAGGCCTTCACCGCCTCGCCCCACGGCCCCGGCACCCCCTGCGTGAACGCGACGCGCAAGCCCGGCAGCGCCATCGCCTCCTCGACGCTGACATAGGCCGGCGCCATCGCGCTCACTCCTTGCCGATGTTGAACAGGATGCGCCGTGTCTCCTCGTCGAAGCTTTGCGGCGGCGCGACCTCGATCCAGGTCATGGCCCGCTTCACCGCCGGCCGTTCGCCGATCGCCGCGAACCAGCGCGCGACCTCCGGATAGTCCTCCAGCGCGACGCCGTGGTGGGCGCGGAACAGGATCCACGGCCAGCAGGCGATGTCCGCGATCGAATAATCCCCCGCGACGAACGCCCGGCCCTTCAGCCGCGCATCGAGCACGCCGTAGAGCCGCGCGATCTCGCGCGAGTAACGCTGGATGCCGTAGGGGATCGCCTCGGGCGCATAGTTGCGGAAATGGCCGGCCTGCCCCGCCATCGGCCCCTGCCCCGCCATCTGCCACATCAGCCAGGCCTGCACCTGCGATCGGGCGCGCGGATCGACGGGCAGCAACGCTCCCTGCTTCTCGGCGAGATAGAGCAGGATCGCGCCCGATTCGAACAGCGCAAGCGGCTCGCCGCCGTCCGCCGGCGCGTGATCGACGATCGCCGGGATCTTGCCGTTGGGGTTGAGCGGCTGGAAGGCGGGCTCGAACTGCGCGCCCTTCATGATGTCGAGCGGGCGGCGGGCATAAGCCAGCCCCAGCTCCTCCATCGCGATCAGCACCTTGATGACGTTGGGCGAATCGCCCCCGTAAATGTCGATCATGCGCCTTCCTCCCGGGCGATCAGGCAGCCGGCTTCCATTCAGTGCCATGGCCCGCTTCGCGATCGGCGAGCGCCCCCGATCCCTCGTAGCTGGAGCCGCCGCCCGGCAGCTCGCTCAGGAAGGGGAAGCGGTTGACCTGGTTGCCGCCGCTCACGTCCAGCATCGATCCGCTGATGAAGGCGCCGTCGGCCAGCCACAGCACCGCCTTGGCCATGTCCGCCGGCTCGCCCAGACGGCCGAGCGGGATTTCGTGGATGAAGCGCTCGGCCACGCCCGGCGTCTCGAAATGATCCCGCGCCATCTCGGACAGGACGGTGCCGATGCGGATGCCGTTCACCCGGATGCGGCGCGCGCCATATTCGATCGCGGCATATTTCACCATGCACTCCATCGCCGCCTTGGCCCCGGCGTAGGCGAAGTGCGGGAAGACGGGATGGGTGACGCTCATCGAGGAGATCAGCACGATCGATCCGCCGTCCGTCATCGCGGCGGCCATGTCGCGCACGAAATAGGTCATGCCGAAATAATTGACCTGCACCGCCTGCTGCATCAGCTCCGGCGTCGCCTGCGCGATCAGGCCGAGCGTGGGCGTGGCGGCGGAGTTCACCGCGATGTCGATCTTGCCATAGGCCTCCAGCGCCTTGTCGCGCAGCGCCGCGATCTGGTCGCCGTCGCCCGCGTCGCAGGCCACCGCCGTGCCGCCGATCTTGTCGGCCAGGCGCTTCAGAGGTTCGAAGCTGCGCGCGCCGACCACCACCCTGGCGCCCGCCGCCGCCAGCCCCTCGGCGATGCCCCAGCCGGTGCCGCCCTCCGCCGAGGCGCCCAGCACCACCGCCACCTTGCCGGTCAGGTCCGTCATCTGTCTCTCCTTGCCTGGGCGTTTGCGCCCTTCATCCACCGAAGAAATTGAGTTCCAGCAGGATGCCGTTGGGCTCCTCCACGAACAGCTGCCGCAGGCCGACCTGCGGCACCTCGTTGCGACGGAAGGCGAGGCCCTTCGCGGTCAGCCGATCCGCCGCGGCCTCGTAATCGGTGCAGCGGAAGGCGACATGGTGCAGCCGCCCGCTGCCGCCCGTGGGCGGCTCCGGCGCGCCATCCTCCCACGGATAGAGGATGTCGTAGGTGCCGAGATGCACCACCGCGCGGCCATCCCCGTCACAGATCCAGGCAGCCTTTGCCGGATCGGGATTGCCGGGGCTCGGCATCACCGTCATCGCCAGCGCGTCCGCGAAGAAGCGGCCGGTGCCGATCACATCCGGCGTGCGGATGTTGACATGGTCGATCGCGTCCACCCGCACCATGAAACCTCTCCCATCCGAGCGCGCGCCGCTTCGTATTGCAGCATATCATGCACCAACGTACGGCTATGCGCCAGCCTCGATGCGATCGCTCCGCATGAGGGTCCTCACGCCGCCTGACTCATAATCCGCATGAGCAACTTTCATGGCGCTGCAAAACGCCCGGCACGACACGATTTCGGCGAAAACCCGCCGACCGACAGCTTGATTCATCCGCGCAACTTGTGCAATGCCCGCGCCCGAAAGGGGATAATATGCTAACCTATCAATTCGCCGCCGCCTTGTTGCTCGCGCTTTCGCCCGTCGCCGCCTCCGCGCAGGATACGCCCCCTGCCGCTCCAGCCGCCGCCCCCGCCGCGATCGCGGCCGGCGCCTTCCTGCGCACCGCCGACGGCAAGCGCGCGGGCCAGATCTTCTCGGTGGACAAGGCAGCGGACGGCTCGATCACGGGCGCGGCGCTGATCGGCCCGAACAGCACGCTCGTCCATGTGCCGATCGCGACGATCACCGCCGTCGACAAGTCCCACTTCAATACCAGCATGAACTATCGCGATATCTTTCACTGAACGATCGCCCCGACCGCCCCCGGCAGCGACCGGGGCGGCGGGCATGGAGAGGAGAGGTCTGATGGCAAGCGAGCAGGACGCCAACAAGCAGGTGGTCCGCGCTTTCTTCGCGGCGCTCGGGCGTGGCGATGCGGCGGCGATGGAGCCCACCCTGCACACGGACGTGGAGGCCGTCGCGACCGGCACCAGCTTCATGTCCGGCACGCGGGATCGCGACACCATTCTGTCCACGCTGGGCACGCTCGGCTCGATCACCAGGAACGGGATCGATTTCGAGATCCTGTCGATGACGGCGGAGGAGGATCGCGTCTCGGCCGAGGCGAAGGGGCGTTCCACGCTGGTCAACGGCACGCCCTACGACAACGAATATCACATGCTGTTCACGCTGAAGGACGGCCGGATCGTGCGGATCCGCGAATATTTCTGCACCAAGCTGACCGAGGACGCGTTCGGCCCGCTGCTGGCCCAGCAGCAGCAAGCCTAGGGCAGGCGGAGACCCACCGCGCAGGCCCGATCGAGATCGTCGGGCGGGTTGCGATCGATGCGCGCGGCGCCTTCCCCGGGCGGCACCAGCGCCGACGAGATCACCGGGCCAGTTGCTCCGCCAGCGCGAGCGCCGCGCGTGCCACGCGAATGCGATCGTCGAGGCTGTGCATCAGCGTATCGCAGCGCGCCTCCGCGATCGGCAGATCGGCGGGCGGATCGCGCTCGTCCACCAGCAGCCCGTCGATCAGCCCGGCATAATGGTGCGCGATGGCCGACGCGCTCGCCGCGATGCCGAGCTCCGCCATCAGCTTGGTCGTCGGGCCCTTCACCGCCTTGCCGCCGACGATCGGGGACACCGCCACCACCGGCGCCGCTGTCTCCGCCAGCGCCGCGCGGATGCCCGGCACGGCAAGCAGCGGATCGACGCTGAGAAAGGGATTGGAGGGCGCGATCAGGATGGCGTCGGCAGCCGCGATCGCCTCCGTAACGCCCGGCGCGGGGCGCGCGGCATCGGCGCCCTCGAAGCGGATCGCGCGCACCGCGGGCGCGCACCGCCGCGCCACGAAATAGCGCTGGAAGGGCAGCTCGCCCTCCTCCGTATCGACCATGGTGCGGACGGGGTCGTCGCTCATCGGCAGGATCGCCGCGCCGATGCCCCAGGCGCGGGCGAACCGGGCGGTGATCGCGGAAAGCGTCTCGCCCCTCCGCAGGGCCTCCGTGCGCAAAACGTGGAGCGCGAGATCGCCGTCGCCGAGCTGGAACCAGTCCTCGCCGCCGAGTTCGCGCAGCGCGGCCATGAACCCCCAGCTCTCGACGGCCCGTCCCCAGCCCTGCTCGGCATTGGCCTTTCCCGACAGCGTGTAGAGCAGGGTGTCGATATCGGGCGAGATGGCGAGGCCGCAGTGATCGAAATCGTCCCCGGTGTTGACGATCGCGGTGACGGCCGCCGCCGGCACGGCATGGATCAGCCCGAGCACCAGCTTGGCGCCGCCCACCCCGCCGGTCAGCACCACGATCCGCGGGTTCACCGGAACAGATCCTGCTCGATCGGGCGGACCAGGGCCGCGGCCGGCGCATCGGGGCCGGACCAGGCCGCGCCGCGCACGAGGACGGCGGGCACGCCTTCGGCCCCCTCCCCCATCGCCAGGCCGGCGGCGGACGCCAGCATGTCGCCCAGCGCGACCTGCGTCACCTCGAGCGGGCGCCCGTCCCGGTCCAGCTCGCCGCGCCGGTCGATCAGCGCGGGCAGCCCCGCCGCCCCGATCGCGACGTTGACCACGCCCATCCGCCAGGGCCGCCCGAAACTGTCCGAGATCAGGACGGCCGGCACGGGATCGAAGCGCGCCGCCAGCCCCGCGCGGATCCGCTCCGCCGAGGCATCGGAATCGACCGGAAGCAGCAATGCGCTCTCCTCGCCGCCATCGCCGATGTTGGAGCGATCGATGCCGGCATTGGCCATGACGTGCCCGCTGCGATGGCGCGTCACCAGCACGTTGGGCACGGCACGGACCACCGCGCCCGATTCGCGCAGCACCAGCTCGACCAGCGCGGCAGGCTTGCCGGTCACGGCCGCCAGCCGATCGGCCTCGGCGCCGGGCGACACCGCATCCATCCGGACGAAACGATCTTCGGCTTTGGAGACGATCTTCTGGGTCACCACCAGCACGTCGCCCGCCTGCGGCGCGATCCCGGCGGCGGCGATAGCTTCGCCGAGGAGATCTGCAAGGTCGGCACCCGGCGACACCTCTCCGATGCCAGTCAGGGGGAGCAACTCGATCATGACCGGGCCATTGGCCAGGAAGCGGATGCGGTCAAGCGGCGACTATCGCCGATGCCCCAGCGCGCCGTAGCGCGATACGCGTTTGTCGCACTCCGGGGAGCGGCAGACCTGGAAGAAACGCGCTCCAGCCCACAGCAGCCAGAGAACCAGAACCGGCAGGATCGCGACCAGCGCGGCGGTTTCCGCGACATCGGTCTGCCGGCCGTCCGCCACCTGGGCGGCGAACTTCACGCACTCGGCATAGGCGTAAGGATAGGAATCGAACGACGCGCATTGCGCCTGACCACGATCCCACGTCGTGCCCGCGCTCGACGAATAGAGCAGGGTCCACAGGATGTAGACCGCCGCCATCCAGGCCAGCGAAAGCACCGCCAGCCATCGCCGCTTCATCATGATATGCCGTCCGCCAATCCTCATCCCGTCCTCGTCGCTCGCTTTGTCTCGTTCGGTTGTCGTTGGAGTCGCTGTCGCCGCGAGCCTCGACCGCCATGGTGACAAATTGCGCGGTGGTAGGCAAGCATACGAGATGTGCTAGTTTGAGCGGACTCTGGCAGAGAGAGAGTGCTCCCCTAGAGGCAGCGATCCAAACATAGACGGAACGGTCCATTCGGAGATACAATTCCCCATGTCCACCCGATCCGATCCGCTTCGCTCCTCGTCGATCACCGACTCAGAGCTGCTTCCCGTCGAGCGCATGGCCCTGGCCATCGGGCGCCTCGATGGCAGGGTTTCCGCCACTTCGCTGGCTCCGGCATGGATGCTGCGGGCTCGCTGGACGGGTTATGCACGGGCGTTGCAGCTGATGGGCGCGGAAATCGATCCGATCGATGTTTTTTCCTGGGGCTGCGGCCTCCCTCTGCCCGATCGTGCCGCGCGGCGGACCCACGCCGACGATTATGCCGCCTTCGCTCCCTGGCAGGCGCGGCTGGCGGAGCGGGCCCGCCATTGGGCGGAGGGCCTGCCATTCTCGCCGCCGGACGAGGACGGCCGCGCCCGCAAGCCGGTGGTGGAGCGCGCAATCGACCTCCTGGGCCTCTGGCTCGCCAGAGCGCCGGGGATAGAGGCCTGGCTGGCGCTTCCCATCCTGCTCCATCGCCTCGGCATGACGCAGGCGCCCCTGCCCTGCCTCGTGGCGGGCGATCGCAGGCTGGTGCATGCGCCGGGGGACCGCGCGGCACGGCGCCGGCTCATCGACGAGCTCGCCGGCCAGGCCGACGCCAGCCTCGCGGCCCTGGACGGGCTGGAGCGGTCCCGTGCGGTCGCGCTCGATGCGATCGCGGCCGAGCATCGACCGGGTGCCCTGTCGCGGCTGCTGCCGCTGATGCTGGCCGCGCCGGTCCAGACGCCGGAGGGCGTGGCTCGCCAGCTGGACCTCACGCTGTCGGGCGCGGGCAAGCTCCTCGACCGGGCGGCACGACTGGGGTTCGCGGCCGAGATCAGCGGCCGACGCTCCTGGCGGGTCTATGCGACGCGGGATGTCGCGATCCAGCTCGGTCTGGTCGACGTACCGCGTGGCCGCCCGCCTGCGCTTCGCCCCCGCGAAGAACCCGTCAGCGAGGTCGTCGCAGCCTTCGATCGCGAGATGGCGGATCTGGCACGGCGCTTCCCCGGCCTGCTGGACGAGGCGGGCGATTGACCCTTCTCTCTTCCCCATTCCATGAAATCCCGGGGTTAGAAGCTTTAATCTAGAGTTAGAAGGTTAGGCGCGTGCCGACTCGCACTGGTGCCGCGAGTCGGAGCGGATTCGCGTACCCGATGTGTCGAGCGGACGTTCCGGAAGTGTCGATGCAGGTGTTCCCGATGTGCCGAAGCTTCGTTCCCGGAAGGCCGAATGTCGTTCCCGGAGTGTCGAAGCCTGAAGCCGATGGCCGGCAATCGGCGACAGATTGAATCAATCTCCGGGATGTCACGCCGAAGTTCGTTCAAATTGGTGGGGCTGATGCAGAGGTGCACGAGGTTTCCGGCGAGCGACGGGACTGTGACCCGACACTTCGGGAACGGCCTCAACGGCCGAGCGTGTGGCGGTTGCGCGCGTCGTAGCGCTGGACGAAGCCGATGAAGGCGTTCTGGTAGTTGACTGGCGTGCGCCCCTCGTCCGCCGCGATCCATTCGCGGAACTGCTGGTGGAGCGTCTGGTAATCCCAGCCCGGGCATTCCTCGCGCAGCCGCGCCATCGTCTCGTCGGTGACGAAACCGGCGGTCGCGCGGTTTGACAGTCCGACGAGCGTGCGCCGGATCATCGCCGAGGCATCGACCGCCGCCTCTTCGGTTTTGGCCGCGCGTTCGGGCTTCGATGCGGGGCGCGATGC
>Ga0207695_10009169_pt1 | contig 12277 bp, 12 predicted proteins | sample KBSC54metaG_FD_184354 | JGI IMG/M metagenome (GOLD analysis project Ga0207695, IMG submission 184354) | Corn rhizosphere microbial communities from Kellogg Biological Station, Michigan, USA - KBS C5-4 metaG (SPAdes) (version 2) | ecosystem: Host-associated > Plants > Roots > Rhizosphere > Soil...
GGAGGCAACGACGTCTTCCTGCACACCGCCCTCGGCGTTCTGTTGGTGTGGGTGGGCTTCATGGCCAAGTCAGAGGTGGGCGCCGCCGCCGCCACGGCGTGACGTCGCACTCTCGAAGGACAATGCGTACAACGAGCGGGGTGGCTTCGGCCGCCCCGTTTTTTGCATGAGTAGAGTCATATGACCACGCCCGAACGACCGAGGCCAGGCGCACGTCCTGCCACACCAAAGCCGACGCGGTCGACGCTGGCGAAGGCAGTTGGGGATTTGCCGTTGCCTCCGCGCGTCGCAAAGCCGCCGGCACCGCGCGTCTCCAAGCCGCTCGGCGCATCACCGGCGAAACCGTCCATCGCAAAGCCGCGTCCCGCGCAATCGGGAAGGCCGCATACTCATGGCGCTGGCCGCGGTACGGTCGCTGGCCGGCTCGGCGCGTTCAACCCTGCGAGGCCCAGCTTGTCGTCCCTGCAGGGTGAGCCGCCGAGAAAACGGCGTTAGCTTTCGCCGTAACCAGTGAGGATGGGATGGAACGGCTCAACTTGACGATCGAAGGAATGACCTGCGACCACTGTGTTCGCGCCGTGCGCGGGCGACTCGAGCAGACGCCCGGGGTGAAGGTGGATGACGTGCGCGTCGGCTCCGCGGTGCTCGAGTATGACCCGGCGGCCACGAACGTCGACGACATCGAAGAAGCCATCGCGGACGAAGGCTACACCGCGTTCGTCGCGGACTAACCGTACTGTCTAGACGCCGCTTTTCACGAAACGCACGCTGGTTTGCGCGAGATTCGCGCCCGCGGCGTGCTCGTCGGTCATCGGGATGATGCCTGTCTCCAGCCACGCGTGCTCGCCCCGCATCACTTGCTGGGCAACCCGATACATCTCGGCGTCGTACTGACCGTAGAAATTCTCGAATAGCCGGTCGACGCGCTGCTCCGCGGCGCGACAGAACAGGTCCGCCAACGCTTCGGCTTCGTGCGCCCCTTGCTTCCGGAGCATGTTGGCGCGCACACAGGCCGCGGTCATCGCGAACAGCTCGGCGCCGATATCCACCGCACGGAAGAGAACGAGTTGGCGACGCTCCAGCTTCGGCCCGAAGCGCACCATGGCGTGGAAGATCGCGCGGCCGAGTTTGCGGGCGTGGCGCTCCGCGTAGCGCATGTGGCTCGCGAGCTTTCCGAATTCGGAAAACGATCCAGGGACTTGGCCCTTTCCGACCCAGCGAGCCGGATACCACGCCGGATAGAACTTCATGACGCGCCCAAACGCGGCGGTTCGTTCGCTCTTGGTCGAGCCTTTATCGACGAGCGCGAACGCTGTCTTGAAGTGATGGTCGACCGCTTCGCGCGCGATGAAGAGGCGCATGATCTCCGACGATCCCTCGAAGATCAGGTTGATGCGAGAGTCGCGCATCGCACGCTCGATGGGAATTGGACGTTCGCCGCGCGCGCGGAGTGAATCGGCGGTCTCGTAGCCGCGGCCCCCGCGGATCTGGAGCGCGTCGTCGACGATGTGCCAACCATGCTCGGTGTTGTACATCTTCGCGATCGCGGCTTCCAACCGAATGTCGTAGTGTCCATGCTCGGCGAGTCCAACCGTGAGTCCGGCGATCGCTTCCATCGCGAACGTGTTCGCCGCCATCATGCCGATCTTCTCGGCGACGGCTTCGTGTTTGCCGATTGGCGCGCCCCACTGCACGCGCTCCTGCGCCCAAGTGCGCGACGCCTGTAGCAGCGCCTTCGCGCCTCCGGCGGCGCTCGCAGGAAGTGTGAGGCGCCCGGTGTTGAGCGTGATCAGCGCAAGTTTGAGCCCCTTCCCCTCACCCCAAAGAATGTTCTCCCGCGGCACACGCACGTTGGTGAATCGAATGACGCCGTTCTCGATCGCCTTGAGTCCCATGAAGCGGCAGCGGTGCACGACTTCGACGCCCGGCCAATCCGCCTCGACGATGAACGCGGTGATCTGCTTGCGTTGTTTTCCGCCGATGACCGCATCCGGCGTGCGCGCCATGACGACGAACAACTCGGCGCGCGTGCCGTTGGTGCACCACAGCTTCTCGCCGTTCAGAATGAAGTACTTGCCATCGTTCGTCGGCGCGGCGTTCGCATGCATGTTCGCCGGATCGGAGCCGGCGTCGACTTCGGTGAGCGCGAAAGCGCTGATCGATCCTTTGGCGAGACGCGGGAAGTATTGGCGCTTTTGTTCTTCGGTACCGAAGAGTTTGAGGGGCTGCGGTAATCCTATGGACTGGTGCGCGGACAGCAGCGCGGTGAGCGAGCCGTCCTTCGACGTCACCATCGCCATCGCCTTCACATAACTCGAATAGGACAGTCCGAGTCCGCCGTATTCGGTCGGGATCTTGATGCCGAACGCGCCCATGTCGCGCAGCTCTTGGACGTATTCCTCAGGGATCTCGCCCGTGCGATCGATCATATCCGAATCGACGCGCCGCAAGAACGCCTCGAGCTTGTCGAGAAATGGTTTGGCCCGCCGGGTCTCCTCGGGATCCTCGGCCGGATGCGGATGAATCAGATCGAGACGGAATCGTCCGAGGAATAGCTCGCGAACGAAGCTCGGGCCCGACCATTCACTCTCGCGCGCCGCTTCCGCGACATCGCGGGCCTCTTTCTCTGAAGCGAGAGCGCCATCGCGCTGTGACATGGGTTACTCACTTAAACACGTGTTCGGACCCAGACTGTGGTACGGCGATGCCGCCCAAATGAGTCCCCACCTAATTGGGGTCAGACTCCATTTCGCGCAAATGGGGTCAGACTCCAATTCCAGACTCCCGAATTATGCATCCTCCGCGCCCAAAGAAGGCGATCGCGCACGTCGGGTTCGCCGACCGGCTGGCGGATTGGCTCCTGACGCACTGCCCGTTCTCCGCGCTCACGCTGCTGACGCTCGTCGTGGTCGGGTTGAGCCTGGCGGTACCGCGCCCAGCACTCATCTTGGCACCGATGATCGGCGCCGACCTGGTTCTCAATCTCGTTCGACGCGCGCGACGTGTCAGGAAGGACGACTCGCCGCCGACGATGGGCCCGCGGGCTGTTGCTTGACCACAAACCCTGCGCCGATGAGCGCGATGAGCGCGAACGAGAACCACTGGATCGCGTAGCTCAAGTGCGGTCCCTCGTCGAGCGGCGGTACGGTCAGCCGCGCGAGGCGATCAGGCGCGATGACCGAGTCCCCGAGTGCGACGACGTAGACCGGCGCAACGGGATATGGCAACGCTTTCGCGACGGCGGAATATGACAGTCGCGCGATCACGCGCGGCCGGCTGGCGTAGCTCGATCCCGCGCCCGACGGAAATTCCTCGACGTAGCCGCTGAACGTGGCGCTCGTATCGCGCCATTTGCTTTCGTCAACCGTCGCACCGTCGGGCGAGTAGACCCAGCCGCGATTCACGATCACGGCTGTATCGCGCCCCGGAATGCGAACCGGTGTGAGAAAATTCACGCCCGGCGAGCCGCGATACGATCGGGCGGCAAAGATCAGCTCGTGCTCGTAGTCCGCGATTCCAGTCACGCGAACGCGACGGAATCGCGCTGACGCCGAATCATGCGGCAGCGCCGAGACGTCCACGGCCGCCGAGTCGAGTCGAGAAATGATCAGCGCGTTTCGTGCCTTGCGTTCCGTCCGGCGATGAAGCTGCCAAAAGCCCAGCCGAACGCAGACGGCGGCAATGACGATGGCGACAACGACGAAGACGCGGGTTCGCGTTGGAATCAACGGACGTCCACGTCGAACGCGCCGGTGAGCACTTGGGCATTTGGTTTGACCTGAACCCAGATGCGGTAGCGGCCGGGTTTAGGGAACTCGTACGGGAACGTGAGGTCGCCAGACATCGACATCCCGGACATCGCACCTGGCAACGCGCCGGCACGCAGACGACCGTTGCTCGTCGTATCGCCGCGGTCGCGCAGCGCAAAAACTTCCTGCGAGACAGTGGCCACGGTGCCCATGGGATGCAGGTGGATGAACACGGATCCGTCGTCGCGCACGACAACCGCGTGCGCCGCCATGCCCATGTAGGGTTGGAGTTTCGCGACTTCTCCTTTCGCGTCGCGAACGACGAAGTGGAGATCGGTCAACTGTCGCGCCGTTAGTGGAGCGGCGTCGCCCTTCCAAGACATGGTGAAGCCGCCGCCCAATGATGCGACAGCGCCAGCGGCGACACGTGTCGCGGATGGAGTGACTATCCAAACGTCATCGCTGTCGGACGGCGACACGGCTCCGGGTGCGTCGGGCAAATCGAGTGTGTTCGTGACCGTCAGGCTCAGACCATTCTCGAGCGTCATGTCGCCAAAGAGTCGGTAATGGCCGGCTGGCAGCGCTGGAACTTCGCCCGTGAAGACGAGCGAATCGGTTTGTGTCGGATGCAGGTGGGCAAACGCATCCATCTGCGGAACGCGCATCAGGAAAAGATGCATCATCTTTCCATGATCCGGAGTCACCGGCGCATAGATCGCCTGAAACTTTGCCGTGTCATGGACCGCGAGCCGGAGCGTGCGATGCGTCGCATCGACGGTGACCGTGGGGTCGACGGCTGGAGAGCCGTACATGTTTCGCTGATAGCCCGCATCTTCGGCCCGCCACCATCGCGCCCCACCGAAGATGATGAGCGCCAAGACCGGCGCCGCGATCGCCGTGACGACGTTCGCGTGGCGTCGCTTGACCGGATCGAACGGTTCGCCCGGAGGCACCAGGCTCTCGCCGACAGCGGCGCGAACGATCGTGAGCAGTCCCGCGATCAGCAGCGCGCCGAGTACGATGAGAATTCCACTGAGCGCCGGGGACAACGGCAATCGTCCGGTGGCGAAGGAGGCAACTGGAACAATTGCTGTCCCCGACCCACGCGCGCCCGACACCGTGACGTACACGCTCAACGATCCGTACGCCATGAGCCAGAGCTGTCCCGTGTACACTCGGTCTTGTCCAGCAACGCGGCGCATTTCGTCGCCCGCCGGCGCGCCCTTGAGCCCAGTTCGCCAAAACACCGGTCGAATCAGCACGCGCTGCGCGTCCGTGGCGTTGACGCGGACGATCACTTCGGCCAACCCAGGCACGACTTCCGGCGGCCGAACGATCACGCGCACCGGATACGGACCCGCGTTGCCGTCGAACAGCACGTTCGGGCTGCCGATGTGCGCCGACGCGACCATCGCGACGGCAAGACTCAGGGCGACGACGGACAGCCGTCTCATCGCTGAACGCGCGTCATCCAACGACCCCGCATTAGCCCGAGCGCACTCGTCAGCGTCGCGATGGCCATCGCGATCACCAAATGCGCCGCGAGCGGCCAGGATCCCGGCTCAGGCGGATCGAACCGACGCGTGAGCGCTTCGTACTTCGGGTTCATCCAATAGACGAAATTGTTGGCGTTGAACAGACGGCCCTGCGCCAATGGATTGTGGATCAGGAACGACGCGAACGGCCATTGCGCGGCGAGGAACGTCACGACGAAGACGACGCCGAGTATCGCGGACAGCGGGAGCGTCGCGAGCCTTCCGTCAAAGCGGTGCAAAACCAGATCAAAGAAGAACGCGGGCACGATCACCAGCAGCGGAAACGAGAGCGTGACCATGTGCGTGATGTGCTGATAGATCGGTCCGAGCTTCGGTGTGGCCGGAAACAGCTCGATGACCCACATGAGCACCAACATCAAACCGGTGAAGCACGCGGCGGCGCTTGTGGCTGCCCAACGGAGCTTGATGGCGCGTCCCATCGCCGCCAGTGCGAGCGGAAACGCTGCCGCGGTGACCTCGTAGAAGGTCGCACTGTGCATCATGCGCCGTTCGCTGTATTCGGTCAGGAAGAGCGCGAAGTTCATGACGAGAAAGCCGCCGGTCAGCGCGAGGACGACCGCGAGCTGGCGTCGCGTCTGTTCGTCCGCGCGGTTTTGCTGCGCCAGCGTCAGCAACACCGCACCGACGACAATCGCGAAAATACCGATCGCCAGCACCGCGTGCGGCGGACTGATGATCCGCACGTCGAGGCCGTATGCGTTGTGCCACCAATTATCGAAGGGGGCCGACGTCAGCATTGCTCCGCAGCCCCAAATTGACAGCCATGCGCCGAGCGGGGCGCGGAACCCCCAGAAGCTGACCGAGGCCTGTCGTTCGGCCTCGCTGCCCGCGAAGGTCGTCTCGAGGGCGACGTAGCCGGAGCTGATGCCAGCGATCAGTCCTCCGGCTTGAATGAGCAGATGTGCAGGCGTCCAGAACGTGTCGCGGCCGATGGACATGTGCCACGAGATGTCCCAGTAGACACCGATCATCACGCAGGCGGCCGCGAACACCAGCGTGTAAGCGTGCCAGAGCCGCGACGTCGCGACCGTCTGCGTGGTGGCTTTCGATTGGTAATCGGGAATCGACCTGACAAGCGTCGCCATAACAGCTCCGTTCGAGGCGATCAGCGCACTCCCGATAAGATTACGCTGGCAACCGTCAGCGAGGCAGGGGCTCGCCAGTGGTGGGATCGATTCCAGCGCGGACTTGGGAGACGCGGTTGGCCGGAAACCCGCCGCGACGCGCGTGCTCCTTCACGAGCTCCGCATCGGGAGCGATGTAGACACAATACAGCTTGTCGTCGGTCGCATAGCTCTGGATCCACTGAATGCTCGAGCCGAGGGCCTCGAGGACGTCGTTGGATTTCTTGGATACCGCTTGGAATTCGGACGGCGAAAACTGGCCGATGCCGGGAATGTCGCGCTCGATCAGGAATTTTGGCATGTCAGGTGTGCTCGATGTTGATGTGAGACGAGGCCACTGGGTCTCAATTCATACGCGAAATCCGCCGTGGACCGGACGGCTACATTTCGCGCGTCTCGACAGCCCCGCGGAGCCAGCACATGACGTTCGATCTCGCAGAAGGCCGACTCATCCTCGAGCGCACGCCGACGACACTGCGAGCGCTGTTGACCGGGCTACCCGATGCCTGGACCCGATCCAATGAAGGCCCGAATACCTGGAGCCCGCACGAGGTCATTGCGCATCTGATAAACGGTGAGCGGACCGATTGGATTCCGCGTGCGCGACTCATTCTCGCCGGAGATCGGACGGCTAAGTTCGTTCCGTTCGACCGAGAAGGATTTTTCGTTCAGGGACGCGCGCTGCCGCTGTCCGAGCTCTTGGAGCTGTTCGCGATCACTCGCGCCGAAAGTCTCGCCGCGCTCGACGAAATGGGCATTGGCGAACGCGAGCTGAATCTCACAGCCCAGCATCCGGGCTTGGGCGAAGTGACGATGCGTCAGCTGCTATCCGCCTGGGTGGTTCACGACCTCGGACACATCGTGCAAGTCAGTCGCGTGTTGGCGCATCGACTCCGCGACGACGTCGGGCCGTGGACCGCCTACCTCGGCGTTCTTAGAGCCGTTTAGAAAAGACTCATCTGCTCGCCGAGTTTCTCCGGCTCGACCGGAGTCTGTCCGAGCAGACGTTGTAGCTCGCGCGCCGATTCGGGTGAGTGCCCGGCGAAGTGGTTATTCACATAGCCGAATACTTCTCGCCCCTGCTCCGCATACGGCCACAGCACGCCGACCCACGCCTCGATCTCTGCGGTTCGATCGACTTGGATTCGCGAGTAATCGACGATGCCTTGGTCGGGGCCCATCCAACGAACGTAGAGGAAATCGGCCGTTGGCCGAGACGCGAGCGCGAGCATCTGCTTGCGCTGAATCCAACGCCCGTCGCTCAGCGTCAGCGCGACGTCGTGCTCGGCGAGGAGCGCCAGCAATCCGTCATGAATCCAGCCTCGCTGCCGAAACTCGATCGCGAACCGGATGTCGCGCGGAAGCTTCGGGAGAAACTGGGCGACGGCCGGCAGCTCAGCTGGACCAAAGTCGGGGCCGAGTTGGATGAGAATGGGGCCGAGCTTGTGGCCGAGCTCGCGCGCGCGATCGAAGAACTCTAATGCGAGGTCGTCAGCGTCGCGCAGCCGGTGCTCATGGGTGATCTCCTGAGGCAGCTTGAGCGAGAAGACGAAATCATCCGGCGTCCGCCGCGCCCACGCTCGGACAGTTTTCGCCGCGGGGATGCCGTAAAAGGTCGAGTCGACCTCGACGGTGTCGAACGCGCGCGCGTAGACGGGCAGGAATTCAGCCGGCCTCGTCCCGACTGGATAGAACGGTCCTATCCACGCGTCGTAATTCCAACCCTGTGTTCCGATATGAATTTTGCCGGCCATGGGTTGAATCGGCACATTCCGCCGAGGGACGTCAAGAGTTCGTATGGTCGCGCACGGTCTCGTTCTTGCCCCGATTGCAGCCTCGGAGCACTCGGGGAGAGCAAAACCATGACCGACTCAGACAACCGCGACCGCGATTCGATCGACGGTCGAATCGAGCGCGCGAAAGATGCCGCGCTTTCAGCGCATGACGACAACCCGAGCGTGGCCGACGAACTCGGCGAAGCAACCGGCGGTATTTCCGGAGTGCTCGTCGGCGCGGGGATCGGATCGGCCGCAGGCCCAATCGGTACTCTGATCGGCGGCATCGCCGGCGCGCTCGGAGGATGGTGGGCAGGGCGCGCGGTCGCCGAGGCGGCAAGTGCGCTGACGCACGAAGACGAGGCGCATTTCCGCGGACACTTCGACTCCCTACCGCAGCGACCCGCGGATCGGGCGTACGACGACGTTCGTCCGGCGTATTACCTCGGCCAGATCGCGAGTCACAACCCGAACTTCATCGCGCGCGAGTTCGACGAGGTCGAGCCGGAGCTCGAGCGAGGCTGGGCGGCTCACGGCGACAAGTACGGATCGTGGACGACGGTTCGCAAATACGCCGCCGAGGGATTCACGCGCGGTCGCTCGAAGCTCGACGACGCTGCCCGTCGTGCAAGGGCGCAGCAGGAAGGACGCACCGAGGGTGAGCTGGAAGATCGGCGATCCTAGTGCCGGTCGAGTGCCGATCAATTGCCAATCAGTCGGCGATCGGAATCGGCGCGAACCCGCCTCTCGAACGAAGGTCACCTGTTCGCCGCCATCCATGCCGACGGCGGCAAGCATGCCGAAGTGCGCGCTCATTGCGGCGTCAAAATGAGAGGGGCGATTCGGGTGGCGCGCTCGTGCCACCGCTTCGGCTTGCGCGTACTGCAGTCTGTTCGCGCGCACCGTCTCTAGCGCCTCGAGAAAATACTCCGTCGCCGGCCGCGGTTTGATATCGCGGGCGCGATCGAAGGCGTACAGCAGCTTTCCGTCTTCGACGACGCGTTTGAGGTCAGCGCCCGATAGTTGATCGGTGGCAGCGGCCAGGCGATCGATGTCGACAACGCCGATCGACTGCGGAAGACTCGCGCACCTGTCGCGGAGGATCGCCCGGCGAGCCTCTGTGTCCGGAAGCTGGGTTTCCAGCCAGAGCTCGATGCGTCCCGACCGCACGAGTGCCGGTGGCAAGCCGCCGACGTCCATCGCGGTGAGTACGAGACAGACACCGCCAGCACTTTCGCTCTCCAATCCGTCGAGCATCGTCAGCAGATAGCGATAGAGGCCCGGATCTTGGCCTTCGAAGATCACATCGCTGTCATCGATGAATACGACCGCCGGCGCGTTGCGCATCGCTGCCTCGAATACGCCGTGCAGCTGCTGATAAAACATTGGCGTTCCGGCGATTACAGTTCCGTCAATCAGAAAGAATTTTCCCCGCAACCGATGTGCGAGCGCGCGACCGATGGTGGTCTTGCCGGTTCCCGGCGGACCAACGAGCAGCACGCCGCGCTTGGGTTTGAGCGAGAGCTCCGTCGCTAGCTCGTTGTGCTCCAGCGGCAGAATGACGTTTGCCTCGAGCGCGCGAAGCACATTGTCGATGCCTTTGAGATCTTCGAGCGCGACGGTCTGTACCTCCCGCAGATCGACGTTGCTCACGAGCTGCGCTGATCTGAGATAATCGATGAAGACATCGGTTGGTGCTTCCTGGGTCGCCGCCGCAAGCTGCGGACGCACCGATTCGCTCGCGCGTCGCAGTTGCGTGGCGCTCATGCGACGCGCATAGCGGTGAATCTTGGTAAAATCGAGCGCCGCGATTTGGTCTGACGGCAGGTACGATGCGCAAATCGTTCGATAGTCGTCGGCGCTGAAGTCGCGGATGATCACACGGTCGCCCAATCGCACGAGCGCTTCGGTGAGGTGGTGGGACGTCGCGAGGACGAGCGTTCGTCCCGACGCCGACGCGCGACCAGTCAGCGCGGCCAACGCAACGTTCACGAATCCGCCGCGCGGATACATGTGACAGCCCTGCACCACCTGCGTGACGAGATGCAGATCGTCGACGAACACGATGTCGTTGCGATCGAGCGCGTCACCCACGAGTGCGTACAGCGCATCCTCGATGGCGAGTGGATGGCGTTGCGATGTCGCGGTCTGAATCTCCTCCGCGCCAAGCAGAGCTCCGCCGAGCTGCTCGTGTGCCGCTTGGAGCAACGTAGTCTTGCCGCTCCCTGGACCGCCGATGAGGACGACGAGCCGGCCAGGGGCGGCCGCGGCAAGCAGTTCGTCCAGGGCGCGCCGTTGAACAGCCGCCAGCGTGAGTGGTGACGCGGAAGTTGGCTGCATACGCTCAGTCCTCGCTCCGACTCTGAACTACCGGTACGTTTCGAAGAATCCGGCGCCGTCGCCGCTGATCGGCTTGCCAGACAACCGGCCGGCAATCCGCATCATGCCCTTCATTTGCACGAAATATCGTTTGGCCAGATTCCTACCCGCGAGCGTCTCGCCGCGTTCCACGGCTGCCCGGCGTGTGTCGGTGGCGGTCGCGTCCTCGATCTCCAAGTCGACACGCAAGGTATCGTCGCCGCGCACATCGACCATCGTCGCGCGGCCAGGCACGCGAATCGTCTCGCCACCGACACGAAGCGTACGAGTATCCTCATAGCGAATCTCTCGGGGTCGGAAGAGCGCGCGGAACCCGAGCGAGTCGACTATATAGACGAACAGCGGTTGCGACGCCGCCGTGCTGTCCGCGGGCTGTACGCGCCCATACAGCAGCGTGTAGGAGCCAGCGCGCGCCGCGCCCCATTCCCAGGTTACGCCGCGCCAGACGCCCCAGTTGTGATCGTGGTACGATTGCGCGCGTTGATACTCGTCGCAATGTCTGTCGATGCAGATGCTGCCTGTTGCGTCGGCGCGCAATCCGGGCACCACATACCCCGAGATCATCTCACCGCTCGAAAGTGCCGCGCCCGGAAAATACGCACCCGGAGCCGGTGCGACGACGAGATTCACGTCGATCGTGCTCGTGCCGCCTTCCTCTTTGCCTCTAGCACGGATCGCGTATCGGCCATCAGCGAGCACGGACACGTTGGAGTTTCCGATTGCCACGTCGGCGCGCGACGTCGAGAAGCGCACGCCCGACGCCGGAACGGCGGCGACGAATCGGCGCGATGCGCCGCCGTGCTCGTGGGTGCTCACCAGCAACTGGCCGCCCCACTGACCATTGGGCACCGCTCCTCCGACAATGAACGAAATGAAGACCCATTTCGAGCGATCGGACGACAACACGTTGAAGTAGTGCCACTCGGCCCACGTCGGATCGCCGCGCGCGTCGGCCGGCGGCAAATGAAAATGATCGATCGCGTGACGCAGCTCAGCCGGACTCGGATCGCGCCACACACGGTCTAGACTATCGTCCCGCCATTCACCCGCCGCCAGTGGCGACCGCGCCCCCACGGCGGTTGTGCGCGACGGAATCTCCCCGCTCGCCAGAATCGGGATCTCGCGACCGTCGGACGTTCGCGCATACAACAGCTTGCCTTCGATCTGCGGCGCGACGGCCGCAACCGCTCGCGACAACCGCGGTGCCGCGAGCAACTGTTGGTAGATGAACCTCGCGTGATCGATCGAAAAGAATAGGCCGCCGAGCCCTCCCGTCTTCATCACTTCGACGTCGATGCCTTCGGGGAGCACCGTGATTTCACCGCCTCCGACCAGTCGCTCATCGCGCGCTTGCGCCAACAACGCCTCCCCGATCGATAAGAGAACGATCATGACCGCGACGCCGAGGCTGTAGCCGAACAGGAGGAAGACGGACCGCCATGGCCGGAGAACCAAGTTGCGCAAGGCGAGCAGCCCGATCATGGCGGGTCCTGACGACGATCGTCGACGATGACGCCGTCGCGCATGTGCACGACGCGACGCGCGGCGCGAGCCAAGTCCTCGTCGTGCGTCACCACGATGATCGTCGTTCCGTCGCGATTCACCTGCGCGATGAGCTCGATCATCTCGGTGCCTGTCTTCGCATCCAGCTCACCCGTCGGCTCGTCGGCAACCAGGAGCTGCGGCTTGTTGGC
>Ga0207695_10009171_pt1 | contig 12275 bp, 8 predicted proteins | sample KBSC54metaG_FD_184354 | JGI IMG/M metagenome (GOLD analysis project Ga0207695, IMG submission 184354) | Corn rhizosphere microbial communities from Kellogg Biological Station, Michigan, USA - KBS C5-4 metaG (SPAdes) (version 2) | ecosystem: Host-associated > Plants > Roots > Rhizosphere > Soil...
CAGCGGCGCATAGCCCCGGGCCCGACGGAGCACCATTTCCCGACCCGCCATCAAGCGCACGATGGAATCGTCAACGTGTCGCACGATGGGCCGATTGTGGAGGAGAAAGAGGTCGGCGATACCGGCGAGGCGTTCGCCGGCTTCATGTTCGTCGATGCAAATCGGCTCGTCGCTCAGGTTGCCACTCGTCGCCACGACCGGTCGCTCAAACAAAGCCAGGAGCAGGTGATGCAGCGGAGTGTAAGGGAGCATTATCCCAAGGTAGGGATTTCCGGGAGCGACTTCCGGGGAGAGAGTCCCAGTGCGTGACTGCGTTAGCGGCTTTCGGCGCAGAAGAACGATGGGGGCTTCCGGCGAACGAAGCAAACGCCTTTCCAGCGGTGAAACTTCGCAAACCGCTTCAATCGTTTCGAGCGAGGGAAACATCAGGGCGAAGGGCTTTTCTTCGCGGTGCTTCAATCTGCGCAGCCGCTGAACCGCTTGGTCATCCTGGGCGGAAACCATCAGGTGAAAACCGCCCAGCCCTTTGACCGCCAGGATCTTTCCGGCTTTGAGCTGTTCCGCGGCGCGAACGAGAAGGTCTCGTGCCTGCGGGCCCGATCCGCTGAGATCCCGGCCGGCATCGTCCCAGAGCGCCAGGCGCGGGCCGCAGGCCGGGCAGGCATTGGGCTGGGCATGGAAACGCCGGTCTTGGGGGTCTTCGTATTCAGCCTGGCATTCGGGACACAGCACAAACGAATGCATCGACGTATTGGCGCGATCGTAGGGCAGTGCCCGGATGATGCTGAAGCGCGGACCACAATGCGTGCAGTTTGTGAACGGGTAAAAGTAGCGCCGATTTGCCGGGTCGAAAAGCTCGCTGAGACACTCCGGGCAGGTGGCGATGTCGGGCAAAACCAGGGCGGTCTTCTCACCCGCGGTGTCACTGGGGCGGATTTCAAACCCGGTGTAGCCGGTTGGGTCGAGCCAGGTGGCCTCGAGGCTCTGGATGAAACTGCGCGGCGGTCGTTCTGACTCCAGGCGGAGCAGAAACTGGTTAAGTATGGGTCGCGCCCCTTCAACCTCAATGAAGACCCCTTGCGGGGAATTATTTACCCAACCTTTAAGTCCTGACTCGGTTGCGAGCCGAAAAACAAACGGCCGAAATCCCACGCCTTGAACCGCTCCGCGAACGGTTACTCTGAGCCGGGTTTTCTCCAGGGCATCCACATCGCTCAGTTGGGAACCCATCGCGCCCGATAAAACCGGGACGGGAACGCCGCCGTGCCATCGTCCACGTAATCAAAAGAGCCGCCGGTGGTTTTATTTGTCTTGAGTGGCATCCAGTCCGACAAATTGGTGGAGGCCTCGATAACGAAGGTGGTGTCCGGTTGCCCCGTGAGTCGCAACGCCGGCGAGCCGCCCACCGAACCCAGCACCGTCAACTGAGGAGGCGGCAGAGTGGCCGTCACGGAATAATTGTCAAAAACCATGTAATTGTCGCCGGGTGCAGCCGGATCATACACCAGCCAGCCTGCATCAATGTCCCCGAGATTTAACGGCGCGCCGACGGTGGTAAGCGGCTGATTCGTCGCGAGCAGTTTACCGCCAAAAGTCGCGCTCCAGCGGTTGTTGGGGAAATCGAGATCCATCGTAAGCGGGTAGGGCACCCCGTTGGTAAACGAGAGCCCGGTCGCGGTGCGCGAGTTGGTCCCGTCCAGCCAGTAGTAGAGCTTCAACTCGTAGTTATCGAAATCGAGCGTGACCAGGTTGCTCACTTGCTGGTTGTACAGGCTCCAATAAAAGTCATCGTAATTAGAGTTGATCGAGTCCGTAACCGCCATGGTAACCGAGAAGTGGATACGCGGCAGTTGCGTGTTGAGGGGCTGATACAGGAACAAAAAGTAGTCATTCGTGGCCGGTGGCGCGTACCCCACGTAGGCCTGCTGCCCCGCTTTAGCGAAAAAGCCGGCCAGCAGACCGTTTCCACCGGTCCCGTCCTGAAGCCAACCGTTCTGACCGCTCAGATCAAGATTCGTTTTGTACCCTTCAGCGGCATCGAACCCGGTCTGATAAACCACAGCCCCTTCGACCCTCGGTGCTGCCGCGATCCACAACGCGCAGGAAATTGCGGCCCACAGAGGTGTCATCCAGGGCTGTTTAAGAACGGCGGGGCGTGGAGCCCGCGGGCGATCAGCAATACTCACATGGTAGACCGTACCGAGACTGACCATGGTGTCAAGATTGAAGGTTCAATCCAAGCGCACACAGGACTCCATCTCCCGAATAGCAAAGGACACATTGTCCACCAGGAGTTCGAGATGACGGGCTTGGTCCGCTTCGATGAACAGGAGCTCCTCTTTCAGCCGCAACTTGCCACGTAGGCGTATCCCACCGTAAAGCCACACTTCGACCCGATGCCCGAGCGGCAAGTGAATCTGGCGCGCGAGCTCCTCTGCCAGGAGACGTCGGCCGGTCACCCATTTGACGAAGCCGTCCTCGGGTTTCCAGTCGTCGAAGCTGAATTCGCCCTGCATGTTCGCGTTCCGATACTGACCGTGAAATATGCTGACGATCAGGCGGGGGCACGCAATGAAATTTTGCTCAGGTCCTTTGTGCTCCAGCCCACTTGGCATCCTAAGCTCAGCCGGCGCTTCGCGTTGGGTTCGCCTCCGACGGACCGCCGCTCAGATCTGTTTTCGGGCCGAGAAATCCTCTGCCAGAGAGCGGCGGCGTCCACCTCGCCAGATCACCAGCAGGCCGCCTAAGCCGGACAAGAGCAACAGCGTGACGGCAACGGTCCCACTGCTGGTGTATTGGGGCAGGAAATAGAGAGCGCCGGCTCCAACGGCAGGACCGGCAAAATTGCCCAGGCCGATGACAGCTTCGTGGATGCCGCCGTGCTCGCCTTTAGTATCCCCCAAATCCATCGAGTAGAACAGCGAGGAGTAATAGAGCAGGCCGACGGCGACGCCGAAAAGGAGTTGGCCGATGACGAGCACCGCCACATTCGGCGACAACACCACCGTGGCGAAGGTCGCAACCAGCGTAATGTAAGCCGTCAAGAGCCAGCGAAATCGATAGTGCCAGGCGTTCCATCTCCAGAGCAAAAGAAACGCACCCAATCTGGAAAAGCACCAGACCGAGCAACAGAATCCTGCCGCCGTGGTAGAGAGATGGAGCCGCGCCGCCACGCTGGGAATGACCGCGATGAGCGTATTGATGGCAATGTAAGCGAAGGGGTTGGCAACCCAGGCCATTTGGAGAAACGTCTTGGTATCAGGGCGGCCGGTAGTGGCGCCGGCGGCTGTGTTCTCGGCCACCATCAACACCGTACTGTGGCGATCCGAGCCTGCGTGTCCTCGTTCCCCGTTTGGGTGGATACGTTCGCTCGAGAGCGATGGAGTGGAGCTTGGGATCTCCCCGATGCGGGGTGCGGGAACCGACGGAACGGCTTGGGACTCGAGCCAAAAAGTCAACCCGAGCTGGGTCAGGAGCACCGCGATCGGCACCAGGAAGAGACTTTGAAACCCCAGCTTGTCCAGCATCGCACCGCCGCAAAAGTTCGCAATGGCCGCCGTGGCGGCCCAAACGGCATTGTACATGCCAACCATATGCTGTAGGCCGGCGGCTGGCTCCTCTTCGCTGACCAGCGCTTCCAGGGTCGGCCAGGTAAACGACATGCCCACTACCGTGCACAGCATCACGAGAATGTGGCCGGCAGCGCTGTTAAGGACCAGACCGGTCCCCAGGGCCAGGATCATGATCAGAAAACCCACTTTAAGAGCGGTAAAGTAGCCGAAGCGCTGGGCAAATTTCCCCGCCCACCACGCACAGGCGGCATAGGTCGCCCCATTCAGAGCCGCGAGAACCAGGTTCGCCTGGTTGCCGAAGCCATGAGCTTTCTGCATGAAGAAATAGAAGTAATAAAAATAGTAAACGACAGCGAAGGAGTTTAAGCCTTCAACGATGAAGTAGCCGGTTTTGAGGCGACGGGAGAACATGACGCTAGTGCCGAGATGTCCTGCGCGTGGCGTAGAACGGCCGCAGGGCGGTGGGGAAGGCTGAACGCTTTGGCATGTTCAAGGTCTCACAGGCCGGTTTCGCCAGGCGGCCTGACTTGGTTTAGGTTCGGATTCCCGACTTCCTCGAGCGCTTTATGGCAGTACCAGTTGACGGCGTCGGAAAGAGCCGGTCGCAGCGCTTCAAGCTCTTCCGGGGCACACCACCGGATTGCATGATGTTCGGCTTCAGCTAGCGTCAGGTCCCCCCGCTGGACGTGAGCCCAGTAGATCATGCCGATGTGCTCGTGCGTTTCGCTGATGTAGTGGATGTCCAGGAAACGCGGGGCGATCAAGGCCCGGGTCCCACCGCCCGTGACCGGCGGGCGCTCTCCGACGAGCTCGATTTCCAGTCCGCTCTCTTCCCGCACTTCACGCCGCGCGGCGGCCTCCGGATCTTCATCCAGTTCGATGTGGCCACCCACCGGCAGCCATTTGTTCAGACCACGATGATGCACCAGCAGAACTTTGCCCTGGTGCACGACAAAGACGGCTACCGTAAAGTCGATTTTCTCGTGGAGATGAGCCATGACGTTGGATAATGGAAACGAATTGCGGCTGGTGGGAGCCAAAAGAGGCGGGCGAGCGAATGTGCCCCGTGTTCTCCGTCCGCCAGGATGCTCAGCCTGCCGCGCTAATAATCGTAAAGCCCGCTATCGTGGGAATAGCCGCCCCCACCCGGGCCCCCTTCTTCACCGCCCATGAAATCCCCGAGCAAATCTCCCATGTCTTCCTCAATTTTTTCCGGATCCTCGCCCGCTTCCAGGCGTTTTATGGCCACATCCAGCTCCTTGGGAACGGTGCCTGGCGGCATCAAATCTTTCATCTTTTTCATCATGTGCGCCATGTGCCGAGGATTGTTCTCATCCATGTGCTCCATGTCCCGCTCTAGCTCCATCATCGCTCGCTCCACACGAGGATCCTCCAGGTTCGGCATCGAAGCGTCATCCGGCCCTCCCTCGGTCGCGGCGGCCGGTTCCTTCAAGCCCCGCGTCATGGCGAACCGGCTGACTTCCTTCGTCATCTTCTTGTTGCCGCATTTGGGGCAAACCGGCAATCGGTCGGGATCGACCCGCTTGGACAAGAAGTTGAAAATCACCCTGCATTTGGGGCAGGCATATTCATAGATCGGCATAGTGCTTGAAAGTAAACCGCGGATCCCGCGGATTCCGGGGATAAATTGAAGGCCAAGGGGCGCAACGTCAAGCGGGCGATGTTGGCAGGAGTGGCCCTGCTGTTCTTCTGCGCCCCACCACTTGGCCAGGAAGCACGCGGACATTGAATGAAAAGTTCTCAGGCGAGCCAGAGACTTGCGCACTGACCCCGGCAACTTTCCTTGGTGGATCCAGCCCAGCCGAAATCGCGTGGTGCGCCACGCATGGCCGGTTGCAGGTCCATGCCGGATTGAATATTCTCTCGCGTTCGGAAGCTGATGTGCAAACGCATCTCCCCATCTATTCCCGCGTGCTTGCGGAACGGGGCGGTGATTCGTAACCAGAAAGTGCGACGCCTATTCATTGGGCTGGGCGCTCCGCTTTCATTCATCGCGCAGCGCGGCCATGGGATTAGCGTTGGCGGCGCGCCGCGCAGGAATCGAGCACGCGACCAGGGCAACCCCAGTGAACAGCATCGCCGCCCCGGCAAAGGCCGGCAGATCGGTTGGACTAACGCCGAAGAGAAGGCCTCTAAAAGATCCCATTAATACCAAGGCCACACCCATCCCAAGCACTACCCCGATTCCCACGATCCTCAAGCCAAAGCCGATCACCAGGCTGAGAATGGCTCGCCGTTGGGCGCCCAGGGCGGCGCGAATGGCGAACTCGCGGCGCCGGGAAGCGACGGACAACGACAACACTCCGTAGATGCCGATCACCGCAACCGCACTAGCAAGAAATGAGAAGCCCGTAAGCAGTCGCATTGCAAAAAGTTGGGGTGCGATTGAGCCGCTGCGGATTTGCTCAAACGTTTTTACGTCCTGAACAACTACGCCTGGATCCACCCTGCGGAGCTCTCGCTCAACGTTTGCGATGACCGATCGTGGGTTTGAAACAGCTCGCACTACCAAGTGCTTCGTGCCGGGAGGGAGTTGCCAGAAGGAAAAATACAGCCCAGGGGCGGCTTGTTGGGATAAGGCTTCGTCGTGGGAGTTCGCCACGATCCCAATGATGTTAGCCTCGGCATGCACGTTCTCGAATGAGAAGTGAAGGTTATGTCCGACCGGATTCCTGCCCGAAAAATGTCGTTCGGCCATTGCTTGATTGATGAGGACTGCGAAAGCCTCATTTGTTGCCCCAGATAGACGGGGCCAGTCGAAAGCTTCCTTGGTGCGAAAGTTGCGTCCTTCGAGCAGAGGCAAACCCACTGTATCAAAATACTCCGGACTGACAGAACGCATCGAAATTCCCAACTTTTCTGCGAGCCCAAGCCCCTGGGGTTGCCCGTCGATGCTCATCGATCCGACCCACTTATTTCCGGTCAAGGGCACGCCCCAGGCCCATGCGGCGTTTTGAACTCCGGGCAGCGCGGCAACTTGCGAGACGGCACGCCGGTGAAAATCAATGAAGCGGCTCACCCAAGCCTTATCATCCTTCATACCGGTGCTCTGCTGAGCGTATCGCACCTGGGTAACGCTCATCGAAAGAATGTTCTGCGTCTCATATCCCAGGTGAACATGGGCAAGATTGATCACGGTCCGGATCATCAAACCAGCACCAATCAGCAGCCCCAGTGTCAATGCGGTTTGGACAATCGCCAGCCCGCTGAGCAGACGGCGGTCGCTAAAGCCGGTGCTGCTGATCCGTCCGCCACCTTTGAGGGCCGCGGTCGTATCGAGTCGCGAAGCGCGAAGCGCGGGTACGATACCCGCAAGAAGTGAAGCTGCGGCCGCTGAGCCGATGCAGAAGCCGAGCACTGGCCATCCAATCGTGACTGCGTCCAACCGTGTTACAGCTGCCCTAGCGGATACCTTCAGTACGTTCACCATCAACACTGCGAGGCCCGCCCCCAGGCCTCCCCCAAATAGAGCAAGCAGCAGGTTCTCGGCAAAAACGTGCCTGAAAATTTGCCAGCGAGTTGCACCCAGCGCGCAGCGAATGGAATATTCATGTTGCCGCTGCAAACCGCGAGCGAGTAAAAGCCCTGCGACATTGCCACACGCGATGAGAAACACGAGCGCGACGGCACCGAACAAGGGCAGCAGCAACCGATTTCCTGCCCGATTCAATTCCATCTGCAACGAGTCTACTCTGGCGCTCAGGCCTTCAAAATCCCGATCCGTTCGGGCTTGCCTGCCGGTGATCACCTTGAGTTCTGCCTGGGCTTGAGCCGTCGTCGCTCCCGGGCGTAGCCGCCCAACAACATTGTAGTAGTCTTGTTTGGCATTGCTTAAATCAACCTGTGCCGGGATCCAGTAGTCTACCCGCTCGTTGATGTCGTATCCCGGATATTCGGCGTCGGTCGGAGACGGCAAAAATCGCACACGGGGTGGCATCACCCCGACAATTGTTCGGGACCCGATGTCTGCCCAGTCGCTGCGACTAAGGTGAATGCTCTTGCCAACAATGTGAGGGTCGCTGTTGAACTGCCTCTGCCAAAGCTCGTGGCCGATGATCACGACGGGGTCTTTATACCCTTCGGACGCGAGGAACATGCGGCCCAACAACGGCCGAAGGCCAGTGACCTGGAAATAACTTGCGGTTGTTACGAGGCCGCTCACTGGTTCGATTCGGTCCGACAAGCATAAGAAATCAAACTCCCAATGGTATCCGGCCATCGCCTCGAATGAACGCACCTCTTTCTGCCATTGGGTCCATTGAAATGCGGACCAACCCTGAATGTAGGATCGGCCATCCACTCTCTCCGGCGTTAGGAGAACGAGCCGCTCGGGGTGGGAGTAAGGAGGCGGAATCAGCAGCACTCCATGAATGAGGCTAAATACGGAGGAGGTCGCGCCGATGCCGAGCGCAAGTGTCAGTACTGCAATGATCGTAAAGCCCGGGTTCCTGCGAAGCATTCGCGCGCCGAAGCGAAAATCTCGCCACGTGCTATTTCCCAGACTTGGCAGGCTCATATCCAGGCATCGATTCACTACAAAGACACCGTACCCGCCCAATTTTGTATATTCCAAAACCGACCGCCTATCCGATGACGTGCGAAATACCGGAATTAGGGGTCATAGTTCAGGTTTGGCCCCAGCCACCGTTCCAACGTCGGCAAATCCATCCCCTTGCGCGCCTGATAATGGAGCACCTGGTCGCGTCCGATTTTTCCAACCCCGAAATATTTGGATTCGGGATGCGCGAAGTACAATCCGCTCACGCTCGCTCCCGGCCACATGGCACAGCTTTCGGTCAGGCGAATTCCCGTGTTCTTCTCCACCTCCAGCAGTTCCCAGAGAATTTGCTTCTCCGTGTGGTCGGGGCACGCCGGATAGCCCGCCGCTGGTCGAATCCCGCGATACTTCTCGCGGATGAGGTCTTCCGGCGAGAGGTTTTCTTTCTGCCCATAACCCCACTCGTCCCTGGCTCGTTTGTGCAAGAACTCGGCGAAGGCTTCCGCCAGCCGGTCAGCAATAGCTTTCGTCATGATCGAATTATAGTCATCATGATCCTTTTCGAATCGGCGGCATAATTCCTCAACGCCAAAACCCGCGCTCACGGCGAACGCCCCGAGATAATCTTCGAGCCCGCCACCCGAGGACGATTTGGGCGCGATGAAATCCGCCAGCGAGTGGTTGTGCTGATCAGCGGGCTTTTGCATCTGCTGACGCAGGAAGTGGAACGTCGTCAGCCTTCGACTCCGCGTGCGGTCGGTATAGAGTTCCACATCTTCTCCGACCGAGTTGGCCGGAAAGAACCCATAGACACCGTGCGCCTGGAGCAAATTGTTTTGAATGATCTCTTCCAGCAGTTTCTGGGCGTCCTGGAAGAGCGTCTTGGCTTCGGGATTCTCAAGGATCGCTGGATAACGTCCACGCATTTCCCAGGTGTGAAAGAACGGCGACCAATCGATTAACGGCACGAGGTCAGCCAGCGAAATCCTTGAGTCGCTCCCGCCATCGGGCGCGCTCGGTTCTGAACTCACGCGTTTCAGACCGGTAAAGGTCGGCGTGGGGACATCACTCGCCTGCCAATCAATGGGCGTGCGGCGCTTCTGAGCTTCTTCGAAGGATAACAGGGGTTTGGCTTGCTGTTGGCCGTACTGCGCCCGGGCCTTTTCGTATTCCACCTGCAGATTTTGAACGAACCCGGTCTTGAGATCCGGGTTTACCAGGCTACCCACCACGCCGACCGCGCGCGAGGCATCCAGCACGTGAACCACGGGCTTTGAGTAACCGGGCGCAATCTTTACCGCCGTGTGTGCCTTGCTGGTGGTAGCGCCTCCGATCAGGAGCGGCACCTGGAAGCCTTCCCGCTCCATTTCCTTGGCGACATGCGCCATTTCGTCAAGCGACGGGGTAATCAAACCGCTCAAGCCGATCATATCGGCTTGCGTGTCTTTGGCGGTCTGCAGGATTCTTTCCGTCGGCACCATCACCCCGAGGTCGATCACCTCGTAGTTGTTACAGCCCAACACCACGCCCACGATATTCTTGCCGATGTCATGGACATCCCCTTTGACCGTTGCCATCACGATGCGCCCCTGCGCCCGGTGATTTCCAGTGGCCTGCTTCTCCGCCTCCATGAACGGCAGCAAATACGCCACCGCCTTCTTCATCACGCGCGCGCTCTTCACCACCTGCGGCAGGAACATCTTGCCCGAACCGAAGAGATCTCCCACCACGTTCATGCCGCTCATCAAAGGTCCCTCAATCACGGTGAGCGGTCGTTGGAATTTCTGCCGCGCTTCTTCCGTGTCCTGATCGATGTAATCCACGATGCCTTTGACCAGGGCGTGACTCAGCCGCTCCTCCACGGTTCCCTGGCGCCACGCGTCTTCGATCACCGCGATCTTATCTTGCTGCCGGACAGTGTCCGCGAATTTAACCAGTCGCTCGGTCGCCTCGGGTCGGCGATTCAGCAGCACATCCTCCACGAGTTCCAACAAGTCTTTGGGAATCTCTTCATAGACCGCCAGCATGCCGGCATTCACGATGCCCATATCGAGCCCAGCCTTGACCGCGTGGTACAAAAACGCCGAATGCATCGCTTCCCGCACCAGGTTGTTGCCCCGGAAGGAAAATGAAACGTTGCTAACCCCGCCGCTGACGCGCGCTCGGGGCAGGTGGTTCTTAATCCAGTGCGTCGCCCGGATGAAGTCTACGGCGTAGTTATTGTGCTCGTCGATACCCGTGGCCACGGTGAGCACGTTGGGATCAAAGATGATGTCTTCCGCCGGAAATCCCACGTCCCGCGTCAGGGTTCGGTACGATCGCTCGCAGACCTCGATTTTTCGCTCGAAGTTGTCCGCCTGGCCTCGTTCGTCGAACGCCATGACCACCACCGCCGCGCCATACCGGCGGATAAGCCGCGCCTGGTGCTTAAACTTCTCCTCCCCTTCTTTCAGGCTGATCGAGTTAACGATGCCTTTGCCCTGGAGGCATTTTAGGCCGGCCTCAATCACCGACCACTTCGAGCTGTCGACCATGACCGGCACGCGTGCGATGTCCGGTTCCGCCGCAACCAGGTTCAGGAACGTCGTCATCGCGCGCTCCGAATCCAGCATGCCTTCATCCATGTTGATATCAATGATCTGCGCCCCGCTCTCCACCTGCTGCTTGGCGACCACCAGTGCCCCCTCGTAATCCCCGGCCAAAATCAATTTCGAGAATTTTGGCGACCCGGTAACGTTCGTGCGCTCGCCGATGTTCACGAAATTCGTCTCCGGACGAATCGTCAGCGCTTCCAGCCCGCTCAGCCGCATGTAGGGATCCACCTTGGATGGCACCCGCGGCGGGAGACCGCGAACGGCTTCGGCTAATCTTTTGATGTGCGCCGGAGTCGTTCCGCAGCAGCCGCCGACAATGTTCAGCCAGCCGTTTTGCGCCCAATCGCGGAGCTGAGGGGCCAGCGATTCTGGAGTCTCCGGAAATCCAGTCGGCAACAGCGGGTTGGGCAATCCAGCGTTCGGGTGGGAGCTGAGGTAAATCGGGGCGATCCGCGCCATTTCCTCGATCAGCGGCCGCATTTCCTTCGGCCCGAGGGCACAGTTCATTCCTACGGATAACAAGGGCACATGCGAGATCGAATTCCAAAAGCCTTCGACCGTTTGGCCCGTGACGCCCCGATCGCTCCCCGCTTGAATGAAGGTGACCGAAGCCATGATGGGCACCACTCGTCGGGCGGGGTCGACCTCGACCCCCGGCACCAGCGGCGCAATCCCTTGCTCCTCGAAGAGTCTCAAGATGGCGAAGAAGGCCGCTTTCGCATTCAATGTATCGAAAATGGTTTCGACGAGCAGGGCATCGACCCCGCCGTCCAGCAGGCCACGCGCCTGGTCGTAGTAAGCAGCGGCCAGCTCGTCGAAGGTGGCACCTCTGGCACCGGGATTGTTTACGTCCGTTGAGATGGACGAAGTCTTCGTCGTGGGACCGATCGCTCCGGCCACAAAACAGAGCCGACCGGGGGTGGAAGCCATGGTCTTGTCAGCCGCTTCACGCGCGCACTCTGCTCCGGCCTTCGACAGTTCGTAGCCCAGTTCCTGGAGACCGTAATCCGCCAGGGAAATCGCTTGCGAATTGAACGTGTTGGTCTCGACCATGTCCGCTCCGGCCGCAAAGTATTGCCGGTGAATTTCCTCTACGATTCCGGGCTGCGTGACATTCAGCAAATCGTGAAGACCCTTTACATCCTTCGCCCAGCCTTTGAACCGTTCCCCGCGAACCGCGGCTTCATTCAGCTTGCGATCCTGGATCATGGTCCCCATGGCCCCATCCAACAGGACAATCCGTTCCCGCAACAGCCGCTCCAAACCTTGTGCTCTATTCGATTCAGTTTTCACAACGCCACAATTTTGATCAAGCCCAGGTGCGGGAAAGAACAACCTCACCCGTTTACTGGAGCTATGGGAGGCAACCTAGCCGCGGGCACCGGTGGTTTCAAGGAAAAAATCAACGCATCGTGATACGTTGATATGTCCGCAGCTTGCGGATTGACCCTCCCTGCCTACCTCCCCCCCGCAGCTCCGCGTGAGCCTATCTCGACGTCGGCACCGTCTGCCATCGGCCATTCTTGGCAGATTTCAAGACAGCGTCGCAGACGTGCTGGGTTTCGAGCGCGTCCCGGAACGTTGGGCCGG